>Ga0066376_10001916_pt1 | contig 19795 bp, 9 predicted proteins | sample Knorr_S15_td_Bot_FD_77009 | JGI IMG/M metagenome (GOLD analysis project Ga0066376, IMG submission 77009) | Marine microbial communities from Southern Atlantic Ocean transect - Knorr_S15_td_Bottom_ad_5009_LV_A | ecosystem: Environmental > Aquatic > Marine > Oceanic | place: Southern Atlantic...
CGACCTTGGCGACATCACCGAAACGCACGTGATGGTGCCGATGCGAGACGGTAAGCGGCTTTCCGGGTACCTCTATCTCCCGACGGGCAAGGGACCCTGGCCGGGAGTCTTCGAACAGCGATACGCGAGCCTGAAGGGGCGAGGCACTCGCCAGATGGCTGCCCGACTGGCGGCCGAGGGCTTTGGTGTGCTGCACGTCAACTTCCGCGGTGCCCAGGAATCCGAAGGGACGTGGGTCGGCTACCGGGCCCTGGCCTGGGGCAAACTGCAGGACGGGTACGACACCTGCGAATGGCTGGCCGGGCGCGACTGGTGCACGGGCAAGATCGGCACGTTTGGCAGCTCGCAGGGCGGCTACGCTCAGAACTTCCTCGCCGTCACCCGACCACCTCACCTGGTCTGCCAGTACATGGTCGATACCGGACTGAGCCTGTACCAGGAGGGGTACCGGATCGGAGGCACAACGCGGCCGGATCGCTTCAAGGGGATGGACGCCAACTGCCGCGTGCCGGCTCACAACCGGGCACTGTTGGCCGAGTGGTTTGCTCATCCGGAATACGACTCGTTCTGGGAGGCGGTGGACTGCAGCCGACACTTCGATCGGATGAACGTGCCCTGTTTTACGATCGGCAGCTGGTACGACTTCATGAACCAGGGCTCGATCGCCAGCTTCCAGGGTCGACAGCACCGCGGCGGCCCGCGATCGGTCAGGCAGCAGAAACTGCTGATCGGGCCCTGGCTGCACGGGCGGCGGAACAAGGGCAATCGGGTGGGTGAACTGGTCTATCCCGAAAACGCCGCCGTCGACGTGCACGCTTCGATGGTCGGCTGGTTTGATCACCACCTCAAGGGCAAGCCGCTGGCACGCGAGTCGCGTGCCCCGGTGCGGTACTACGTGATGGGAGCGGTGGGCGAGGCCGATGCTCCGGGGAACACCTGGCGCGAGGCCGACGATTTCCCGCCTCCGGCTCGGACCACCTCCTACTTTCTGCAGCACAACGCAAGACTGAGCCTTGCCGAGTCGGACATGATCGACCTGACCGGCGGGACCGGCGCGGCGACAAGTTACAACAGCGACCCCCGACAACCCCGGTCGATTCCCGGACGAGGGTTCCCCGGAGCCCGCGATGCCAGCAGTTTCGAGAAGCAGGACGATGTACTGACCTTCACCTCCGAAACGCTCAAGCGGCCGGTCGAGTGGACCGGGTCGGTCAAGGTTCAGCTCTACCTCTCGTCTTCGGCTCCCGATACCGACGTCATTGTCCGCATCAGTGATGTCTACCCCGACGGTCGCTCGATCCTGCTGGTCGACTACCCGTGGCGCTTGCGGTACCGAGAAGGATTCCGCAAGCAGGTGCTGATGAAGCCGGGCAAGGTGTACCCGGTCCGTTTCCGTATCGGCTGGATGAGCCAGATCTTCAACGCCGGCCATCGCATCCGAGTCACGATCGCCAGCAGCGGTGCCCCGCTCTACGAGCCCAATCCGCAGACCGGCAAGCCGTCAACGATCGAGTTCCCCTCCGACGCCCGCAAGGCCATCAATACGATTCACCACAGCGCGCGGTACGCGTCACGGATCCTGGCCCCAGTCCGAGTAATCCGCTCACCCTAGCCGTCCCATCACTTGGGGTCAGAGCTTGAATAGTGAATAGTGGCCCTCAACTAGGCAACAGACGCAGTCTGGGTAATCCACTATTCACTATTCAAGCTCTGACCCCAATTCCTTCGAGGGAACCAACCGATGCTGACTCGTCGTGACTTCGTTCAGGGTTCGGCCGCCGCCGCCGCCACAGCAGCAACCGCTTTTACACTCAACGCTGAGCGCGTGGAGGCGGCTGAGAAGAAGAAGCGGAAGACAATGGCGATTGTTTCGACCGAGTGGCGGTATCACTCGCATGCGCAACACATGGGCGATCGGTTTCTGCACGGGTATCCGACCGATGGTGTCTGGAACCAGCCTCGGCTGGACGTCGTGTCGCTGTACGCCGACCAGGTACCCAAGAACGACCTCAGCCGGCCTCGCGAAAAGGAGTTTGGCTTCAAGATCTACCCGACCGTGGCGGAAACGCTCAGGCGTGGAGGCAATCGCCTGGCCGTCGACGCGGTGCTCTTGATCGGTGAGCACGGCAACTACCCGAGAAACGAACTGGGGCAGAAGCAGTACCCTCGCTACGAACTCTTCAAGAAGATCACCGACGTGTTCCGCGAGGATGGCTCCAGCGTGCCGGTGTTCAACGACAAGCACCTGTCGTGGAAGTGGGAGTGGGCCAAGGAGATGGTCGACATCTCGCGCGAGCTCGATTTCCCGTTCATGGCCGGTTCGAGCCTGCCGGTGACCTGGCGGATGCCGGCGGTGGACCTGCCGCGGGGCGAGAAGGTCGAGGAGCTGATCGGCGTGGCCTATGGCGGCGTCGACAGCTACGACTTCCACGCCCTGGAGACGATGCAGTGCATGGCCGAGCGACGCAGTGGCGGCGAAACCGGGGTGGCCTGGGTCGAAGGACTCCGCGGCGATGCCTTCTGGAAGGCGATGGGCAAGGGGTCCTTTGATGCGGGAGGCTGGAGCCCGAAGCTGTTCGAAGCCTGCCTGACCCGGACCCAGACACTCAGGCAACCGCGGCCCACCTTCACACACTGGCATCCCACTCCCAAGGAAATCCGCCAGATGGTCAAGGAGCCGGTGGCCTACCGCTACCAGCACCGCGATGGGACCCGGGCGACGATGCTGCTGCTCAATGGCCTGGTGGCCGACTTCAACTTCGCCGCCCAGCTCAAGGGCCGCAAGAAGCCGCTGTCGACGCTGTTCCACCTGCCCACCACGCCCAACGTGCAGTACTCGGCCGAGTTGATGGGGCATGCCGAGGACATGTTTGTCAGCGGCAAGGCGGGGTATCCCGTCGAGCGGACTCTGCTGGTTTCAGGCGTCCTGGCCGCTTCGATCGAGTCGATGGTCAAGCAGAAGGTACTGAAAACGCCTCACTTGGACGTGCGTTACAAGTCGACCCGGCATTCGACGTTTGCCAACAGCTGAGCCGGGTCCGAGGCCGGCCCGGTCCTGAGTCACCTCGAGTCGACCTGGACTGCGAAGGACCTCTGGGATCGCGCCGAGAATTGTGTAGAATCGTGGGATCAAAATGCGCACATGCGTTTTCGAAGCTGAAGCCGAAGCGGAGGCCGATCGGGATGGACCAGAAGTTTGAAGGCACGCCGAAGTCGGAGATTCGTCTCGAGGGCCGCAAGGTGACTCGCAGCGATGTGACCAACGACTGGGGCCTGCGTCTGCAGTGGCAGGTCAAGCGAGACGGCAAGGTGATCGCGACTCCTGCGGCCCGCATCGAGGCCGACTACACGCACCCGGACAAGGCTCCGGGCAAGTACGAGATCGTGCTGCAGATGTGGAAGTACGTGAACTACCGCAAGAACAAGCAGCGTGAATTCATCGACAGCAAGTTCATCGAGATCTCCAACACGGTTACCTACACGATCTGACGAGGTGGCGACCTCGGCCGCCCGCGGTTGGCCGGCTGAGGACAGGCCGATCTCGAAACGAAAGGTTCGCTGATGATCCATGTTGGCCAGGCTGATGTGCCCCTGTGCGACGGCGTCAGCCGCCGCAGTTTTCTCGAGGCCGGTGCCACCGCGATGGGGCTGTCATTGCCGATGGCGATGGAGCTGGAAGCCGCCGGTGCGGTGGATCCGAAGAAGCAGAAGATCAAGAACTGCATCACGCTGTTCCTGGTCGGTTCGCCGGGACACCTGGACACCTGGGACATGAAGCCCGACGCGCCGGCCGACATCCGAGGCAAGTTCAAGCCGATCTCGACGGCCGTACCCGGCGTACAGATCTGCGAGCACTTCCCGCGGATGGCGCGGATGATGGACCAGGTCGCGTTGATCCGCAGCCTGCACCACAACACCGGAGCGTCGCACGAGAACGGCCAGCGTTGGATGATGACCGGCCACGACTTCAACGCCGCCAACATCCAGCCTCACATGGGCTCGGTCATCTCACGGATCTACGGCCAGAAGACCAGCCTGCCGGCGAGCATCGTGCTGCCGGCCAAGATCGGCAACACCGGCACCTCGACTCCTCACGGCCAGGCCTCCGGTTACCTCGGCACTGCCCATGCTCCCTTCTTCCTGGGCAGCGACCCCGCGGCGAAGAACTTCAAGGTGGCCAATCTCGAGCCACCCAAGGGCCAGACCGAGTTCCGGATCAATTCACGTCGCAACCTGCTCAAGCAGCTCGACGCGATCCAGCGCAAGACCGAGACCTCCTCGACCATCCAGCGCGACACGGCCTACAGCCGAGCCTTCAACCTGTTGACCTCGCCCAAGACCCGCAAGGCGTTCGACCCGTCCCAGGAAACCGACAAGCTCCGCGACCGATACGGCCGCAACACGTTCGGCCAGAGCTGTCTGCTGGCCCGACGGCTGATCGAGAACGGGTCGCGCTTTGTGACCGTCAACCACTTCGACACGGTGTTCAACGTCACCTGCTGGGACATGCACGCCAACGGCACCAGCCTCGACAACACCTACCTCGACTACGAACGGCACCTCTGCCCCCAGTTCGACCAGGCCTTCACGGCGTTGATCGAGGACCTGCAGGAGCGTGGGATGCTCGAGGACACGGTGGTGGCGGTGCTGAGCGAATTCGGACGCACACCGAAGCTCAACAACCGGGGTGGTCGAGACCACTACCCGCCGGCGTGGACCAACTTCTTCGTCGGCGGCGGGGTGAAGGGCGGGCAGGTGATCGGGTCGACCGACAAGATCGGGGCGGCTCCCCACGAACGCCCGGTGCTGCCGCCGGAAGTGGTGGCGTCGGTCTACACGGCGATGGGTATCGACCTGGAGACCACGATGATGCCCGGTCCCGGCAGCCGACCGGTGCGGTTCATCGATGCCGACCCGATCCAGGAGCTCTTTGGATAGTCACCGGGACCGCCCCGCCCCCCGCCCGCCTGAGATCCCGCTTCATGCTCCGGCTTCCCACCCGCTTTCTGGCGTGCCTGCTGGCATGTGCCTGGTCGACCCAGTTGGTTGCCGCAGTGCCCACCATCACCAGCCTGTCGGTTCGCGGCCTGGAAGTGGGTGGTACAACGCGAGTCGTGATCCGCGGCACCAACCTGCTGCCCTCTCCACGCATCGTCGCGGGAATCAAGATTGCCAGGCAGGTGGTCGTGGGCGAGGTGGCGGCCAATGCCGTGACGCTGGATATCACTCTGGAGGATGGCGTCGAGCCGGGGGTGTATCACCTGCGAGTGGCCAGCGGACAGGGGCTGTCGATTCCCCAGCTCGTCACGGTGGACCGATTGCCTCAGCAACCGCTTTCCGCCGGGGTCCGAATCAAGAAGCTGCCGGTGGCGGTACACGGCCGTCTGGCCGGATCCCAGGTTGGCACGGTTGAGTTTCCTGGAACCCGCGGCCAGAAGGTGGTGATCGACCTGCTGGCCCGTCGCGTGGGCTCGACCCTGAGACCGGTGTTGCACCTGCACGGCCCCGACGGTCGCCGAGTGGCTCTGGGGATGCCCCGCGTCGATCTCTTCGGCGACGCCCGGATCGCGGCCACCCTGCCCGGCGACGGGCTGTACACGCTCAGGTGGCACGACCTGCAATACGCCGCCGGCAATCCCGGTTTTTACCGCGTGTCGATCGGCAGCTTCGACGCCGCGGATCTTGTCTTCCCCGCGGCGGTGACCCGGGGCCAGGTCAGCCGCGTGACGCTGCTGGGGACCGGAACCAGGGAGACATTCGTCGAGGTCACCGTCCCGCGTGGTGCTCGCGGACTCGTGGCGACTCGATGGCCCGCCGACGGCCTGCCGGTCGGACTGCGGCCTCGCGTCGAAGCATCGCGGTGGCCCGAGGTGGTCGAGACCTCAGCCGAGTCGCGGAAGCTGCCCTCGGTTCCCTCGGCCGGCAACGGCCGGGTGATGGCCGCCGGTGAATCCGACGGTTGGAGGGTGCCGGTCAAGGGGGGTGAGAAGCTGAGGTTCGAGGTGTTTGCCGATCGCCTGGGATCGCCTCTGGATTCGATGCTCGAGATCAGAAAGTCCGACACAGCGGTGCTGGCGTCCAACGATGACGCGGTCCGGTCCGACTCGCGGCTCGACTACACGGTCCCCGCCGGCCTCTCGCACGTCGTGGCAACTGTCAGCGATCGCCATGGCCGCGGCGGGCGACGGTTTGTCTATCGCCTGGTGGTGACCCGGACCACCGACCCGACCCCACCCGACTTCGACCTGGTCGTGGCGGCCAATTCGTACAACGTCCTGCCCGGTGGCTGGCACGTCTTTCGCGTGGACGTGACGCGACGGGGATACACCGGAGCCATCCGACTGGAAGCCGTCGGAGCATCAGGGCGATTCCGGCTGGTCCCGACTTCGATCCCGGAGGGTGCACCCGGTGCGCTGGTGATGGTGGTCAGTCCTCCGGGGGTGGCCGGTGATGGCGCAAACCGGCCCGAACAGTTTCGACTCGTGGGAGTCTCGGAGGCTGAGGGAATCTCGATCAGGCGTACCGTCCAGGTGGCCTCGCATCCGTTGGCCGCCACGCAGCCGTGGTTGCGTGAGGACCTGGCGGTGGGCCACATGGCTGCAGCATCACCCATCGTGTTCGTGAACTTGAAACCGTTGCCGGGTCAAGCACTGTGGCAGGGTCAGGAGATCGCCGTAGCGGTGCAACTGACCCGTCTGCCGGGCGCGATGGGCCCGGTGCGATTGAGCCTGTTGACGAGCCAGAAAACACCCTTGACCAAGGGCAAGCCCAACACGGCTGCCGCGATCCGCGGTACCGCGGCCACGATCGACATTCCGGTGCCGGCCCCGGTGCAGGCTGCCCAGGCGGCCGTGACCAAAGCCCAGGCCGCCCTGTCGGCGCTCGAAAAGAAGGCCGCTGCGGCGGGTCAGCCGGATGAGGCGTTGAAGAAGCAACTCGAGACGGCCCGGGCCGATCGAGACGCGAAGCTCAAGGCGCTGAAGGCCGCCGAGGCCGCCGTGGCCACTGAGCCACATGAAGCCACCTACAAGGTCACCGTGCCGCCGGGATTGCCATTGGCCGGTTACGACCTGGCCGTGGTCGCGGAGCTTCGCTCCGCCGACAACAAGACGGCGTTGGCCCGGTCGTTCAGCACCGTTTTGAGATTGAAGGCCCGGCGGTCACTGGAGATCGCCCCGCGGGCGGATCGCCTGGTGCGGGCGTCACGGACTCCCAAGTCCGACGTCACCATCAGGCTCAAGGGCGAGATCATTCGGCACGGGCCGTTTGCTGGAGACATCACGGTGACCATCGCCGGTCAACCCAAGGGGGTCCCCGCTCCCAAGGTCGTGATCAAGCCCGGGCAGACCCGGTTCGAGCTGCCGCTGAAGGTGCCGGCCAAGGTGACGACCTCACGCTTCGACAAGCTGCAACTGGTGGCCAGCGGGGCTCCCAATGCCAAGACACCCAAGGTCCAGGTCTCGGCCCGCCAGGTCTTCTCGCTGGAATTCGCCAACAACGGACCCTCTGTGCCCCCGCCTCCACCGGTCGCCAGGACCCTCAAGTGATGAATCTCGAGACCCAACACAAGACGATCAGCATGCAAGCCAGGCGGTCTCGGGGCTCTCACGCACCGGGCTCCTTTTGCCTGGCCGCGGCCGTCGTGATGCTGCTGAGCCCGGCTCCGGCGCTGCGGGCCGAATCGCCGGGCCTGATCGGCCAACTGCATGTCTGGCCGTCGCAGGTCGTTCTGACCCACAACCGTCGTCCGCACTCGCTGGTCGTCACGGCCCGGACGCCTCTGGGCCGGACCGTCGACCTGACGTCACGGGCGAGGTTTCGATCGTCGAACCCGAAGGTGGCTCGCGTGACGCCACTGGGATGGGTCGAGCCGCTTGCCAGCGGGACGGCCCAGGTCCAGGTCGAAGCGCTGGGGCTGATCGCGGTCGTGGACGTCACGGTCAAGCTGCCACCGGAGATGCCGCCGCACAGTTTCCGTGACGACGTGATGCCGGTGCTTTCCAGGACCGGCTGCAACTCGGGAGCCTGTCACGGGTACTCGTTGGGGAAGAACGGCTTCAAGCTGTCGCTGAGAGGCGCCGACCCGGCGGCGGACTTCGAATCGCTGACCGACGAGTTCCTCGGCCGCCGCATCAACCGGCACAATCCCGCCGTCAGCCTGATGCTGACCAAGCCGCTGGGCCAGGTGGCTCACAAGGGTGGCATACAGCTGGAACCGGACAGCCTCGAACATCGGCTGATCAGGGGCTGGATCCGCGAGGGGGCCAAGCCCGATCCTGACGGGTCCGCGACGTTCCAGTCGCTGTCGATCCTGCCGCAGAAGATCGTCGTGGGACCTGGCTGGGAGCAGCAGCTGCAGGTCGTGGCGGCCTACTCGGACGGATCGCTGCGGGACGTGACCCGGCTGAGTGTCTTTACGGTCAACACCGAACGGATTGCCGCGGTCAGCCGCGACGGGCTGGTGCAGGCGTTGCTGCTGGGCGAGACGGCCGTGTCGGCCCGGTTCGAACGGACGTTTGCCACGTCCGAGTTCCTGGTCCTGGAGCCTCGAGGCGACTTCGAATCGACAGCGGTACCCCAGGACAACATCGTCGTTCGCTTCGTGATCGAAAAACTCAACCTGATGAACGTCCGCCCCTCGGAATTGATCGACGACGCGGGGTTCTTGCGTCGCGTATCGATCGACATGGCGGGCATCCAGCCGACTCCCGAACAGCTGCAGGCCTTTTTGGCGGACACGGATCCGGCCAAGCGTCGCGAGGTGGTCGAGGCATTGTTTGAGCGTGAGGATTTCGTGGACCAGTGGTCTCTGAAATGGGGCGACCTGCTGCAGAACAGCCGCACGCGGCTCAGCGATCCGGCGGTGTTCTCGTTCCGCGAGTGGCTGCGCGAGGCGGTGGCGACCAACAAGCCGCTCGACCAGTTCGCCCGCGATGTCCTGGCCGGCCGGGGCGGCGTTTCTGAGAGCCCGACTGCGGCCTTTTACGCGGTCAGCAACGACACGCATGACACTCTGCAGCGGGCCACCCAGGTCTTCTGCGGAATCCGCATGCTGTGTGCACGATGTCATCCGCATCCGTTCGAGAACTGGACGCAGGAGGACTACTACGGGCTGTACAGTTTCTTCAACCAGGTCGGCACCAAGAACGACCCGCGGCTGCCGGGCGTGAAGAATGCCAAGGCGGTGGTGATCAACCTCAAGACCGGCTTCGGCACCAACCCTCGCAGCGGCAAGGCTCAGCCACCCCGGTTCCTGGGCGGCAGCGAACCGAAGCTGGCCAAAAGCGGCGTCGATCGACGCGACGCCTACATCGGCTGGCTGACGTCACCCCGGAACCCGTTCTTTGCTCGCAGCCTGGTCAACCGCATCTGGAGCTACTTCTTCCATCGCGGGATCATCGAACCGGTCGATGACCTGCGGTCGACCAACCCGGCGGTCAACCCCGCTCTGCTGGATGCTCTGACGGCCGACTTCATCGCCAGCGGTTTCGACATGCGTCACCTGATGCGGACGATCGTCAATTCCAGGACCTACCAGCGCAGCAGCGTGGCCAACGATTCGAACCGGCACGACGACATGAACTTCTCGAGATTCGTGCCTCGCCGGTTGCCGGCCGAGACGCTGCTCGATTGCCTGGTGCAGGCGACCGGAGTTCCCGAACGCTTCAGCGGGGCTCCGGCCGGTTTCACGGCCAAGCAGCTGCCCGATGCCAACATCCAGAGCGATTTCCTGAAGCTGTTCGGGAAGCCTCAGCGGATGGAGGCGTGCGAGTGCGAGCGGGACTCGGGGGCCAACATGCTGCAGGCGTTGCACTTCATCAACGGCCAGTCGATTCTCAGTCGAGTCAACAGCGACAAGGGCCGGGTGGCCCAGCTGGTGAAGTCTGAAAAGGAGACGGGCAAGCTGGTCGAGACTCTGTACCTGTGGTCGCTGTGCCGGCTTCCGCTGGCGAAGGAACAGGAGATCGCCGCGAAGTTCTTTGCCAGCTACGGCGACAAGCGGATGGAGGCTGCCGGGGACTTCATGTGGGCGTTGCTCAACAGCCGCGAATTCATGTTGGTGCATTAGTGAGACGGATGAGACGGATGAGACGGATGAGGGGCATGCGAGAGTTCCTGTCGCTGCTGGCCGTAGGGGTGACCGCGGTTGCGGCACCGGCGTCGGCAGACGATGCCATCAGCTATCGCCGGCAGGTCTGGCCGATCCTCAGGCGACACTGCTACGCGTGCCACAGCGGTGAGAAGCCTGAAGGCAAGCTGTCACTGGCCTCGGCCAAGACGATCCTCGCGGGTGGCGAATCGGGGAAGCTGCTGGTGGCGGGTAAGCCGGGCAGCAGCCTGCTGATCAAGATGGTCAGCGGCCGGGAACCGGCGATGCCGCCGAAGGGAATTCCGCTCTCAGAGGCCAAGGTCGAGATCCTCAGGCGGTGGATTGCCCAGGGAGGCAGGATCGACTCGGTGGCCAGGGTCGCCGAGCCGCCGGTGGTGATCCCCAGCCGGTACACGCACCAGCCGGCCATCACCTCGGTGGCCTATTCCGTCGACGGCAAACAGGTGGCCTGTGCCTGCCGCAGCGAGGTGGTGCTGGTCTCGGGCGACGGCAAACAGCCAGCGGTGCGGCTGGCGACCGGGGCCGACCTGATCACTCATGTCGAGTTCAGCCCCGACGGCAAGCTGTTGATCGCCGCGGGCGGTTCACCGGCCCGGTTCGGGTTACTGACGGTTTTCGATGTGGCCACCCGCAAGGTCGTCTCGACACGTCGTGTGAGCGGCGACACGTTTTTCCGCGGTTCGTTTTCGCCCGATGGCAAGTCGATTGCCCTGGGCGGTGCCGACGGCGCGATTCACATCGTGCCTCTGAATCCGAAGAGCAAGCTGCGGCGATTCGAGTTGCACAGCGACTGGGTGGTCGACGTGGCCTGGACCCCCAACGGCAAGTACCTGGTGACGGCCGGCCGCGACAAGGCGACCAAGGTGGCCGACGTGGCCACCGGCAAGCTGTTGCGAACCGTCGACTCGTCTTCGGAGCGAACGATGAGCGTGGTCTGCGACGACATGTTTGCGGTCTCGGCCGGCAAGTCCAAGGCCATGACGTCGTTCCAGCTCGGCATCGCACTTCAGAACATTGGCGTGACCGGAGCCGGCAACGGGGCCAAGCCGATCTCGCGTCGCAACCAGTACGCCAAGGGGTTCGAGGGTCAGCCGGGCGAGGTGCTCGACATGGCGCTCAGCGGCGATCGCAAGCGGGTGGCGGTGGCCGGGCGGTTTGGCGAGGTGCGGGTCTACACGCTGGCCGATCGCAAGCGGGTTGCCGTCATCGCCGGCGTGAGTTCACCGGTCTACGGGGTCGCCCTGAACCGTGACGGCACTCGGCTGGCGGTGGCCGGCCGCGAGGGTGTGCTCGAGGTGTTCAGCCTGCCCGATGGCAAAAAGCTGCAGTCGGTGGTGCCGGTGCCGCTGAAGTCGAGCAAGCCGATCACGTCGGTCGGGGCGGCTCGCTGAGAGCTACCGCGACCGGGTCCGTCGCCGGCGGCGTGTCGTCTTGCCCGGCGGCAGGTCGTCCTCGTCCTCGTCCTCGTCGAAGCCGACCGGTCCGCCGTTCATCTCGGACAGGAACCGCGACGACTTGGTCTTTTGCCGTTTGCCCCACTTGGTGCGGTGCTTGGCCCAGGAAAGCGTGAGGAAGTCCATGGCGCGGGTCACTCCGACATAGGCCAGCCGCCGCTCCTCGCAGATCGCATTGTGTCCGTCCTGGATCGATCGCTCGTGAGGCAGCAGGCCTTCCTCCATGCCGACCAGGAACACGACGGGGAACTCGAGTCCCTTGGCACTGTGCATGGTGATCAACGCGACGGCGTTCTTCTTGAGCTGGTCGTCCCTGTCGGGTTCCTCCTCGGCGTTCTCCAGGGCGATCTCTTCGAGGAACCCCTCGAGTGTCGGGCGATCGGTTCGCTGTTCGTACTGCGACGTGGCGTTGACGAGTTCTTCGAGCGAACTCCAGCGCGAGACCCGTTCCAGCGGCGTCTTGTACTGCCGGTCGATCTCCTGCTTGTAACCGATCTCGGTGATCAGTCGTCCCAGGCTTTCGCTGAGTCGTCCGGCGTTCATCGGTTTGCGGTACTCATCGATCATCTTGCGAAACCGCTCGATGTTTTCGGCCGAGCGGGCGGGGATGTCACCCTCGGCGGTGGCCTGGGGCAGGACATGCCACAGCCCCTTTCCGGACTCGACGGCTCGTTCCAGCAGCTTGGCAACGCTGCCGTCGCCGATGCCTCGCGTGGGGCGATTGATGATCCGCAGCAGCGAGAGCTCATCGTCGGGGTTGGCGATGATCTTGAGATAGCTGACCAGGTCGCGGACCTCGCGGCGATCAAAGAACGACTGACCGCCGATCAGCACGTAGGGCACCTTGTTGGCGCGGAGTTCCTGTTCGAACAGCCGGGGCTGTTCGTTGGTGCGGAACAGGATGGCGACGTCCTTGTAGCGAAAGCGGTTGCCGTCGACTGCGGCACGGATTTCTCGGGCGATGTAGGTCGCCTCGTCGACCTCGTCATCGATCTCGAGAAACCGCGGTGGCTTGCCGGGTCCCCGGGCGGGACGCAACGTCTTGTCGCGGCGTTCGGTGTTGTGAGCGATCAGGCGGTTGGCCAGTTCCAGGATCTCCGGCCGGCAGCGGTAGTTCTCTTCGAGCTGAACAATCGTCGCGTCGGGGAACTCACGATCAAATTCCAGGATGTTCTCCATCCTCGCACCCCGCCAGCCGTAGATCGACTGGTCATCGTCGCCGACGACACAGAGGTTGCCGTGCCCGGCGACCAGCGATGAGATGATCCGATACTGCGTGGCGTTGGTGTCCTGGTACTCGTCGACCATCACGTAGTCGAAGCGTTTCTGGTGCCTTGCCAGCACGTCGGGGTGCAGGTCAAAGAGTTCCTCGGTACACAGCAGCAGGTCGTCGAAGTCGAGGGCGTTGGCAGCCTTCAGAGCCAGTTCGTACCGCTTGTAGGCCATCGCGGCCAGCGTGTCCTTTTCGTCGACCACCGTGTCGCCGGCCGCCTCGGCGCGCAGGCCTTCGCGTTTCCAATCGCTGATCCGCCACAGCAGCTCAGCGGGCCGCAGCGCGGTGGTGGCGCAGTGGATGTCGCGGAGTGCCTTGCGGGCGGCGCCGTCCTGGTCGGAGCGGTCATAGATCGTGAACCGCCGACGGTAGCCCAGTGCCTCGATGTCCTGCCTCAGGATGCGGACGCACAGGGAGTGGAAGGTCGAGATCACCGGCTGGGCGGGCTGGTTGTCGTCACCACGTTTCGCGGCAGGCTGCTTGAGTACCCGTTTCAACAGGTCCTCGGCCCGCTGCCGCATCTCGCGGGCCGCCTTGTTGGTGAAGGTGACGGCGAGAATGCGATCGGGGCGGACTCCCTGGCGGATCAGGTGGGCGATCCGAAAGGTGATCACCCGCGTCTTTCCGCTGCCGGCTCCGGCGAGGACCAGGACCGGCCCCGAGGTGGTCTGGACCGCCTGGATTTGCGAGGAGTTCAGTCCGTGAGCCATGCTCTGTCCGTGGAGCGTCTTTTGATCAGGGAGGCGTCGAAAGCGGGTCGTCCGGTGACCGTGGCGGGCGCTGGAATGCGACAGGGTAACTGCTGAGGTAGACGCCGTGAAGTCGGCTGACCCCGCAATTGCATCGCCGGTGCGGAATCGGCATAGTCGAGACCGATCCGTGAGCCACCGTAGCTGGAGTACCGAGCGATGATCTGCAGAATCCGTCGAGCCGGCGTTGTGACTGTTGCCTTGAGTGTGGCGATGGCCCTCTCGACGGCTCGACCGGCCTCGGCCCAGCGATTTGTCCCCAACTACGATGAGGGCAAAGTTCCGAAACTCGACCTGCCCGATCCCTTGAAGTTGCTTTCGGGCAAGAGGGTCAAGACGGCGGAGGCATGGAACACGCAGCGGCGGCCGGAGGTGTTGAGGTTGTTCCAGGAACAGGTCTACGGCAAGGCTCCGGGTCGGCCATCGAAGATGGTGTTCCGGCTGGTCGAATCGTCGAACAGGGCACTGGGCGGCAAGGCGGTTCGCAAGCAGGTGCGGGTGTTCTTTGACGGCACCGACACGGGGCCGCAGATGGATCTGCTGGTCTATCTGCCCGCGGAGGCCGGGTCGGCGGTGCCGATCTTCCTGGGGCTGAACTTCAACGGAAACCACGCGATCCACGCCGACAAGGCGATCCTGCTGGCCCGCTCGTGGCACCGCAACAACCCACGGGACGGGTACGAGAACAACCGGGCCAACGAGAAGTCTCGGGCTCTGTCGGCGAGCCGCTGGTCGGTGGAACGGATCGTGGCGGCGGGGTTTGGCGTGGCGACCATCTATTGCGGGGACATCGATCCGGACTTTCACGACGAGTTCCAGAACGGCGTGCATCCGCTGTCTTACAAGGATGGCCAGAAGGCTCCCGCGGCCGACCAGTGGGGCACGATTTCGGCGTGGGCGTGGGGTCTGAGTCGTGCGGTGGATTATTTTGAGACCGACAAGCAGATCGACGCGAAGCGAGTGATTGTGCTGGGGCACAGCCGGTTGGGTAAGACGTCTCTGTGGGCCGGAGCACGGGATCAGCGATTCGCCATCGTGATCTCCAACAACTCCGGCTGCGGCGGAGCGGCCCTGTCACGACGGGCGTTCGGGGAGACGGTGTGGCGGATCAACAACTCGTTCCCGCACTGGTTCTGTGGCAACTTCAAGAAGTACAACAACAAGGAAGCCAGCTTGCCGGTCGACCAGCACATGCTGGTGGCGTTGATCGCACCGCGACCGGTCTACATTGCCAGTGCCACCGGTGACCGCTGGGCCGATCCTCGCGGCGAGTTCCTCTCGGCGGTACACGCCGACCCCGTCTACAAGCTGTTGGGGACCGAGGGCCTGGGCACCGACAAGATGCCCAAGGCGGATTCGCCCGTTGTTGGGCGGATCGGCTATCACCTGCGGACCGGCAAGCACGACGTGACCGACTACGACTGGCAGCAGTACATCAAGTTCGCCCGCAAGCACCTGGTCAAGTAGGGGTCCGCCGCCGGGTTCCACCGCAACCGCCGGGGTCAGACGCCCCGCCCGTGGCGGGGGGCCTGAACCCTTCTCGACAAACATGGTGCTCTGCGGCACAGAAGGGGTCAGGCCCCGCCTGCGGTCCGTGGAGGGTGGAGCCGACGCTGTTGGGGGCGGCGTCTGACCCCGGCGGTTGGTGAGACGTGCCCCTCCCACCCGCTCACTTCGGAAACGCGTGCCCGTCGTCGATCGTGGCCATGGCGTGGCTCAGCAGCTTGATGTCGGCGGCGGCCGAGGCGGGGGCGCGGGTGACCGGAGACTTCTCGTTCACGTCGACGGCGACGTGGAACAGCCGGCCGTTGTTGTAGAGCTTCCAGTTCTGCGTGCGGACAAAGAACCGCTTGACGCCTCGCTCGGCGTAGGCCCATCGACGCGGATCCTTCAGCCGCCGGGACCCATCGAGCAGCCCGGCGAAGCTGTGGCCGTCGATCCGGGTCGCCCCTCGAGGGGGCTGATGTCCTCCGGCGAGTTCCCTCAGCGTCGGCAGAAAGTCGCTCATGTCGACCAGCTGATCGGTCGTGGTGCCCGGCTTGATCCGGCCGGGCCAACTGGCCAGCAGGGGGACGTGGGTGCCATCGTCGCTGAGGTTCCCCTTGCCGCCGGGGACCAGCTTGCCGCCGATGCGGCTGGAAACCGGGCGACGAATGTACTTTCCGTTTTCGGCCTGGTGCAGCGACCTCTTGGCCGTGCCGTTGTCGGTCGTGAACAGCACCAGCGTGTTCTTTTCGAGGCCCAGCTTGCGGATGGCCGTGGTGATGTGTCCGACGTGAACATCCATCTGGGCCATCATCTCGGCGTAGGTGTCGTAGTGGTCCTTGCCGGTGGCGTAGGGGACGGGTGATTCGAGGTCGTCGGTGACGTCGTGGCAGAGAGCCATCGAGAAGAAGGCGAAGAAGGGCTTGTCGGTGTTGGCCGCCATGAAATCGGCCAGGTAGCGGGTGTAGACGGTGGGGCCGTATTGCGTGACCGCGTCGGTGCGGACCCTGCTGTTCTGGAAGACCAGGGGCTGGTGATAGCGGGGCCCCTCGTGCCAGCCGAATACACAGTAGTCGTCGAACCCCATCCGGTGTGGCTGTCGCAGGTCTTTACTCAGCAGAGCCAATTGCCACTTGCCGGCGATCGCGGTGCGGTAGCCGGCCGAGCGGAGTGCATGGGCCAGGGTGTAGGACTCATCGATTCTTGGATAGCTGCCCCATTTCGGGTTGCCCTGGTGACGGGGGTAGCGGCCGCTGAGCAGGCAGGTCCGCGTGGGGTGGCAGACGGGCATCGCGTAGCAGTGAGTGAACTTCAGGCCTGTGGTTGCCAGCCGATCGATGTGCGGCGTCTTGTAGCTTTGTCCGCCATAACACCCCAGAGTTTCGCACCCCACGTCATCGGCCATGATCAGCACGATGTTGGGGCGAGGCCCGGCGGCGGATGCCGGCACCGGGTTCCAGACCACGAGGGCCGAACACAACATGAGGGCCAGCCTGCAGAATCGCATCATGTCAGTGGTGGCTCCAGCTAGTTGTCCTGGACGGCCTGCAGGAAGTGCCACAGGGCGTCGAACTGTTTTCGGGCGTCGCCGTCGAGCAGGTTGCCCACGGACGTCGTCTTGCGATCGGGTGAGAAGCGGGGCATCTTCGAGTGCGGATCGAGCCTCAGGGGATCGAACATCCAGTCGAGATAAAAACCATAACGCAGGCGATCTCGGACCCGAGAAAAGTTGACTCCGCGGTTGTCGAAGGGGGCCAACGCCGGTTTGCTGCCAACGCCGTGGCACTGCAGGCAGTTGAACCCCCCCTGCTTGAGTGTGAGCCTGGCTCCGATCTCGGCCAGCGTTCGCTCGGGTCCAGGACCTGCGGCGGCCTCGATCGAGACACCGTGTTCGGCGGCCAGGCCGCGTGCCAGTCGATCTCCCCACGCGCCAAAGCTCGGCATGCGGGCTTTCAGCCAGGGCCGCGACGGGTGCTTCAGCCGACCACCCAGCAGCCGTGCCGCCCAGCCGGTCTTCAACTTCTCGCCCGCCCATGTCAGGTCGGGCAGCACGCCGGGCAGCATCCCCAACTCACTCTCCTCGGCAATGATCTCACGACGCGGGCTGACCGCCGTGTCGCGGTCGTGACACGCCGCGCAACGCAATCTCCGCATCGCATCGGCGACAAACTCCAGGGGCGAGCGGCCCGGTGAACGGTCGGGGCCCGACGCCAGGAAGGCCGACAGGTCGGCCCGCTGTTGCCTTGAGAACCCGTAGACGGGAACCCGCCCTTGGCCCGCGGCCTGACGAGGTGTCTCGGCCAGGCAGCCGGCGGAGGTCTGTTTGCCGAAGGTGAGCCGGACGGGGTCGAGCGGCTTCAGCTTGTCGACCTCGGCCAACTGCGACCCGTGGCACGAGAGGCAGCCGCGCGAGACGAATTGCTGCTTGCCCAGCCCGGCGTTGCCCCGCGGCTGCAGGCGTTGTTTCAGTCGCCCTCTCGAGCGTGCGTGGATCAAGGCGACCAGGTCCTTCGTCTCGGTCTCGGTCAGCTTGAAGTCGGGCATCCGTGATTGAGGATGGAACTGGTGCGGCTTGGCCAGGAATCGACCCAACGAGCCGGGAGAGTACTTCGAGGCGGCCATGTGCAGCGACGTGCGGTCCCAGTCGTCGGCCTTGGCGGCCGGGGCAAACGTGTGGCAGGCGATGCAACCCAACTGCTCCCAACGCCGCTCACCTCGGGCGACATCACCGGCCGGCGGGACCACCGTCTCGATCTCGAATTGAGTCAGGTAGGCCAGCACGTCCCGCAGCGCCTGGATCTCGGTTGCCGATGTGCCGAACATCGCGGGCATGCGGGTGTGATTCCGCATCGCCGGGGGGTTGGCCATCCAGTGAGTCATCCAGTTGCGATTGAATCGGAAGGTGGCGGCGTCGAGTGAGATGGCCGGCCGGGTCGGAAGCTTGGTGCCCTGGGCCGAGTGGCAATGGGCACAGCGATGAGTGGCGAACAGCGAGCGGCCGCGTCCGACGGCCGACCACCGGGCCAACTCGGGATGACGGACGCTGTGCCACAGGACTCGCGATGGGATCAACTCGCGAGCAAATCGCGGGCTCTGCCAATGCAACCTCAGCTGCGCCAGCCCGCGGCCGGGTGATCGGTACTCGAGATGCAGCTCGTTGAGTCCCGCGTTGAGCGCGACGGCGACCGATCGGCCGCGGGTGCCCCCGGGCTGATCGAGCACCACATCGCCGTTGATCGAAAGCGTGACGTCGCCGGAGCCGTCGGCCGAGAAGGTGTAGGTGTCGGTCAGCTCGACATCGAGCAGTCCCTCGAGCGAGGCGGTGAACGCGCCGGGAGTGAGTCGGGGCGAGATGCTGTCGCCGGGCTCGACGGCCAGGGCGGCCAGCCGCGAGACGCGGGCGTCGTGCAGAGGTCCGGCATTCGCGGCCAGGACCAGCCCGGCCTTCAGGTCCTTGCGGGGCGGCCCCATCCGCACGCGGGGGACCGGAGCCCCGGCGGGGTCGAAGCCCAGTGAGGCGAGGTGAGTGGGGCCGTTGACGACGTTGATCGTGTGCTCGATCTGCCCGGCGACCGGGGTGCCCTCGGCGGTGGCGATGTTGTAGTGGACCCGCATCTGCATGCAGGGCTTCATGTCGGCAATGCCCAACAGCACAGCTCGGCCATCTCGAGAAAGTTGCACGCCGGTCACCTCGACCCGGTCGCGTCCCTGCGTCCCGTCACTGACCTTGTAGTCGCGTGACCCGTACGAGGCGGCTCGACGGTAGTTCCATCGCTGGATACTGTAACGGCCGGCGTCGGTGGCCTGTTTCTTGTCGAGTGGCCTGGGGAAGCGGATCACGAGTCCGGAGGGTACCGCCGAGAGACCCTCGGCGATGTCCAGCGGCTTGCCGGTGGCGCGGATGCGGTACAACCCGCCCGGGCGGGTCTTGTTGCTCGACCATCCGAACAGCCCGCAGATATACAACTGGCCGTCATCGGGGTGAAAACGGCCACGGTGGATGCCGGTGGGCAACTCGGGCAGCGGCAGCCTGGTGATGCCGCCCTGGTGGATCTCGCCGACACGCTCGTGGACGACCCGCCAGATGCGGCCGGTGCCGTACGAGAGGCTCAGCAGCGAACCGCGGGGCAAGGCCCACTTGTCGCTTGTGACCCAGACCGGGGCACTCGGGCTGCGGTCCGTCTGCTTGTGGATCCAGCACAGCGGCGGGTCGTAGCTGGTGTCCTTCTTGCCAGGCACATACGACATCATGTTGCCGTAGAACCCGCCGCGGCGGATCCAGTTGATCCGGTTCATCGGCGTCCAGTGACCTTCCTGGTCGGTCGAGATGAAGCTGCCGTCGTCGTTGAGCGCCAGGCCGTTGGGGGCACGGAACCCGTTGGCCAGGACCTGGCTGGTCGAGCCGTCGGCCGAAACGCGGATGACCGAACCGTGCTGCGGAATCACCGCCGGCAATGCGTGCCGGGCGCCCTTCATATAATAGAAGTTGCCTTGCTTGTCGGTCTGCAGGTCCATGGCGAACTCGTGGAAGTGCTCGGTGACCTGGGCGTCGTTGTTGAAGTTCTCGTAGAAGTCGGTCTCACCGTCGTTGTTCAGGTCGACCAGGCGAGTGATCTGGTCGCGGCCGAGCACGTAGATCCGGTCGTCGACGATCTTCAGGCCCAGCGACTGAAACAGCCCGGCAGCGATCCGTTTCCAGGTCAGCTGACCGGCTGTTTTGCCC
>Ga0066376_10001918_pt1 | contig 19792 bp, 19 predicted proteins | sample Knorr_S15_td_Bot_FD_77009 | JGI IMG/M metagenome (GOLD analysis project Ga0066376, IMG submission 77009) | Marine microbial communities from Southern Atlantic Ocean transect - Knorr_S15_td_Bottom_ad_5009_LV_A | ecosystem: Environmental > Aquatic > Marine > Oceanic | place: Southern Atlantic...
AGCCAGCCGGTGCGCCTCATGCCAGTCGCCCTTTGCCTGGTGCCACAACGCTTGCAGTGCACGCTCGATGCCTTCGGGTGGGGCGTCGTGATTTATTGAAGCCTTGAACGTTCTATAATCCATGCCGTCTCACCTATCTCTGTGCCCCTAACTGAGATTTCCCTGATGGCTCCCTTCGCTAGTAGAAAATAGTAGCACAAAATGCGTCCTAGCCCGCGGCGGGAAACTCCGCGTTCATGGCCTCGTCAAATTTTCGTCGCACCCGTTGGCTGGCGCATTTACCCTGGCTCCTGTGCAATGGGTGACGACGGCGGCGTGACGCCCTAACTTGACTGTCGTCCGGCCACAGGAATTCAGGGTGTTCGATGAACATTGTTCTCATATCGACTTACGATCTCGGCCATCAGCCTTTCGGACTGGCCTCGCCAGCGGCTTGGCTGCGGGCCGAGGACCACGTCGTGACGAGTCTCGACTTATCGGTTTCGATGCTGGATGAGACAGTGGTGCGCGCCGCCGACATGGTCGCGTTCTACCTGCCAATGCACACCGCCACCCGCCTGGCGGTACCGGTCATCGAGCGTGTCAAGCGGCTCAACCCCGACGCCCTGCTATGCGCTTACGGGCTGTATGCGCCAATAAACCAGGCGCATCTGCGGCGGATCGGCATCGACCATATCGTGGGCGGCGAGTTCGAGGGCCGACTCGTCGAGATCGCCGGCGAAACCACCGGCTCCGCGCCCATGGACCACGACCGGCCGGCGGTGGTGCTGGAGAAGCAGCGGTTTCGCGTCCCCGACCGGACGGGACTGCCCGGGCTCGCCGGTTATGCCGACCTGACTCTGCCCGATGGGACGAAGCGTGTCGTCGGCTACACCGAGGCGAGCCGCGGCTGTAAGCATCTTTGCCGGCACTGCCCGGTGGTGCCGGTCTACGGCGGGCGCTTCTTCGTGGTGCAGCGCGACGTGGTGCTCGCCGACATCGCCCGCCAGGTCGAGGCAGGCGCCCAGCACATCACCTTCGGCGACCCCGACTTCCTCAATGGCCCCGGACACGCGCGCGCCGTCGTCGAGGCGTTGCACGGTGCGTATCCGACGCTCACTTACGACGTCACAATCAAGGTCGAGCACCTGCTCAAGCACGCCGAGATGCTGGCTGTGCTGCGCGATACCGGTTGCTTGTTTGTTATTTCAGCGTTTGAATCGTTCGATGATCGCGTGCTGGCGTTGCTTGAGAAAGGGCATACCCGAGCTGATGCGCGCGCCGCGGTCGAGCACTGTCGTGACGCGGGGCTCGTCCTGGTGCCGACGTTCGTCGCCTTCACGCCTTGGCTGACGCTCGATGCCTACGAGGATCTGCTTGCGACCATCGCCCGGCTCGGCCTCGTCGAGGCTGTCGCACCGGTGCAGCTCGCGATCCGGCTACTCATCCCCGACGGCTCGCGCCTGCTTGAGCTCGCCGCGGTGCGCGGCATGGTCGAGCCCTTCGACGCGGTAAGTTTGTGCCATCCGTGGCGACACCCCGATCCGCGCGTCGACGCTCTGCAGCGTGACGTTGAGGACATCGTTACAACAGCGGCCGAAGCGGACCTGTCACGCGCCGCTGTCTTCATCCAGGTCTGGGAACGGTTGCAGGCGGCGTTCGACAGGCCGGCGCGGCCACTGCCCGAGATTGCACTGGGGATCGGCGCCGTCCCGCAGTTTAGTGAGCCATGGTACTGCTGCGCCGAGCCAACGCCGCGTCAGGGCCTCGTCTTTTAACGTCGAGGGGGGGGTGCAATTGATCCCAGGTCTGCAATAGACAAGCCGTGTCTGACGTCAGCGCTTATGGGACATATTGAGGGGTTTTCATAAGGGAGGATTTCCGGCGCATTTGCGCCTTCGTCAACCAAAACAGATCACTCATGACAACGCCTCCTTGGCGACGCCATTGAATCAGGCCGTCATAAGTTATGCAATCAGATTAACAGGTCCTGACCCTAGTTAAGTTCTTCGAGATATTCCGCGAATTTACCCAGCGCCTCGGCCATGTTGTTGCGGCCGAAGCCGATGCGGAAATGAGTGTCGCCGTGGCCGAAGTTGCTCCCCGGCGCGATCAACAGGCCCTTCTTCTCCAGCAGGCCGTTGAACAACGCGCCGCCGTCGCGGACCCGGGGAAAGGCGACGGCGCCGGCCTTGGGGCGGACCCAGGAGACGACGCCCGAAAAGCGCTCGAAGAAATTATCGAGACGCTCAATATTGCCGCTAATGATTTCCAGGTTGCGGCCGACCACGGTATCCCGGTGGTTGATCGCCAGGGTGGCGAGATATTCGCTCGGCGCCGAATTGCAGATCGTGGTGTAGTCCTTGTATCGGGCCATGGCGGCCAGGATTTCCCGGTTTCGCGAGGCCACCCAGCCGATGCGCAGGCCGGCGAGACCGAAACTCTTCGACATGACGCCGAGCGAGACGGCGTTGCCGTAGGCGTCGGCCGCGGCGGGAAGCCGGTCGGCGGGGTCGTATTCGAGGCCGCGGTAGACCTCGTCGCTGAACAGGATCAGCCCCCGCGCGCGGCAGATTTCGATCAGCCGGTCGAACAGCGCCCGCGGCGCCAGATAGCCGGTCGGGTTATGGGGCAGGTTGACCACCACGGCGCGGGTGGCGGGCTCGATCAGTCGCTCCAGCTCATCGAGGGAAAGCCCCCAGGCGAAATCCTCGCGGCTCCGCCACGGGCTGACCGAGCAGCCGATGGCAGCGGGGATTTCCATCAGCGACTGGTAGCAAGGCGTATGCACGATGACGTGATCGCCCGGGTTCAGCAGCCCGTTCATGAAGGTGAAGATGGCCTCCTCGGCGCCGCTATGGACCAGCATGTCATCGGCCCCGATGGCCTCATGGAGCCCGACGACGGCGGCGCGCAAGGCCGGATGGCCCGGCGATTCCGTATAGCCCAGCCACAGCGCATCGAACCCCCGGCGCGCGCCGGGCTCGAGAGCCAGGAGATCGTCGATGCTCATGGCTTCGCAGTCCGACGCGCAGAGCAGATAGGGCGCGGTGAATTCATGCTCGGCGAAGAACCGTTCGAGTTTGAATTCGGGAATACGCATGGCGGGGGGCTCCGGTTCACACCAAGGATGGCAATTGGGACTATGACGCGGTAAATTTGCCGCGCCAAGATAGAGCGGAGAGCGAGGAGCCGAAGCCGCCGTGAATAAAACACCCCCGAGCGGCCTGTCGGATACCCAGCGGGCCGAGATCGACGCGCAGCGCGCCGATACCCAGAGCACCCGGCGGGCCACCGTGGCGGCCCTGGAAGACCGTCTCTATAAGGAAATTCCGGTTCTCGATCAGGGCTTTATCCGGGTGGTCGATTATATGGGCGACGACGGCGCGGTGGTTCAGGCGGCGCGGGTGTCCTACGGCAAGGGCACCCGGAAAGTCAGCAACGACCGCGGGTTGATCCGTTATCTCCTGCGCCACCGCCATACCACGCCTCTCGAGATGTGCGAGATTAAGCTCCACGTCAAGCTGCCGATGTTCGTCGCCCGCCAATGGATCAGGCACCGCACCGCCAACGTCAATGAATACTCGGCGCGCTATTCGGTGCTCGACCATGAATTCTATGTGCCCGAGCCCGGCATCCTCGCCGCCCAGTCGGCGGCCAACCGCCAGGGGCGGGACCAGGGCCTGACCGACGACGCCGCCGCGCGGGCGCGCCAGGAGATCACCGAGCAGGGCGATGAGGCCTATGCGCTCTACCAGCGGTTGCTCAACGAGACCCAGGGCGGCGGGACCGACGAGCCCGACCGCCAGGGGCTGGCCCGCGAGCTCGCGCGCATGGTGCTGCCGGTGAATTACTACACCCAGTGGTATTGGAAGATCGACCTCCATAACCTGCTGCATTTCCTGTCGCTGCGCGCCGACCCCCACGCGCAATATGAAATCCGCGCCTACGCCGACGCGCTCTGCGAAATCGTCGCGGCATGGGTCCCCCTGGTCTGGGAGGCGTTCGAGGACTACCGCCTGAGCGGCGCCGCGATCTCGGGGCCGGGGCTCGCCGCCCTGCGCGGCCTGATCGATCAGGCGGCCCTCGACGATGAGGCGAGGCTGGAGGAGTTACGCGAGAAAAGCGGCATGAGCGCCCGCGAATTCCGCGAGTTGATCGAGCTGTTGCGCCAGGACCCCTAGGGTCCGGGCTTTACCTAAGCTTAACAGTCTCCGCCTAGATTGCCGGTATCGGTGAGCTGCGGCCATTACGGCCGGCCTCGCCACCCCACTGTTCGCAGGAATCGATCGCCCGCTGATGACTTCCCGCACCACCCAGATTGCTCACGAGCGAACCGATAACGCCAAGGCGCTGCTTTACTCCATCAACAAGTTTTCCGAAACCCACGGCGACATCACCGTCGCCGAACTCAGCAACGGCTATCGGCAGATGCTCGATGAGACCCGGGTGAAAATCGCCAGCTTCAAGCGGGTCATCGCCGACGGAAAATTCGACGCGCTCTATCAACCCATCGTCGATCTCGCGGACGGTTCCGTGCATCATTACGAGGCCCTGGCGCGGCTTCATTCCACGGGCCCGGAATCATCGCCCTATCATTTCATCGCCTTCGCCGAAGAGGTCGGCGTGATCGCCGATTTCGACATCGCCATGTGCCGAAAGGTGATCGCCGTGGTGCGCGACGGGCTGGGCAACGGCGATCGCCTGTGCGTCGCCATCAACCTCTCGACCCGGTCGCTCGAGACGCCCCTGTTCGTCGACGAGCTGCACAGGCTGCTGGCGGATGGCCGCTCCATACGCGACCAAGTGATGTTCGAGATCACCGAATCCTGGAAGATCAAGAATTTCGATTCGATCAACAAGGTCATCGGTTCCTTGCGAAATCTCGGCCATGCTGTCTGCCTCGACGATTTTGGCTCGGGCGCCGCCGCGTTCCAGTATTTGCGCGCCCTCGCCGTGGATATCGTCAAGATCGACGGAACCTACGTCCAGGAGGCCCGGAAATCCGCCAACGGCAAGGCCTTCCTGAAATCCATGGCCAGCCTGTGCGGCGATCTCGGCATCGTCACCGTGGGCGAAATGGTCGAGACCAACGAGATGGCCGATCTGCTGGTCGAGGTCGGTGTCGATTACGGCCAGGGTTGGCTCTACGGCAAGCCGGCGGCGGGATTGAAGGCGATACACCACCGCCCGGATTTGCGCGCAAGCGCCGGATAGATTTGGCGGCCCGCCTTGTCGTAGTCTTACGGCATGGAACAGAGACCACAACAAGCCGTCACCGACGAAGACCGTTGGCGGGCCGTCGCCGGCCGCGACGCCGACCTCGACGGCGCCTTCGTGTTCGCCGTGGCGACCACCGGCATCTACTGCCGGCCGTCCTGCCCGAGCCGCCGGCCGAAGCGCCGCAACGTAAGCTTCTACGCCCTGCCCGAGGGCGCCGAGAGGGGCGGCTTCCGCGCCTGTAAGCGCTGCCGGCCGCAAGACACCCGCTCACCCGATCCGAGGATCGACGCCTTGCGCAGGGTTTGCCGTTTTATCGAATCCTGCGATCAGGGCCCGCCGACCCTGCGGACCCTCGGCGACATGGCCGGGCTCAGCCCGCATCACCTGCAACGCAGTTTCAAGCGCCTGGTCGGCGTCACCCCCCGGCAATATCACGACGCCTTGCGCATCGAGCGCCTCAAGTCATTCTTACGCGACGGCGACCGGGTGACCGGCGCGCTGTTTGAGGCGGGTTACGGCTCGACCAGCCGGCTCTATGAAAAGGCGCCGTCCCAGCTCGGCATGACCCCGGCGACCTACGCCAAGGGCGGCAAGGGCGCCGTGATTGCCTACGCCATCACCGACAGCCCGCTCGACCGCCTGCTGGTGGGGGCCACCGGGCGCGGCCTCGCCGCCGTCTATCTCGGCGATGACGACGCCGGCCTCGAGGCCGCGCTGCGCGCCGAGTATCCCGCCGCCGACATCCGGCGCGACGATCACGGCCTGGGACGCTGGATCGAACCCCTGCTGGCCCATCTCCAGGGCCGCCGGCCCCATCTGGAGTTGCCGCTGGACGTGCGCGCCACCGCCTTCCAGCGCCAGGTCTGGGAAGCTTTACGCGCCATCCCCTATGGCGAGACCCGCAGCTATGGACAGATCGCCGCGGCCATCGAGCGGCCCAGGGCGGTGCGCGCCGTGGCCCGCGCCTGCGCCACCAATCCGGTCTCGGTGGTGGTACCCTGCCACCGGGTGATCGGCGCCACCGGCCGCCTGTCCGGCTATCGCTGGGGCATCGAGCGCAAGAAGCGGCTGCTGGAGGCGGAAAAGGCGGGCGCGGATAAGTGAGGTGTCCCCTTGTTTATCCTGGTTAACTATACCCTGGGATCGATCGGCAGGAGCTTCGAGAGACCATTCGCGTCGTCGAGCAGGGCGGCGGCGGTGAGGGCCTCGGCCTCGCCTCTGGGCGGTCCGACGATTTGCAGGCCGACGGGCAGGCCCGCTTGCGTGAAGCCCGCCGGCACGGAGACCGCCGGGCAGCTCGTCAGGGTGACCGCGAAGGTGATGGCGATCCAGTCGATATAGCTGTCGAATGTGGTGCCGTCGACCTCCTCCACATAGCGGGTGTCGACATCGAACGGCGGCACGATGGCCGCCGGGCAGAGCAGCAACTCGTGGTTCTCGAAGAAGCGGGCGGTGCTCTTATACAATCGGCCGCGCGCCAGCTGGGCGGCGGCGATCTGATCGGCGTCGAGCGCCAGGCCGCGTTCGATGTTCCAGATCACCTCGGGCTTGAGCGCATCGCGGTGATGGCGCAGGGTGGCGCCCAGGCTGGCCACGAAGCCGGCGGCGCGGAGCGTCTGGAAACACTCCATGGCCTCCGAGAAATTGGGCCGCGCCTCGACCACCTCGACCCCCATATCGGCAAACGCTTGCGCCGCCTTCTCGCAGATCGCCGCCACTTCGCGATCCACCGGGATGATGCCGAGATCGCGGCTGTAGCCGATGCGTTTGGGCAGGCGGCGCTCGGCCACGGTCTTCGCGAAGGACACGGCGGGGGCGTCCAGGGACATCGGGTCTTCGCGGTGCCGGCCGGCCATGGCGTCGAGAAACAGGGCGGCGTCGTCGGGGTCGCGGGCCATCGGTCCGGCTACCGACAGGCTGTTGAAGGGCTCGGTCACCGGGCCCCGCGCCACCCGGCCGGGGGACGGACGCAGGCCGACCACCGAGCAGAAGCTCGCCGGGGTGCGCAAGCTCCCGCCCAAGTCCGAGCCGGTGGCCAGCCAGGCCTGGCCGGCGGCCAGCGCCGCCGCCGCGCCGCCCGACGAACCGGCGACGGATTTTGCGGAATTCCACGGATTGCGGGTCTTGCCGAAGACCTCGTTGAAGGTCGAGGCGCCGGCGCCGAACTCCGGCGTGTTGGACTTGCCGATGACCACCGCGCCGCGCGCCTCCAGGGTCTCGACCAGGATGTCGGAGCGCCCCGGCACATGGCGCTCATAGATTGGCGAGCCGTAGGTGGTGCGCACCCCTGCGACGTCGTTGAGGTCCTTGACCACGATTGGCAGGCCGGCCAGCAGGCTGTCGCGGCCGGTCGCCGACTCCATGAGGCGGCGGGCATGGTCGCGGGCGCGCTCCAGGCACAGGGTCGGCAGGGCGTTGAGCGCGCCGTCGGTGGCGTCGATGCGCCGGGCCGCGGCGTCGATCAGCTCGAGCGGCGAGAGGTCGCCGGATTTAAGCAGTCCGACCGCCTCGCGGGCGGTCAGGCGGCACAGCTCGCCGACGCTCATCAGACGATCCCCGTCTCATGAAGCGGCGCCTCATCGATCACCCGCTGATAACTCATGCGCGCCAGGTCGATGGTCGTGAAACAGCCGTCGAGCAGCAGCTCGGCCATGGCGCGGCCCACCGCCGGGGCCTGCTGCAGGCCATGGCCGGAAAAGCCGCAGGCCAGATGGAAATTCTCGCATCCGCCGATCCAGGGACCGATGATGAGGTTTTGATCGAGGGTGTTGAGATCGTAATGGCAGGCCCAGGACGAGCTTACCTTGAGTGCCTCGAAGGCGGGAACCCGGGCCGCCAGCACCGGCCATATGGCGTCATTGAAATAGCCGTGATCGACCGCGAAATTGAATCCCTCGGGCTCGTCGGGGTTGGACTTACCGGCGAGATAACCCTTGCCCTCGGGCCTGAAATACACCCCCGAGGCGTCGATCACCAGGGGCGTCGTCCCGAGCGGCCGGCGGGTCTCGAAGAAGAATACCTGCCGCCGCGACGGCACGATCGGCAGCTCCATGCCGGCCATTGCCGCAACCGCGCCCGACCACGCTCCCGCCGCATTGATCACCTGGCCCGCCGGGCGCCGTTCGCCCGATTTCAGACGCACGGCGGCGACCCGGCCCGCGCCCGTATCCATGGCGATGACTTCGTCCTCGAGATAGCCGACGCCGAGCGTGCGCGCGGCTCGGCGAAAGCCCTGGAGCGCGCCATGGGGGTCGAGCCAGCCGTCCTCGAAGCCGAACGCCGCGCCCGCCAGACCGTCGAGGGCGAGCCAGGGGAAGCGCGCCGCCAGATCGCCGGGGGCGAGCAATTCGACGACGGCGCCGAGATCGCATTGCCGGCGGTGGTTGGCCTCGAGCACCGCCATGCCGGTCTCATCGGCCAGGAAGAGATAGCCCTGCTCGCGGAAATCGACCGCCGCGGCCTTGCCGCCGACCGCCAAGTGTTGGCCGAAATCACGATACACCCCGAGGCCGTATTGCGACATCAGCACGTTCTCGGCGAGGCTGAACTGCTGGCGCAGGCCGCCCAGGGAGCGCGGCGTCGCGGCCTCGGCGTAGCTGTTGTCGCGCTCGATCACCGTGATCCGCCCGGCGCGTCCGTCCCGCGCCAGGTAATAGGCGATGGACGAGCCGATGATTCCGCCGCCGATGATGAGAATGTCGTCCATCGAATGCCCCCTGCCGATCCTCGGTATTACAGGCTGTCGATGGCCCTTTGCACGGCGTTCCGGTCGTTGCTTCCGGCCGGGATCAGGGCGAGCAGGCGGCTCCAGAAGCCGCGGGCCTGGTCGCCGTCGCCGGCTTCCGCCGCGGCCAGGCCGAGATGCCACAGGGCCACCGGGCTGTTTTCATCGAGGGCAATTATTTTACGGAACACGGCCACCGCCTGGGGCGGTAGCGGGGCGTCCTCGGGAGCGGACTGGGTGATGGCCTCGGCAAATTCGGTGAGCAGGGCGAGATCGCCGGGGATTTGCTCGGCGGCCCGCGCATAGGCATCCGCCGCCAAATCGGTCTCGCCAAGAACGCCATAGGCCTTGGCCAGTCTACGCCAGCCCTCGATGTCGCCGGGCTGGACCTCGAGGCGCCCGGCGAGGCGCGCCACCATGGAGCGGATCATGGCCGATTGCTCGCCCGCGGACATCGACTGGGCGGCGGCGATGTCGTCGGCCGTGGGCCCCGGCGCGGTCGTCGCCGGGGCGCCCGCCGCGGCGGGCGCCATGCCTTCGAGACCGTCGGGAACCGGCACGCCGAGCATGCCAGAGACGCGCGTGATCTGCTCCCTCAGGGCCGCCATCCAGGGCGCGTCGGCCGGTGATTGACGGGCGAAGGCGGTCCATTCATCGAAGGCGAGCTGGTTCTCTCCCGCCTGGAGATGGGCCATGCCCAGGTAAAACCGCGCCGCGGGATGGCCGCGGTCGATGGCTTGCAGCATCTCGAATTCCGCCACCGCCGCCGGGGTGACCATGCCGTCGGCGGCGAACACCCGGTTTTCCGCCAGGCTGGCGAGGATATCCTGGTCTTCGCCGTCCAACTTCCGGGCGCGTTCCATGGCGGCGACGGCTTCATCATAGCTCTCGAGAACGACATAGGAGCGCGCCAGCATGAGCCAGCCTTCGAGGTCGTCGGGCTCATCCTCGAGCCGCGCGGCGAGGCCGGCGACCATGGTCGTGATATCGGCATTGGCGTCCAGCGGCGCCGCCGCCCCCGCGACCGCCGCCGGCCGGTCTGCGAAGGGCCGCTCGACCACCCCCGGTGATCCGAGTCCGAGATAGAGGCTGCCGGCGGCCAGGGGCAACGCCATCATGATGGCGAAAGCCGCAAGGATGCCGCTGCTACCGGTGTTCGTGGCGGGTTTGTCATGAGTGGCGGAATCGGCGGCCAGCATGCGGCGCTGGATTTCGGTACGCGCCGACGCCAGTTCATCGGCGTCGATCACCCCCCGTTCCACATCGCGCCCGAGCTCGGCGAGCTGATCGCGATAGATCTCGATGTCGTAGTCGGCGCGAGACGCGATGGCGCCGTGGCCGCGCAGCAGCGGCACCACCAGCAGAGCCATTGCCGCCACGGTCATCAGGCCGAGGATGACAAACAGGGCCATATTTCAGGCGTCGTCGAGCATGGCGGCGAGACGCCGGCGCTCGTCGTCGTCGAGCGGCGCCTCCGCCGTCGGCGGCCGGCGCGACTGACGCCGCAGGAAAACCACGACTCCCGCCCCGGCCAGCATCAGCATCAGCCCCGGACCCAGCCACAGGGCGTAGGTGCTCGGCTTGAAGGGCGGCTTCAGCAGCACATAATCGCCATAACGGGCGACCACATAGTCCCTGACCTGCCGGTCGCTGTCGCCGGCCACCAGCCTCTCGCGCACCAGCAATCGCAAATCCTTGGCCAGACCGGCGTTGGAATCGTCGATCGACTGGTTCTGGCAGACCATGCAGCGCAGGCCCTTGCTGATATCGCGGGCGCGGGCCTCGAGAACCGGATCGTCGAGCGCCTCGCCGGCGAGGATCGCCTGGGCCGGGCCGGCGCCGAAGCCGAGCAGCGCGGCGGCGAGAAGGGTCGTGATCACAAGGCTGGATCGCATGGCTTCAACTCTTGGTCTGAAGTTTGGATTTCAAATCGATCTGTTGCGTGCTGCGCTGGCATGCCGAGGGTAATTTGATCGAGTTTGCGGCAAGCTCCGAGGCCCTGAGCTTTTCGACGACGGGCAACAGGCAATTCTCCAGGTCGGACGGGCTGATCGCCCCGATATGGCGATAGACGATGCGGCTTTGGCGATCGACGATGAAGGTTTCGGGAAGACCGTAGACGCCCCAATCGATACCGGTGCGGCCCGGAAAGTCGGCGCCCGAGCGCGCGTAGGGATCGCCCAATCGGTCGAGCCAGGCCTTGGCGTCCTCGGGCATGTCCTTGTAGTTGATGCCGTAGACGGGGACGATGCCGTCCGCGTTGATGCGGTTGAGCAGCGGATGCTCGAGGCGGCAGGCGAAACACCAGGAGGCGAAGAAATTGACCAGACGGACCTTGCCCGTGAGGTCGCTGCTGGCGAGGCCCCGCGGACGATCCAGCAGCGGCGGCAGATCGAACTCGGGCACCTGCTGGTTGATCATCACCGAAGGCAGATCGCCGGGCTTGATGGTCAAGCCGACGCCAAGCGCCGTCGCGACGCCGGCAAACAACAGCACAGGTAAAAGGAATTTCAGCTTCATGCCGGCTGTGGGCTGGGGATTTCAGGAGCGCGGGACTTCGCCCGGCGCGGCGCGCCGACACGCAAACGGCGGTCGCTCAAGGAAACCAGGCCGCCCAGCATCATGATCACCGCGCCGAGCCAGATCCACGGCACCAGCGGGTTGTAGTAGATGCGGATGCTCCAGGATCCGTCGCCTTCACCGGCCGCAGCGCGGGATTCATCGATCGCCACATAGAGATCGGCGATCCAGGTGGTGTGGATTGCCGCCTCGGTGGTCAGCACCTGCTGCACCGGATAGAAACGTTTTTCCGGGAACAGCCGGGTGACCGGGACGCCGCCCCGGGTGACCACGAACTCACCGCGATCGATGTTGTAGTTCGGCCCCTTGAGCTGGCGTACGCCTCGGAAGGCGAATTCATAGCCGGCCATCTCGACGCTGTCGCCCGGCGCCATCACCCGGATGGTTTCGACCTGCCAGGCTTGGGAGCCGATGATGCCGGCCAGCACCAGGGCGACGCCGCAATGGGCCATGGTCATGCCGTAGGCGGAGCGCGGCAGATGACGGGCGCGGTTCCAGCTTTTCACCGCGGGCAGCCTGAACAGCTTGATGCGCTCGGCGAATTCGACCAGGGATCCGACGAACAGCCAGGCGGCGAGCCCCATGCCGAGCGGCGCCCAGGACGGCACCGAGCCGGTGGTCAGGTACCAAGCCAGGAAGGATATGGCCAGGGCGACCACCAGAGCCAGCTTGAGCCGCCCGATCACGCCGGCGAGATCGGCCCGTTTCCACGGCAACAGCGGCCCAATCGCGGCGATTGCGATCACCGGCACCATGAGTGGCCCGAAGGTGGCGTTGAAGAACGGCGGTCCCACCGACACCTTGCCGCCGCCGAAGGTGTCAAGGAACAAGGGATACAAGGTCCCCAGGAAGACCGTCGCGCAGGCCGTGGTCAGCAGCAGATTGTTGAGCACCAGGGCGCCCTCGCGGGAAATCGGCGCGAACAGGCCGCCGCCCTTGAGCAGGGGCGCGCGGATGGCGTAGAGGGTCAATGACCCACCGATGACCAGAACCAGGAAACCGAGGATAAAGGCGCCGCGGGCCGGGTCGGTGGCGAAGGCGTGAACCGAGGTCAGCACCCCCGAACGCACCAGGAAGGTGCCCAGCAGGCTGAGCGAGAAGGTCACGATCGCCAGCAGGATGGTCCAGCTCTTGAGGGCGTTGCGTTTCTCGCAGACGATCGCCGAATGGAGCAGGGCGGTGCCCGCCAGCCACGGCATGAACGAAGAATTCTCCACCGGGTCCCAGAACCAGAATCCGCCCCAGCCGAGTTCGTAATAGGCCCACCAGCTTCCCATGCCGATGCCCAGGGTGAGGAACGACCAGGCGGCCAGGGTCCAGGGCCGCACCCAGCGCGCCCAGGCGGCATCGACCCGGCCTTCGATCAGCGCCGCCACGGCGAAGGAAAAGGCCATGGAGAAGCCCACATAGCCGACATAGAGGAACGGCGGGTGATAGGCCATGCCGGGGTCCTGCAGCAGCGGGTTGAGGGAGCGCCCGTCGAGCGGCGCCGGGTCGAGACGCAGGAAAGGATTCGAGGTGAGCAGGGAAAAGCTCAGAAAACCGACGGCGATCCACGCCTGGACGCCAAGCACGCGGGTCCGCAAGCTCGGCGGCAGATTGCCCCCGGACACGGCAACGATGGCGCCGAACAGCGCAAGGATCAGCACCCACAGTACCAGTGAACCTTCGTGGCTGCCCCAGGTCGAGGAGACCTTGTAGAGCATCGGCATGGCCGAGTTCGAGTTATCCGCCACATTCTTGATACTGAAATCCGAGACCACGAAGCCGTACATCAGGGCCGCGAAGGCGACGACGATGAACAGCAGCTGGGCGACGCTGGCGGGGCGCGCCAAGGCCATCCAGGCGGCATTGCTGCGATGGGCGCCGATCATCGGCAGGCTACCCTGGACGATGGCTGTCAGGAACGCCAGAATGAGCGCAAAATGTCCGATTTCAGCGATCATTATTCGGATCCATCTCCCTGCCATTGGCCCGACGCCTTGAGCGCTTCGGCGACTTCCGGCGGCATATAGTTTTCGTCATGCTTGGCGAGCACGCTATCGGCGATGAAAACGCCGTTGACCATCTTACCCTCGGTCACCACTCCCTGTCCCTCGCGAAACAGATCGGGCAGCGGCCCACGATAGATCACTGGAATTGTCGCGGTCAGATCAGTGACGGTGAATTCGACTGTCAGCCCGTCGTCAAGGCGGTTTTCGCTACCCTCTTCGACCAGCCCGCCGAGACGGAAGCGGCGACCCTCGGTAATATCCTTCTCGACCAAATCGCTGGGCGTGTAGAAAAAGACAAGATTGTCTTCGAAGGCGTTCAGCACCAGCCCCGCCGCGATCAGCAGGGAAGTCATGCCGGCGACCACGAAGACCAGCCGGCGATGCTTACGTTTCAGCTTCATTATTTTTCTTGCTTTGCAGGGTATCGAGCTCGGCTTGGCGGGCGCGAAGACTCGTGTAGCTCTGGATATACAGCGTCGCCATGACCAGCGCCGTCAGCCCGAGCGCGGGCCAGACGAACGCGGCGTAGCCGCCCATGTTGAAGAACTCAGTCATCGTCCTTGATATAAGCTCCGTGGGCGCCTGATTCCAGTCATGATCGGCGCTCCACCCGGGCCATTTGCAGGCTCCGCAGCTTGGCGACGACGATCTCGGTCCGCATGCGCATGATCAGCACCGCGACGTAGAAGCTGGTGAAGCCCGCCACCATGATGAGCAGCGGCGCCAGCATGGAGAGATGGATCGCCGGGCCGCCCAGCTTGACCACGCTCGCCGGCTGATGAAGCGTGTTCCACCAATCCACCGAGAACTTGATGATCGGCACATTGACGAATCCGACCAGGGCAAGGATGGCCGCCGCCTTGGCGCCGCGCGCCGGGTCGTCGAAGGCGTCGGCCAGGGCCATGTAGCCGAGATAGAGGAACAACAGCACCAGCATCGAGGTCAGGCGTGCGTCCCACACCCACCAGGTTCCCCACATGGGCTTGCCCCACAGCGAGCCGGTGACCAGGGCCATGAAGGTAAAACAGGCGCCGATGGGCGCCGAGGCGCGCGCCGCGATGTCGGACAGCGGATGCTTCCAGATCAGGGCCATGGCGCTGGCCACGGCCATGCCCGTATAGACGAACAGCGCCATCCAGGCGGACGGCACATGGACGAACATGATGCGCACGCTTTCTCCCTGCTGGTAATCGGGCGGCGCCACGAACAGCGCGAGATAAAGACCTATGGCGATCAGGGCGGCGGTCAGCCGGACGGCCCAGGGCAGAATGGCGGCGGAATAGCGCATGAAAAACGTCGGGCTGGCAAATCGGTGCATGGTCAATTCATTCCACGGAGAGGCGCAACGCGGCGGCGCTGGCCCAGGGGCACAGGGGCAGGGCGACGATCAACATGGCGCCTAGTACGAGAATATGGGGACGCGCGGCCAGCCCGTAAACCGCCGCGTCGACCGCGCCGACCCCGAAAATCAAAACCGGGATGTAGAGCGGCAGCACCAGCAGACTGATTAGCACACCGCCGCTGCGCAAGGAAACCGTGAGCGCCGCGCCGATGGCGCCGATCAAGCTGAGAACCGGGGTGCCCAGCAGCATGGTCCCGATCAGGGTGGTGAAGCCTTCGCCGTCCATGGCCAGCAGTACGGCAAGCAGCGGCGAGGCAATGACCAGCGGCAGGCCGGTGGTCAGCCAATGGGCCAGGCATTTGGCGAGCACTGTCATCTCCAGCGGCAGAGGGCCGAGGATCATCAAATCGAGGCTGCCGTCGTCGAAGTCGCCACGAAACAAACGATCCAGCGACAGCATGGCGGCGAGCAGGGCGACGACCCAGATGACTCCCGGTGCGATGCGCATGAGGATCGCGGTCTCCGGCCCGACGCCGAAGGGGAACAGGGTGACGGTCAGCAGGAAGAAGATCACCACATTGACGCTGTCGCCGCCGCGCCGATAGGCGAGGCGCAGATCGCGCCGGACCAGACACCAGAAGGCGCTCATCGCGCGGCCCCCAGGGTCAATACCGCGGCCCCGGGAATCGCCATCTCGGCATGGGTGGCGACCATCACCATGCCGCCGCCGTCGCGGTGCTCGGCGATCAGCGCCTCGACGGCGGCGACCGAAGCCTCGTCGAGGGTCACCGTCGGCTCGTCGAGCAGCCACAGGGCGGCCGGGGTGACCATCAGGCGTGCCAGACCGAGACGGCGGCGCTGGCCGGCCGAGAGGAAGCGCGCCGGGAGTTCGGCGAGATGGCCGATGCCGAGCCGGTCGAGCGCCTGGTTGACGCCGCCGCCGCCGCCGCCGTAGAGCCCGGCCCAGAACGCCAGATTCTCGGCCACCGACAGGGCCCGCTTGACCGCATCGAGATGGCCCACGAAGGCAATCCGGGCGGGGTCGTCGCCGGCTTCATCATCGACCTCGCCAAACGGCCGGCCGTTCCAGGTGAGGCGGCCTTCCGGCGGCTCGAGGAATCCCGCTATCATGCGCAGCAGGCTGGTCTTGCCGCTGCCGTTGGGACCGCGCAGCAGCAGCGCGGCGCCGGGCGCGACGGCGAAATCGACGCCCTCGAAAACCCGGCGCCCACCGCGCTCGCAGGACAGGCCCTTAGCGATTATTCCCGATGCGGCACTCGATCCCTGGTCGCTCACGCGGGGTCGCGGCGGTCGTCGATAACCTTGCCGTCGTTGGCCAGGCTGCCGATCGGCACCAGGGCGACGCGGCCCTTGAGCCGGCATTGTTCGTGCCACGCCTTGGCCACCTCATCCGCCAATTCGTCGCTATCGGTTTCGACCTCGCAATTGAGGGTCATCATATCGACCCCGTCGATGCGCTCGACGATCAGGCGGCCCTTGCGCAGCGCATCGAAACACGCCACCACCCGGGCGACCTGTTCGGGATGGATGAACATGCCCTTGACCTTGGTCGATTGATCGGCGCGGCCCATCCAGCCCCTGATCCTGGCGTTGCTGCGACCGCAGGGGCTCAAGCCCGTCAGGATCGCCGACAAATCGCCGGTGGCGAAGCGGATCAGCGGATATTCGGGCGTCGGCACGGTGACCACCACCTCGCCGACCTCGCCCTCGACGACCGGATCGCCAGTCCCGGGGGTGACGATTTCGACGATGATGTCTTCGTTGACGATCATGCCCTCATGGGGGCCTTGCGGCCCGCCGGTTTCATAGGCGATGAGCCCGAGCTCGGCGGTGGCGTAGCATTGCAGCACGTCCACCCCGTAGCCGGCGATAGCGGCGCGCAGGGCTGGCGGCAGCGCCTCGCCCGAGACCAGCGCCTTGGTCACGCTGGAGATGTCGATGCCTTCGTCATGGGCCTTGTCGAGAATGATCTTGAGGAAGGACGGCGTCCCGGCGTAGCCCGCCGGCCGCAAGTCGGCCATGGCGCGGGCCTGGCCTTCGGTAAAGCCGGTGCCGCCGGGAAAGGTTGTGCAACCGAGGGCATGGGCCGCCGATTCGATCATCGCCCCGGCCGGTGTGAAGTGAAAGGAGAAGCAGATATGGATCAGATCGCCGGCGGCGAACCCCGCCGCATGGAGCGCCCGGGCGAGCCGCCAATGGTCGGGGCTGCGCCCCTGGGGCTCGTAGACCGGTCCCGGTGAAGAAAAGATGCTTCTCATCTCGCCGGTCTCGACCGCGGCCAGGCCGCCGAACGGCAATCGCGACTTCTGATGTTCGCCGAGGGCCGATTTCCGGGTCACCGGCAGCCGCGCCAGGGCGGCGCGGTCGGTCACCGACCCGGGGTCGACATCGGCCAGGAGTTCGCTGAAATAAGGCGCGTTGGCCTTGGCGTTGGCGATTTGGCGCGGCAGGCCGGCGAACAGCGCGGCCTCGCGCATCCCGGGATCGAGGGTCTCCAGATCGTCGTAAAAGTCGCTCATGTCGAAATTCCTACAGCCAACGCTTCCGCCGTTTGTAATGTTTAACGTCGCGATAGCTTCTGCGACCGCTAGACGACAGGCCAAGATAGAATTCCTTGACGTCCTCGTTGTCGCGCAGGGTCTTCGCGTCGCCGTCGAGCACCACCCGGCCGTTTTCCAGAATATACCCGAAATGGGCATATTTCAGGGCCAGGTTGGTGTTCTGCTCGGCCAGCAAAAAGGTGACGCCTTCCTCTTCGTTGAGCAGTTTGACGATCTCGAAAATCTCTTCGACGAGCTGCGGCGCCAAGCCCATGGAGGGCTCGTCGAGCAGGATCGTCGAGGGCCGCGACATCAACGCGCGCCCGATGACGCACATCTGCTGTTCGCCGCCCGAGGCATAGCCGGCCTGGACCCGCAAGCGGTCTCTTAGGCGGGGGAAATAACTCAGCACCATGTCGAGGTCTCTGGCGATCGCGGCCTGGCCGTCGCGCCGGGTATAGGCGCCGGTCAGGAGGTTTTCCTCGATGGTCAGATGCTCGAAACAATGACGCCCCTCCATCACCTGAATGACGCCGCGTTTGACCAGCTCGTTGGCGGTGAGCTTGTCGATCCGCTCGCCGTTGAGCTCGATGGTCCCCTTGGTGACGTCGCCGCGTTCGGGCCGCAGCAGGTTCGAAATCGCCTTCAGGGTGGTGGTCTTGCCGGCCCCGTTGGCGCCGAGCAGAGCGACGATGCCGCCCTTGGGCACATCCAGGGATACGCCCTTGAGCACCAGAATCACATGATCGTAGATGACTTCGATATTGTTGACCCGCAACACCGGCTGCCGGTTATCGCCGGCAGCCGGGTTGGGATCAGACGCCGCGAGAGCCTCGCTTGTCATGCCGTGAAACTCTCGCGTGGTCGCCGCTCAGCAGCTACGCGGCGTGATGTTGTTCTCGGCCGCGAATGCCGCCGCGGCCTTTTCGACCATGGGCCGAACCACGTCGCGGATCGGGCTGATCCAGTCGCTGGCGAACGACCATTTCGAGCCGTCCCATTGCTGGATGCGGATCGGACCGCCGGTCTCATGATCGAGGCAGCTGACCTTGACCGGCAGGGTGAAGTCCTCCATGCCGAGCTCCTTGAGGCGAGCCGCGGTGAGATCGAGATTCTCGAGGCCCCAGCGGACTTCTTCGCCGGTCATTGTGCGGTTGCCGTACTTGGCCTGGGCGGTGCGCACCGCCTCGGCGCCGTACATGCCGTTGACGATGGTGCGGTTATAGAGCACCTCGCCGAAGCTGTTGGCCTTGGCCTTCTCCATATCGCCGCCATAGACATATTTCAGAATATCGGCATGGACCCCGAAATTGGATTCCGGCGAATGGAAGGTGGCCGACTTATAGCCGATCGAACCCTTGCCGGCGGGGATCACATCGGCGTCCGAGCCCGACCACCAGTTGCCGACGAAACGATCCATCGGGTACTTGATGTTGGCGGCTTCCTTGATCGCCACCGAATTCATCACGCCCCAACCGGACATGAACACCCAATCGGGCTTAAGCCGGCGGACCTGCAGCCAGGTCGCCTTCTGCTCCTGACCCGGATGGTCGACCGCGAGCAGGGTCAGCTCATAGCCGAATTTCTCGGCCAGGGCCTTGAGGGTCGGGTTGGCCTCCTTGCCGTAGGCCGAGTTGTGATAGACATGGGCGATCTTCAAACCCTTGAGATTAGCCATGCCGCCTTCCTGCTGGCCGACATATTTGATGAAGGCGGATGCCTGGCTCCAATAGGTGGTCGGGAAGTTGAACACCCAGGGGAAGACCCTGCCGTCGGCCGCCGCCGTGCGACCGTAACCCATGGAAAGGATGGGAACTTTGTCGACCGAAGCCTTGGGGATCAACTGATAGGTGATGCCCGTCGAGAAGGGATTGAACAGGGTGGCGCCCTTCTTGAGCTTCTCATAGCACTCGACGCCGATCTTGGTGTTGTACTGGGTCTCGCATTCCTCGAACGTGATGGTGACGCCGTTGATGCCGCCGTCACGTTTATTGAGCATGGTGTAGTAATCGCGGAACCCGTTGGCCACGGGAATGCCGCTCGGCGCGTAGGGCCCGGTGCGGTAGACTAGCATGGGGAAAAACTGTTCCTGCGCGACCACCGCCGGGCTCGACGCGAGCAACCCGGTCACCCCGACAGCGGCGCCCAGTAGTGTGAGTGTCAAATTACGAATATTCATTATCGCCTCCATGTGGATATTTCAGACGTTGGTTCAAGCTAACACGCGATGGATCAGTAAGGGAACGGCCATAACCTTAGCTTTTCCTTGGTAATTTGCCAGAGCCTCGCGAGCCCGTGGGGCTCGCCGATGAGGAAAAAGATAATCAGCGAGCCGAAGACCATGACTTCGATATGCTTCTGGGTGTCGATGGCCATGGCGACCCCGAAG
>Ga0066376_10001919_pt1 | contig 19789 bp, 15 predicted proteins | sample Knorr_S15_td_Bot_FD_77009 | JGI IMG/M metagenome (GOLD analysis project Ga0066376, IMG submission 77009) | Marine microbial communities from Southern Atlantic Ocean transect - Knorr_S15_td_Bottom_ad_5009_LV_A | ecosystem: Environmental > Aquatic > Marine > Oceanic | place: Southern Atlantic...
ATGCGCTTTAAGGCATCCGCATTAGAACTGGTCTCCAGCATGGTTTTATAGTCCTGCTCAATGCGCGCTTGTGTCATTGTATGAGGTACGGTGTCTATTTTAACATGATGTAAGTTCTGCTCCCCTCTTATTTCAGAAGGAGTAAAAGCCGTTATGCCCCTGCCCTTTAATAAGGTTTTATCTTGAGGATGAAGCATGTGTGACACAAAAGCAAAATCGGCAGGCGGAATTCCCGGAAAAGAATCATATAGCGCACATAAAGGCTCTAGTGTTTCTTCACCACAGCCAATAATAAGTGTTTGTCGATCGGGATTCTGAAGAAGCTCGCGCCTGATACTATCTTCTGAATAAGCAGGTAGCTCAGCATATCCGGTATTATCAATGGGAAGTTTTTTTAAGGCTGGTTCGTGCGGGTGCTTTATACCACCAAGCTTACACGCCACTGCCTGAATATTTTCCGACATCGCTTCATAGCCAAATGCCAAAGCGTAATCGCGAAAACCCGCATTCATATGTTCATCCGAGCCAATAACTATAATCTTCATTTTCAACCCTAACCGTTTCAATGATATTGATATATGTAAACTGGCGGGGACTATAACAGTACTCGCCATGTTTATGCAACTTTTTTTCAATAAAAAAGCCGGGCGAACCCGGCTTTTTCAAATATCTGTAATGGACGATTATTTATCGTCTTTTTTCGTCGCTTTTTTAGTCTTTTCATCAGATTTAGCATCTGATGATTTTTCCTGCAAAGCCGCACCAAGGATGTCACCAAGAGATGCGCCGCTTTCGGTCGAACCGAATTCTTCCAGTGCCTGCTTGTCTTCATCAATTTCGCGAGCCTTGATAGACAGGCCAAGCTTACGGCTTTTCTTGTCTACGGAAATGACCTTTGCATCAACCTTTTCACCAACGGCGAAGCGGTCTGTGCGCTGTTCTGAACGCTCACGGGACAGATCGGCTTTCTTAATTGTACCTGTTACCTGGTCATTGACCTGAACATGTACAAGAGTGGCCTTAATGTCTGTGATTGTACCTGTAACAACAACGCCTTTTGCTATACCGGACAAGGCTCCTTCATTAGGATCTTTTTCCAGCTGCTTGATGCCAAGGGCAACGCGTTCCTTCTCAGGATCGATATCCATGATCTTGACCTTAACAGTGTCGCCTTGAGAGTAATCCTTCAAAGCATCTTCTGTCTGGTCTTCCCAGGAAATGTCGGACAGGTGAACCATACCGTCAATTCCTTCGCCAAGGCCGACAAACATACCGAATTCGGTAATGTTATTGATCGGGCCTTCAACAGTGTCGCCGACTTTAAATTTGTCAGAGAAGCTGTCCCAAGGATTTTCCTGTGTTTGCTTGATACCAAGTGAGATACGACGCTTATCAGTGTCAATCTCAAGAACCATCACGTCAATTTCATCGCCAACTGAGACGATTTTGTTCGGATGAATGTTTTTCTTGGTCCATGACATTTCTGTTACGTGTACAAGGCCTTCGATTCCAGGCTCAAGTTCAACGAATGCACCGTAATCGGTAACATTTGTGATTTTACCTTTGAATACAGCGCCTTCTTTGTACTTGGCTTCGAAACCTTCCCAAGGATCATGCTCAAGTTGCTTCATCCCCAATGAGATACGGCCTGTATCTTCGTTAAAGCGAATAACCTGCACTTCGATAGTCTGACCAACGGACAAGACTTCCTCAGGGTGGTTGATGCGTTTCCATGAGATGTCGGTTACGTGTAGAAGACCGTCAACGCCACCAAGATCAACGAATGCACCGTAATCTGTGATGTTTTTAACAACGCCTTCAAGAACTGAGCCTTCTGAAATATTTTCAAGAAGCTCGTTACGTACTTCCTCACGTGATTCTTCAAGAATGGCACGACGTGAAACAACAATGTTGCCACGCGCGCGGTCCATTTTCAAAATCTGGAAAGGCTGTGGTGTGTCCATCAATGGGGAAACATCTTTAATCGGGCGCACATCTACTTGTGAACCAGGCAAGAACGCAACCGCGCCGCCAAGATCCACTGTAAATCCACCTTTAACACGGTTAAAGATAACACCAGTAACTTTTTCACCTTTTTCGTGGTTCTTCTCAAGATCCGCCCAGACTTCCTCGCGACGTGCTTTCTCACGGGACAATACGGTCAGACCGTCACGCCCCTCTACACGCTCAACAAAGACTTCCACAACATTGCCAATGGCAACGTCAGGGGCTTGTCCCGGCATCGAAAATTCACGCAAAGATACGCGCCCTTCCGATTTCAGTCCCACATCTATTATTGCAAATTCGTCATCGATATCGACAACAGTACCGTTTACAACGGATTTTTCGATCGTTTGATCCTTCCCAAAGTTTTCTTCAAGAAGTGCCGCAAATTCTGAATCGTCATTACGGTCTTGTAAGTTTGAAGCTATACTAGCCATTTTAGTTAGTTTCCTTTCGGTATTAAATACGGGATAAGCCTGCCACGTGTTCCGGGAAAATTTTATTCAAACGCATAAAAAACGCCCGCGCGCAGGAACAGACCCGCTTTAGACTTGCGGTTTTTTCATGTATCCACACAAAAATCAAGGGAAAAAGAGATTTTTCGGGTGTTTCCGCATTTCAGGGTGCCTTTTTACTCAGAGTTTTATGGTATTATTTAGTATAATTAACGTTTTCAAAAAATTATCAGAGTAAATTTTAGATGCTAAAGTTTTCCAAGCCTCAAAATCCAATTAAAAAAGCGCTGATCATATTAGGCTCTTTCATGATGATTGGTGTAATAGTAATCATTTTAAAAATAGCATACCTTCATAACAAACCATACAACAGTAATTATGACACAGAGCATGATTTTTGGCATAAATTTAACTGTAGTATTTTCTACGAGCAAAAATGCTCAAACCCTCTAAAACGAATGTGGAACTATGGCTGCTGCAGTTACCTTAAGAATAAGAACCGTACTTCCGAAGAAAGTAACGAAAATGATTTAGATAAAATGTGGCAAAGAAGCATTGAAAAAGAAAAAGAAGCTTGGGAACAGGCTCCTGTAAAATACTAATAATGGTGCATTTTCATCGCGGCTTGAGCGCCGATAAGATACCCGCGGACAATATCCAGCGCACGCGCAAGAACTTCATTGGCATTTAAGGAAGTACTATCAATCATAAAGGCATCGTCGGCCACTTCCAGAGGTGCCGTATCGCGATTGCTGTCACGCCCGTCACGGATTTGTAATTCTTGCAAAACTGTTTGCTGGTCGGCCTCTATTCCTTTGGATACAAGTTGTTCTACACGGCGTGCGGCGCGGATTTCGGCATCCGCATCAATATACATCTTTATATGCGCATCAGGACAAATGACTGTCCCGACATCGCGCCCGTCCATGACTACGCCCAGATAATTTTCACCATCCTTATTTTTGCCCGGCTTTTTCGCGAAGTTCTTCTGGATATCCAGCAAGATATTACGCACTTCTGCCACGCTGGCCACTTGAGATGCGGCTTGTGATACCTTTTCCAAGCGGAGTGAAGGGTCTTCCTGAAGCGAAAGGGAGTAATTTTCGGCAAGAATTTTAGCAGCTTTGGCGGCATCGTCGGCATTTTCCGGATCAAGTCCGTTATCAAGAGCCGTTTTGGCAACACCGCGGTAAAGCACGCCTGTATCCATATAAGCAAAACCAAGGCGCTTGGCGAGGCGCAGTGCAAGCGTACCCTTACCGCTGGCGGTAGGTCCGTCAATGGCAATGACCATCGGGCCTTTAAGCAGGTTTTTTAAATCATCACCGGAAAGTAGGTCTATTGCTCTGAACATGTAGCTATCCTTAAAGCGAAATGTCCGACGTTTCAAGCCTTGTGAAGGCAGAAAATCATGTGAGGTGCTTGATTATCTCATCAGACAGATCAATTTCCAGATTATCTGACATCTCAAGTTCATCATCAAAATCAATTTGTTTGTCGCCTGTAAGTGAAAAATTTGCGCCCAGCCTGTCCATAACCGGAATAAAATCGGGGAAGCTGGTCTGGATAGGACGCATATCATCAATCGTGACGGGTGCCTCAGTGACGCATCCCAGCACAAGGAATGACATGGCAATACGATGGTCAAGATGGGTTTCTATTAACGCACCGCCTTTAGGAGGATTCCCATTGCCACGAATAATAAGGCTGTCTTTGCCCTCATCCAGATCCACACCGCAAGCGGCAAGCCCGCGCGCCATAACACCCAGACGGTCGCTTTCCTTAACGCGCAATTCCTCAAGACCCGACATTCGTGTATCGCCTTCAGCACATGATGCCGCAACCGATAAAATCGGAAATTCATCAATCATTGACGGTACACGTTCAGACGGCACTGTAATACCTTTAAGCTGACTATACTTAACATGAAGATCTGCAACAGGTTCGCCGCCGTCATTGCGTTCATTTTTAAATTCGATATTTGCACCCATCTCTATCAGCGTTTCATAAAGACCGGCGCGGCGTTTATTGAGACCTATATTTGGCAAGACAATGTCTGATCCCGGTGTGATCAGGGCGGCAACTATAGGAAAGGCCGCCGAACTTGGATCGGCAGGTACATCAATTGCACACCCTGTCAAAGCTTGCCCGCCTTCTATTGTGATGACATTACCCTCAACATTTACCTCAACACCAAATTGTCTGAGCATTGTTTCGGTATAATCGCGCGTTGGTGCGGGTTCGATAACTTTTGTCTTTCCCTTGGCATTAAGACCGGCAAGCAAGATTGCGGATTTTACCTGAGCAGACGCTATCGGCATTTCATACTCGATTGCCTTTAAATCGCCGCTGCTTTGCACCGCGATCGGGAGATAGGTTTCATCGCGGGAAATAAATGTGGCTCCCATTTCACTTAAGGGGCCGGTTACACGCTTCATAGGTCTTTTTGTGAGTGATGCATCCCCTGAGAAAATAGCTGATACATTATAGCCAGCAAAAAGGCCGAGCAACAACCGTGTCGAGGTTCCGCTATTGCCCATATCAAGCACCTTATCTGGTGATTTGAGCCCTTTCTTTCCAACACCAATAACCCGCCACTGGCTTCCTTCCTGATGGATTTTTGCACCAGCCTCGGTCAACGCCGCAGCTGTGCAGTAAACATCTTCACTTGCCAAAAGGCCGTTAATAATCGTCTCGCCCTCGGCAATGCCGCCGAACATCAGGGAACGATGCGAGATCGACTTATCACCGGGGATTGTAATCTGGCCTTTTAAATCCGCAACTTTCGTGGATTTGCAAGCGTAGGGAAATTCAAAATTTTCGTCTGTTTTCATGGGACGGCATAGTGCCAGAAATATATTAATATGACTAGAATTATCGTCTTACTGTTCTTATCGGTGGCCCCGAAGGCATCAGCGCCTTATAATATAATTGAAGATCTTCAGATGACCCGTGCTTTGTAATCATTTTTTGAATTTTTCTGTTCGAGCTGCCATCTTTCCCATCAAAAACACCTGCCAGCTCCTTAAAATTCTTGATGCTGGCCCGTAATTTGGTCAAGCTTTTAATGTCTTTATTTTTTAAAAAAGCATCGCGGGCTTTTTCTATATGTTCGTTTTCAAACATTTCACTATTTTCGTTTGAAATTTCTACAAGCCAGTAATGCCCAATAGCCTCGCCATAATTGTGATAAGAGAGTCTGTGGACAACATTTGCTGTCAATTGAGGTGTAAATACAGGTTGGACTTTTGGATCCAGCTTATTAGCAATGTCCCGAAGACGGATAATCTGAAAAGCGCGTTTGTCCCTGTACCATGCCCTGCTAATGGCCTCCTCCATAATCTTACGTGTGATCAGGTGAGAGCCACCTCCATTAACAATATCCCTCATCATTTGCACATAGCTTTTACCCGTAGCAATTTCTTCGCGGAGTTTCTTGACAACCTGATAGTTATTCGACTGATCTGTGTTAAATAACCGCGTCAAAAAAATGCCCTGCCCCGTGCCAGCTGTTATGCCAAGATCAATCTCGGAAGACTGTTGGCCAAAAAAATCTCTTTCGGGAAAATTTGAGTTTTGCACCCTTTCTGCAATACGATCTTTCACATCCTCATCAAAAAAAGCATGTGGCGGGTAGCCGCTTTCTATATTGTGAAGATAACCGTCAACATCCATCGCGAAACGACCTGTGCTTTCGGCATAAAACGTGAAATGCTCAGTACCAAAACTGTTTATTCTATCGCGCCACAGTTTTGAATTCCTCATGTCAGGAATTTCAAATGCGCTCATAACTATAAAGACTTTGTCTTCTGTGCTGTCGCTAATATGGTTCAGCCAGGCATAGCTATCTTTTTCGCCAGGCTCATTATCACGCACAAAAACTTCATCAATTTCCCATTGGTTTTCATCTAATTGTCGCGCGGCCAAGAAAACTTCGCGCACACCAATATTTTCTATATATGATTTTTTAGGAAGAGTGCGGAATGCCCAATCTTTAAGATCAACCGAGATGGATCGGGATGAGCAAACAGACGCTTCATCGTGATCCGAAACATCCAGAATCGGCTCATCATCATCGCGGTCATTGTTGTTTGGCCCTGAGCCGTCCCATGCTTCCATGCCAAACAATCTAAAATAAATTATCGGCTTATGTCAATTTAAATCAGCTTTTATGTTTTATCGAAATAGCTGAACTGCCCGTTATACTTGCTCATGAACTCGTTAAACTGATCGGCAGGAACGGGCTTTGAATAGCGGAAACCTTGTACCTCGTCACATTCATATTGCAATAGAAAGTCTTCATGGTCTTTGGTTTCAACGCCTTCCGCAATGACCTTAAGGTTAAGCGAGTGACCCAATGTAATAATCGTTTTTGCAATTGATGCATCGTTATTATCGTTCAAGGCATTACGGATAAAAGATTGGTCAATCTTCAAACGGTCAATCGGGAAAAGCCTTAAATATGACAGAGAGGAATACCCCGTCCCGAAATCATCAATGGCAAGTTCAACGCCCAACCCATGCAGATTTTGCAGCACCTCGATCGTATGATTTATATCATCCATAAACACACTTTCAGTTACCTCAAGCTCAAGCAGTTCGGGTTTTACTTGTGTTTCGGTTAAAATTTGCTGGGTGATGCTGACAATATCGCTCTGATGGAATTGTGCACCCGACACATTGACAGCAATTCGTATGGAATGACCCATGTCATGCCATTTTTTGGCTGTGCGGCAAGCCTCCCACATAACCCATTCACCAATCGGTACAATAAGCCCTGATTGTTCAGCAACAGGTATGAAATCACCAGGAGAAATAAAGCGACCGCCCTCTTTACTCTCATCAGGTTTCCACCAGCGAAGCAAGGCTTCAGCACCAATCACCTCGCCAGTTTTCAGATTAAATTGCGGCTGGAAATTAAGGGATAGCTGATTTTTATCCAGCGCATCACGTAAGTCACGCAGCATCTGGAAACGTGCTTGAACAGCCCTGTCAAAATCTTCCAGATATTCGCGTATTGTATCGCGCCCATCTTCCTTGGCACGGTTGAGGGCAATATCTGAATTTTTCAGAACCTGTTCAGGTTCGATGCCGTCTTCCGGGTAAGTTGCAACACCAATAGAAGTTCTGACCTGAAAATTTTCATTAAACACATTGAATGGTGCTGAACGCATGACCGATTGTATTTTTTCCGCGACCTGACGCGAGTTTCGTATGTTACCAACCAGAGGCATGGCAATTGCAAATTCGTCCTCGCCGCTTCTGGCAACGATTGCTGTTTCCGGCATGGAGGCCCTTAAACGCTGACCAACAGCCTTTAATATGGCGTCACCAACATTATGCCCCATCGAGTCGTTGATATCCTTAAAATGGTCAAGATCAAGGGTGACAACGGCACATTTCAGGTTGCTCTGGTAAGGGCTGTCCTGCGCACGCAGTGTAAACTGGCTCAGTTTTTCAAGGAAGTTTGTCCTGTTCGGCAATCCCGTCATTGTATCGAAATAAGCGAGCTTATGAATCTGGTCCTGCGCACGCCCCTTTATTTCACGGATGTTTTTCGCGTTCTGGCGTATGAGTTGTTGTGCCAGTAAAATGGTTTTTCCAATCTCGTCCCTTTCCCTGTAGGGGGATTTCTGCAATGGCGGGTTATCAGGGTTACTGGCGGCTTGCCTAAGAGAGGAGCTAAGGAAAAACAAAGGCTCCAAAAGCCAGTATTTCAACGCAATCATAATAACAACCGTAACCAGCGCTGACATCAACAACATGACCAGAATATTCTGGCGCACCATGTAATACACATCATCAACCACTGCAGACGAATCCATACGGGTCACTATGTAATAAGGATGAGAATTTAGATCGCTCGGACGGAAAACCGTTTCATAGTTCATACCGTCCGAACTCTGATATGTTTTACTAAGATCGTCCTCTGACGCCACGAATGTCACAGTCGGCTCTCCATAAAAACCGATCAGGTTAAAATCTATGGAATATACCGAAAATCCGCTTACCACAGTATTTGAGATGATCTGCCGACTCATCAAAGGTGAAATAGGCATCGCCAGATAATCACTGTGCTGAGGGTCTATAGAAGATAATATAGCTGATTGCGCTTTTTCGCTCAGTTCTAAAAATCTGGTCTCTTCGTAATCACCGAAAGTAAGAACCAGCATAGTCGCCTGAACAGACATAATTGTTAAAAACACGGCAAAGGCAACACGCCAGCTGATCCTGCTTTGCCAGATCTTTAACTTGTCGCGCCTCTTATGCGCGAAAACATTTGCCGCCTTGTCCTCAACAGAGGTTCGGGGCACGCGCGCAGATGATGAAGATGTTTCCGGAACGGCAGACGGCATAGATATTTGTTTTCCAGACCTCTAGTTTAAACATTAGAAAAGGTCATACGAAATGACCCCTTATTTAAAATTTTATACAATTTGTATTAAAATTTTCTTTATAAAGAATCTCACATTAGAAGTTTCTTATCAAGCAACTGATTTCATTTACAGAATAAACCTTCTTTACTGTCATTCTTTGTAGGGGAATGTCTGACTTTCTCAGCGCTTTATTAACAAATTCATCGCGGCGGACACGATCCTTGCGGTCATGTGAACGGTCATCAAGCTCTATACACCCTAAGATTTCGGTGGTGGTTTTATCATAAAGCACAAAGTCCATATGCTTGGCAGCTATTTTAGGGCCATAGCCCTTATGCCAGAGTTTTTGATCGCAAGTGATAATATCATTAAGGCGTGTTTTAAAAGAGACCCCTATATGAGGTGGAATTTGCGCTTCAAGGGCTTTATAAAACTTCAGTTCAGCAGGCGTAAGCAATGTCTCGCAGGAGTAATAAGGATACTTTTTAGGCCAGAAACGGCGTACGAAGACAATGCCCACAAAGGCAATGAGAATAAATGCAATAAAAGTATATAGCCCCACGTCTTGCATTTATCTCACTCCAAAACCAAAGACCAGTCCAGCTCGGGCCTATCCAACCCTACAGGTAACGGCACGACCACACCGCTTTCAGTCTGCAACGGTTTCGACAAAGATTTTTCGCGGGTCAAAGTAAACCGCTCTTTTGAAGGAGGGAAACCATAAAAAGCAGGCCCGTTCAGACATAGGAATTTTTCAAAAGCCTTAGCCGCATCCTCTGTATTCAGATCACAGCCTGCTGCTTCAAATCCTTCGGCATAGAGCTGTGGAGCAATCTGTCCCGTAAAACAACCGGCTGCACAGCCGCAAGGCGTTGCTTTTGTCGTGTGCGGAGCAGAATCGGTTCCGGCAAAAAACTTGTCGTTATCTATTGCCGTGACAGCCTCACGCAAAGCCTGCCTGTCTCCATCGAACTTAACCAGAGGCAGGCAAAAAAGGTGGTAACGAAAGCCCTGCACCAAATGGCCAACCGTATAAAGCAAATGCTGAGGCGTCACAGTGGCGGTGACATTTTTTCCTGTTTGCTTCACAAAGTTAACGGCGGCGGCAGTCGTGATATGTTCGGCAACAATTTTGAGAGAGGGGTGCGCCTCGTAAAGACGCGGCATCTTATCGTGATAAAATTTGGTTTCGGCATTGCCTGAATTGTCGAAATAGTCTGATCCGTTAAGACCATGTTCTTCACCATGGATACATAAGGTGACACCACACTCTTCCATGGCTTTGAACACGCCGTTATCCATAAAATTCTGCAAGGGGCGGCCATGGTCGGAATTGGTTGTACCATGCGGGGGATAATATTTACAGGCCTTCAAAAGGCCGCTTTTTGCACCCTCCTCAATCATATCGGCGCTCGTGTCTTTAGTAAGGTAAAGGGGTACTATCACCTGATCGAACGCACCATTTGCATGGGACTTAATAGTTCGCTTGTAATACTCGATACTCCAATAAGGCAAATTGTCTTTTTCAAATACCTTGCCAACAGGGGGTTTTGTATTAGGCATGGCAAGAATGCCTGCACACCCCATATCAATTTGTGCTTTAATATAATCCTTCATCGGCGCGTCTTGCCTGACGTGGACATGAAGGTCATACCATTTAGGAAGGTTCAGGCTTATCATTGGTTTTCCTTTTAAACATTATAAAGTCATAGGCCGTTTTAAGAAGAATGAGCATCACAAGAGCCCATAGAGGTGAGCCCAGAGATTGCGCCAAAAGGCCTCCAAAAATGATGGTTACATGCAATATTACAATACGGCCATAGGGTGAAAACATAACAGCTTTTGGATTAGAAATCCCGTCTCTTTTCAAGCTAACAAAAACTGTTTGAAAAAATTCGGCAGCGAAAATTCCAAGTACCGCCCAAAAAAATCCGGGAATATGCAGATCTTTGAATAAAGCCGAAAAAGGAAAAAAAGCGGTCATATCAACATCTCCGGTATTTCCGAAAAGCTCGAATATAAAAACGCCGTGGCACATGCAAAACATGCCGTAGTGAACCGTAAAGAAGGCAGCAGTAAAAAGAGATTGGGCAAATACAGCCACTCCCTGCTTCGCGCCCGTATATAAAATCAAGAAAAAGATAAAAACGCCAATGATTAGGTTTTCAACCCAGTATAAAAGAAATAAAGGAAGTATTTCCCATTCCAGAAAAGTCACACCGTAAATCGGCAGAAAATTGGCAGCTATTATAATGAAGGGAATAATATATTCCCGGATGAGAGACGCTTCAGCCGGAACCATCTCCCCGTTAAAGGTCACTTACTTTTCCTCTATAACTTTACCGGTAGAGGTGCTGATTATACGGCGCTTTACTTCGCCTGCGGAAAAGGTAGAGGCCTCATCTTCCAATGATTTTTCCAAAGCCTCGGATTGCTCCTCCTGTTCGCGGGCATCTTGCACATCTTCGCCAACCGCATCTTCCGGAGTTACAGGCTGGGCAACATCGTCACCGCCCTCCACGGCCTCATTAGCGCCTACTTCTTCCGGGGTGCCGTCTTCCTCGGCAGCATTCTCAGTTGTTTCACCTTCGCCTTCAGCAGCAGCGTCGCCTTCCGCCTCTTCTTCCACACCAAGCTCTTCCTGTTCAGCAGCAATTTCTGCTTCAGACGGGAGGGCAGGAGGTGTATCGGCAAGGGTGCGCAAATAAGCAATAACTGCGGCACGGTCATCAGGTTTCTTCAAACCGATAAAATTCATCTTAGTGCCGGGCGCATATTCTTTCGGTTTATACAGGTACTTGTTAAGAGACGAATATGCCCATGTTTCTTCCCCATTGGCGTTCAGCGCACCTGAATAATCAAAGCCCGCATGCGCTTGTTTCTGTGCACCGACAACACCCCAAAGGTTTGGACCAACACCATTTGGACCACCTTTGTCGAAACTGTGGCAAGCCGCACAGGCCTTGGCCACTTTTTGTCCGCGCGCAACTTCAGCATCGGCAATCATGGAAAGAATTGGCTCGGGACCAGACGGACCGCTCGTTGGGCCACTGCTCACAGTTTCAACACCTTCAATAGGCACGGCAAATTCTTCGACCCCGTGATCGGGAATAGCGATTTCAGCTATAAATCCTGCAAACATTGCAATTATGCCCGCAAGTAAAACAGCGGCAAAAATTTTATTGGATTCCAAATCTTTCATAACGCGCTCAAGACCTTTGGTTGCTCTTAATATATATACGGGGAACATATATACCCCCGCAGGTCAAAATACGCAACACAGCATTTTTTGTCGACTATTTTTCTCTGGGAAAAAGTGAAAATAAGAAAAGCATAAAAATACTTTTCTAAAAACCGCCGCCACCTTTTTGAGGATTGAGCAGCTTTTCAGGGCGGATTTTCGGGGATTTGCTTCCCCCTCCACCGCGTCGCCCCGCAAAGGATTCGTCTTCTCTAAAGTGGTCTTTACAAATCGCCTCAAAGTCGGGGATTTCACCATTGGTCAATTTTTTGACGCAAATACGAAAAAGCGTACAGCCTTTTTCTTCCCAGCCGTAAATGCTGTTAGTTTCGTCCTCACCGTTTAATTTAAGATTTGTAATCTCCCATTTTTCATCCTTATGGACGGCAGAGCGTAACCACATGAGTTGCTCCATAGGACGCTTGCCCTCAGGGGGCGTATCATACATCATCTGTAATTCAGCTTCAAAATCTTGCCCGTCGGGGCTCATCCGGACTTCTCCGGAACAGGTAATGCCTTCATCCACATCCATATGCGACCATGGCTGGGTCTGGTAAGGCCCAAGTTCATAATCAACACCGACACGCTTCAGCATTTCAGGCAAGGTTTCTTTCATAATCCCTTATTATACCATAACTTTAGATAAAAAAACCTTTTATGACTCATTTACGACTACACCAATATATTTATCGTCGGCATATTCAAGTGTCAGCGCCTGATCTTTTCTTATAGTGGAGGGGTCGGTGACGGCCTTATTATCTTTATCCCGAACGACAACGAATCCTCTTTTCAAAGTTGATTTGAAAGACAGGGTTTCCAAAAGACGTACACTTCCGCTCCACTGCGTTTCTTTGCGCTCCAAATCCCTTTTTGCGGCCCCCGACAGGCGCTCTGAAGTGTTACTTACTTTTTCAGCCGCGTCACGCAACAGAAGACGGGGACTTTTTAAGCTGGCGGCAGCCTGATTAAGCGATGCCTTTTTCCTGTCCGTGCAATACAGCCCCTGCTGGTTCAGCCTGGTGTAAGAATATTCGAGTGATTTTTCTTTTTCCTTTAATATGTCGGAAGGCTTTCTTATGCGCAGCGCATTCTCATTCAACAACGACTTTTTAGCATTTACAAAATTCATCAAAACAGCGTTTAATTTTTCACCGATATGGTCGATGCGCTGTGTCTGGACTTCCATCAGCCGTGCCGGATCGCCCAATTTGGCCGCAGCAGTTGCCAAAACATTTCGCATGTCGGAAAAACGCCTGAATATCGTCGTGTTCAGCCTCTCACTAATATCACCCGCCTGAGCCATCAGCTTAACACGCTCCGGTACTGCTATCTCAGCTGCACCTGTTGGTGTTGGCGCACGCCGGTCGGCGGCATAATCCACCAATGTTGTATCCGTTTCATGCCCGACCGCAGAAATAACCGGGATTGAGCACTCAGCAACCGCACGTACAACCACTTCTTCATTAAACGGCATCAAATCTTCCAGCGACCCGCCGCCCCGCGCCACAATTAAAACATCCGGCTTTGCATCCAGCGCGTCCATTCCACGGATTGCAGCCGCAATTTTTTCGGCCGATCCCTCCCCTTGAACGGGCGCCGGCCACAATAGAACATGAGATGGAAAACGGTCTTCGATACGGTGAATAATATCTCGGATTACAGCCCCTGTTTCAGATGTCACAACACCAATTGTTTTTGGCAGAAACGGTATCGCTTTTTTACGCTCAGGCGCGAAAAGCCCCTCAGCGGCCAGCTTTTTCTTACGTTCTTCGAGCATTTTTAAAAGCGCGCCCTCGCCCGCCAACTCCATTGATTCGATAATAAGCTGGTAATTGGAACGCGCAGGATATGTTGTAATCCGCCCCGTTACGACCACATCGAGCCCTTCCTCAGGTTTAACGGACAGTTTTCCCAATTGCCCACGCCAGCAAATGACATTGATAACAGTTTTGTCATCCTTAAGATCCGAATACATATGTCCCGAAGCGGGTATGGATACCCGCGATAACTCACCGCGCACACGCACGCGCCCATAGGCATCCTCTAAAGTACGCTTCAAAGAAAATGCAAGATCGGAGACGCTCATTTCAGGCGTATTGGATTGTCTTTTTTCCGCGCTGCTAAATAAATCATCACTCATAAGGTCTTTATTTATAACTGAGTGTGAATTCATTGCAACGCATTAAGGTTTCCCTATTATTTTTCTTGTTTTGTCGTGATAGAGTATCCGACATGACACAAGCAATAGAACTGACCAAATATCACGATGAACCCCAAAGCGTTGATGCACTTCTGGCCTCACTGAGCTGGACTGATGCACAGGCCGATGCCACAACCAAAAGCGCAAGCTGGCTGATTGCCTCGGCACGGCAAATCCGCCGGAAACCGGGGGAGATAGAAACTTTCTTGCGCGAATACGGCCTGACCACGAATGAGGGAAAGGCTCTAATGACTTTGGCTGAGGCCTTGTTGCGTATTCCTGATGCCGATACGGCAAATGCCCTTATCCGTGACAAGGTTGATTCGGCTGCTTGGCCGCGCACCAAAACTGATGACTGGATGCTTAAAGCTACCGCTTTGGGCCTGAACATCACACGGCGCACATTAAATTCTATTATCGGCAAGCTTGGCGAGCCAATGGTGAGAACCGCTGTTAAACAGGCCATGAAAATCATGGGACGGCAATTTGTCTTGGGACGCACAATTGAAGAAGCGATTAAAAACGGCAGGGACTTTGAAAAACAGGGGTATATCCTGTCTTATGATATGCTGGGAGAAGGTGCACGTACCTTTGAAGATGCCGAAAAATATTATAAAGCATATGTCGATGCACTTGAGACACTGGGGCGCTATGATGCGCCGAAAGGCAGCGGAATTTCTGTTAAATTATCCGCCCTGCACCCAAGATATGAGTTTTCTCATGAAGCCCAATGCGTACCATCCCTTACAGAGCAGTTAATAGATCTGTGCAGGATTGCCGCAAAGTCCAATTTACGCCTCACCGTGGATGCTGAAGAAGCCGACAGACTGGAAACTTCTTTAAAAATTATTGCAGCCGTTGCTGCCGAGCCAAGCCTCGAAAACTGGGACGGTTTCGGTCTTGCAGTCCAAGCCTATCAGAAACGAGGGCTATCCGTCATAAACCGCGTCTTGGACATGGCCAAAAAAAGGAAAAAACCGCTTCATATCCGCCTTGTTAAGGGGGCTTATTGGGACACCGAAATCAAACATGCCCAAAGTCTTGGGCTTCCTGATTACCCTGTATTTACCCGCAAGCAGAACACAGACTTGTCTTATCTTGCCTGTGCCAAAAAAATGCTGGCCAATCGCAGCAACCTGATTTGCCTTTTCGGCACACATAATGCGCACACCATTGCCGCAGTGACACAGCTTGCGGGGGAAACACGCCATAATTTTGAACTGCAAAGACTGCATGGCATGGGCGAAAATCTCTATTCCGCCTTTATGAAAGACCATCAGGATATTCCGGTGAGCGTGTACGCCCCTGTTGGGCGTCACGAGGAATTACTGGCCTATTTGGTCAGGCGTTTATTGGAAAATGGCGCAAACAGCTCTTTCGTTCACAAGATTTTTGATGAGGCTTATGAACCTGCCGAGCTTGCAAGCGATGTGATAGAAGACGTTAAAAATCACCCCCAAAAAAGACATCCCAAAATTCCTAAACCCTCCGAAATCTACCAACTTCGTGAAAACTCGAAGGGTATGGATTTGAATGATCGGGATGTAATCGAAAAATTGCAAAAAGAGGTGCAAAAATCCGTCTTTGATAAAAGCTTCACTTGTAAAGCTTTAACCTCGGGTATTTCAAACCCAGCAGGCGAGCGCCATGCTATTTTAAATCCCGCAAACAGTGATGACGTATTGGGACATGTCGATTACACGGAAGGCCATATTGTTGACCATGCCTTTAAAATTGCCAAAAAAGCACAAACGTCATGGGAAAATACTCTTGCCGAAAAACGCGCGCAGATTCTCGAACGCGCCGCTGATCTTTTGGAAGAGCGCATGGTTTACTTCATGGGAATTGCCGTGCGTGAGGCCGGAAAAACATGGGACACTGCAGTTGACGAGGTGCGCGAAGCCGTGGATTTCTGTCGCTACTATGCCAAACAGGGACGACTGGAATTTGACGAGGGTGGAATTAAACTGCCCAGCATAACGGGGGAAGAAAGTACACTTACCCTTCACGGTCGCGGCATATGGGTTTGTATATCTCCGTGGAATTTTCCACTAGCTATATTTATGGGTCAGGTCGCAGCCGCGCTGATGGCAGGTAATGCGGTTATTGCAAAACCTGCGGAACAAACGCCCTTGATTGCGCATGAAGCTGTCAAACTTCTCCATGAGGCAGGTGTCCCTGAAGATGTTCTGCATTATTTACCAGGAGATGGCAATACAGGCGCGCGGATTACAAAACATCCCGATGTGGCGGGTGTGGCCTTTACCGGTTCAACCGATGTTGCACGCACTATTAACCGCACATTAGCCGAAAAAGATGGCCCTATCGCACGCCTTATTGCTGAAACCGGGGGGATGAATGCAATGATGGTGGATTCATCAGCACTACCTGAACAGGTCATTGATGATGTCATTATTTCGGCATTCGGGTCAGCGGGGCAAAGATGCTCAGCACTTCGCGTTTTATGTATTCAGGAAGACGTTGCAGAGCGCACAATCCGCATGCTGCGTGGTGCCATGGAAGCCTTAAAAGTCAGCAACCCCTTTGATATATCCAGCGATATAGGTCCGGTCATTGATCGCGACGCACGCGACATACTTTATAAACATCTTAGCCGCATGAATGAGTATTCAAAAGTGATTGCCCGCGCACCACTTCAAGGCGGGCTGGATGAGCGAGGCATGTTTTTCGCGCCCATTGCTCTTCAGATCGAAGATCTGGACGCGTTGGCGCATGAAGTCTTCGGCCCCGTGCTTCACGTCCTTACCTATAAGACAGGAAAGGAAGAGGAGTTAATAAAACGCCTCAACGAAAAAGGATACGGTCTGACCTTTGGTGTACATTCAAGAATAGAAAGCCATGTTCGCAAATTCACCAATTGTGCGGAAGTCGGTAACGCCTATGTTAACCGCTCGATCATCGGCGCGATTGTGGGGAGCCAGCCTTTTGGCGGACGCGGACTGTCCGGTACAGGGCCAAAAGCAGGCGGGCCTTTCTACCTGCACGCATTTGCCACAGAAAAAGTTGTCACGGTCAATACAACCGCCTCTGGCGGAAACGCAATGCTTGTCTCACTTGATGATTAAATAAATCAGGCCATAAGAAGATATTTACCCTTTGCTTAAAGGTCAGGGTATTTTATAACTGGCGCCTATGAATATTTTACTCATCGGATCAGGCGGCAGGGAACATGCTTTGGCATGGAAACTGGCGCAGTCAAATCAATGTAGCTCCCTGCATGTCATTCCCGGAAGCGATGCCATTGGCATGGAAGAGAAAATCACCTGCCACGACATTTCCATGGACAATGCGACTTTGGTCGAGTTTGCAGTAAACAATAAAATTTCTCTCGTTGTCATAGGCCCGGAAGCCCCTCTTGTTGCCGGACTGGCCGATGCGCTGCGCACCGCAGATATTCCCGTATTCGGGCCCTCTGCCGTTGCCGCTCAACTTGAAGGCTCAAAAGGGTTCATGAAGGATTTATGCGCCAAATACAATATTCCCACCGCTGATTATGCGCGCTTTACCAATAAAGATGCGGCGATAACCTATATAAAGGAAAAAGGTGCGCCAATCGTGGTCAAGGCTGATGGGCTTGCCGCCGGAAAAGGTGTGATTGTTGCAGAAAAAGAGAATGAGGCTATTGCCGCCGTCGAAGATATGTTGTCGGGAAACAGTTTTGGCGATGCAGGGTCTTCTGTCGTAATTGAAGAGTTTCTAAACGGTGAAGAAGTCAGCTTTTTTGCCCTTGCGGATGGAAAAACTGTTCTGCCACTAACATCCGCCCAGGACCATAAACGTGCTTTTGATGGCGACACAGGCCCAAATACTGGCGGCATGGGAGCTTACTCCCCTGCGCGGGACGGTATCTGGTCTGATGAGCTGGCAAACAAGGTTATGACAGATATTATCGAGCCAACAGTGAATGCTATGGCCGAAGAAGGGTGCCCCTTCACAGGCGTTTTATATGCCGGGTTGATGGTCAAAGACGGCAAGGCCAAGTTATTGGAATATAATGTGCGCTTTGGCGATCCTGAATGCCAACCCATTATGATGCGCCTTGATACGGATTTGGTCGATATCTTATGCGCCTGTGCAAATGGAGATCTTTCTTCCCTGAAAGACAAAATAAACTGGAAAACAGATACTGCGATATGCGTAGTCATGGCCGCAAAGGGTTATCCGGGAGAATATGCGAAGAATACGGATATTACCCTACCGGAAAAAAAACCAGATGGCACAAAAATATTTCATGCTGGTACAAAACATAACGAATCAGGAAAATGGCTCTCCACAGGAGGGCGGGTGTTAGGTATCACGTCCCTTGCCCATGACAAGGAAACTGCCCGCCTGAAATCATACCAAGTCATTGATTCTATTGAATGGGATGAGGGTTTTTACCGAGCGGATATAGGTACGGCACGCGGCTGAATTCTGCCTCCAAAGGTTAAAAAGTGGTTAAAATATGACAAATGCGTTTTCTTTGTGTCATACTTAGGAAAGTGAAAGGGAAAATGCATGTCATATGATTTCGAAAAAGTTGATTTTTCAAAGCTTTCCGGCCGCAAAGAGCGCGGTTATGAAGGGTTTATTTATGCCCAGCCCATCAGGGACTATGAAAATTCCGATATTCATAAATTCGAAATTTTAACGCGTTTTAACGTGGATTTTGTCAAAGACCCCGGTGTCATTGAACGTATTTTTCAGGAATTGGAGAAAACCGGTGAAATTATCGATCACGATCTGGACGTTATGCGACGTGCGCATATGGCCCTTTCATATGTCAGGACACTAAACGGCTCTGACAACCTCCCTGAAATGGCGGTCAATATTTCCCCGAAAACACTCAGTTCTCCAAAATTTGCTGCTGCATTACTCTCCATGAAAGAGGATGACCCTTTCATTATGGATAAAATGATCGTTGAAATCACAGAACGGTATGATTTTGACAATGAAGATATTGCTTTTGAAAATTGTCAGCTAATCAAATCTACAGGACTTAGAATAGCACAAGATGATTACCCGCTTGGACGGTGCGCTGCCATTCACAGCAAACGCATCGCCCCGCTGGTCGACATTATAAAGATGGAGGTTGGCCGTATTCCCTCACTAAAAGCAACAGCACGTATGGCTTTTGACCCGGAGAGATGCTTGAAAGTGGAAGAACGCATAGAGACTATTGCCCATGAAGAGGGTGCAATCAGACGCGGTGCAGGACAAGGTCAGGGCTTCTTTTATGGTCGTCCTATGCCTATTAAGTCCTCTTTGGAGGCTCTTGCTTCAGCGTAGTTTTCTTTTTTTCTTAAAAAATTCGGTTAATATCTGACCGCATTCGTCACTAATTAAATCGGAAACCACTTGAGGTTTATGGTGCAGTTGGCTGTGCTCATACAAACAAGGCCCGCTGATTACCCCCCCGCTTTTAGGATCTGATGCGCCGATATAAAGCGTATTTATACGCGCATAAGAAATTGCCGCCGCACACATAGGACATGGCTCAAGCGTTACATAC
>Ga0066376_10001922_pt1 | contig 19772 bp, 14 predicted proteins | sample Knorr_S15_td_Bot_FD_77009 | JGI IMG/M metagenome (GOLD analysis project Ga0066376, IMG submission 77009) | Marine microbial communities from Southern Atlantic Ocean transect - Knorr_S15_td_Bottom_ad_5009_LV_A | ecosystem: Environmental > Aquatic > Marine > Oceanic | place: Southern Atlantic...
TCAGGCCACTCAGCCTGCCCAGCTTCCGGGGGTCCCCCAGCTTGGCCACGCCGGTGAAGATCACCGCCATCACCAGTGGGATCACCACCATGCGGATGGCGTTCATGAAGACCGTGCCGAGCGGAGCAGACCCCGCCGCGATCGCGGTCAGCAACTCCGACCCGGTTGCCGCGGCCAGCAACCCGGTGCCGAGCCCGAGCAACAGGCCGAGCGCGATCAGGACATGGAGCACGGCGTCAGTCCGGTGGCAGCGACGAAGGAGTTACGGGCGCAGTCTACTGTGCGACCGCGAACTCGAAGTCGTCCCGCACCACGTGTCCGTCAGCGCCGATCGCGCGCCACGCCACCGTGTACCCGCCCGCGGCGAGCGGACCCTCGATGGCGACGCTGAAGACTTTGCCGTCGTCCTCGTCCTGCGCGACGTCGCCCGTGGCGATCAGATCTCCGCCCGAGTCGACGACGCGTATCGACACGGAACTCGCCTCGGGCACCTCCGTGAACCAGAGGCGAACTTCGGGAGGCGACCCGATCGACGAGTCCGCCTCGGGCATGGACTTGCTGAGCGCGAAGTGCAGATCGGGGGTGGCGAACGGCAGGGATGTGGCGCCGATCGCGACGGCGAGCAGAGCGCCCAGTAGAGCTATGCGGTGCTTCATGCGGAGGTCCTCGGTTCGGACATGATAGACGCAAATCGCGATGTTCAACCCTTCGGGGCGACAGAAGGTTGCGCGCCAGCGAGTTGAAGAATGCTCATGATACCGACCACCGGCCCGAGGGCAAGGAAGGCGAACGCCCAACGCCACTCGACGGCGTCGACCATCATCGGCACGGCTTGGATCGTGACCATGGTGAGCAGAAAGCCGGCCGACGTCTGAAGCATCAGGGCGGTCCCCACGGAGTCTGGCGGAGCGACCTCCGTGACCAGCGCGCTGAACTGCGCCGAGTCGGCGACCACGAAGAAGCCCCAAACCCAGGTCAGCAGGGCGAGCAGGAGGAAGGGACCGTCGAACGCGAATCCTGCGACGACGCAGCAGACTCCGCTGGCCGTCATGGCGAGGTTCACCACGCGAGCACGACCGATCCGGTCCGCCATCACGCCGCCCCAAACGCAGCCGAGCCCACCAGCGGCGATCGCTCCGAAGGCGACCAGATCGATCAGGCCGTGCGAGACTCCGGTCCCAGCCGACGCCAGCAAGAAAGCAGGAACCCAGGTCCACATGGCGTACAACTCCCACATGTGCCCCAGGTATCCGCCGGTGGCGAGCATCGTTTGCCGGTGCCGGAGCAGGCGCGACAGGCGCGTCCACTCGAAGGCGCGCCGCGGAAACGGGTACGGTCCCTCGCGGTAGGCCACCGCCACGAGCGAGGCCGCGACGAGCCCCGCGATCGAGGCGCCCGCGACGACGGCGGTCATACTTGGCCCGCCCATTGCCTTCAGCAGGTACGGCATAGCTTTTCCGACCGTGAGAGCCCCGACGACGGTCCCGACGGCGAGGCCGCGGCCCGAGCGGAACCAGGTGCAGATCATCTTCATTCCCGGCGGATACACGCCGGCCAGGAAGAACCCGGTGGCGAAGCGGGCAGCGAGCGCCGGCCCGTACCCGGGCACCAGCAGCAAGAGCGCGTTGGCGGCGGCTGCCAGCAGCGCCGAGGTAGCGAAGTAGGCGCGCGACGAGATTATGTCGGCCAGGTTCAACAAGGCCGCGACCGCGGTCCCCGCGACGAAGCCGAGTTGCACGATGGTCGTGAGCCACCCAACCTGAGCCGCGGTCAGCCCCCAGCGCTGCTGAAGCTCGGGGCCGAGCGCGGTCGCGGTCATCCAAGCCGACAACGACAGCATCATCGCCGCGGATAGCAGCGCGAGCGTCCGCCAGCGCTTTGGGTCAGCGTCAGCCGCGGGGTCGCGGTCGGCGCGTGTGGCCGGGGGGGCCTCCACTACCGCCCCGTCCCGTCCCTCGCCACTAGCGGAGCAACTGCTTCATGACGAAGAGCACGTTCGCCGGCCTCTCGGCCAGACGGCGCATGTACCACGGGAACCAGGATGGGCCGTAGCTGAGCAGCACGCGCATGGCGTGTCCTCCTCGCGCCAGTCGGCCCTGTTGCGCGCGGTCGATGCCGTGCAGCATGGCGAACTCGTAGCTGCCCTTCTTCAGGTTGAGTTCGTACGCCAGACGAGTCGTTTCCCCGACCATGCGTGGGTCGTGCGTTCCAATTACGGGTCGGCCCTTTCCTCCGTCGCTCCGCGCTCGCAAAAGCATCTTCGTGAGGCGAACGAAGTTCTGGTCGACGTCTCCCTTTTTCGGGTACGCCACGCTGTCCGGCTCGTTGTACGCACCCTTCACGAGGCGGATGGAGGGATCGAGCGGCAACAGCTGTTCCAGGTCTCCCCTCGTGCGGTGCAGATACGACTGCAAGCAGAGCCCCACGTCCTTCTTCTCGGCGAGCGCGCTCGTGAAGAGCTCGAGCGTGGCGTCCACGTGCTTGGAATCCTCCATATCGATCCACACGGGAGCCGAGGCCGCGGCGATGAGCCGGTCCAGCCGCTCCTGCGTGCGATCCACACTGAAGTCGAGCCCCAGCTGCGTCGGCTTGATCGAGATCTCCACGTCGAGGCCGCGCTCGCTGATCGACTTCAACGCCCCGAGGTAGTGCTCGACCACCTCGTCCGCCTCTTCCTCGGAAGCCAGGTCCTCGCCGAGCAGTGTGGTCGTGCCCGTGATCGAACTGTCGGCGAGGCGGGCGGCCTCGTTCAGGGCTTCGTCCAGAGTCTCCCCGGCCAGAAAGCGCTTCGTGGCTCGCCGCACGAAGGCGTACCGCGGAAGGCGCTGCGCGAGCAGAGGGTTGGTGGAGGCCCAGAGCAGCGCATCACGAATCATGAAATCGGGGTCCCTTGCTTTCTTTGGTCAGGAGCTGACGAATCGGTACATGAGGCGGATGAGGCGATACGCTTCGTCCGCGTCCCGGGCCGTGTATGCGACGGTGAAGCCATCCACCTTGGCCATGCCCGGAATCGACTGAAGGATGTCTACATGCGTGGTCGATGCAAAGCGCATGCGGATGCGGACGGGGGTACCGAGGTCCAAGGGTGCGAAATCGCCCCGCTCGAGTCGCGCGAGTGCTCGGCCCACGCCCTCGCGCAGCATTTCTCGCACTCGCTCGGGATGGATCAGGCGCGCCGACGCCGGCGTCTCCGCCGTCTTGGTCGTGACGGTCTCCGTGTGCAGCAGCGCGCCGATCTCCGCCGTTGCGGCCGAGTCCCCCGCCGCCAGGATCACCGGAACGCCGTGGCCGCCGGCAAAGGCCGCGTTCATGCCTCCCTCGCCCACTTCGACGTCGTTGAGCCACAGGCCTTTTACAGATCCAGTGCCGGTGTGCGCCAGGAAGCCATCCGGGTCGCCGGCCTTAGCGTGGTATCCGATGAAGATCACCCCGTCGAACGACGCGTCGAGCCCCTGTACCATGCCCAACGGCTTGATGGCGCCCTGGATGTAGACGACGCGCGCGTCGAGCTCCGTGTGCAACACGTTCTGGTGATCGCCGTGCGAGTCGTTCACGACGATCTGCGCCTCCGGGTCGCGGGAAAAGATCTCCGCGACGACGGTGTTCACCTCAGCCGTCATGAGCCGACGACTCAGGCCATAGTCCTTGCCGTTCGTCGATGTCATAGCGCCAGTGCCGATGCCGCCGATGCCCTCCAGGTCGACCGATATGAAGATGCGCACCTGTTCCTGAGCACCGAGAACCGCCCCGTGGGTCAGGCCGATCAGCAGTGCCGCAGCCAGAGCCATCGCGGACCTCATCGGCCGACACCGAACGGCGTGTAGCCTGCCGCCAACAACGCATCCCTATACTGCGCGACCGAGCCGTCCGCGACGGCCGCGATCTCGCTCACGATCGTGTCGGCGGCAGCGCCCGCCTGGTCCATCATGTGGCGCGTGTTCTCGGAGGGGCCGCCTGTCCCTCCCGTGATGCGCCCCATGGGCTGACCAACGGCGCTCGCCACGACGTCGCCGCCACACATGCCCTGGCACTCGGCGCCCGTGAAGAGCCTCTCGTCCAGCACACCGAGCTCCGTCCGGAGGGCCTCGCCCTGCGCGCGCAGCGTTTCGATCGCTTCGTCCAGCGTTTCGAGCACGGCCCCCACCGCCGCCATCAAGTCCGCGAGCCGCTCTCGCGCGTCGTCCACGCGCTGCCGGATCACCGACATCTCCAGCACGGCATCCCTCTTGGCGATCAACTCGTCCATGCTCACGGTGGTTCGCGGGTCACTCATGACAGCGAGGCTGGTCGCCGAAGTCAGATCGCCCACGGTTACCGAGACCTGATACACCCCTGGGAAGACCGCGAGCTGCCTAGGGAACGAGGCCTCGTCCGAGTCCCCGGCCGGCCGCAGGTTCCAGACGAACCTGTTGGCGCCTTCGCTCGCATCTAGTGAGCGGGTGTAGACGAGGGCCCCCTCGTCATTGGTGATTTCGACACGCGCGCTGCCACTCTCGGCGGCCCAGAAGGTAAGGATCGCGCCGTTGGCGCGTGTCTCGGCCTGCTGCATGGTATGCCCGGTCGACCGGTAACCAATCGCCTCGGCGATGCTCATGTCGTACGCGGGAGGCGGGCCGAACACGTGCACCGTCGCTCCTTGGATCGACGGGTCCTCGGCGAGCTCGCGCAGCGGGCGGATGTCGTCGAGCACGATCAGCGCTCGCCCATGCGTTCCCAGAACCAGGTCGGCGTCCCGTGGGTGCACGACGAGATCGCGAATCGGGACCGCGGGCACACCGGACTCGTATTTCTGCCAGGAGACCCCTCGATCGAGGCTTACTCGCAGCCCGAACTCGGTCCCCAGAAAGAGCAGATTCTCGTTCACGGGGTCCTCCTCGATGGCGTGCACGAAGCCATCGATGTCGGGCGTCGCCAGCGCCGTCCAGGTCGCGCCGTAGTCGTCGGTCACATACACGTGGGGCGTCCAGTCCCCGCGTCGGTGGTCCTCCGCGACCACATACGCTCGACCCAGCGCGTGCTTGGAGGGCTGCACGTCGGGTACCCAGATGCCGTGCGGGAGGCCCACGATGTTGTCGCGCACGTTCTGCCAGTTGGCGCCACCGTCCCGCGTGATCTGGACGTTGCCGTCGTCCGTACCCACCCAGATCAGTCCGGCCTCCAGCAAGCTGGGAGCGATCGAGATGATGGTCGTGTGCATCTCCGCGCCCGATGCGTCGATCGTGAGTCCCCCGCTCACGTCCGCGCGCTGCTTGAGCGGGTCGTTCGTGCTCAGGTCCGGCGAGATGATTTGCCAGCTGCGGCCCTGATCGCTGCTCTTGTGAACGAACTGGCTGCCCAGGAAAATCGTGCCGGGATCGAGGGGATCCCACGTCAGGCCGGCATTCCAGTTGAAGCGGAGCTGGGTACCATCCGGGTGAACGGGTCGGATGCTGCGTCGCGCTCCGGTCTGCTTGTTGAAGTGCTGCAGATTGCCGCCCTGGGACATCGAGTATCCGAAGTGTTCACTGTCGCCGCGGTCGGGCATCACGCTGAAGCCGTCCCCGCCGCCCACACGTCGCCAGTGGGCGTTCAGGATGCCCTTGTTTTCCCAGACGGTACTGGGCCCGTACCACGAACCATTGTCCTGGAGACCGCCGTAGATGTTGAACGGCGTCGCGTCGTCGACCGTGACATGGTAGAACTGCGCCACCGCCAGGTTTTCCACGAACCGCCACGCGTCGCCTCGGTCGTAGGTGAGTGCGATGCCGCCGTCCTCACCCAAGATCATTCGACGCGGATCGTCGGGATCGATCCACAGGTCGTGCACGTCGCCGTGGATGATCTCGCTGGATACCACCGTGCTCCAATTTCGCCCCTGGTCCTCACTCACTTGAATCGAAGATTGCAAGCGATAGAGGCGGTTTTCGTTCTTAGGATCGATCCGCAGGTCGGCATAGTAGAACGGCCGCGGGTTCGCGCCCCGGCCGTCGTCGATCGTGCTCCAAGTCCGGCCACCATCATCCGAGCGCAGTAACTCGGACCGAGTCGCCTCGACGATCGCGTAAACCACGTCCGGGTTCGAGGGAGACACCACCACCCCGATGCGGCCCAGTTCGCCCTCTGGCAATCCATCGGCGGCGGACAAACGCGCCCAGTTGTCCCCGCCGTTGTGCGTCACGAAGAGGCCCGACCCCGGTCCGCCCGATGTGAGGTCCCACGGCGTGCGCCTGAACTCCCACATCGCGGCGAAGATCTTGTCCGGGTTCCTCGGATCCATGACCATGTCGGCGATGCCCGTGCGCTCGTTCTCGAAGAGCACGCGATCCCACGTGCGGCCGCCGTCGCGCGTGCGATACAGCCCGCGCTCTTGGCTATCCGACCACGCGGGCCCCATCACACCCACGTAGACGATGTCCGGGTCGGTCGGGTGCGTAATGATGCGGTGGATGCGCTCTGATCGTTCCAGCCTCATGGACCGCCAGGTCCGGCCGCCATCGATCGACTTGAAGAGGCCGCGACCCACGCCGGCGCTGTTGCGGGGATTCCCCTCACCCGTGCCGACCCACACGATGTCCGGATTCGGCTGGAAGACAGCGACCGCTCCGATGCCGAGCACATTCTGGTCGTCGAATACCGGGTTCCAGCTGATGCCGCCGTCGTCGGACTTGAAGAGTCCGCCGGTGGCCGAGCCCACGTAGATGATGTTGCGGTCGCTGAGCACAACCTCGACGTCCGAGATGCGACCGCTCATGCCGGCCGGCCCGATCTCTCTCGCCCGCATGGATGCGAAGAGATCCGAAGGATCCTGGGCGGCCAATCGCGCCCCCCAATCGGCACTCGACGGAACGGCTGTCAGCGCCAACACGATCATGGCTGAAATGCGACCGTACTTCATGCGACGACTCCTTTTGGCCTCAGATTGGCTCCACACCAGCCCAACACATAAACACACATCGGCGAGCAAGCTACCCGTTCAAGCCGCTCAGTTCCCAACGAAACTCGGCAGCGAGAAGACCTCGATATTCGCCGCGAGCACCCGGTCGCGGAAGCGGGTGACTTCTCCCACGATCAATACGTTCACGTCGGACTCGAGCGCCTCGACCAGTTCGCCGAGCCGGTCCAGGTCGAGTCGCTGCGCCTCGGTCGGTTGATCGTACGAACTGGACAAGCCCGCCACCGCTGTTCGGTAGGTGCGAGCCGGTCCGAGATCCACGACCGCGGCGAGGCGATCGAGCAGCGCGTCGGCGGCCCCCCGGAGATCGGACGCCGCATCCGAGGACATGCGGTCGAGATGTACTCGCACCCGTTCCACGCCGGCGGTGACATCATCGGCGGCCCGCTGAACAGACGCCAGGCGATGGCTGAACTGAGCGCCGCGAACCACCGCGTCGAGCCGCTGTCGCCTCATTGACATCGAAACGTCTACACGAGGGTCCGCCAATACGGTCAACTGCTGGCTCGACTCCATCGTGCCTACCCGGACCGTGACCGTGTACTCGCCCGGAAGAAGCTGAGGGGCGTCGATCTCGAAGAAACCGCCATCCCAGTCGGCGGTCTTCGCGGCAGCGCGCGCGGCGCCGAGGCCGGCGTCCGGATGAACCCCGGGTACGTCCGTGCGCAGGTCCCAAGAGATACGATTCATACCTCGTGCGGCAGGTGCCTGAATCATCCTCAGCGTTTCTCCGGCCGGTGTGGACACCGTGATCTCAGCCCCGTCCTCGTTCGGGAGCTGAAGCCAGTACGTGATCAGCGCCCCCTCCGGACGGCTCTCACCCCGGAACATCGCATCGCCGGCAAAGTGGTATCCGTCGACAGCCGCCGTGTAGTGCACGTAGGCGGTGGGCGTTTCGAACAAATGCACCGGCTCCTGCATCAGCAACGGGTTCTCGGCGATGGCCCGCAACGGCCGAATGTCGTCGAGAATCCAGATGGCGCGACCGTGGGTACCAATCAACAGGTCGTGATCACGCGGATGCACCACGAGGGACCGAACGGGCACCGTCGGGAAGCCATTGGTCCACTTGAACCAGCGCTCGCCGCGGTCCACGGAGACGAAGAGTCCGAACTCTCCGCCAGCGAAGAGCAGGTTGGGCGTCACCGGGTCCTCTTCGACGGTGTGCAGAAACCCGTCGATTCCGCGGTCCCTCCCGTCCACACCCTTGTTCCGGCCGAGATTGTCCCAGTCATCGCCGTAGTCGTCGGTGCGGTACAGGTAGCTCTCCCAGTTCCCACGTCGGTGGTCGTCGAATACGACGTATGCGGTGCCGCCGGCGTGCTTCGAGGCCTCGATGTGCGGGATCCACGTATCATCGGGCACCCCACCGATCTCGTCGGTCAGGTCTTCCCACGTGCCTCCACCGGCACGCGCGAGGTAGACCTTGCCGTCGTCACTACCCGTCCAGATGAGCTCAGGCTCGACCGGACTCGGCGCAATGGTCAACAGCGTCGTGTGGTTCTCCGCACCCGACGCGTCGATCGTGAGCCCACCACTCTCGGCCTGCCTCTGCTTGGATGCGTCGTTCGTGGTCAGGTCCGCGCTGATCACCTGCCACGTGTTGCCGCGGTCCTCGCTCTTGTGAACGAACTGGCTGCCGTAGTAGATGGTCCCTGGGGCGAAGGGGTCGAAGGCGAGGGGCGCGTTCCAGTTGAAGCGAAGCGCCGTTCCGTCCGGTGCCCACGGGCGAATGAATTTGCGTTCTCCGGTCCGCAGATCGAAGCGCACGAGGCGCCCCCCCTGAGACATGCCATAGCCGAGGTTGGGATCCCGTGGGTCGAGCAGGCTGTTGAAGCCGTCGCCGAACGCCACTTCCCGCCAAGAGTAGTTGCGGATGCCGCCAACCTGCCAGACGTCCGAAGGCCCCCGCCAGGATCCGTTGTCCTGCATGCCCCCGTATACGTTGTACGGAACCGCGTCGTCGACGCTGATGTGGTAGAACTGACCCACCGGCAAGTTGTCGAAGGCACGCCAGGTCTTCGCCTTGTCGCGCGTTTCCCACACCCCCCCGTCGGTGCCGACCAGGATGTGTCGCGCATCGTTGGGATCGATCCACATCGCGTGGAAGCCGGAGTGCACATCGACTTGTGCCTGGGCAAAACGGCGCCCCCCATCCTCCGAAATCCAGATTCCTGAGTTGAGGTTGTAGACCCTGAGTTCGCTGTCGGGGTCGACGAAGATGTCGCTGTAATAGAAGGGCCGATTGGCGACACCAGGCTCGTCGTTCACCGTCTGCCAGCTCCGCCCACCGTCGTCGGAACGGAGGAGAGCGCTCTCAGTCGCCTCCACGAGCGCGTATACCACGCTGGTCTCGCTCGCGGAGATCGCGAGACCGATGCGTCCGAGTTCCCCGGCCGGAAGGCCGTCGTCCTCGCCGTAGCGGGACCAGTTTTCGCCGCCGTCGTGACTGACGTACAGCCCGGAGCCAGGACCACCCGAAGTAAAGAACCACGGATCTCGGCGGAACTCCCACATCGCTGCGAACAGCTTCATGGGATTCGACGGGTCGATGATGAGGTCGCCGATCCCCGTGCGTTCGTCCACCCAGAGCACATGCTCCCAGCTGCGTCCACCATCCGTAGTCTTGTACACGCCCCGCTCTTTCCCATCACTCCAGGCCGGCCCCATGACCCCGACCCATGCGATGTCGGAGTTTGTCGGGTGCAGGACAATGCGATGAATCCGCTCGGACTCTTCGAAGCCCAACAGCTGCCAGTGTCGGCCGCCATCCATCGTCTTGTAGAGCCCCGCGCCGACCCCGGCGCTGTTGCGCGGGTTCCCTTCGCCCGTGCCCACCCACACGACCTCTGGCGCATTCTGGTCGATCGCTATGGCCCCGATGCCGCTCACGCGCTGCTCGTCGAAGACGGGGGTCCAGGTCGTGCCCCCGTTGCTGGACTTCCACACACCGCCCGTTGCCGCTCCAACCCACAGCACGTTGGGGTCGGACGCCAGGCCGTCGATGGCGGCGATCCGGCCGCTCATTCCCGCCGGCCCGATGTTTCGGGCCGTCATCGCGGAGAACAGCGACGGGTCGAGCTCCTGCGCCGAGCCCAATGCCGGCGGAGCCAGTGAGAGAGCGACGACCACGCCGAGCGCGAGAAGCCTGAGGTGGCGCATGAGAACTCCTGTAGGGCACAAATCGGGTTGTATGCAGAGCCGCCCCCGTGCCGTTTCGGCACGGGGGCGGAAGAGGTGCCCCCGCAATCGGGGCGTCAACCCCGTGGGGTGCTAGCCGGAGTGTGTTACTTCAGCTAAACGTGATCGGGAAGCTGGCCCATGTCGAAACCGCCGTATCGCGGTTCAACGCAGGGCTGAACCGGTACACAGCAGCGACACTGAGCGCGGCGGCATCGAGAGCCCCAAGCCCCGACGAGCGGTCGAGCTGGACCTCTTCCACTCTTCCGGCGGCGGCGATGTAGAAAAAGACTCGCACGGTCCCGCCAATCCCCCCGTCGCTCAGCGCAGGGGGATAGGCGGCTCGAATCGCTTCCGCGACCTCCGCCCTGTTCGTAATGGACGGGGGCACGTTGTACGGCATGAACACCGGTGTTTCCGGCACCTGAAGCTGTGGGGCGTGCTTGACCCCGGTATTTAGAGGCTGGACGTACGGGATCGGCTCAAGCGGCCGCGCACGCCACTCGTGCTCGGATTCGGAACTGGGCTCGCCCGACTCCGGAAGAGACTCCGCGACCGCCGCGCGAGGCGGAGCCTCCCCGCCTGTGTCCCCATGGTTCGCCACAAACTCCCAATAGCTCCCGGCAATCAGTCCCCCTACCAACAGGGACAAGATCACGCCCTTGTTCATCCGGACCTGTTCACCTGGAACGTGATCGGGAAGCTCACCCAAACCGGAACCGCCTCGTCACGATTCAACGCGGGGCTGAACTGGTACACCTCAGCGACGCTGAGCGCGGCCGCATCCAGACCCTCATGGCCCGACGACTGGTCGATCTGGACGCTCCCGACGGTGCCGTCCGCCTCGATGAAGAAGTAGACGCGGATGGTGCCACCGATCCCGGCGTTCCGCAGAAGCGGCGGATACTCGCGTGCCATCGCCTCGATCACTTCCTGCCGGTTGAGGATCGACGGCGCCACGGTAAACGGCGTGAACGTCGGCTCCGCGGAGACATCCTCCGCTTCCTCGGGTGCCGGGGGAAGCGGCGGCGGCGGTGGTGGTTGCAGCTTCTCGAGCGGCGGCGGCAACGGTTCGATCGTTTCGAACGGAAGCTCAGGCGTTATCGCCTCGATGGCCTGCTCGGGCGTGTCGGTGTTCTGGTGCACCTGGAACTCGAGGTAGCCGCCTCCGAGCACGCCGGCGACCAACAGTGACAAGATCGCTTCTTTCTTCATCCCCCCTTCTACGGCAGAGTCAGGGTCACCACCCGAGGACAAGCTAAGCACCTTTCACCGTCCTGAACCAGTCTTTTGTTATGGGGGGGGGCGGGGACCCACAACGAAAAGCGCTGTTGACCCTCGCCCCCGCGGGCCGACAGTTTTCATCGATGGCCATCGAACTCCTGAGCCGGTCAGTTCCTCCCCGGGCCCTCGTCATCTCAGTCGCCGCTTTGGCGGTGCCCGTCATCGGAGCACTCCAGTTCCCGGAGCAGCTGGGCGACTACGGCACGCTGTTATGGCTCACGGCCCTGCTGCCGGCCTTCATGCTGGCGTACTACCGGGCGTGGCGAGGGGTGGCCACAGCTCTCGCGCTGGGAATGGCGACCCTCTCGGTGACCCAGGCGGCGGTCCTCATGATGGGCCGGGACGTCCCGGACATGTTGCTCGGAGTGGTGATCTCCTATGTCGTGATCGCACTCGGCATCGGGTCGCTCGCCGAATCGTTCCACCAGGAACGAGCCGAGGTCGAGGACATGGCCTTTACGGATCTGCTCACCGGGCTACCGAACCGGCGCCATGGACGCCTGTTCCTCGAAAATGAATTCGCCGCCGCGGAGCGCGGCCGGCAGCTTTCCCTGGTGCTGTTCGACCTGGATCACTTCAAGCAGTTCAACGACAGCTTCGGGCATCCGGCGGGGGACCTCGCGCTCAAGGAGTTCGGCGCCATCCTGGAACGCACGACCCGCCGCATGGACCTCTCCGCCCGTTTCGGTGGCGAGGAGTTCGTATCGGTCCTGACCTCGACGGACACCGAGGGCGCGCTGATCTTCAGCGACCGCATTCGCTCGGCGCTCGCCGAGACCGACCTCAACGTCGGAGAATCGCTGACCGTGAGCGCGGGTGTGGCTACGCACCACCCCGGCATGCGCTCCCCCGACGAATTGTTGGCGGCCGCGGACCACGCGCTGTACGAGGCCAAGGACGCAGGTCGCAACCGTGTGCGACTCTACGGGAGTGCCCTGATGGACTCCGCGCTCCCGTCGCCTGACACCGCTGAGGACTTGCTGGAGGCGCTCGGCAAGGAACCGGAGGACTACCCGCGGCCGGGGGCGGATATGGGGAGGAGCAAGCCGCCGCTGACGCTGCTTCCTCACCGGATCACCGGCTTCGGCAAAGGGCGTCGTGTGCTGGTAGTCGAGGCCGACCATCAGGTGCGCAGCCTGGTCGGCAACTACCTGGAGCGAGAGGACTTCGAGGTCGACCAAGCGGTGGATGTGCCGACGGGCATCGACGCTCTCTCGCATGAGTTCGACGTCGTGATCACCGACCTGCAACTGCCCGGAACCTCGGCCACCGAACTCATCGTGGCAGCGAAGTCCCGGTGGCCGCGCACGCAGATTCTGGTCGTTACGGGCCTTCACGACTCTAGGATCGCGGCAGAAGCGCTGAGCGCCGGCGCGGATCGCTACCTGTTCAAGCCTTTCGGCATGCCGGAGATGCGACGTCACCTCATCGACTCTCTGAATCGGCGCGACCGCCTGCTGGAGCGGGAGGCTGCGTCGGCGGAAATGGGCGAGGACGCGCTCGAACGGCAGGCTAAGTCCATCCAGGCCGTGCTGGACGGGACCGCCGCCCTGGTCCGGGCCGTGGAGGCGCGGGATCCCTACACGACTCGGCACGCCCAACGCGTCGCAGAGCTCGCGAAGCGCATCGCCGATGAGTTCGACCCCGCTCGGGCGATCATCGATCGCGAAGGGCTCGAGCTCGGGTGCCGGCTCCTCGACATCGGAAAGCTCGGCCTCGCTGACAGCCTTCTGAACATGGACGCAGAGCTGAACAAGTCAGAACGCGAGGCGGTAGAGCGACATCCCACCATGGGCCGGAACCTGCTGCGACCGCTGCTCGACAACGAGGTCGCTTTGGCGATCGTCGGGTGGCACCACGAGCGCTGGGACGGCACGGGGTACCCGCATCGACTGCCCGGGGCCGCAATCCCTCCCGCGTGCCGCCTAGTGGCGGTGTGCGACGCCCTCGACGCTATGACGAGTGCCCGCGCCTACCGTCCGGCGCACAGTTGGGAGCACGCGATCGGCGAGATCCGTGAGAAGAGCGGGAGTTGGTATGATCCCGACATGGTGGACGCCATGGCTGCCTGCCTCGACGACCTTCGCTCGATTGGCGAGAGGCCAAGCGTGGAGGCCTCCGAGGCACCGGCGAACCCGTAGGGGTCAGAGCGGTCAGAACGAAAGCGTGATCGCCAGGTCCGCGACCAGGTAGCGCATGCGCAGCAGCCCACCGTCGGGCAACCCTGTATTGATCGCCGAAAAGCGGACGCCAGGATTGAGCGCAACCCGACTGTACGTACCGATGTAGACGCCCAGACCCATCTCGGTGCCATAGCCCAGATCCGAGACTCCTTCCGCCTGCTCCGCCGACAGCGTGATCCCGTCAGGAGTCTCTACGCTCGTTGTAATGCCACCGAGCCGGACCCAGGGGATGACGGATCCCCGCGTCAGCAGGTCCCAGCGAAACCCCACCGCGAATCCGGTGGCGACGTACTGGGCGTCAGCGGCACACCCTGCCCCCCCGCATCCGAAGCGATGCTGACTGAAACCGAGATACAGCGCGCGTCGGGTCTCGCCGGTGAAGACGAGGTCCAGGGCGAATGACGCTCCGGTGTCGGTGCCTTCGCCGGCCCGACTCCCAGTGGCGAACGACGCGAGCGGCGTAGACGCACCGGCTCGCACCTCTACGACCAGCGGAGCCGCCTGCGCTGCCAACATCGTGGAGCAGAACAGGCTCGTTGTCAGCACGAGCGCGCCCGGCAGGGCCCTCGTGGGTCGCTGCGTCATGGTCGCTCCGGGTGCCCATTGGCGTCGAGTAGCCGAACTATGGCGCCGGCAGCTGCGCGGCGACAGAATGTGGGCCTCTCGCCACCTCTTTCCACCTCGTCAGCACTGGGCCCAGATGACCGAGCGTTTTCTCCGGACCGCCAAGCGCACGCACACGTTCTCCGAGTCGGTCATCCGCGAGATGACCCGTGTCGCGCGGCAATACGACGCCATCAACCTCGCGCAGGGGTTCCCCGACTTTCCCGCGCCCGAGCTGCTCAAAGAGGCGGCTTGCGCGGCCATTCGAAACGATGTCAACCAGTACGCCATCACGTGGGGCACCGCCAACCTCCGCCATGCCCTGGCGGAGAAGTACGGCAGGATGTACGACCTGGACGTCGACCCCGAGCGGGAAATCACCGTCACCTGCGGCGCGACGGAGGCGATGGCCGCGGTCATGCTCGCCGTCGTCGATCCCGGCGACGAAGTCATCGTCTTCGAGCCCTTCTACGAGAACTACGGCCCCGACGCGGTACTCTCCCAGGCGACGCCGGTTTTCCTCTCCCTGGACGCGCCAGAGTATCGGGTAGACCCTGAAAGGCTCTCGGCGCTGGTGACGCCGAGGACGCGCGCGATCATTGTGAACACGCCCAACAACCCGACGGGACGTGTTCTGGACAGGGAGGAGCTGCAGGCGATCGCGGATCTCTGCCGAGAGCACGACATCCTCGCGATCACCGACGAGATCTACGAGCACATCTACTACGAGGGCGAACATCACGTCCTCGCCACCTTCGAGGGGATGCGCGAGCGCACGATCACCGTGAGCGGGCTCTCCAAAACATTCAGCGTGACCGGCTGGCGCGTCGGCACCATCGTGGCACCGCCGACCCTCACAGAAGCGATCCGCAAGGTGCACGACTTCCTCACGGTGGGTGCTCCCGCTCCGCTGCAGGAGGCGTGCGCGGTGGGCATGCGCGAACTCGGCGCCGACTACTACTCCGAGATGGTCGCCGGATACGAGGAACGACGGGGCGTGCTCGTCTCGGCGCTGCAGGGCGCGGGCTTCCGTTGTGCTGCCCCTCAGGGGGCCTACTACGTGCTCGCGGATTTCAGCGGCATCTCCGATGAGGACGATACCACCTTCGCGCAACGCCTGACCAGCGAAGGCGGCGTGACGCCGGTTCCGGGCTCGAGCTTCTACAGCGTACCGGAGCGGGGTCGCTCGGTGGTGCGCTTCGCTTTCTGTAAGCGCGTCGAAACCTTGCGCGCCGCCGCGGACCGATTGCGAGCGTTCACCGCGTCCGGCTGAGGCACCGCGACGTTACTCGTTCTTCGCACCTTCCGCAGGTGACCCAGCGTCCCCCCCCCTTCTCGCCATCACTCGAGTCATGCTGGGCGGGGTCGCCGTCCTGCGCCGCCGTCTCGGCACCGTTCTGCCGAGCCTTGTTCCCGTCCGGATATTGGATCTCGGGATCGTCCGTCGAGACCTCGGCGATCTGATCTTCCCACTTCCGCATCATGGTCACGAATGCGGTGGCAATCTCCAGGTCGAATTCCGGGCCGGCACCCTCTTCGATGATGCCGAGCGCCCGCTCGGTCGACCACGCCTCCCGATAGGGGCGGTGCGTGCGCAGCGCGTCGAAAACATCACAGACGTGGACGAGATTACTCGCCTGATGGCACGCTCGATCGAAGGTGACCTTGGGGTACCCGCCGCCATCGATCCTGATGTGGTGTTCGTACGCTACGACCGCCGCTAGATCGAGATGCTTCTCCGTCTCCATGATGATGCGCGCGCCTTCGATGGTGTGCCTGTTCATGACCTGACGCTCTTCATCGGTGAGCCTGCCCGGCTTGTTCAGGATATCGTTCGGGATCGTCACCTTCCCCATGTCGTGCAACAGGCCGGCGATTCCGAACATGCGGACCTCCTTGGGCGTCAGGCCGAGGTGCTCGGCGAGCGCCATGGTCAGCACCGATACGTTGAGGGTGTGCGTGACCGTGTACTGGTCGAAGTCCTTCAGGCGGACGAGCGGGATCATGTACGCCTGATCACCGTGCATCGCCACCGAGAGCGAGCGCACGGTAGCTTCCGCCTCGAGCATCTGCAGCTTCTTTCCGTCCCCCAGTTCCCCGTGGATCCACTCGACGCTCTCTATTTCCTCCTTCAACGAGTAGCTCGTAACGGTGATTGTAGGCTCTTTGGCGGGCGCGTTGGGCATGCCCCTGAGGCCTACCTCGCCGTAGCAAATGTTGGAGGGACGATCCTGACGTACCTCGGCGCTACTCACCTCCTCGCCGGACATGCGGATGTACACCTCTTCCACGAAGGCCTCGAAGTCGTCCCGGGTGATGAAGTCGAGGAACTCTAGGCGTTGCACTCCCGCCTCCCCGAGGCGGGTGCCCCAATCCCCCTGCCCGAGGTCACGAAGCGGGCGCGCCCCGAACACGATCTCGTCCGCCAAGAAGGTGAAGACGAGCTGGGGGGACTCCGCCTGAAGATCGACCATGCCCGTACGCTCCGTCGATGGCGCGTTCCCGGGCAGGGTGGCCGGGCTTGTACAGGTCCATGGTCGACACGACCTTGGCCAGGTTCGTGAGGAACAGAGCCGGAGAGGTCATCAGGTCGGCTCCCCGCCGACGCCGATCGCGCCCCGAATGTCCGGGTCCTTGGACCTGCTCGCGAGCTCCAGGACCTCGTCGACGTCCGGGCTGCCAGACCACTGTCCGGCCAGTATCCGAAGTGCCTCCAGAGACGCCGGGTTCTTCGCGGTCACCTTGGCCTTCCCGAAAAGGGTTTTCCCGCCTTCTACGACCGAAAGCAGCGCGGCGCGGGCCAACCCATGATCGGTATGCCTCAAGCAACCGATCGCCATGGTTCGAACCTCGATGCTACGGGTCTCTGCCTTCACGACCCGGTTGACCAGCGTCAGCATCGCGGCCGCGGGGACCTCTTCTTGAATCTGGATGAGAGCCATGCGAACCATACGTTGGTCGTCGTCCCCGAGTGCCGTGACGAGCGACGGGTCACGCGGGTCGCTGCCCGGGCGCATCGCGATCGGTAGCGCTTCTCTGCGCACACGGTGATCGCTGTGTTCGAGGAATAGCTTCAGATCGAAGTCGTCCGGCACGTCCTCAAGACGTTGCACAAGTGCCAGCATGTTGCGCTGTACGAACCAGCGGCTGTCGTCCAAGCGTTCGATCGCTCGTCGCCCCACATACGATCCCAACCCCTGTAGTGCGTCGAAGAGCCGCCTGCGCACGGCCCGCGAGTCGGAGTCCGCGAGCACGTCGAGCAGGGGGTCGACCGCCCTCGTTCCCATCTCGTCCACCAGCGTGCTCAACGCCTCGATATCCACCGTGCCGGAAGCGAGCAGTCGCCTGAACTCGTCGGGGCTCGTCAGGTGTTGTTTGATCCTATCCACCATGTCGTTTCCGTCAGGAAACTCCCTGATCATCTGCAGGAGTAGGCTGGTCTCCCCCTGCTCGACCATGTCCTGGAGCGCCTTGCTGATGAAGGGGCCATACCCGTCCACCTCGAGCGCCATCTGAACGAGCCGTACGGCCCCCGTGATGTTTTCTGCGTCGTCCGGGGTTGTGAAGACCGGGGCCGAAGTGGCCATGCGGTCCAAAACCGTCGTGTAGGCCTCCGGGTTGGGGTCCTTCAGCTCCCACCCGTCCATGAGCGCCTCCACATTCTCCCGCAGCGCAGAGTCCGCCTGCGACTTGACCGCGACGCCACCCGCGCCGGCATGCATGGAGAGCTTGCTGAGCATACGCGTCATGGACGTGGAGATCGTCTGTTCCGACGACGCGGCTGCCGCCGTGACGACTTTGACGACGGAGTCCACCGCGAGGCTCTCGTTGGCGTCGAGCACGAACCGCCTTTGCTGAGCCGTATTCCCGCCGAACCGGACTAGGTGTTGCAGCGTCCCGTCATCGAGCTCGGTCATGAGATTCGAGACCCGCTCGCGAACCTGCTCCGCCTCTCCGTCTTCCGCGCCCTTCAACCAACTCCTCCGTGAGCTGGAGCATGTATCCGACAACCGCCTGGTCGTACGCCGGCTCCCAGCCGTGCCCCTCGATATTGTGCGCGACCGACGCGGCATCGGGTGCCGCGGGCAACGACCCCTCGGTCGCCAACGCAGCCTGCGCGAGCCCTAACCAAAGGGTCGAGGCTCGGTCCAGATGAGCGGAGGACTCGGTGCCGGAGGAGTCCTTCAACTGCAATTGCTCGTATCCCGCCGGGTGCATACGCGCGTTCTGCCACTGCGGGAAGTCGTCCCCTTCGCGCAGGCCGATCGGGGTTCTGTCTCGGCTGCTCTCCGACGCGACGAGCTCGAGCATTTGCGCCAGTTCCGGAGAGGTCACCGCCCTTTCGAACGAGAGCGCACCCAACTGGTGGTCGTGGAGGCGCTTTGCGAGATCGGCGAGGACCGGGTGCTTCGGGTCGGTTGCGGTACCCTCGATGATGAGCTGTCGAGCGGCCACTCCGATGGAAACCGTCGGGCGATCGACGAAGAGGTCGGACAGCCGCTCCATGATGTTCCCGAGCACGGGCTCGTGCGACGGGTGGCCCACGGGATACATCGCGTAGCGATGAACCCCAATCGAGAACTCGATCAGGAACTCCGTCAACGCCTTGGAGAGCGTCGCCGGTTGATCGAGTTCTTCGGTTGCGGTCTGGGTCAACGTGGGCCGGTTGAGGTTAGTGTTGGGGGTTCGGGAAGATACGTTTCCACCCGACTTCATGCGCCGGAGCCCGCGACGACAGTGACCCACGCCCACGCCTCCGCGGAACCCGACGGCTCGGTTCACGCAGCCGCCCGTGTGACGCTCTTCGGATTCGACTCTACCGAGGCGATGGTCCGTATCCGACCGCGGGGGCGTCGCTGGCGTCTCGGCGGGGCCGCTGGGACGATGGGTGTATTCGTCGTGATCGCGCTGATCGTCGCAATCGTCCCCCCTCACGCCCCTTGGGGGGTCGGTGCACTCGTAGGGGGGATGATTTTGGCTCGCCGACGCATGATCGAGCGATTTACGCTCCTGGAAGTGAAGGGAACTTGCCCCAACTGCACCGAGCCCCTCGACGTGAGATCCGCGCGGTTACGCGCACCGCACCCGGTCACCTGCGAGGCGTGTCACCATCAAAGCTCCCTGAAATTCCCGACGGGATCGCTGAAGCACATAGCGCTGGAGTGAGGCTGCAAACGGCCGGAGCCGCCCCTACTCCGGCGCCCCTCGCAACACGAGCAGCGGTGGCTTGGTGAGCAGGCTTCGACTGCCGAGCAGTCCGACGACGACGGTGAGGCCGGCCACCGCCAACCAGATCGCGGCGAGTGGTAGCACGCGCGGCGAATAAGAGAGCTCGAATACGTTCGGCACGACAACCGCAGAGGCGATCCCCGCGAGCAGGAGTCCGCTGGCGGTGGCCAACGTGCCGAGCGCCAGATACTCCGCGAAGAGCACGGTGAGTATTTGCTTCCGGCTGGCTCCCAAAGTCTTGAGCAACGCCCCCTCCCGCAGACGCTGCGCGCGCGATGCCGCGAGCGAACTGATCAGCACCAAAATGCCCGCGAGGGCGCTGAACGCCCCCAGGAAGCCGACGGCCTGACGCACCCTGGACA
>Ga0066376_10001923_pt1 | contig 19770 bp, 15 predicted proteins | sample Knorr_S15_td_Bot_FD_77009 | JGI IMG/M metagenome (GOLD analysis project Ga0066376, IMG submission 77009) | Marine microbial communities from Southern Atlantic Ocean transect - Knorr_S15_td_Bottom_ad_5009_LV_A | ecosystem: Environmental > Aquatic > Marine > Oceanic | place: Southern Atlantic...
TCGCCGGGCGTCACTCGGGCAGCGCTGTCGGTGATGATGTCGGAAGGCGCAACGGGGTCCGGCAGCGCTATCTTTCGTTGGTCATCCGTCAGCGCATGAATGAGGCCCCGGGCCACGTCTTCCTCTTCGGTGAGAGCGCGGAATCCTGCGTTCTCGCCATGAAGTGAACGGGCCGGGTTAGCGCCGAAGAAGGTGGGCGTTACGGCGACGTACTCGTTATCCACGATCGTGTAGTTGAGCGATACGTGGTGGCCGTCAACTTGCCAGCCCCAGGGTGCATTACCGCCCGGGTCCCCGTAAACGACAAAGTAGTAACGCTGAGGGTCGCGAGGTCGCCCGGCGACTCCCGTTCCGTCCAGTGCCTCGTGATCGGAGAGTGTGTGCTCCAGGGCCATGATCGAGTTGGCTTTTTCGTTGCCCCGGGAGCTAACGCTTACCTCGATCAGCCTCATGGCCGCCTTGCGCCCGGACGCGCTCATGTCCATGAGTGGAACTCCGGCACGTACGTGTGGCCTATAGTCCCATTCAAATCGCTGTTCATTGCCGAAATCAAACTGGAATCGGTTATCGCTGCCGATTTCCGCCACCAGCGCTTTCGCAGCCTGGGCCATCGCCGCAGCCGTCTGAGGCGCCAGTGCCAGGGTCGATCGTTCTGCCGTCGTCATATCGCCACTCCAGTAACTCAGGTCCGTTAAATCTGGTCCTATTTTTCGGGCCACTTGACCCGCCCGGTCTAACTCCAGTCCCCCAATAGTGACGTCACCGTGCCCCCCATCAACCAGTCTCGATCTCCGTCTGAGATATCGGGAATCTGGCCGATGATCCGGGTTCCCTCTACATATCCTCCATGGCTCTGAATCCACGGAAAGTCGGTCCCCCACATAAGCCGCTCGGCACCGTACGCGCCCAGCAACGCCTTCACCATCGGCCATGTGTCCTCATGTGGCATCGCCCCGTCGCTAGGGCCGACGAATCCGGAAACCTTGATGCGAAGTTGCGGGTGTTTGGCCAGTGCGATCAACGCGTCGAAGTCCGGGTTCGATCCGGGCGCCCCGTCCGCCACTTTACAGCCACCGAAGTGGTCGATGATGGCAGCCGTTTCAGGGAATTCGTTTAAAAGATCGTCGATCTGACCAAAATATTTCGGAGAGACCATGAAGCCCACGGGCACGCCCAGTTCTCCGGCCTTCTGGTAGATCGCTTTACCTGCGTCATCGTTCATGTGTTGAAGCTGACACTCAGCGCATTTATTGAAGTGTTTACTTCTCTCTTCAGGAGTGAGGTCCAGGTGCTCAATGACGCCCATTACCCACATCGCCGGATTGAACCGAACACCGCGATATCCCTTGTCTGTTACGAGGTGATCCAACTGGTCAACGGCGTCCATCCGTTGCGGGTTGATGAGCGCCATCCCCTTGAACCTGTCGGGGTGTGCCTTGATCGCTTTGTTCACGTACCCGTGATCAAAGCCATGGAAGATCGGTTGGACTATCAGCGCCCCATCAATCTCTGCCTCATCCATCGACGAAAGCAGTCGTTCTACATCACCGGGTACATTGGGGACACGTCCGGGAGGCATCGGGTATCGCTCGTCATCAAGCGCCCAGACGTGGAGATGGGAATCAATTTTGGCCAATCGTCATTTACTCCAGAAAGGTTGGTAAGGCGCTATGGTACATTCCCGCTGGCAAAAATGAATTCCCCTCGTAAACGCGTGCTCAGTGAGCCTCGCCAGACCCGGGAGACAAGATGATCAAACTCGGACTCCAATCCCTTTCATATCGCGACACCTTCATCGCCGATGAGATAGATATGTTCGGCTTCCTCCAGAAGGCCGCCGACATGCGGCTCGATGGTGTTGACCTGCACTACACGCACTTCGCATCAACCGACGACGAATACCTGGAGCGCATCAAGAAGTTCTGTCTATGGAACGGGCTCCATATCTCGTACATCGGCATCACCAACGACTTTGGTAAGTCTGGCAATGAACTAGAGCAACAGAAGGTGCTGGTCAAGAAGTGGATCGACGTCGCAGCACGCATGGGCATCCCGATGATTCGGAACTTCGGGGCGTGGATCCCGGAAGGCGAGTCTGAGGAGGATGTATGGGCCCGACTGATCGCCGCCCAGAAAGAGGTGACGGCATACGCCCGATCAAAGGGCGTGTACATCGGGCTGCACAACCACAATCACGGCTGCGTCCCCGCCACCGGTGAACAGACGTTGAGATTGCTCGATGCGGTCGATGACGAGTACTACACTCACATCCTTGACGTTGGCCAGTACCGGGGCTCCCCGGGCGCATCAGGCGCTCGCGGCAAGCCTGACCCGGCGTACGATTTTTACGGCTCGATAGCGGCATCGGCCCCGCGGGCGGTGCACGTGCGAGCCAAGATTTATCGGATAGCGACCGGCGAAGAAAAATGGCTCGACTACGATCGGATCATGCCGATCATCCGGGACGTCGGCTTCAACGGTTGGATGTCGATCGTGTTTGAAGGCCAGGACGAGGTCGACGAGCCGACGGCCGTACCGCTGGCGGTGACATACATCCGATCCATGCTGGCGAAGTACGAGATGTAGACGGTCCGGCTGCGAGTTATCTGCTCATTACGCCAACCACGTCATTCCCACGCAGGTGGGGATCCAGAAAACACCATATAACCGTGAGTACCTTATCGCCGGAAACTGCCTCTGGTTTCCCGAATACTCGGGAATGACGGAGTTTAATCGCTCGGCGAACAACGGCAGACATAACACGCAGAAAGGCCCGGTCTTACGACCGGGCCTTTCAAATAATCACCCCGTTGGGGTTAGGCCTTGGTCTCCCAGAAGATGTCGCCGATCTCCTGGAGAGCTGCCTTGAAGGCAACTGCGGTGTCCATGTCGACACTGATCTTGACGGCCGAACCAAGCTGGCAAGCCTTCCAGACCTTCTCATGGAGGTCCGGGTACTTCTCAAGGTGCGGGGGCTTGAAGTAGTCGGTCCAGATGACGAGGATGTCGTCCTTCGCCTTCGTCGCGTGCTCCTCTTTGACCAGGATCTGCCGCACCCGGGTGTTCTGGGCGCCCAGGCTGTTGTCGCCTTCGCCCTCGAGCAGCAGCTCGGTCATGCGGATGCAGGTCTGAGCCGCCTGGAGAGCATCGTGCGGGTCGTAAATGCCGCAGGGAACGTCACAGTGGGCGTTTACAGTGGCTCTCGGGGCGATGCGATCGGTCAGATTCGTAAGCAAGGACATAATTGTGCCTCCCGGACTCACCATCACCTTTGCGTCAATCAAGAAGCGATGGCGAAGGTCTGATAAATGGTCGTGGCTCGAAAATGCGCGGTAAATCTATCACACATCAATCCCGGATCAGGGACGGTCCAAGGACGCACCGGTGCGAATGTTGAATCGATTCTGGCGGAACCTCACCGAGAGCGCGTTCGGTGTGGTGATTACGGTGACCAATATCAGCATGGAACCAACGTTTTCAGAAGGCGCGCGCGCCAAATTTGAGCCACGCCGGTACCGAAACACCGAGCCTCGCCGTTTTGACGTTGTCGTGGTCCGCCCTCCCGGCGTCGACCGAGAAGACATCAAGAGGATCGTCGGCTTGCCCGGGGAGCTGGTCGAGATTCGTGACGGCAAGCTGTGGATCGATGGCGAGGTCGTGGAAGAGCCGCATATCGCGGACCCTATGCCCTCGAACTGGCTCCACGCGTGGGGCGCCGGGGATTACGAGTACATCGTCCTTGGTGACAACCGGGCGGCTCCCGGTATCACCGACAGTCGCAGGTACGGGCCTCTGGACGCGGACGCAATTGTCGGCCCGGTAACGCGCCGCCTCAACTAATTACGGGTCGTCGGTCCGCATTCCGGTTTATGCTTCGGGTCGCTTCGGACAACGCGGTCGGTTAGCAACGCAAACTCCAGATGCCAGGAGAACACCTTGGGCAAGTACTACGACGAGGGCACCCTCCCGGACGAACTACGACGCGACTTTGATGTGTATGACCGTATTTCAGAGTTGGGAATCGACCTCGGGACATTTGAGAACACGGTCGTATCGCTGGCCGGCGCCAACATTCCCGGTGCCGTATTTCACGAGAGCGGACTCGTCTACCTCTCCGGCATGGTCGCCGGAACGCACTCCATGAACGACGGTGGCAATCGTGTGAAGCACGGTCAAGACGCCGGTACTGAGATTGCTAACGGCCATCTCAGACGACTGCACTGGGCGCTCTCCTGCGGCGGCGAAGGCGGCGACCTGAACGATGTTCTCTACACCGTCAAGGCACTTGGCATGGTGGTGTCCACCGACGTTGAATTCGGATCGGGGCCGGCCGTGGTCAACGGATTCTCGGGCCGCTGGCAGTCGGTATTCGGCGGAGCGCTCAGCGAGTTCGCTGTCGATGGAGACGATCCCGGAGGTTACGCCGGTGTTCACGCCCGGACCGCCATCGGGGGCTTCACCGGGCAATTCTCCCTTGAAGCGGAAATCATCGTCGCCATCGCCCCGGCGCTCGCAGAAGCAATCATCCGAAACCGTGGCTGGATCTTCCCGTTGCCCCCGGTGATGCTCGACAAGGTTGTGGCCGTACGCGGCTAACTTCTTTAAATCAATCCGGCAATCAATCCCAGTAAATACAGGGTAACGACAGGAGTACGAATGCACGTAGGAACACAGGTAGGCGCACGCGACGACACGGACTTCGAGGTCTGGACACAGCTCGGCCTGAAGAATATCTGCGCAGACCCTCCCGGCAACCCGCACGATTGGACGCTCCAGTTTTTGAAGGACCACCGGGAGAAGGTTGAGTCTTTCGGCCTGTCGCTGGACATGGTTCAACTGCCGCTCAGTTCCCGGCCGGTGGAAGAGAACCAGAGCCAGGCGATAATGCTGGCGCAGGACCCTGACCGGGATCGCCAGATCGAATCCATCCAGAACATCATTCGTATGGTCGCCGAGGCCGGGATTCCCGCCGTTAAATACAACATGAACCTGATCGGCATCCCGCGCACGGAACGGACAGAAGGCCGGGGAGGCTCGACCAACTCCACGTGGCGATACGCCGAGGCCGACCCGGATCAGGCGCACACCGTCGCCGGCGAGGTGTCGTCTGACGAGTTCTGGGAGCGGATCGACTACTTCCTGGAGCGTATCGTCCCGGTCGCCGCCGAGAACAAGATTCGCCTTGCCTGCCACCCGCACGACCCGCGTACGCCCGATGGCTTCATGGGCGTCGACCGCGTGCTCGGGACCGTCGAGGGTGTCAAGAAGTTCGTCTCGATGCACGAGAACGAGTATCACGGGCTGAACTTCTGCCAGGGCACCGTGTCCGAAATGCTGGACAGCCCGGGCGAGGAGATCTACGACGTGATCCGTTACTTCGGGTCGCGGGAGAAGATCTTCAACGTCCACTTCCGAAACATCCGCGGCCGTGTCGGCGATTTTGTTGAAGTGTTCCCGGATGAGGGCGACGTCGACATGCTCGAGGCGATCAGGGCCTATAAAGAGGTCGGCTACAAATACATGCTCATGCCGGACCATGTGCCGGGAATCTCCGGCCCGAACGCAAGCGGCGTCGCTTTTGCATTCTGCTACGGCTACATCGCCGCCCTGCTTCAGGCGGTGAACGACGAGGGTTAACCAGGACTCAGATCAGAGCACAAAATCAATACCGGTGAGCCGGCGGTAGGAGAGACATCTTGCGCACGATCGACGCATTGGCCCTGATCCTTAAAAAAGAGGGCATAGAGTTCCTCAGCGCCTTCCCGACGACCTCAGTCATCGAGGCGATAGCGGCGACGGGTATCCGCCCGGTGATATGCCGACAGGAACGCGTGGGAGTGCACATTGCGGACGGCTTTGCGCGTGTCACGAACGGCCGCAAGGCGTCGGTATTCGCCATGCAGTACGGTCCCGGCGCGGAGAATGCATACCCAGGCGTCGCAACCGCTTTCTCGGACTCGGTACCGATGCTGTTCCTGCCCCTGGGTCACCCGTCAACGCGGGAGAGTGTCACGCCGATGTACAGCTCCCTGAAGAGCTACGACTCGGTGACCAAGCACATCGAGCGCATCAACTCGCCGGAACGGGTCGGAGCCTCCCTGCGACGGGCCTTTTCTGCGATGCGCATGGGCAAGCCCGGACCAGCCATGCTGGAGATACCGGCGGACATCGCTGAGATGGAGGTAGATGGGTCCGTGGTCGACAACTACGTACCGGTCAAAGCGGCAATCTCTGGCGCAGACGAGAACGACATTATGGAGGCGGCGAAGGTTCTGTTGGACGCGAAACAGCCCCTCATCCTCGCTGGACAGGGCGTGCTGTACGCCGAAGCCAGCGCCGAGCTGACAGAACTGGCGGAACTATTACAAGTCGCCGTCGCTACGACGATGGCCGGGAAGAGTGCCTTGTCCGAGATGCACCCGCTGTCCGTGGGTTCGGTTTCTGAGGTGATGAACGGCGCAGGGCTGGAATACGTTCGTGAATCTGATGTCCTGTTCGGCATCGGCACCAGCTTCACGATCCAGGGCATGGTCACGCCCTACCCGTCCGGCAAGACGATGATCCACGCCACGAACGATCCGGTAGACCTCCACAAGGACTACATCGCCGATCACCCATTGCTCGGCGACGCACGCATCGTGCTGCGCCAGATGATCGACGCCTGCAAAGAGTTGCTTTCAACACGCGAACGCAAAACTCTGGACACTGAAGATCGTATCGCCGCGATCCGTTCCGCCTGGTATGGAGAGTGGGAGGCGAAACTCAGCTCCAGCGAGTCTCCAATTACTCCGTACAGGGTTCTGGGCGAATTCATGAGTCAGGTCGATCCATCCGAGGCGATCGTCACACACGATTCCGGCAGCCCCCGCATGCAGATCATGCCCTTCTACCGTTCAGACGGGCCTCGGAGCTACCTCGGCTGGGGCAAGTCACACGGCCTCGGCACTGGTCTCGGGTTGATCATGGGAGCCAAGCTGGCGAAACCTGAAAAGTTCTGCGTCAACTTCATGGGAGATGCGGCGTTCGGCATGACCGGCCTCGACTTCGAGACCGCCGTACGGTCAAACATCCCGATCTGCACCGTCGTCCTGAATAACGACGATATGGCGGTCGAGGTCCCGCACATGGAAGTATCAAACGACAGGTTCGGATCACGCGGGTTGTACGGACGTTACGCCGATATGGCGCGTGCGATGGGCGGCTGGAGTGAGCGTATTGATGATCCCGATGATGTCGGCCCGGCCCTGATGCGCGCCCGTGCCGCCACCGAGGACGGGAAGTCCGCCCTCCTGGAGTTCGTGACCAGCAGTGAGATGGCTAAGTCCAACCTGCGCATGTTCACCTAATCGCTAATACCCCGGCGTGAGATTGGACTAACCGTCACATTGGCGAGATGAAATTTTGACTGTTTAAACACGAATACACGACTAAATCGTCACTTTCAGTCGATTACCGCAACGTTGTTTCGAAGAAACACTCAATTCCAGCACGGTAACCTCTTCGTTATCCCATCGGTCGCCGACGGAATTCGTCGAACGAACAAGGGTGGACGGCAGGTCTAAAAGACGCCGTCCGGGTTTCTGGATAGGAAAACGGACGTACGCCATGAGCAGCGCAATATCGAAAACCGTTTGGATCACCGGAATTATCGGGGTGATTCTGCTCGGATTCGGGATTATCTGGGGAACCGTTGTATTCCAACGGTTCGAGAAGGTGCCGGATGATCTGAACCGACAAGTCATCCTTGAGGGCACATATACCCTCGTGGACACATCTTTCACAACTCGACTGCTGTCCAACGAGACGGTCGCCGGGTTGGCGGCGTCAGGAGCCGGTGGGGCTCTACTGAGCGACCCGGCAATCGCCGGACTGCTCGCGAACCCCGCACTCGGCGATCTCGTATCGAACCCGGCCATCCTGGGTCTGCTGGCCGATCCCGCGGCGTTGGCCCCGCTCGCTAACCCTGACGTGCTTGCCGCACTGGCAGATCCTGCGGTGCTTGCGGCGGTGGCAGATCCGACCAAACTTCCGGCGCTCATAGGAGCGAATCCAGCGATCGGCGCGTTGCTGGCTGATCCCGCCGTCAGCGCACTGCTGGCGTCCGGGGCGGCAACCGCGCTGGTTAGCAATCCCGGCTTGATGGCTCTCGTGACCGACCCTGCGCTGGGCGCCGTCCTCACCAACCCGGTCGTGGCAGGTCTCCTAGCCGACCCCGACGCTCTTGCGCTGGTCCTGGATCCACGGACGCAGAAGATCCTGGCGAACCCTGCTGACCTGCCCACGGTCGAGATTCCGGTGAGCGTTAATCGTGTGCGTGTTGCGGATCGGGTTGAAGGCGACAATATCTACCTGACCGAGACGATCACGACAACGAATCTGGTAGACAACTCGGACATGGGTTTGCTCGACTCACAGTTCGCTCCCAGCACGACAACACTTGTCGTGGACCGCTCGGACAAGGACTACATCACTGAGTTAATGGACGAAGGAGCGAAGCGCTCGGGACAGTGGGGACTCCCGTTCCACACGGACAAGAACACGGCGTACCCGTCATGGATATCGTTCGCCGGACAGCCTCTGGATGCCGTGTACGGCGAAACCACGTCCACCAACGGCCTCCAGACCTACACCTACGTCGTAGATGTTGAGAACGTGGCACTGGGATTGGACGATCCGGCCGGAACCGGTCTGCCGCTGGTGTTCGACACATTCACCGTCGCGTATATCGAGCCGAACACCGGCGCCGGTGTGGACGCAACGGTGATGGACACCGTCTCTGTTCAAGCGCCCGACGGCAGCAAGTACGTCCGTCTCGCGAACAACCTGAAGTACAGCGACGAGTCTGTTGCAGAACTGGCAGATGAGATCGAAGGTCTCAGGAACCAGATCGTGTGGTTCGGGTCATGGCTCCCGATGGGAGCCTCCGTAGTGGGTGGCATCCTGCTGCTTGTCGCACTCGGACTTTTCCTGAGGATCAGGATGGAAGCCGCTCGGCAAGAAAAAGCCTGATCGTTGAGCCGGAGGCCGTGCGCTAACCGCCGCGGTCTCCGGTCGCCATCTTGTAGGCGTAGTCCAGCGCCGAGATCATGTTGACCTCGCTCGCAATGCCCTGCCCCGCTATGTCGAAACCCGTGCCATGGTCGACAGACGTCCTGATGATCGGCAACCCGACCGTCACGTTGACGCCCTCTTCAAATGCCACCAGCTTCACAGGAATGTGGCCCTGGTCGTGATAAAGGACGACTACGATGTCGTATCGGCCGTCGATCGCCATTCTGAACACAGCGTCCGGTGATATCGGACCCGTTGTGTCGATCCCCTCTGCACGTGCCAGCTCAACAGCCGGGGCAATTTCCTGGGCCTCCTCAACACCGAACTGGCCGCCATCGCCAGCGTGCGGATTGAGACCGGCCACGGCGATCCGTGGGTTCTCAAATCCCACCTGCTTCAGGTGTTCGTTCCCGGCCCTGATGGTATCGAGAATACGATCAGTCTTGACCCGTTTGACGGCCTCTTCCAGCGTGACGTGGGTACTGACGTGGATCACCCTGAGCACGTCGGACCCGAGCACCATGAAGTACTTTTTTGCGCCGGTCAGCTCTCCGAGAAGTCCTGTGTGGCCGTCGTACATGTGGCCGGCAAGTCGCATCGATTCCTTGTTCAAGGGCGCCGTCACTATCGCGGCTATACGTCCGTCCATCGCAAGCTTTGCGGTGTGAACGACGTATTCGTACGCTGCGTTGCCGCTGTACGGATCTACTTCACCGATCTTGACCAGCGCGGGGTCGCAGTTCGGTATATCTATCACGGGGACGATCTGATTGCCGACAGCGGCCGCTTCTTCAGGCCCCTCGATCGCGGCAACGGTCCATCCGGGCGCCCACCTTGCCACGGCGTCCGCCACGATCCTCGCATCGCCGACGACGAGTGGGATTGAACGGTCCAGCCCGGCCTCATGCGGAAACGCCTTCGCGGTGACCTCCGGTCCAACGCCTCCCGGGTCTCCGAGCGTGATAGCGAGGATAGGCTTACTCACTCTGTGACACATCTTTCTACTGAGATCGTTTGTGAACGGTTGCTGACCCGCGTTCCGGATGCTTTCAAGTCAGGTAGTCGATTACATCGATCAGTATTTGCTCGTCCCCAAACGCCCCAGCTTTTGTAACGACACTGACTCGGTCAAGCAATCCGCCGTCCACCGTGCCGGAAGGTATGCCGGGGGATGGCTGGTCGTGCATCACGATACCAGCGGCGCCCACGGCCCTGAGCGTCGCCTGAGCAGTATCTCCGCCGATAATCACCAGCGAGCCGGGACGGGTGCGCCTCGCAACCCTGTAGCAGATGGCGCCGAGTTCCCTGACCAACTTGGTCCTGATGTCGCCATCGCCGGTCACGTCAACCTGCAACAACGACACGGCGGCATTTCTCCCATTATCCAGGGCGCCCACCACCGTACTGACGGCGTTATCCCGGGTTTCTCGGGACAGGTCTTCGTCTAGTAGCGCAATCGGGTCGATCTGAAGCCATTCGACTGGCCGGTCGTCCGACACGAGCTTCAGTTGACGTCCGGTCACGCTCCGCCGGCTGCCGGATATGATGAGCGATGGTGCGGTGCCTTTTTCTGCGAGATTGGCGCGCTCGGGCGCGTCCGTTGACTCACCGGACATGATCTCGGCCAGCGCGTTCGTCACACCGGCCGAGCCGGAGAGGATTACCTTCCCTTCCGACTCGACAAATGCGGCGGCGATCAGTCTCAGGTCCTCATGAGACTCGGCATCGCAGACCGCCAATACCGGGGGTCGTACTGACAGTTCGGCAATCCTGTCACGCAGGCGGCCATCCTCACGAACGTCCTTCGACGAAAGTAGAGTCGGCCGAACTCCTGTATTCAGCTCGACGAGTTCTACGATATCGCTTGATGTCACCGGGCTCAGCGGGTCACGGCCTACCTCGGTCTCGGCCAGCGGAACGCCATGTACAAGCACCTGTCCGCCACGGACGATCCGACCCATGGCCGGGAACGACGGCGCAATCAGCGCAAGCTGTGGCCCGGACCACTCTCCCGTCTTACCAATGTCGCTGGGATCTGACGACTCCCGGGACAACCCGGCCCGGGCTTCCATTCCCGCGTGCCCTCTCAGCGTTGAATCGATCTTGTTGACCAGCAGCGTGAACCCCGCCGTTCTCAACTCCTGGACGGCCCTTGCCGCCTTATCGAACACCGGAAAGCGATCCTCGTGGCGAGTGTCCACGTTCAGCGACAGGACCCGATAGGTCCGAGCATCGTCGTCAGGAACGGTGCCGAACACGGAAACGTATGTAGACATTCCGGCGGCGGCAAACGGCGCAGCGGCATCCAGGGCGCCGGTGAGGTCATCGGCGTAAATACCGATGCGTGATCGCGAAGTTTCGCTGGCGTTCATCAGAGTTTATCGGCCCGTGAACTCAGGTTTCGTCTTATTTACGAATGCCTCTGTCCCAATTTTGAAGTCTTCAGAATCAAACGAGCGGAACTGCGGCCCGTCCGGAGCATCTACGTCCACACCGGTCAAAGATGGGTTGGAGAGCAGAGTTTCGAGAATCTCTTTGTGCGCCGCATGGGACACAGGAGACAGCGATGCCATACGCGTGGCAAGCCCGTACACCTCGTCTGACAACTGTTCCTTCTCAACCACACGCGTCAGCAGTCCCATCGCCAGTGCAGCCTCGTGCCCCAGGATTTCCCCGCTCAACACGACGTACGCGGCGTTTGCCGGACCGGCGATAGCGGCGAGTCGACGCATCTCCTTGAACCCTGCGACCACGCCGATCCGTGCCACCGGGACACCGAAACGAGATCCTTTGGCTGCAATCCGGATGTCCGTGCATGTCGCAAGCTCTAGCCCGCCCCCGACGCACACTCCATCGATCATCGAGATGGTTGGCACGGTCAACGACGCCACTTTCTCAAGCGCGCCTTCAAACACTTCTGCGTACCCGATCGCGGATCGGGAATCGTGCCTGCTCTTCTCGAAATCGCCGATATCCGCGCCCGCGGAAAACGCCCGTCCACCCTCACCTCGGAACACGACCACTCGCACGCTTCCATCGCGCTGAAGTTCATCGATCTGCGACGATATATCTCCCCACATCTCCAGCGAAATGGCGTTCATCTTGTCCGGACGGTTCAGAACAATCGTTGCGACCGGGCCGTCGCGTTCGACTAAGATTGTTTGTTCGGTCATCGTATCCTGGTGGCCTCTCGGAATAATCAGGTGAATGGGATTTACTAAGCCGGTCCGCAATTATGCGACCGGACTCCAGTGTATTTGGGTCTAATCGAGTCGACGCAACGGACATATGGTGTCGAGCATGACATTAATCGGGAGTACAGGATGGCGTTAAGGGTCGCAGTAAGCGGGGCAACAGGGCTGGTGGGCAGCGCCCTGTCGTTTGCTCTGCGGGCGCGCGGGGACAACGTGACGCGTCTCGTACGCCGCGTTGCCGCCCGGACAGACGGCGAGGCCCGGTGGGATCCAGTTTCAGGGCATGTAGATCAGGACGTCATCGAGGGCCACGATGCGGTGATCCATCTCGCTGGAGAACCGATAGCAAGCTGGCGCTGGAGTGACGCGAAGAAAGAGCGCATTCGCACCAGTCGAGTGGACGGAACACGCCTTCTGGCGGAGTCTCTGGCTCGGTTGGAGCAACCACCGAATGTATTGATCTGCGCCTCGGCCGTCGGATATTACGGAAGTCGTCCCGGGGAACAACTTGACGAGGAGTCAGAGCCGGGGGATGGGTTCCTGGCTGACGTGGCAGTCCAGTGGGAAGCCGCTTGCGAACCGGCATCAGACGCCGGCATCAGAGTCGTGAACACGAGATTCGGTGTGATTGTAGATCGCAACGATGCGCTAATAACCCGCCAGCTTCCTATGGCGCGAATCGGGCTGGGCGGTCGGGTCGGCAACGGTAAACAGCACATCAGCTGGGTCGCCAGCGACGACGTTGTCGGAGCGATCCTGCATGCGCTGGACACGCCCGAACTGTCCGGTCCAGTAAACGTCACGTCACCCAACTCTATAACCAACCGGGAGTTCGCTAAAGCGCTCTCAGCGGCCGTAGGCCGTCCGGCGCTTGGTTGGATGCCGGGACTGATGGCGAAATTGGTGTTCGGCGAGATGGGCCGTGAACTGATACTCACGGATCAGGATGTGCACCCGACTCAGCTACTGGAGTCCGGCTACGAGTTCATCCACCCGGAACTGGAAACAGCACTGCGAGCGGCTCTGGGGGCTCGTTAGGCGAGACCGGTCGTAGGGGGCGCCCAAAAAGATGCCGCGTGTTCCTCGAAAATGCCCCTCTCCCTTTCGTGGGAGAGGGCGCAGGGCGAGAGGTTTCCGCCGTTCTAGTCCCTTTCGCCCGCCATCCGTCTCAGAACGTAGTGGAGCACCCCGCCATGGCGATAGTAGTCCCACTCGATACCTGTATCGATGCGCAAGATGGCGTCAAACTCTGTGATCTTGCCGTCATCGGTCATCGCCGTCACATGCACCGTCTGGCGTGGCTCAAACTCACCATCCAGCCCCGTGATCGCAAACGTCTCACGACCGGTCAGGCCCAGCGAGTCAGCGCTATCCCCCGGGTTATACGTGATCGGCAGTATTCCCATCCCGATAAGGTTGCTGCGGTGAATGCGTTCATAACTTTCGACGATGACGGCACGCACGCCCAGCAGAGACGGGCCTTTGGCCGCCCAGTCCCGTGAACTGCCTGTTCCGTACTCTTTTCCGCCCAGAACGATCAACGGCACGCCCTCTTCGGCGTACTTCACCGCGGCCTCAAACACCCGCATCTCCTCGCCGTCCGGCAAATGAAGGGTCCAGTCGCCTTCGCGGCCCGGCGTCATCTGGTTACGCAATCGGATGTTTCCAAATGTGCCGCGCACCAGAACATTGTGGTTGCCCCGCCGCGCACCATAGGTGTTGAAGTCTCTTCGCGGGATGTCATCGCCAAGCAGTAGTTGCCCGGACGGCGCGGTCGGCGGGATTGCCCCCGCCGGTGATATGTGGTCTGTCGTCACGCTATCGCCAAGCCTTAGCAGCACACGGGCTCCAGAGATGTTCTCAACGGGCGATGCATCGGCAGGCATGTCGTCAAAGAACGGCACACGCTGTGCGTACGAGGAACCCGGGTCCCAGGCAAACCGGACGCCTTCAGGAACCGGCAGCGCCTTCCACTCATCTGAGCCCTCGAAAACACTAGAGTAACCCTCGGCGAACTGGTCCGAGGTTACTCCGCTGTCCACTGCGTCGGCGATCTCCGTCTGGGACGGCCATATGTCCTTGAGGTACACGTCATTGCCGTCCTCGTCGGTCCCAAGCGGGTCCCGAACGAGGTCCACATCGACCCGTCCGGCAAGTGCATAACCCACGACCAACATTGGAGACGCCAGGTAGTTGGCCTTCAATTGCGGGTGGATACGCCCTTCAAAGTTACGGTTGCCGCTCAGGACGCCGGCCACGGTTAGATCGTTGTCATCGATCGCCTGTGCTACAGGCGCCGGGAGCGGGCCGGAGTTTCCGATGCACGAGGTGCAGCCGTATCCAACGGTGTGGAAGCCAAGCCCATTCAGGTCCTTTGTCAGGTCCAGACCGTCCAGGTATCGGGTCACCACCTTGGAGCCCGGGGCCAGGCTGGTCTTGACCCAGGATTTGCTCTGCAGGCCCTTCGCCAGGGCGTTTCGGGCCAGCAACCCTGCGCCGACCATTACGTACGGGTTCGAGGTGTTTGTGCAGCTGGTGATGGCGGCGATGGCCACAGCGGCGTCACCTACCTCCACCTGCTCTCCTTCAATTTTGATCGTCACACCGTTCCTGAATGGGGCGGTCACACCGGTCTCTCCCGGGCGGTCACCCTCCGGGAATGCATCAAAGAAGTTCTCTTCCACGCCACTCAACGAGACGCGGTCCTGCGGTCGTCGAGGTCCCGCCAGGCTGGGCTCGATAGACCCGAGATCAAGTTCAACAATTGAAGTGTATTCGGGGTCTGGTGTGTCGGTCGTGTAGAACAATCCCTGCGCACGGTAGTAGGCGTTTGCGAGATCCGCCTCATCGCCACGGTTGGTCAGCCGCAGGTATCGAAGTGTCTGGTCGTCTACCGGGAAGAAACCCGCTGTTGCGCCGTACTCAGGCGACATGTTCGCGATGGTTGCGCGATCGGCAACCGGCAGATTCGCCAGGCCGGGCCCGAAGAACTCGACCAGTTTCTCCACGACGCCGTGGGCTCGCAGCAACTCGGTAACGGTTAGAACAAGGTCGGTGGCCGTCGTACCTTCCGGCAGCGAGCCCGTCAACCTGACGCCAACGACCTCCGGGACCAGCATGTAGTACGGCTGCCCCAGCATCACCGCCTCGGCCTCGATACCGCCTACGCCCCATGCGAGCACACCAAGGCCGTCGACCATCGTAGTGTGGGAGTCTGTGCCTATGCAGGTGTCAGGAAAGGCGACACGGCCGTGATCGCCATCCTGGGTCAGAACCGATGGCGACAGATATTCTAGGTTCACCTGGTGGACGATGCCCGTTCCCGGGGGTACGACGCGGAAGTTATCGAACGACCGTTGTGCCCACCGGAGCAGCAGGTAACGCTCTCGGTTTCGCTCAAATTCGCGCTCGATGTTCATAGCGAGGGCGCCTTCACTTGCGAAATAGTCAACCTGAACCGAGTGGTCGATCACGAGATCGGTACGGATGATCGGGTTAACGATCGACGGGTCACCGCCTGATTCGGCGACGGTGTCGCGCATCGACGCCAGATCTACGACCGTCGGTATGCCGGTGAAATCCTGGAGAACGACCCGGCCGGGCAGGTACGGAATCTCTTTGCTGGGAGTCGAAGTAGGTGTCCAGGATGCGACCGTCTCGATATCTGAACGGTCGGCCACGCCGCCATCCGCCTGGCGAAGTGTGTTTTCCAGGAGGATACGGATGCTGAACGGGAGTTTGTCTACATCAACGAGACCCTGTTCTTTAAGGGCAGACAGTCGGTAGTAAGTGATTTCTCCGGAGGGGGTCTGAAGGGTCGCCCGGGCGCCGAAAGGACCGTTACCGTTCGTCATTCGCTATCCACTTTCCAGTTATTTGATCGTCGGTTTTAGGCGGTTGCATCGCATGCCGCCCGGTATTTCGTGCCGCAACTTTACCAGCGAGGCGAGGTGTCTGGCTGAATTCGCCATTATTTGCTGGAGACAAACCGGCTATCGGGTCGGCTACGTTGTAGCATCCCCGAGCCGCGGACAACCCTAATAAACTCGGAATCGACATGACGACTGGATCAGTTACCGGAGCAATCACGTTGGACCTGCTGGCCGGATTACGCGTAGTCGAACTCGGGCCCGGCCTGGCCGGTGCGGTTTGCGGTCAGTCGTTTGTAGAGGCCGGGGCGGATGTGAGCAGGCTGTCAGGCGAAGCAGAAGAGGTAAATGTCTGGCTTGCGGTTAACGACGGCAAACGCAGCGCTATCGGCTCCGCAGATATAGATGAAATCCTTGTAAACGTCGATCTGGTGATCGTGGACGTTACACCCGATGGGGCTTCAGTGGCCCGGGTCTTGATCGACAAATCTCGTTCAATCAACGCTGATGCGCTGATCGTCTCTATCACCCCATTTGGCCTGACCGGTCCGGACGCCGAGTTCACGGGCGGCGATCTCATATCGTTCCACGCCTCGGGCATGGGCCGCCTTCTCATCGGCCAGGTCGAAGACCCGGAGGCCGAACCCCCCGTTCGTGCCGCCGGTGATCAGTCGGCATTCGTGGCGGGCGCCACCGCGGCGTGCGCAGCGATGCTCGCGCTCGCCGGAGAGCGTCCCGACGGTGGCGAGCTGATCGATGTATCAACCCAGGAAGCAGTCGCCTGTATGGCGGTCCGTGAACTGTCCGCGCCGGCTTACGGCGAGCCTTCGCAGTCGCGTCACCACGATGGGGCCGGAAATGGCTCGACCGTCAGCATCATTCCGGCTTCCGACGGATTCGTCGCTATATCCCCCCGTGAAGAGCGGCAGTGGCGGGCGTGGCTCGGCGTTATGGGAGACCCGGACTGGGGTAGAGAGCTTCGCTTCGCTACGAAAGCCGATCGTGCCAGGAACTGGGGAGACCTTCACCCGCTTATCAGCGAGTGGAGCGCCAGCCATACCAAGCAATGGATCTATGAAACGGCGCAGGACGCGCACGTGCCAGCGTTCCCCCTGGCTACGCCGGGCGATCTTCTCGAATCGCCACAACTCCTGCACCGGGGGTTCTTCACCGAGTTCCAGCACCCGACCGCCGGCATGCTCCGTCGCCCGGGTGTGTCATATACAGTGCGCCGATCATCAAACGGAAAATCTGCTGCGGCTTCCGTAAAACCGCCCCGAATAATCACCCCTTACGGGGGTCCGTTGTCGGGAGTCCGGGTGTTAGATCTGAGCTGGGTAATCGCCGGGCCGACCTGCACTCGGTATCTGGCCGCGCTCGGGGCAGACGTGATCAAGGTCGAAACGAGCGGCCGTGCCGACCCGGGGCGTGCGTCCGCGTTGCACGCAATTCTTGGCAAATCCAAGCGCGCCATCACCCTGAACCTGAAGCAGCCGGAAGCACTCGAAATTGCACATCGGCTGGTCGCCGAATGTGATGTGGTCGTGGAGAACTTCGCTACCGGCGTATTGGATCGGCTCGGGCTTGGCTATGAAGCGCTCAGCGAGATACGGCCCGACATCGTTCTGCTCTCAGCATCCGGACTCGGGCGTACCGGTCCAGACGCGAGTCGCGTGGCATACGGAACGCTCATCCAGTGCTACACCGGTTTTGCCACACTCAACGGATACCCGAAAACATCTCCCCGGGTCGGGTGGGCCTGGGCGGATCCACTATGCAGCCTGAAGATGGCGTTCGCCATCGGAGCGACGCTTCGGCAAAGGGCGAGCACCGGTCAAGGCGCGCATATCGACTTCTCGATGGTGGAGTCCCTGTTGTCGACCATGCCGGGACCGCTGATCGATCACCAATCCGGCCGGGCATCAATTGGACCAATCGGGAACGACGACCCCGAAATATCGCCGCACGGCGTCTATCCCTGCGTTGGTGACGACGAGTGGGTTGCGATCAGCACCGCCTCGCGGCGTGAGTGGGGCGCGTTGTGCTCCGTCGTTCCGGAATTGATTGTCCGAAGCTCTGACAGTCTGGAAACTCGAACGTGGGACGCGGCGCAGATCGACAGGGTCATCACGGCCTGGACCTCGACACGGTCCGCAAGGGAGGCAACCCTCTCGCTCCAGAATGCCGGTGTTTCCGCGGCACCGTCACCAGATTCCACGGAGTTGTTCTGGGACGCGCATCTTCAAGAACGTGGTTTCTATGCGAAATCTACAGATATGGACGGATCGAGCCGCGGGCTGCCGGGATTGCCGTGGCGATGGGAAGCCGGAGAACGCCGTGATCAGACACCGGCGCCAGAGCTGGGCGCAGACACCGATGCCGTGTTGTCTGACGTCCTAGGTATGACCGATGGCGAGATCGCTGAGCTGCGGGATACAGGCGCGCTGACCTAGGAACGGCCGACGTCCGCAATGGCGTCACCCACGAATCGAGCGCGGTGGAGTGCGGGCCGGGAGATCCTTCGCCTCGGACTCAGGATGACATTTTGCTGGACAGCGTAGGGGCGTATTGCCATACACCCCCACGGCGCGATGTCATCGGCGATAACGGTGTCCGCCAATACACCCAAATAAACGCCGAATCGGGGTTAGTACTCTTCTGATTTGTATAGCTCTTCGAGTCGTTCAGCCTCTTCCAGTGTCGGATCTGAGAACGCCTCACCCTTTTTACGGAGCGCGCCCGTGAAGATTGCTGGACGCTTCTCGTTGAAGGCCTTCCGGCCCTCCTCGCCGTCCATCGTCGTCTGGATGAGCAACGTGTTCATCAGAGTCTGCACCTGCCACGCCGTGTCCACGGGGGACTCGCGGAATCGGATGACGAACTCCTTCATCATCCGCACCGCCACCGGCGGCATCGACGCCAAACGGTGTGCCAGCTCGTCCGCCCTATCCATCAGGTTCTCGTGCGGCACAACCTCGTTGATAAGGCCGATGCGAAGCGCCTCATCTGCGCCGAACGGCTCGTCCATCAGCAGAATTCGCATCGCATCCGCGTAGTTGACCTGTCGGGTGAGAAGCGTCGCGCCCGGGCCGTTGCCTACCCAGCCCTGAGACAGCAACGCGAACTTGAAGCGTGCGTGCTCTGCGCAGGCAATTCGGATATCGGTTGAGCCAAGTACAAGGTAGAACCCGGCGCCTGCGGCCCATCCGTTTACGGCGGCGACCACGGGCTTCCAGATCTGCGGGTAGTGGTCACCCATTCGTCCATCGACGCCTGTTGTAGCGCCGTTAACGGTCCCAGAAAGGGGCCAGTAAGTTCGTTGCAACCGCAACCGTTCACGTTCCTCATCCGTGACATCAGGCCTTGGAGCCAGGTTGTGCCCGGCGCAAAAGTACTTATCGCCTTCACCGGTCAGGACAGCGGCCCTGACATCACGATCCTCCCAGACCTCTTTCCATGCCTCCGCGAGGGCGTCTGAACTGGCCTTGTCCAGGATGTTCGCCTTGTCCGGGTTGTTGATGGTGATATAAGCGATTTGATCACGCTTCTCGTAGATGATGGCCATGCTTGCGGTTCCTCTTTATTGCCGGTTGCGATTCTGATGAATCCAGGATCTCAGGGGTGTGGATCTGGTCCTGGTCAGGGGTCTTATGAAA
>Ga0066376_10001924_pt1 | contig 19768 bp, 15 predicted proteins | sample Knorr_S15_td_Bot_FD_77009 | JGI IMG/M metagenome (GOLD analysis project Ga0066376, IMG submission 77009) | Marine microbial communities from Southern Atlantic Ocean transect - Knorr_S15_td_Bottom_ad_5009_LV_A | ecosystem: Environmental > Aquatic > Marine > Oceanic | place: Southern Atlantic...
CGTTTTCGACTTCGCATCTTCGGCCTTCATGGAAGGTCTGTGCACCAACAAGCCGGTCGTACTGGTCGAATTCCCTCACCGCCCACTTGTGCCGGGCGGTCGTGAAGAAGTGGCAGCTGTATGCACCATAGTTCGAGCTGAATACGACGAAAATAATCGGATCGTAGCGCCCTTCGATGAGGTCGTTGCTGGCCTAAACAAACCGGTCGACACCCAACGTCGTCAACAATTTGTCGAGGACTACCTATTGAGTCCTTCGGACAATCTATCTGAGTTCACCGATCTACTGAGCGGCGCAGCCAAAGGCGCGGCAATCTCATGATCCGGCTGCCGCAAAACTCCCACCCATTCGCCGCAACGAGTAACTCACCATGTGTGGAATAGTTGGCATCGCCGCGCCGACCGGTGAACCGCTCGGCCCCGAGACGATAACGCGCATGAGATTGCTCGTGTCTCATCGCGGACCCGACGATGCCGGCTACTGCTCGGTCGACTTCAAAAGCGGTCATATCCAGACTGGCAGCACGGCCGTATCGGCCTCGCTCCAGCTAGGATTCACCCGCCTCAGTATTCGTGATCTTTCGCACAGCGGTCACCAGCCGATGCTGAGCGACGACGGCAGCATAGTGATCCTCTTCAACGGCGAGGTCTACAACACTGATCAACTGATCGCCGACTATCTTCAGGGCGTTCCGCTCAGGTCCACCAGCGACACCGAAGTCGTGCTTCGACTGATCCAGAAACTTGGTCTGACGCAAACTGCCAGAGTGATCGACGGCATGTTCGCCATTGCCATGTACGACAGCAAATCCCGCACGCTACAACTGGCGCGTGACCGGTTCGGGATCAAGCCGCTCTACTACGCGAACCGCAACGGAAAATTAGTCTTCGCTTCTGAGATCAAGCCGATTCTTGCTTCGAAAATCGTCCCAACCGAGATGGATCAGGACGCCCTCAGCGAGCTCGCTATTTTCCGATATGTCGCCGATCCCATGACACCGTTCAAAGGTGTTGTCTCACTCCCACCCGGAACTACCGCCACTCTCAACACGGATGGCGTGCTCAAGACCGAGCAGTACTGGGCTCCGGCTTACGTGACCAAAGGCAACAGACGTCCGGTCGGAATTCCCCCCGATCCCGAAATTGTCGCAGATCTTCTCAAGCGATCTATCCGCAGCCAGCTCGTCTCCGACGTCCAGGTTGGACTCGAGCTTTCTGGCGGTGCCGACTCGTCTCTCGTCGCCTGGGCGGCGCAGGAAACTGGTCTCGAGGGTTACTCGGCCCTCCCATCATCGACTGCTCTATCTGAAGAGCCGTTTATCGATCACGTCGCCGGTACGACCGGCACGAAGACCAACAAGGTTTCGCTCACGCCAGCCTCGATCGCCGAGTCGATCGGCGCCATCGCATATCATCACGAAACCCCGATCAACCACGAAGGCAGTATCGGCATCTACCAGGTGTGCGAGCTGGCAAAATCACACGGCGTGACAGTGCTGCTGTCGGGCGAGGGCGCCGATGAGCTATTCGCTGGATATCAACGCCATCGAATAATGAGCAACCAGCTCGCTCGTGCGAAATTCGTTTCAAATTGGACTTCGAAAATTTCGAGCTTGCTACCCCGGCGATTCCGGACCGCAAACGAGATCTGGCGAAACCGTGAAAGCCATCTCACGATGGCCACCGCCTACGGTCTACCGAACATTGTTGGACCGATTTTTCCCGGAATCAGCGGCGATATTGCGATTCAGCGAAGGCAGATTCACATGTCGGGCTTTGACTGGGCGAACCAGGACGAAAACCACCTGATTTACGATCAGAAAACCTATCTCGTTGACCTTCTCGTGAGGCAAGATAAGCTTTCGATGGCCCACTCGGTCGAAACTCGCGTGCCGTTTCTTTCCAATGACATAGCCAGACTTGCGCAACGATTGTCGATGAACAACAAGCTCGGCGACGATAAGCAGGGAAAAGTTCTGCTCAAACAGCTTGTCGCAAAGCAATTCGGCATCGACCACGCCTATCGGAAGAAGATGGGCTTTCCACTGCCCTATTCGTACATGGCAGAACACGAAACGATTCGCCAGCTGGCAAAATCGTGTGCAGAAGGGCTTGCGAACGACGGAATTACGGTCGGCACCGAACAGGTTTTCGAAAACGCCGTTCAAGGGGACGGATATGCTGACCGTGTCGCATGGATATTGCTGTCGATCGGCATGTGGTACGACATCTATTTCAGAAACGCTGAACGGGTTTCTCAGTTCACCGCACTACCAGATGCAGGGAGCGAGTGATTTTGATCTTTTCGCGCTCAGGCCAAACGCATAGTCTCGGGATTTTCACGTTCGAGAAGGCACAAATTTAGATGATGCTCCTCCGCTACGCACGGATGTTTTATGGCGAAATTGGAAATCGCCTGGTAGTGCTGTTCGTCCTTCTTCTGGCCGCTGCATTCTTCGAAGCCGTCAGCATCGGAATGATCCTGCCTCTGTTGCAGGGTGAAGGCGATTCCATACTCTCACGCGGCCTGAATTCTCTGACAAATCTGATAGGCCTCGGCGACGGCACAACCTCAATCCTGATCCTGATTGTCGCCCTGTTCTTCGTTCGCGGCTTGTTCATGCTGGCTCAATCCATGTACCAGGCAACGATCATCTCCGACCATCTGGTCGAAATGCGCACAAACGCCGTTTCGGCGCTCTTCCGGGTCAAATACCAGTACCTGATTTCCCGCGATACCGGATTTTTCACCAATGCAATTACCGGCGAGTTAGAACGAGTCAACTTCAGTCTGCGTCAACTGGGAACCTTGCTGGTGGCGGCGACAACATCGCTCGTGTATCTGGTGCTGATCGTGTTGTTTCAGCCGATCATCTTCCTGTTCATCACAATTCTCATCGTTCCGGTCGCCGTCCTTGCCATGTTCGTAAATAGGAAGACCCGAGCCGCTTCGGTCGCGCACACCCAGCGCGCTGGCGAACACCAGTCCCTACTCGTTGAATCAGTACAGCACTCGAAGTACCTGTTGGCGACTGGGCAAAGCCGGGCAATCACAGATCGAGTCATCGCCGAGGCCCGCAAACTCGGCCTCCTCTACCGAAGGTTGATGCAGCTGAACAGCATCAGCCTGTATGGATTTGAACCGTTTGCGGTGTTGGTTCTAGCAGGAATCGTTTGGTACTACACACAGGAGTTGGGACAGCCCATGACCGAGGTTATTTTCCTCGTCCTGCTGTTCTTCCAGGCGTCAAAAGCCATGCTTTCAGTCCAGCCCGCCTACCGAAAATTCCTGCAATCCGCCGGAAGTCTCCAGCTTTACCGAGATCTGCAAGGCGAACTGGCCGACAACACCCGAACGCTCAATCCCAACGCCGTTACGCCCGATACATCTGGTGATATCGAGTTCAGTAACGTTTCAGTCAAGTATCCAGGGCAAGATCACAATGCGCTGGCCAACGTGTCGTTCACGGTGCCTGCCCGCAAAACAATCGCACTCGTTGGCCCGTCCGGATCTGGAAAATCGACAATCGCCAATCTCCTTACAGGCTTGATCGACCCGTCCGAAGGCGATATCAAGCTCGCGGGAACGCCGTATCTCGATCTCGATTCTGACCAACTCAAATCAAAAATCGCATACGTCACTCAGGAGTCGGTCGTCTTCCGTGGATCGGTACTCGAAAACGTCACTATGTGGGAGTCAGACGCAGATTTCGAACGCGCCAGAGACCTGCTGGGCAGAGTTGGACTCGCTCACCTCGTAGGGCGTGCTGGCGACTCAAACGGCCTCGACGTAAGGTCGGCCGGAACCGACATCTCCGGCGGCGAGCGTCAACGACTGTCTATCGCACGTGAGCTCTATCGACGATTCGATCTGTTAATTCTCGACGAAGCCACAAGCGCTCTCGACTCAGAACTGGAAGCTCGTATCGACGAGCTGCTGCAAGAAACACGGGGTAAAACGACCGTTGTCGTAATTGCGCATCGCCTGTCGACCATTCGAAACGCCGACATCATCTACGTTCTAGATGCTGGGCGAATCGTCGAAAGCGGTGGCTACGACGACCTCGTCGCCAGCGGTGGTCCCTTCTCAAAGATGATCGACTCGCAAGCACTGTAGCGACCTTGTCCTCCCTCTCAAGTAGAGCGGACGATTCCAACACTCGCCCAAAATCCATCCTGCAACTGAAATCGCCTGAACACACTCTGTTCGTAATAGAACTACACAGGGGATTCGGTAGACTTTCCGTTCGATGTGTGTGGGTAACGCTGGCGAAGCAGGTCGTACTGCGATTACCGGAGCAACAAGAGAACGAATGCGGGCTAGAGCAAACAAAAACACCGCCAGAACCGGTGGCGTCACGCTTGACCAACGTCTGGACCAGGCGATTTTGTGGATAACGCTGGCTGTGCTCGTCACGCTGCCGCTATCGTTCAGCTACTTCAATATCGTTTCGATTTTTAACGAGCCAAAAGTGGTTTCCCTGCATCTGGCGGCTGGACTCATTTCGACTCTCTGGCTGTGGCAGATCGTTCTAAGACGCCTCAACACAAGACAGCTACCAGATAACGATCTCAACTGGGATCTGATGAGTTGGGCAGGTCGTAACCCGGCGCGCTGGGCGTTGATCGGCGCGGTGGTCTGGGTCTCCGCACAGGTAGCATCCACCATCCTTTCACCACTCCCGGCAATCAGCTTTTTCGGTGGTGATGAAGCCCGCTCCGGCTACAACCTATACGACAGTCTTTCGATGTCGGTCATCATGTTTTCGGTGGCGCTACGCTTCCGCACCAAGCGTTCGCTCGACCTATTGGTCTACACACTTGTCGCTACGGGCGCCATTGCAGCGGCCTACGGCGTAGCCCAGCACTTTGGGTGGGATCCGATCGGCGGGAATGCCGGACGATCAAGAATTATCGCCAGTTTCGGCAACACGCTTAACTTCGGTGGCTACATGGTCATGTCGATACCGGCGACACTGGCGCTGGCCTATAAAAAGTACGATCGAGAGTGGCTCTGGCTCGCAGGCATCACGTTAATACTGGGCGTACAGGTCGCCGGAATCTGGTTCTCTGGAGGTCGAGGTCCATACGTAGCTATCGTCGCCTCTCTCGTCACCTTCTTCGTGATGTCGATAGCAATTGGAACATTCCGCCAAACCGCCAAAGGGCTGGCGGTATTTGTAGCGGCGTCCCTTGTTGCCGTCGTCTTCGTGCTACTACCTTCAGAAAAGGCCGACATCGGTGTCGTCAGAGCACTCAGCATCGGCCAGCTAGATACAGACGTCACCTCAACGGATATTGAGGCCGGCCTCGCTGGACGTCTCAACATCTGGGGAGACACCCTCAAGCTCGCTACCAGTTGGGACGTTCCGATTGATGAGCCGACGGCCAACAGAATCCTGCGCCCGGTATTTGGCCTCGGCCCCGACATCTTCGTCTACTCCTTTCCGATCGTCGGAAAACCACAGACAAGGCTTGCGATTGTCGACCATCCTCACAACTACGAGCTAATGGTGCTCATGGAGCAGGGTTTCGTGGGGTTGGCAGGATTCTTTGCACTCACCAGCCTTCTGGGAGTCGCAACATTCGCCATCGCTCGCAGGGTCAGAAAAAGTGCATCGCATGGCATCAATCCGGCAGCGTTTCTGATACTCGCGCTGCTTCCGGCGAACATGGGGAAGCTCGTCGAGCTCCAGACCGGAGTTGGGCGAGTCTCTGATCTCGGCATGACACTGGCGCTATTCGGTGCCGTTATCGCCGTATATGAAATAGTTAACCGCCAACTCAAGAAAGATGATTCCGACCAGCCTCAGGAAACCGCAGCCAAACGTTCATCGGTTGGAGTCAGAGCTCCCAATCAGGCGGTTCTCGGATCCGCCCTCTTGGCCGCAATTGTCGTACCGGTCGTGTTTATCAGCATTTTCTTCAGTTGGGATGTTCGAAGGCTGTCGGCGAGCAGAACACTGGCGCTGGGATGGGACGCTCCAACGAAATTGGAGCGGGCCCTGATGTGGGACAAAATTCAGTCAGAAGCTCCGGAGCGTGAATCGTTCACTTTCAACCTGTTTGAGCAGTATTTGAAAGTCGCCAAAGAACAGCACGATGCGGGGAATGTTGAGGAAGGACTGAGACTGCTGACCATCGGGCGAAACATGCTTCTCGAATACGAGAAACGAGACCCGTTCGAGATTGATACGCAAATCGGACTGTCGAAAACAACATCGCAACTCATGGTTTGGGGCCACAACGAATACGCCCAAGAACTAGCAGATCGAGCGATAAATCTTGCTGAAACGAATCTTGCCTACCCGACCATTCTTGGCACTTCTGCAACCGCACTGACCAGCGTTGGTCTCCACGATCTCGCCATCGTCTATGCCGACATGGCTATCGCAACTGAGGCGACCACCCGGCCGTGGGCGAAAGCCTGGTACGCAAAAGGACGTGCGCTATACGAACTCGGGTTCGAGACCGAGGCGATCGAAACCCTGCTCACCTCGACCGAAAAAGATCCGGGAGCGGAAGGAGCGATACTTGCCCACCAGGTGCTCGCACAAATCTACGAAACAATGGGCGAAATCGAACTCTCCAAGAAGCACGAAGAACTTGGCGGCGGCAAAATCAGTGTTCAGGAATAGGAACTGGAGTTCGTTTTCTTCCATTGGTCAATCACCTCGGAATACTCAACTGCTGGCCAATCAATTAACAATTTCTGCTCGCCGAAAAACAGCCCGGATCGCCTAAATCTGACCATCCCACTAACTGTGCCAACTGCTATGATTGAACTCAGCCAGCGGGGGTAGCTCAGCTGGCAGAGCATCTGCCTTCCAAACTAATTTTTCAAGAAAGGAACGGCGCACGCAGCGGACGGCATCAGGTAGCAGGTGGGCTCAGGGCGTCCATCCGCTGCCAGGTCGGCGAGGGCCCTGGCTATCGCATCATCAAGCGACTCGGCCCGGGTTGCGCCGAGCATCGTGATATCGTCATCGCCCCTCTCGGTCACAATGCAGGTGAACGTTGCTTTCTGGGTGGTTGTGAGTTTTCCTGCCTAGTTTTTCGTGTGGTCAGGGGTGGGTACGGTGGATCGAAAATGGTGTCTCACGGTGCCGTAGCCTGCTCGACCGTATTCGCATTGTTCCAGGCGTATGAGTCGTGCCAGATCGCCAACCCGCGCGGGCTGCGCCTCACGTGTATGGGTCCCTTAACGTCGCTCCAACCCCAATTTCCTGTTTGGCGAGGGCACGCCGTGCATCAAACGCAGTACACTACCGCTGTCGCCGGGATTTGATTCTGGCAACAGAGTTTTTGGCTGTTCGTCTTAATACTGGCTGTCGAACACGGGTCAGTCTAATGACGATCTGGAAGAAAAAGCCCCTTCGAACATGGTGAGTGCAAACACCGCCAACACGTACACGGAGTAAAGCTGTGGCTACAAAGAACGGAATTTCACCAGGTGTGACCGAGCCGCTATTCGGGACCGCCGAGGACGCACGTGTTGTCGGCAGGGGCCCGGCTATCTGGCTTGCTGGAGATCCCGAGGACCTGCCCGAGTGGTTGGACCGCGGGGCCGCAGGAATTGTGACCAACACGGTCGTGCTGAACGACATGGTCAAGAAGTACGGCCAGATCACAGGCGTCATCCAGCGGTACCTCGACATCACCGACAAGCCCCTGGTCGTCGAGATCGACGGCCACTCCACGCAGGAGTTGCTTGATGTCGGCGAGGTCTTCACGAAAATGTCGGATCAGATCATTTTGAAGATACCGGCAACGACGCACGCTCTCGGCGCGTTTTCTGCGTTGAAGAAAGCCGGTGTGCCGACGTTCTGCACAACGGTGTTCACATTGCCCCAGGCTGCAGCAGTTGCGCAGGCGGGTGTCACTCACGTCCTACCGTTCTGCGAGCCTTTCAACGACGTTGGTGGCGACCCGACAAAACTGGTCCGCGACTGCCGCGAAATGTTCGATGGCTGGGTCGAGAGGCCGTTTATCACCGCGGCACTTGTCAGGTCGGTCGAAACTGCAGATGCGGCGCTCAGAGACGGCGTGGACGGGATCATCGTCTTCTGGCCGGTGTTCCGAGACATGATGCAGAGCCACCTGACTGACGAGTGGAATAAGACCTTTCTTGGCGAGTGGAACTCGATGCGCGAGGCCGGCCTTCTTGAGGGCGTGCCGGTAGTTTAGGGCGTTTGGGTTTGGGGCTGCGAGGCGCACTTCGTAATTAACGATAAAAAAGAGCACACTCTCGCCGGGTGAGAGAATGCCCTTTTTTATTGGCTTTGGACCGCCCCATCAGCGAACCGCTGAGGGGTTTAGCGAGCACGCCTTCTGGGGTCGGGCCAGTGGCCTACGCACCCGGTGCTGCGTCCGGCCGGGACGAACACGGGCACTACATATACGGGAACCTGGTTGGAACTTGCGTTCAGTTCAGGTTCATCACGTTCCGCAACCCTGGCGGGATCGCACGCTGAATCGTCAGCGGTGCACCCAGTTGCGGTGTGAGTTCCAGTACAAACCTTGTGCTCTTGACTACGAGGGTGTCAGTACTGGTCAATCCACCAGCGCCGCCACCGTTACCCGAGCCATCCATATAGTCGATTGAGTTTGCAGAATCTACCGAAATCGCCGTGGCTCGATCCATTAGCCAGACGGTTATTTCTGCTTTTTCGCCGTCTTCGAGCAGGGAATCGCCGTTACCGTTCCCAATAAAGGAAACAGTCCAAGGCAAATCGCTCATGCGCTGGTTTTCGTCAGCATAGGAAACGATTGTCGCGGTATTTGCGCCCACAACGATATCCGGATCTGTACCTGAGTCATCCGTGGTGTACGGCGCGGTCAGGTCGACGGGCTCGCCGGCAAGCGAGTTCGACACGATAAAGACGAGTTTATGTACCGCCTGCGTACTGCCTACGAAACCGGCGAAGGCAAATGCCGAACCATGCTGGCGCAACCTTGTCCTGATCTCTTTTAGACCTGCGTGGATCGTCTGTTTGTTTGCCTCGGAGGAGAAAACGCCTGCCGAGCGTATCGTGAATGCGAACACTGATGCCACAACCACGAATGCGATTAGTACGATCGCTGTTTCAAGACCCGTGATGCCGTTCTGGCGCCGGGTGCCCCTCAGGATCATTATGATGCCCCTAACTTTGTCTGCACCGTCGATTGCGATTACGGCGGAGGCCCCTCAGCCGTATTCCCGATCGCCTGCCTGTTCAGCTGTGCCACTCGGGCACTATCGGTGCGGATACCCATTACTATGTCGCTTTGACACCAGCCCATCATCGTGGAAACTACGGACTGGCATCCGTAAAACGCGGTATCTGGCACCACCCAGACAACATCCGTAAAGACGAAGCTGTTCATGGTGAAATGGGTATTTTTTGTATTCAACCCGGGAGTTTCAATAACCGCGAAAATTCACGTGGTGCGCGATTTTAGGTACGGACTCTGTCCTGACGCGCAGGTGATGCCCGAAAGCGGCTATCCGTGATTGCAACGACCCTTCTGCGAGTAGTTACCCACGTGGAAAGTTCTATTGGCGGTGGGTGGGTGCGACCAGCGACACTCGGGCTTTTCAGTCACTAGCTAGTCGCTCTGCAATATCTCGCCCAGGCGGTCGGCGATGATGATTTCTTCACCGTCCCGCACATTTACCATCACGATGCAGATCTCGCCCCTGGCCTCGGCTCCACCGACAAAAATCGCCGGGTCGCCGTTTTCCAGCCGGGCCTTGATTTCAGCTATCGGCGGTCCCTCGTAAGCGTCGTCGAAACGCAGCACCGGTTGCGGGCCCTGTCGCTCGGCGGATTCATCCTCTATCGCAACTTTCACCCCGTTGATCCCGGCCAGCCGGTCGGCTACATATTTAGCCTTGGACTGCCAGCCCTCCCACTCGATCCCCTCGTCCGAGTCGGTGAAGAGCTCAATCGCGGCAACAAGCCCAACGATATTTTCCTTCGATACCTTCATCGGCCGACCGATTCCGGCGATCGGCGCGTGCATGTTGAGTGAGTTCATTACTGCCGCTTCGATGAGATCGGCTTTGCCTGCCAGCAATCCGGCAGACTGCGGCCCGCCGATTCCCTTGCCTCCACTGAATGCGACCATGTCTGCGCCCATCTTGTGAAATTTGGTCAGGTTCGCCCTGGGTGGAACTTCGGCGGCAGCATCGACGATTACGGGAACCCCCCGCGCATGCGCCACCCGGACTGTCTCTTCAAGACCGATGCCCGGATCGATAAACGGGCCGATAACAAACGCGACGCACGCCGTGTTGTCGTTTATCGCTTCATCCAGTTGTTCCGCTGTGGCTGAATTGGCCGATCCGTATTCGACCAGCGTCGAGCCTGCCGTCACGAACGCCTTGTCGTAGCGATTTCGCTGGCCTTTGAACAGGACGACCTCGTCCTTCATCCCGGTCGTATCGGGTAGTTGCTCAACGTTGGATTCGCTCTGCCCGGTCATGCAGGCGGCGACCATCAGTACCTGTGCTGCTGAGCAGCCGGCCGTGACCAGTCCCTGTTCGGCTCCGCACGACCGGGCGACAACTTCACCCGCAGCACGGTTCAACTGCATCATATCGACATAAGCACCGGCCGCCTCGTCCATCGCCCGCAAGACCTCCGGGCGCATGATCGAGCCCCCCAGCGCCGTAACCCAGCTCTGGGCGTTGATGAGGGGAGCGACTCCGAGTTTCCTGTATACCTCGGGCCATGCGGGGTCGGTCATGCGAGTTTTTCCTTCCTTTGAAATGGCGAGCGCGTCGAACGAGGCGGAATTGTACAGACGAATCGGTCGGTCCGCGGCTGCCTGTACACGCCCGGCAACTAACACCAGCACCCAGCCCTAGCGTGCCCCGCGGAACTGCGCCGTTCCCGTCGCCCAAGTTCTACGCCCGGCGACTAACGCCCACGCCCGGTGACGTTCAGCTAATTTCGCTTATGACGCGATCACGGAGCTGGCCGCAGCCTGCGTTGATGTCGATGCCTTTTTCCATGCGGATGGTCGATGGAATCCCGTACTGCTTCAGTCCGCCCTGGAAGATCCTCGCCGAACTCTGATCGGTCCGCTCGAAAGGCCCGTTTTTCGTCGGGTTCACCGGTATCAGGTTCACATGGCAGTGCAGTCCGTTGAGCAGCCGTCCGAGCTTCTGGGCCTGCTCAATCGAATCGTTCTGTTCTTTCAGCAGAACGTATTCGAAGAAGATGCGACGGTTCGTCTTATTCGCGTACTGGTGACAGGCCTTGATCAACTGCTCGACCGGGTACCTCTGGTTGATCGGCATTGTTTGCGAACGTGTCGCGTTGTCGGGCGCATGAAGCGAAATCGCCAGGTTGATCTGGAGCTCTTCATCGGCAAGTTTCAGTATTTCGGGGATGAGTCCGACCGTAGAGAGCGTGATGTGGCGCGCACCGATGTTCACTCCCTGACCATCGTTCAGAACGCGCACTGCCGCCAGCGTGTTGTCGTAATTGGCAAGCGGTTCACCCATGCCCATAAACACGACGTTTGTCACGCCCTGCAATTCACCTTTTGTGCGTTTACCGGCCGCAATATCGACTTCGTCTTCAGCCCTGGCGGTGCGCTGCATCGCAATGACCTGGGCCACGATCTCTCCAACCGAAAGGTTTCGCCTGAATCCCTGCTGGCCGGTGGCGCAAAACGTGCAGCCCAGCGCGCAGCCGGCCTGTGTCGATATGCAAGCGGTTTTGCGATTGCGGCGGTGCCCGTCCGACTCGTAACGCATGAGCACAGTTTCTATAAGTTCGCCATCGTGCAAACGAAACAGAGATTTGCTCGTCGAGCCGTCTGCGGAAGTGAGTGACAGCGCCTCATCAAGCGGATTTATTGAGAATTTTTCACTGAGCGATTTGCGGAAAGGCTTGCTGAGAGTCGACATCTCGTCGAAGCTCTCGGCACCGTCGTTGTACAGCGATCTCCAGAGTTGATCTGCCCGAAAACGTTTTTCACCCATTTCAGTGATTTCGGAAACGAGCTTTTCGCGTGAAAGGTCGAGTATTGAGGGGAGTGCGATCGGGGTTTCGGCAGCGACCGTGCTCTTCGGATTGCTCTCAGCGACAGGGGCGCCACCGGCAGCTTCAGATGGGGAAGAAGATGTTGTCATGGAATCGGAATACGGGGTAAAAATTAAGTTTAGCAACGGACAGGCGAAATAGGCGCATGACATAACGGCGCATACTGCCTAAACTCTGGTCAGTGGCACCCAACACAAATCCCGAAATAGCGCCGAACTCACCCGAGTCCAGTTCGGTACCGGTTCGTTCCATACAGCCCGGCTCCCTTGAAGATAAGGCCCTCGCGCGGCTAGTCGCCAATCGTCGCTCCGGCTACGACCCCTTCTACCGGTTCGACTACGAATACTCGATACCGTCACCGGGCCGTTATCACTGGCAGTGGTTCTGGGACTCCTGTTTCCACATCATCGCCCTCGCTCGGCTGGACCCGGCGATGGCCGAGGCCGAACTGAACACGCTTCTCACGCCGCAGAGAGATGATGGCTTCATCGGGCACCTCACCTACTGGGGCCGGCGGGGAGCGTTTATGAGCGCGATCTACGGCCAGAGCCGTTTCGGCGAATGGCGAAGGCGACACTCCGGGATGATTCAGCCTCCGGTACTGGTGCATGCCCTCGAAGAGCTCTGGCTTCAGACCGGTGACCATCTTTTGCTGAAAAAGTATTTGCCCCGCGTCCGGGCGTATTACGACTGGCTGGGCGCCGAGCGAGACCCCGACCAGACAGGCCTTATAGGGATCGTTTCTCCGTACGAAGCCGGCCTCGATAACAATCCGTCGTTCGACCGGGCGCTGGGACTGGCAAACCCCGGCCGCGCTCGCATCCTGTGGACCAACCGCAAGCTCGACTGGTACAACGTAATCCGCGGGAAGGGTTTCGATTACCCAACTTTACTGAAACGAAACCGGTTTGTTGTGATCGATCCCTTCATGAACGCGGTCTTCGGGGACGCATGGGCTACTCTGGCCCGGCTTCATGAAGCGGCTGGGGATACGTCCGATCGGGAAAGCGCGGTAAGGCAGGGGGTCAAAACGACCGCGGCGCTGAACGAACGGTGCTGGGACCTGGAGCGTGGACATTACACCTACCTGGTCGGCGCCGGTCAATCGCCGGACACGACTCTGTCGGTCGGGGCAATATTTCCGTTGATAATTCGGGACGCCCCGAAGGACCGGGTTGCTGTTGTTGTAGAGAGGTATCTGACGGCCACAAAACACTTCTGGCGACCTTTTCCAGTGCCGAGCGTTGCGGCTTCGGACGTTTCGTACAACGCCGAGAGCGAAAAAATGATCTGGCGCGGTCCAATTTGCATGAATCTCAACTGGCTGTTGGCCAGGGGGCTGAAAGCACATGGTTACGACAGCGAGGCCAGGACAATTGCCGATCGGTCAAAAGAAGCGGCGCTGAAGGAATTTCGAGAGTTTTACTCAGCAGAATCGGGCAGAGGAATGCGCGGGACTGAGTTTGGTTGGGCAACTGCCGCCGTGGCTATTGACGGGTAAGCGTCACTGTGTATTTTTTTACAGCAACTACGAGGGCGACCGGGTATTTTTCATTCCGTTAACGTTCCGCATTTACTCTTAGAATTCGAATTTCAACCAGACCTCGAGCAATCTCGCCAGTAGAACAAGTAATGGCCTTCAACGACACCGATTCCCTATCGCAGGCCGGACTATCCGAAAACATCATCACGTTCGACGATGTCGAGCCGGTGTTGGAGACCTGCAATCTGTCGGTGGCTTACGGCGATAACTTGGCAATCAGCAATGTCATGTTCCAGGTTCCCAAAAACAGTGTCGTGTCACTGATCGGACCCTCGGGCTGCGGCAAGAGCACGCTACTGCGCTGTTTCAACCGGATGAACGACCTGATCCCGAGTGCAACGGTGAAGGGGACGGTCAAATTTGCGGGGCAAGACATATACGCGCCTGGAGTCGATCCCACAGAAATCAGGTTTCGCATTGGAATGGTGTTTCAGCGTCCCAACCCGTTTCCAAAGAGCATCTACGAAAATGTTGCGTTCGGTCCGCGGATCAACGGAATGACCGACGATCTCGATGAAGTCGTTGAGTCGTCGCTGAGGCGCGCTGCGGTCTGGGACGAAGTCAAGGACCGGTTGAGCGACAGCGGACTCAGCGTTTCAGGTGGCCAGCAACAACGGATCTGCATCGCCCGGGCGCTCGCGGTCAACCCGGAAATTGTACTGATGGACGAGCCTGCTTCTTCTCTTGACCCGATTTCCACACAGGCCATCGAACAGCTAATCCAGGAGCTGTCGAGTGACGTCACCATCGTCATCGTGACTCACAACATGCAGCAGGCGTCCCGAATTTCCGACTATGCTGCGGTGATGATGGCGGGCGAGGAGCGGATCGGTCAGTTGATCGAATACGGTACCAACGACCAGATTTTCGGCAACCCGAAGGATGAGCGGACGGAAGCTTACGTGACTGGTCGCATCGGCTAGCGGCAGTGGGGGTACACTGGGGCCAGCATGACTGAACAGGGCAAAATAATGCGGACCGGTCGACAGGACTTCGACAGAGACCTGGGCAGGCTGGAAGCCGAACTAATTCTGATGAGTGGGCTCGTTGAACAGGCGATTTTCAACTCGCTGAACGCCCTGAAAAACCGTGATCTTGAACGATCTCAGACTGTCATCGACGAGGACGATCACATAGACGAGACCGAGCTTGAGATTGAGCGGTCGTGTATCGAACTCCTCCGGCGCGAGGCTCCGATGGCGGGAGACCTCCGGCGGATTGTCGCTTCGTTGCACATCGCGGGTGAACTTGAACGGATCGGCGATTACGCCGAGGGTATTGCGAAGATCAGCATCACGATGGGCAACCAGCCACCGCTCAAAGAGTTGATCGATATCCCGCGTATGGGCGACATGGCGGTGAGCATGCTGAAGCGGGCACTCGAGGCATTTATCAGCCGCGATGCCGAGACAGTGCGCCAACTCAGTGTGGATCTCGAAGAAGATGACGACATGGTCGACGACCTGTACGCAACAGTCCAGGCCGATCTAATGAAGCTCGTGAAGAGCAACCCGGACAGCGCCGAGAGGGCCACTTACCTGATGTGGGTGGCGCATAATCTCGAGAGGGTCGCCGACCGGGCCATGAACATTGGCGAGCGCGCGCTGTACCAGGCGACCGGCGAACTGGTCAGCGGGACGACGCAGCTCAAATCCTCTTCGTCCGGGTAAACGCGCGACGGTTCAGATTTTTGCCGCCCGGCAAGTCAACCGTAAAGCGCTGCGCCCGCTATGGACACGAAAGAAGTATCGGCTTCGTCGGCCTGGCACTGCTGATAACCGTTCCAGACGCCGGTCTTCACATCCGCGGCCCAGAGAGTCATGTAGATGGGCGCAAGGCCACAGACCTTATTGCTGTCTGAATCGGCCCTGACCAGCTCGAAAAACTGCTTCCTATCTCCCCTTACGATTGCTGCGAGCAACTGCTCGTCACGTGAGCGGACTTGCCCACGAGTTTCGCTGTCAAGGGGCGATGGCTCCGGGTCGCCGAACGCAGGGCCAATGTGCGACAGGTCGGCCGCGGCAACAAAGACCGTACGGCGCTGAGCTGCAGTTTCTTTCAGATGTTCTATGGCAGTCGCGATCTGCAGGTGGGTGTCCACGCCGGGTTCACCGTCAGCCAGCGTGCTCCAGAACGACCCGCAGAGCACGGGCAGCATTTTTGCCTGCGATTTGCCGAGCGCCCTGTGCAGCCAGACCGTTGCAAGCTCAATCGAGTGTTCGCTCATGTGGTTGAACTCGTCTGCGAACGCATGGTTTTCGGTCGTGTCGTCTTCCGAAAGAATCTGCGCGAGCTGGTCTACGAGTTCCCGGTCGGTCTCCAGCCCGCCAATTGGCGTTTCGTAATGCTGATTTGTGAGGGTTAACCTGGGTCCGTCTCCGGCATGGTCCGTTCCAAAAACAACGAACAACTCGACTTCCTTAAGTTCAGCGCGGACCAGCTCCCAGATCATGCTGTACGAGTCACCACCGCGCTCGAAATCGATGTGCGGCGAGACGATTGCGTTCAATTCACCAGAGGGCCGCTCGACGGCGGGCTGCCCGTCGTCCGCACCCAGCATGTACGGAAACGCCATGCCATCGAGGTACGCACGCAGATCGTCGGGACTTCCCGGATATCCAAGGTCGGTCAGTGCTGCCTTTCGCGCCGGTGCCCGCCGGTATTCGTCGAGCCGTCTCTGCACCTCCCCGGCGTAAGCACCGTTTGCCAGCAGGAATATCTGATCCAGATGGTCAATTAGATCGCCCAGGATCTCGAGCGGGACCGGCTGCACACCGGGGTCTGACGCAGCTTCAATGATCTCCTGGACCGTGTTCGTACCGTCTATGTTCTGGAGGTACGGCCCGAGAGACGCCGGCACCAGCAACGATTCCGCGCTGAGGCGGCGCGGGTCTTTTAACAAGAAGAAGTCGCTTCCCTCGTGAGAGATGCGACTTACTTCGATTGGCCGTAGTTGCGGACGTTCGGGTGGCGTTGGACCGGTGGTCATACCGACCAGTGTAGCGGCGTTCCGAGGGATGTCTTCGCCTTCCAGGTTTCCAAACTTCTAATTCATTGCGATCCGGGCGGCGATAGTTTCCCGAAGCGGAGGCAGCGGAGTCGGTGCCCTGAACAGCGAAGACGCCGCGAGTTCTCGGAGTGAAATCAGCGGGCCATCGTTCTCTTCGGCAATAGAAACTGGAGTCGCTCCGCCGCGTTGGACAATCCGGTGAACAGTTCGAGTGCTTATCCCGAACTGCCGCGAAATTTCTGCAACGGGAACCCTTTTTCGTCGTAATCGGAATATTTCATCGTCGCGCGTCCTGCGGCTCTCTCGTTGCAACCAGCCGGGGTCGTCGTACTTACACAGCGGCAGCGGACAGTCCAGGCAGGTCGAAGAAACGTCGCAGCCATCGTCTTTGTAACGGGTATTTTCTGGCAGCGTGTCGGACCTGACAGGGGCGAGTGTCTCTACAGCGGGCGCAGCCCCAGCAGGCGCAGCCATAACGGTTGCAACAGGACCGGACGTCTCAGGAGCCAGCGTCATCACCATTGGGAAGCCTCCACAGCCAAAAAGTAGTTGAAAAGTAAAAAGCGGATAAATACGAACTCAGACGGCCGCGGTAGCGGTCCAATCGGACTGTCGTGAAAAGTGAAACCCGCCAGTTCTGCCTGATAGGTTCCTGGCGCGTTCTCGTTCAAAGATCGAGCCAGCAAATATCGAACCGTGACTATCGCGACCTCCCGGGACTCCGGGAACCCCAAACATCACGGTGGTCAGACCGGGGCAAGACGCACGCTGGCGCACACGCTGGTCGTACCACGCGGCATCGATCCTGTGTGCCGCAACAACCTCAAGCAGCGTGTCGGGTGAAGGACTCCGGCCTGCAACCGGCATATCCACGCTAACGAACAGGTGACTGGCCTTGCCCACGCGTATTGCCCGCGGACCATCCGGACGCCAGTCCTCGCCAGCTCCGGAATGATGAAAACCATTCACAAGGGCGAGCATCGCCGGGTAAGTGTCGTTCTGAAAAGAAGGAGAGACCGTGGCGGAAACAGAACCCGTTTCACGGTTCATAAACAGGAGGAGCATCCTCAACCGTGTCGAAAACTCAAGGGCGCTCTCACCCTCGGCGAGATCGACAGTGATGTTCGAACTTTCGCTACTCGCACGATCGGTCACACCCCGGACAATCCTCGTCCATGCAGCATTTAACCCATTATTTTGCAAACCAGCGTCCGGCAACCTGTGCTCCGGCGTTGGTGCATCCAACCTTGAGGGCCGTTCCGGCGTGGCAATAGCGCCTGCAGTCTGGTTCATCTTGACCTCTTCAGAACTAACGTTCGTCATTTAGAACGTTTGTACTAGTATCGAACACATGTTCTATTTAAGTCAAGTGGCACGCGGCGAAATAGTTGCTGATTTCGTACGGCGTCCCGCTGCAGTTGCCTCTAGCGATGTTGACCCGGCCCAAATTCAGCACTAGATTTGGCCCCGTGAACAACTAACGAGGGGCTCACGGGAACCCTGCGGGTACACGGGAACAGCTCTCAAACACACAGTAATGCCACCCGGCAATGTGACTGCACAACGGGGCAATTCACCCTCGGACCACAAGTGTCCAGAAATGCTTTATGAACGCAGAAATCGTCTCCATCGGCTCGGAACTGTTGCTCGGCCAGATCGTCGATACCAACGCATCGTGGATCGCGCAGCGACTGGCTGAAGCAGGAGTGAACCTGTTCTACAAAACGACTGTTGGCGACAATATGGACCGGATGGTCGAGGTACTTGACCGCGCACTTGACCGGTCCGATGTGGTGATCACCGGAGGCGGTATCGGTCCTACTCAGGACGACCTAACGCGTGAAGCAATTGCGAAGGTCACAGGTCGCAAGGTCGTGACCGATCCCGACTCGCTTGTCGAGCTGCGAGCAAGGTTCCAGAAACGCGGATTCATCCTGACGAAGAACAACGAACGCCAGGCGCAAATACCCGATGGTGCAATCGTGGTAAGGAACCCGAACGGCACTGCGCCAGCCTTCATTGTGGAGACCGACCGGGGCGTGACCATCAGCCTTCCGGGTGTGCCTTTCGAGATGAAATGGCTCGTCGAAAACGAGGTGATCCCCTACCTGCGCGAAAAGTTTGATCTTACCCAGATGATCCACTACCGGGTCCTTAAAGTCGCCGACCTCGGGGAGAGCGCTGTTGACGACCGAATCGGACACCTGATCGCCGAATCGACAAACCCGACCGTCGGTGTGCTCGCCCACCCTGGCCAGGTCGATGTGCGGATTGCCGCGATGGCCGAAAGCATTGATGAGGCGAACGAACTGATCGACGTAATAGACGCGAAGGTAAGGGAACTGCTGGGCGATCATATTTTTGGCGTCGACGATGAAACCATCGAATCGGTAATTGGCAGGCTTGTCGCCGAAAAGAACGCAACCGTTGCTACGTGCGAAGACCTCAGCGGAGGGTCGGTCGCAGCGGCCATCCAGGAAGCGGCTGGTCCTGCTTTCCTTGAGAGCGCGATAGTAAATAACAATGAAGCACTGGAGAAAATCGCCCGCGCGGGCGGCGAAAACCCACCGTTTGCGGATGGTGAAGTGCGCGCAGCCGCGCTGGCGCGTGCAATCAGGAAAACCTCGGGAGCTACATACGGAATCGCAGTGCACGGGGTGGAAGAAGGCGATCAGCGGACCGAGAATCTCGGCACGGGAGAAACGTACATCGTCGTCTCCGGGCCAGACGGGGAACGGACCCGTCATGTACGGTCGGCCGGCAGAGGTGCTCCCGACCGCCGACGCGCTGCGATGAGCGCGCTGAGCCTGTTCAGGCGAGAACTGCTCGGGATTTCCGATTGAATTTGCCTGCTTAAGCCAGCTGGCACTGCCTCAAAAGCCTACAAGGCCCGAAATTTTTGAATACAGCGGTAACGATTCGTCCCTAGACTGGATAAGACTGGCATGGCGGATAATTAGCCGTGCGTTGGTTCTATCAGGGGAATACGACAATCCAGCTAAGGCCGGGGTCTGCAGGAATGTTTCGCCAGAAGTCAATGGTTTTTTCGCTGGTTGCCGCAGTACTGGTAGTCGTTGTTGCCTGTACGAGCACAACTGCAACACCGACTGCGACTCCTTCGCCAGTACCGCCTACTGCAACGCCGGTACCGCCAACGCCGTCTCCGACTCCGACTCC
>Ga0066376_10001926_pt1 | contig 19761 bp, 20 predicted proteins | sample Knorr_S15_td_Bot_FD_77009 | JGI IMG/M metagenome (GOLD analysis project Ga0066376, IMG submission 77009) | Marine microbial communities from Southern Atlantic Ocean transect - Knorr_S15_td_Bottom_ad_5009_LV_A | ecosystem: Environmental > Aquatic > Marine > Oceanic | place: Southern Atlantic...
CCCCAGCCCGCCTTGAAGGCGCGCACCACGTTATATTCCTTGTCGGCCGGCGGCGCCGAGGCGAGCCAGAAAGGGTTGGGCGATTTGATGCCGATGAAATCGTTGCGGATGTCAGCCATGTCTCACTCTCCCCTCAAATGCTCATCCATGGAAGTGGCAGCGATCTTGCCGTCCTCCACGGCGGCGACGGTTAGGTCCTGGCCGCCGGCTATGCAATCGCCGCCGGCCCACACCCTGGTCATGGAGGTGCGGCGCGCCTCGTCAACGGCGATGCGTCCACCGTCCAGGGTCAGACCGCAGGCCCCATCGGGCGCGTATTTCTGGCCGATCGCCTTGAACAGCATGTCGGCGTCGACGACGAATTTTTCACCGGTGCCTTGGAGGCGTCCATCGCCGTCGGTTTTGGTATATTCGAATTCGACGGCGGCGATCTCGTCCGCCTCGCCGATCAGGCGATGGGGCTGGGCGTTGCAGATGATCTTGACCCCGTCGATCTTCGCCACATCCTGCTCGTAGCGGCTGGCGGCCATGCGCTCGACGCCCCGGCGATAGATCAGGGTGACATTCTCAGCCCCCAGGCGTTTGCTCTGATCGGCGATATCGATGGCCGTCATGCCACCGCCGATAACCACCACATTGCGGCCGACTTCGAGGCTCGACAGCTCGTCGGCCTGGCGCAGCTCGGCGATGTAGTCGACCGCGTCGCCGACGCCTTCGAAATCTTCGCCCTGTAGGGCCAGGCCGTTGACAGCGGCCATGCCCATGGCGAGAAACACCGCATCGTGATCCGCAACGAGCTGCTCCAGGGTCACATCCAGGCTCAAATGCTTGCAATAATTAATGGTGATGCCGCCGATGGCGAGAATGTAATCCACCTCGGCCTGGGCGAAGCCGTTGACCGTTTTATAGGCGGCGATGCCGTATTCATTGAGACCGCCGGGCTTCGGCTTGGCCTCGAAGATGGTCACCTTATGGCCCAACAGCGCCAGGCGATGGGCGCAGGATAGCCCCGCCGGCCCGGCGCCGACGATGGCGATATGTTTTCCCGTGGGCTCGGCGCGGGTGAAGACCTGACGGTTAGCGTCGATCAGGCCGTCGGTGGCGTAGCGTTGCAGCAGGCCGATCTTGACCGGCTTGGTCTCGGCGCTGTTGCGCACACAGGCTTCCTCGCAAAGCTGCTCGGTCGGGCAGACCCGCGCGCACATGCCGCCCATGATGTTCTGTTTGAATATGGTCTCGCCCGAACCCAGCCGGTTGCCGGTGGCGATCTGGCGGATGAACTGGGGAATGTCGATGGCGGTCGGGCAGGCCACGATGCAGGGCGCATCGTGGCAGAAGTAGCAGCGGTCGGCCTCGACCTCGGCCTGATGGGCGTTCAGCGGCGGATGAATATCGGCGAAATTGGCTGCGTAGTCCGCCCCCGATAGCCGACCGGTGGCGATATTTCTGCTGCGCTGATCCCCTGACATGTCCCCACTCCCAGTTGGTATTGCCGTCAAGTATTGATCACTTGATCAAAGTTTTATCAACTGGTCAAGAAATTATTTACGGCACCCTCACCTGAATAATCAGCAGATCGATATCCTCGCCGGAATCATTGACCAGACCGTGCTCGCCCCCCGGCGGGTTGAGCATCATATTGCCCTCCGCCACGGAGAAGCTTTCGCCGTTCATGGTCATGACGCCACGGCCCTTGAGGACGATGTAGAGTTCTTCGTTGTCGCCGTGGCGATGGGTGCCGACGGTCGATCCTGGGGGTAGCAGCAACCGGTCGACGAAATCCCAGTTGCCGCGAAAATCGTCACGCGACCAAATTTCCGCAAGCCCGACCGACCCTTCGCCGTCATGAATACCAACGCGAGGTTCCAGCGGCGTGGTGAGGAAATTTCTTTTCATAGCGCTCTCAAAATCCTTATGCCATTGCTTAAGACTTAGCCATTCTCCGCTTCCTCGCGCCGCATCTCAAGGGTGAGCCATTCCTCCTCGGCGGCAGCGAGGTCGTTCTCGGCGGCATCCAACGCGCTCGATTTGGCGGCGAAGGCGGCGGGATCGCGGCCATAGAGATCGGCATCGTTGAGGCTCTCGAGGAGCTCAATGATCTGCTCTTGCAGCGCCGCCATGCGCGAGCCGGCGGCTTCGAGGCTGTGCTTGTCCTTGAAGGAAAACTTGCGGCCCGGGCGGGGCCTTGCCTGCTTGCTCTTCACCTTGGCGGCTTTTTCAGGCGGCGGTTCCAGCGCCCCGCGCTGGCCGATCATATCGCTGTAGCCGCCGGCGTATTCGCCCCAGCGGCCATCGCCTTCGGCCGCGATCACCACGGTGGCTACCCGGTCGAGGAAGTCGCGGTCGTGGCTGACCATGATCAGCGTGCCGGAATATTCGCTCAGCATTTCCTGCAACAGATCGAGGGTTTCGAGATCAAGATCGTTGGTCGGCTCGTCGAGAACCATCAGGTTCGACGGCCGCGCCAGGGCGCGGGCCAGCATCAGCCGGCCACGCTCGCCGCCCGACAGCGCACTGATCGGCGTGCGCGCCTGATCCGAGGTGAACAGGAAATCCTTCATATAGCCGATGACGTGGCGCGGCTTGCCCTCGACCATGACCGTATCGCCTTTGCCGCCGGTCAGGGCCTCGGTCAGGGTCCATGCCGGATCGAGGCTTTCGCGGCGCTGATCCAGGGTCACCATGTCAAGATTAGCGCCCAGGCGGATACTCCCGGTATCCGGGGCAAGCTGGCCGGTCAGCAAATTCAGCAGGGTGGTCTTGCCGGCGCCGTTGGGGCCGACGATACCGATGCGGCTGCCGCGCTTGATGCGCAGCGAAAAATCCGCCACCACTGCCCGGCCATCGTAGGATTTGCCGATTTCTTCCGCTTCGGCGATCAGCTTGCCGGACAGTGCGCCCTGGCTCTGGGCCAGCTTGACCGAGCCGAGAGCCGGCCGCTGGTCGCTGCGCTGCTGGCGCAGGGCCTTGAGCGCCCGCAAGCGCCCCTGGTTGCGCTTTCGGCGCGCGGCGACGCCATAGCGCAGCCAATCGTTTTCCCGGGCAATCTTGCGCTTCAGTTTGTGACGATTCAGGACCTCGGCCTCGAGCTGTTCATCGCGCCAGGCCTCGAAATGGGCAAAACCCTTGTCTAGGCGACGGATTTCGCCGCGATCAAGCCACAGGGTGGCGGTGCTGAGATTTTCCAGGAAGCGCCGGTCATGGCTGATCAGCACCAGGGCGCAGCGCAAAGATTGCAGCACCGTCTCGAGCCATTCGATGGCCGGCAGGTCGAGATGGTTGGTCGGCTCGTCGAGCAATAGAATGTCGGGCTTCGGCGCCAGGGCCCGGGCCAGGGCGGCGCGCTGGGCCTCACCACCGGACAGGGTTTGCGGCGCCTCATCGCCGGTCAGGCCGAGCCGGCCGAGCAGCGCCCGGGCGGGATGGGGGTCGCCATCGTCATCCATACCCGCTTCCACATAGTCCAGCACCGATGAGAACCCAGCTAAATCCGGCTCCTGAGGCAGATAGCGCAAGGCGGCGCCGGGGTGGATAAAACGGCTTCCCCGGTCGGGATCGAGGAATCCGGCGGCGATCTTGAGTAAGGTCGACTTGCCCGAACCGTTACGCCCCACCAGGCACAGCCGATCCCCCGGCGAGACCACAAGCTCGGCCGCCTCAAGCAAGGCGGCGCCGCCGAAGCTGAGGTCGATGTCTTGCAGAGTCAGAAGGGGTGGCGCCATGGCGGGAACAATAAATACTACGGGATCATTTGGGACCAGCCCCAATTACTAAACAGGGTTCACCAATCCACCGTGACGTCTGCCTACTGCCGCTTTCCGGTCATGCAAGGCGACGCCGCGTAACCGTCATTATGCGCCCTTATTAAAGATCGGTGTCCAGCGATAGTGAAGGAGACTTTCCCGAAGGCTTTCAAACGGGTCGCTAGCAGGGGCAAGAGTGTTCCTGTCCGTGTGCTCCTGTACGCGCTGCGTGCCGCGAATGTATATGGTGAACTGGCCCGAGACGTCCTGCTGGGCATAGGTCACGCCGGTCGCCTGATAGTGAAACGGCTCGGATCCTGCAAAATCTCGGGATCCTGCGTCCGAGGGGGCAAGGCCAAGCGCGATAACGCCGAGCAACCATAAGCCACTCATGGAGCTGAAGATGGCCAATGTGGAGCGAAGCTGTTAGTCTAACCCATTCTTAAACATTTGTTTCCCCTCGATTATATGAAAATTCTGTATGAACTTCTCCAACTTAACTAACGCCATATTAATCCTTGACGGTCATGCCAGCTATGACCGCCGTCATACATGGTTAATTTTCTTTGAGGGCCGGCACGTAAGCAGAACAGGCCGAATTCCGGAACTCCCCGATTGGCCCGTCGGTAAGGCTTGGATGGGAGGCAGTTCACTTGGCGGGGAAATGCTATTATGATTTCCTGAGTTGAGAAGAATATGGGAAATAACGGGGTTAAGCGTTTGACGGCGCTGGCCCCTTGGCCTTGAATGACGATCGTACACCCGTTGCCTGAAAGAGGATGCCGGCCATGATGAAATTTGTAATGACAGCGATGTTCGTTGTTGTACTGTCGGGATTTTCAGTGCCCGCCTCGGCCGGCGAAGATCAATGCGAGTGCACCGCGCGCCACCTGGACAAGATCAAGATGCGCGAATACCTGGCAACCATGAAGGCTGAGAAAGCGGCCGAGGAGGCCGCCGGGCTGGAAGCAGAGAGCGCCGGGGATGAAACCGACGCGGCGGCAACGGAGTCAGGCAACGAAGACCAGGCTGACGGCTGAGCGGCGGCTGATCATACCGGCTCCGAGGTGATGGGAATTCAGCTTCTGGCTGACGATCAACTCTGTTGCTCAAGGTCTGCAAGCTGTTCGTCAATCACCTCAAGCATTCGGGCGCCATCCATCGTTCCGTAGTGGCCGGGATAGACATGCTTCACCGGCAACTTGCGCATACGCCGGATACTGGAACAATAGCTTTCAGGGTCAGACGGCGGCCAGGCGGGTCCATGATTGCCGTCGTACAGCATATCACTGGTGAACAGGCTACCCGTCGCTGCTTCCCATAGCGCCAGGCCACCGGATGATCGTCCCGGCACATGCAGAACCTGCAATGATCGATCCCCCAGATCAAAGATATCGCCATCCTCCACGAGCCGCGATGGCGTGGCGGGGATAAATACATAATCTTCAACCCTGTAGCCTTCCCACGGCAAGGACCACAAGGTCGTGTCGTTCAAGTAAGTACTGACGTCGGCTTGTTCCCTATCGGGAGCGTTCAGAGCAGGCGCATCGATCGGGTGGCAGGCCCGGTCCAGGAAGCTGTTCCAGCCACCGGCATGATCATAGTAGCTGTTCAGGGCCACGGCCGTGACCGGCTTTTGGGCAATCGCTTGCACCAAGGGGGCGGGGGGAACGATGCCGCTGCCCGTATCCACGACGAGATCGCGTTCACTGCCACGAACCAACCAGATATCGCCGACAGCATAGGAATCGATGTGTGACTCCCGCAAGCGAATGATGTCGTTGTCACAGACTTCTATGGAAAACCAGACTTCGGCAATCGGTTTCACTGAATCAAGACCCTTCTCAATGGCCATCTCATTTCCTGCACATGACTGCATAGCTGCTCTCATAGTTCAGGGTATCCAGATCAATAGCATCTTTCGAGCCCTACATCCTTCGAGAACGCGCATTGCTCTTTCGTATTTTGACCTTTGATGGCTAAAGCAGGCACCGCCGCATCGGTCATCCTGGGCGACACGGCGGTCGCGGATTTTATCCATGCGGCGAAGCCGGATGTGGCCTGTGTAACCCCGGCGGCGGCGGCCTTTGCCGCCTTTCAGGCACTGGGGTCGGCCGGGTCAGCGTCCTCACGCCCTATAGCCAGCAGGTCACCGCTGAATTGGTGGCGTACTTCATCGACAACGGTCTTGCCGTGGCCAACGCCGAATGTCTCGGGTTCGAGGATGACCGGGAGATGGCGCGCATCAGCCCCGCCAGCATCATCGATGCCGGAGAGAGCGCCATGGCGGATGACGCCGAGGCGCTGTTATCTCCTGCACGGCCTTTCGGGCGGTGGCCTGATATCCGGGGTCGCCCTGGCGATGAAAGACGCCAAGCCTGATCTTCGCGTTTGCGGCGTCTCCATGGAGCGCGGGGCGGCCATGATCGAGGGCCAGCGCGCGGGCAAGCCGGTGATGGTGGAGGAGCTTCCGACCCTGGCTGATTCCCTGGGTGGCGGCATTGGTGCGGACAACCGCTATACCTTCAAGATGGTGCGCGACCTGGTCGATGAGCTGGTGGTCGTCAATAAGGTGGAAATCGCCAACGCGATCCGCCATGCCCATTGGCAGGAGAAGCAGGTGATCGAGGGTTCCGGCAGCGTCGGGATCGACGGTGAACCGGAAGCGGCACCATCTTCAATAGTTAGATCGGCTCGCCCTTGAGCATTTTACTGAGGATTTCGACGCGCATCGCAATGGACGGCATATGGGGGTTTATTTCGAGCGCCCGCTCAAACCAGAACAGGGCGGCTGGTGCGTCTTTCAGCTCGGTATAGATCAGCCCCATGCCGGACAGGGCGCCGAAATGGCGCGGCTCAAGGGCCAGGGTCCGCTCCACATCTGAGATCGATTCATCGTAGCGCCCCATGAGGAAATACAGCGTCGCGCGCTTGTTCCAGCCCTCGGCGAAATCCGCATCGCCTTCGATGATGGCGTTGAAGCTCTCCAGCGCCGTGGCGAACCGGCCTGCGTTCATGGCGGCGACGCCGTCGGCCATCAGCCGGTCGAGTTTTTCATCATCGGCAGCAGTCCAGAGGCCCCAGATCATCGCCTCGATGCCAGCAGTCTCGCCGGGGTTGTCGGTGACATGGAGACGCGCAAACAACGCATCCAGGCGGGCATCGTCCTGGCGCGCTTCGACGCTCGGTGCAAAGACCACCGCCGCCAGTAACACGAGAACCGGGAAGAGACGTTTCATGGTCTTCATGATAGGGCGCTGATCCCGCTTGGGCCAACACAATAGCGTGATCGCAAGGGGGTTAGTCGGCAAGCGCCGCCGGGCGCGGGCCGCCGGTCGCCCAGTCGATCAGCTCGACCGGATGGATGACGGGAACGGACGAGGCCCGCTCAAGCTGATTGATGCAGCCGATATTGCCGGCGGCGACGATCTCCGCGCCGGTGCGCTCAAGGGTCTCGATCTTGCGCGCGAGAAGGCGCCCGGCGAGGTCCGGCTGCAGCAGGTTATAGACCCCCGCCGAGCCACAGCAGAGATGGCCGTCGGGCACATCGCGCACCTCGTAGCCCGCCGCCGCGAGCACCCGCTTGGGCAGGTCATGGAGCTTCTGGCCGTGCTGGAGAGAGCAGGCCGAATGATAGGCGACGACAGGGCGCGGGCCGGCCTTCTCGGGGGTAATGCCGAGCTCATCCAGCAGCTCGCTCACGTCTTTCGCCAACCCTGCGATTTCGCCCGCCGCCTCGGCCCACTCAGGGTCATCGGCCAGTAAATGGCCGTAATCCTTGACCATGGTGCCGCATCCCGAGGCATTGGCGATGATGGCGTCGAGCCCGTCGCCCTCTATCTCGGCGCGCCAGGCCGCCAGATTGGCGCGGGCGCTTCGGCGGGCGGCGTCTTCATGGCCCAGGTGATGGACCAGGGCGCCGCAGCAGCCGACCCCCTCGGCCACCACCACCTCGCAGCCCAGGCGGGTCAGCAGGCGGATAGTGGCCTGGTTGATCGACGGCGCCAGCACTTGTTGGGCACAGCCCGTGAGCAGGGCGACGCGCCGCCGCCGGGTGCCAACGGCGGGAATGACCTGGGGACGATCAAGGGGTGAAGGGCTTTCAATCCGGGCCGGGGCCATGGCAACGAGAGAGGCCAGGCGTCCCGGCAGGAATCGCGCCAAGGCCCGCATCGGCCGCGCCGCGTGCAAGGCGAGGCGGAACAGCCCGGGGCGCGGCACCACCAGAGACAACAGGCGGCGCAGCATCCTGTCGGCCCAGGGCCGCTCATAGGTTTTCTCGATATGGACCCGGGCGCTGTCGATGAGACGGACGTAATTGACCCCCGAGGGGCAGGTGGTGGCACAGGAAAGGCAGCTCAGACAGCGGTCGATATGGGTCACCACCCGGGGCGCCGGCGCCGTTCCGCGCTCCAACATCTGTTTGATCAGATAGATACGCCCGCGCGGGCTGTCGAGTTCGTCAGCCAGCAAAACATAGGTCGGACAGGTGGCCAGGCAGAAGCCGCAATGGACGCATTTACGGAGGATGTTTTCGGCTTCCTCGATCTCGGAGGCGGCAAGCTGGGCCAGGGTGAAATTGGTCTGCATGGACTACCGATCAGAACAGTTGATCGCCTCCGAGACCTTCGACGACCTCCGCCCAATCACCGCCATCGGGGCGCGAGCCCGCGACCAACCGCGCCTTGTCGCTCTCATCGGTGATCCAGAACCACAGCCGCCCGTCGCGATAGGTAGCGCCGACCCGATAGACATGGCCGGCTTGGGCAAGAAGCGCGATTTTACGGTCGCGCGACAGGGACATGGCGCAGCTCTCGCCGGTTGTGCAAAGCGCCCCATGACGATAATTGAAATAGACCGCGTGGCGACCGGCAGTGACCTCGACGTTACGGTACATTGGCTTGTTGCCGCTATCGACGAGGTCGGTATCGTCGATCCGCGTCAGGGTCACATGGCCGCGGCCGAAGAGATAAACCTCCTCGGCGGGGCCACCCCTGACGACGGCGGTGTCATCGGCTGAGAACAACGCCGGGCCGGGCGGCTGTGGCGGCGTCGCAATGCAGGCCGCCAGCAACAGCAACGCGGCCGGCGCCATCCACCGGCATCGTCTGACAGGAGTCCTCGTCGTCATGATGCAAGACTATCACGAACCGTATGGCTGAGGTGTTGCGGAATCGTGTCTGTCGGCGCTACAACCGCAGTATGGTCACAACAGATATCGTCATTATCGGCGCCGGCCCGGTCGGACTGTTCGCGGTGTTCGAAGCCGGCATGCTGCGCATGCGCTGTCATGTCATCGACGCCCTCGACATGATCGGCGGCCAGTGTGCGGCGCTGTATCCGGAAAAGCCGATCTACGACATCCCCGGCTATCCGCGTATCGACGCCCTGGAGCTGGTCGACAAGCTGATCGAGCAGGCGGCCCCATTCGAGCCGGTCTATCACCTCGGCCAGCAGGTGGTGGCCATAAGCGAGACCGAGACCGGCTGGCGTGTGGGTACTTCGACGGGGGATGAGATCGAGGCCCGCGCTGTGATCATCGCGGCGGGCTGCGGCTCGTTTGGGCCCAACCGTCCGCCCCTGGAAGAGCTCGAACAATACGAAGGCAGCTCTGTGTTCTATATGGTCAGCCGCCGCGAAGATTTTCGGGACAAACGGGTGGTCATCGCCGGCGGCGGCGATTCCGCGGTCGATTGGGCGGTCTCTCTCGCCGAGGTGGCGGCCCGGGTATCGGTGATTCACCGCCGGGCCAAATTTCGCGCGGCACCCGACATGGCCGAACGCTTGGGCAAACTGGCCGAGGACGGCGTCGTCGATTTGGTGGTTCCCTATCAGCTCGACCGGCTGGAAGGTCGTGCTGGGCGCCTGGATGCGGTGGTCGTGCGCGACCTGGACGGGGCCGAGCGCCGCCTTGAGGCCGATGCCCTGTTATGCTTTTTCGGCCTGGCCATGAGCCTGGGACCGATTGCCGACTGGGGCTTGTCCCTCGACCATAACCACATCACTATTGAGGCCTCGACCACGCAAACCAACCGGGGCGGGATCTTCGCTATCGGCGATATCGCGCGCTACCCGGGAAAGCTCAAACTCATCCTCAGTGGTTTTTCGGAGGCCGCCCTGGCGGTTTACGCCATTCACCCGCTGGTCTTTCCCGGCGAGGCATTGCATTTCGAATATTCCACCAACAGCGGAATTACGACTCTGAGCGAGACGTGACATCCATCGGTAGATAGCTGGTTATCCTGGTGCCGGCGTCACTCGATTCCACATCGATATGGCCGCCGTGAAGCTCGACGAAAGACTTTACCAGCGGCAGGCCCAGACCGGTTCCCGCTGCATGCACAGGGGCATTGCCGTGGCGCCAGAACTTTTCAAAAATACGCACCAGGTCATCGTGGGGAATACCGCCGCCGGTATTGCTGACTGCAATCGCTAGAACCCCCTTGTCCTGGGCAACCTTCAAGGCCACCGTTCCGCCATCGGGGGTATATTTGATGGCGTTGCTGAGCAGGTGAAAAATTGACTGTTTAATACGCCGTTCATCGCCGACCATATCGCCGAGGTTAGCCGCACAGTCGTAATCCAGGGTGACGTTCTCGGTGCGCAGGCGCTGGTGAGTCAGCGTCAGAATGCTTTCCAGCATAGCGTCAATATTGAAGGCGCCGATATCAAGCCGCATATGGCCGGCCTCGATAGTGGCAAGGTCGAGGATGTCGTTGACCAGCTGTAAGAGATGCTGGGATGAATCAAAGATGCCCTGGACATATTTGGCCTGACGGGTCTCGAGACTGCCGAAATATCCCGCCGACAACAACTCGCTGAAACCGATGATGGTGTTGAGCGGCGTACAAAGCTCGTAGGAAACATTGGAAATAAACTCCGACTTCAAGCGGTCGGCCTCCTGGAGCGCTTCATTGCGCTCGCGCAGCGCCAGTTCCACATTGTTGCTGTCGGTGACGTCGAGATAGGTCATCAAGGTGGCGCCGTCGGGCAGCGGCACACTGGCCCATTCGAGAACCGTGTCGTCGGTGCGATCGAGCCGGTTGAAGCTTGGCGAGCGTTCGGTGGTATGGGCGATGATGCGCGTCTTGAAGGCGTCCCAATCGTCGCCGTGATCGTAAAGCTCTCTGGTCATCTCGAGGATTTCGGCGATATGCGGCTCGCCGTCGAGTTGATCACCGTCGAGCTTCCAGATGCGCGCGTAGCCGGGATTGCGCAGCTTAAGGCGGCCATCGCTGCCAAACACGGCAACGCCTTCATAGAGATTGTCGAGGGTGGCGCTTTGCACCGCGATCAGCGTATTGAGAGAGCTCTCCAGGGCCAGGGTGTCGGTCACGTCCTCGAAGGAAAACATCAGCCCGCCGAAGGGATGCGGTGTCGTCTTGAGATGCAAAGAGATACCGCTGGGTAGGAACAGAACCTCTTCGTAGGGTTCTATCAGATCGGTAAACATGGCCTCGCGCTTGTCCCTGAAGGCGGAATAATCCGGTACCTCGGGCAGGCGGCGTTTGGTTCGCAAGTGTTCGAGCACTTCCCTGTACAGAGGTTTCTCGCGCAACCATTCGGGATCGAGATCGAACATCTTGGCGTAGGCGCTATTGGCAAACTCGAGCTGCTTGTCGGGACCGTAAATGACGATGGCGGTGGACAGGCTACCGATCACCTCGGCATGGGCCGCCATATGCTGTGCAAGATCGCGCTGGTTTTCCTCCATCTCGGTCACATCCCAGGCCGTCCCAACAGTACCGCCGTCCAGGGGCGCCTCGGTCAAATGGAGCAATCGCCGGGCGCCGTTGACCACCACATGATATGCGGCGCCCTGGACGTCCCCCGTGTTGCGCGCCTTATCGGCGAGCTCATAAGCCTTCTTCTGGTCCGCATCGGCGACCAGCTCGATGCCCTGCCCTTCCGTGGCAGACGCCACGTCGGCCTCGACAATTTCCGCATAGGTTTTGTTGCAATAGGTCAGGGCATGATCCTCGTCGCGCCGCCAGATCGGCAACGGGACGGTGTCCAGGGTCTCGATCAGGCGATCGCGGGCGGCGCGCCCGGCGGCGCTGGCGGCCTCCCTGTCGCTCACATCGCACAGCCATAAGATCATGCCGACAGGGTCGTCTCGATTTGGCACGGCTCGGGCGGCGACTTCGAAATGCCGTGTGCCGTCACGAGTTGCCACCGTCATGTCGAAGTCATCACCGCCGCCGCGCACCGTATCAATGCCCGCGACAAGAAGCGCATGATGGTCTTCATCGAGCGTCGCCATGAAAGCTTCGAGGCCGTCTCCGAAGGCCGAGGAAAAATTGGACGACAGCCGTTCGCCGTCTTCGCGGTAATCCACAAAGCAGAATCCGCCGGGCATGGCGTCCAGCATGATCTGCTGAAGATCGCTGTTTAATTTCATCTGCCGCCAGGCCCTGAAAGCCCAGGGCAAGAAAACCGGCGGCCGGGAGCAGGCTCAGCATTGCTAGTCCCCGGGCATGGGCGGCCCAGGAGACAAAGCCCCGGCGACCAGCAGGATAGCCAGGCCAAAAGCCAGGGCCCACGCGCCGAGAGCATACATGCGGCTTGATTTTAATCTCAACGTCACATCGGGAAGCTTAAGGCCCTATTTACCATCAGACAAGATGGCCCTGGAGACGCGACCGTTCAGTTCAATCCGCTTTCAGCGATGAAACGGGCGGAATCTCTAGTAGCGATATTGGTCGGGCTTGAAGGGTCCGGCGGCGTCCAGGCCAAGATAGTCGGCCTGCTTGTCGGTCAGCTTGGTGAGGCTCACGCCGAGCTTCTCGAGATGCAGGGTGGCGACCTTTTCGTCGAGATGCTTGGGCAGCACATAGACCTTGTTTTCATAGGCATCTGCATTAGTCCACAGCTCGATCTGGGCGAGCACCTGATTGGTGAAGGAACAGCTCATGACAAAGCTAGGATGGCCGGTGGCGCAGCCCAGGTTGACCAGGCGGCCCTTGGCCAGCACGATCAGGCGCTTGCCGTCGGGGAAGGTTATCTCATCGACCTGGGGCTTGATCTCGTCCCAGGCCAGGTTTTCCAGGGCGGCGATCTGAATCTCGCTGTCGAAATGGCCGATGTTGCAGACGATGGCGCGATCCTGCATGGCCCGCATGTGATCGATCGTTATGACATCGACATTTCCGGTGGCGGTGACGAAGATATCACCGAGCGGCGCCGCCTGCTCCATGGTGACCACCTCATAGCCTTCCATGGCAGCTTGCAGCGCGCAAATCGGGTCGATTTCGGTAACCAGCACGCGCGCGCCCTGGCCGCGCATACTCGCCGCCGAGCCCTTGCCCACATCGCCGAAGCCGCAAACCACCACGACCTTGCCGGCGACCATCACGTCGGTCGCCCGCTTGATGCCGTCGATCAGGGATTCTCGAACACCGTAGAGATTGTCAAATTTCGACTTGGTGACCGAATCATTGACGTTGAATGACGGCGCCATAAGGGTTCCGTCGCGCTCCCTATCGTAGAGGCGGAGTACGCCGGTGGTGGTTTCCTCCGACAGGCCGCGCACGTCGGCCATGAGATCGGCATGGTCATCATGCATCATCAGGGTCAGGTCGCCGCCGTCGTCGAGGATCATGTTGGGGCGCCAGCCATCGGGCCCGATGATGGTCTCGCGGATACACCATTCGGCCTCTTCCTCGGTCTCGCCCTTCCAGGCGAAGACCGGCACGCCGGTGGTGGCAATCGCCGCTGCTGCCTGGTCCTGGGTCGAGAAAATGTTGCAGGAGCTCCAGCGCACCTCGGCGCCGAGAGCGGTCAGGGTTTCGATCAGCACGGCGGTCTGTATGGTCATATGCAGACAGCCCGCGATTCGCGCGCTCTTGAGCGGCGCGGCGGCGCCGTATTCCTCGCGCAGCGCCATCAGACCCGGCATCTCGGTTTCGGCAATGCTGATCTCCTTGCGACCCCAATCGGTCAGGGAAATATCAGCGACTTTGTAGTCGGCATTCTCGGTCATAAAGAACTCCTGGGGGATAGTATTAGGCGCGGATCAGAGATAGTGCACATAGGGATTAAAATGGCCTTACACATTAAAATGGCCTTACACAACCGCATTGAAGTCATCGAGCAGGGCGCCGATGACGCCGCTGTCGGATTGTTCCATCATGGTGCGCACCCGGCGCGTCGCCTCGTCCAGACTGAGCGCGCGGATACGCTGCTTGACCAGGGGCAGGCCGGTGGACGACATGGAGAGATGGCGGATGCCGAGACCCAGCAGAAGGGCGCTGTAGCGCGGATCGCCGGCGATCTCGCCGCAGATGTTAACTGGAATACGCGCCCGCAAGGCTGACTCGGTGGCGAATTGAATGACCCTAAGAACCGCCGGATGGAGCGGATTGTACAACGACGCCACCTGCTCGTCGCCGCGGTCGATGGCCAGGGTGTACATGGTCAGATCATTGGTGCCGATGGAGAAAAAATCACAGACCCTGGACAGGCTGTCGGCGGCCAGGGCAGCGGCGGGCACCTCGATCATGGCGCCGATGGGCGGCAGGGGATCGGCTATTTTCACCCGCTTGCGGCGAAGCCGGCGCACCACCTTGTCCATCACCTCGCGCACCTTGCGCACCTCGGCGGCGGAGCTGATCATCGGCAGCAGAATACGGATCTGGCCATGAACCCCGGCCCGCAGCATGGCCTCAAGCTGATCTTCCAGCAGGGGGCGCACCTTGAGCGACAGACGGATAGCGCGCAGGCCGAGGGCCGGATTGGCGCTCGGCACAATATGATCGGATAGGGAAAAGGCCAGCTTGTCGCTGCCCGCATCCAGGGTGCGCAGGGTGACCGGGCGGCCTTCCATGGGCTCGATGATCTCGCGCAGGGCGCTATATTGCTCGTCTGCGCTGGGCGCCTGCTCGCGGTTCATATACATGAACTCGGTACGCACCAGGCCGATGCCCTCGGCGCCGGATTTCAGGGCGCCGGCGACTTCGCTGGGAAATTCGACATTGGCATGCAGGGTGATGGTGACCGCGTCGCGGGTTGTCGCCGACAGGCTTTTGAGCCGCGCCAGTTGGCGCTGACGTTGGGCGATATCCGCCTGGCGGGCCCGATAATGCGCCATGGTCGAGGCCGTCGGATTGACCACCACGCGACCGGCGCCGCCATCGATCACCACCATATCGCCCTGACGCAGCTTGTGGGTCAGGCCGGCGATGCCGATGATCGCCGGCAGACCGAGAGAGCGCGCCATGATCGCGGTGTGCCCCTGAGGCCCGCCCAGCACCGTGGCAAAACCACCGACCCGTTCAGGATCCATCAGGGCTGTGTCGGCGGGGCTGAGTTCTTCGGCAATGATGACGGTGCCTTCCTCAAGATCCGAGAAGGCCTGATAGGGCACCGCCATGAGGGCGCGCAGCAAGCGACCGCCGACATCGCGGACATCCTGCAGCCGGCCCGAGAGATACTCATCCTCCATTGCGGCAAAGGCTTCGCTGATCAGGCTGAGTTCTTCGGCGACGGCGGCCTCGGCGTTGATCTTCTGCTTGGCGATGCGCTTGTCGACGCCGCGCACCAGGCGTGAATCGGCGAGCATCAAGGCATGAGCGTCGAGCAGATAGCCGAGCTCCTCGGCGGCGCTTCCGGGCAGCGCCAGGGCCTTGGAGCGTAGTTTTTCGATCTGCCCGCCGGCAGTCTTCACCGCATCGGCAAAGCGCGCCCGTTCGGCCTTGAGCTGCTTGGCCTTGATGGTGAATTTGGGCACTTCGATGGCGCCGGGCTCAACCACATGGGCCGGACCGATGGCGATGCCCGCGGCAACGCCGATCCCGTCGAAATACTGCTCGCCCGATGGGCGTCTCTTGGCTGCGCGTTTCGCCGCCATAACCTGTCCTCGATCTATTGTCTTAAGCTGGATCAACTCTCATCGAATTTGCCCGTGACCATGCCGGTGATCGCCTCGATTGCCTGGGCGGCCTCGGGGCCATTGACGATCAGCTCGATCTCACAGCCCCGGCCGGCGGCCAGCATCATCAACCCCATAATAGACAAGCCCGACACCTCGGTATCGTCCTTGCGCACGGAAACCTCGGCGTCGAACGCCCCCACGGTCTTGACGAACTTGGCGGCGGCGCGGGCATGGAGGCCGCGCTCATTGGCGATCACCAGGGTGCGGCGCAGCACCGCCCCATCGGTGGGCGCCTCGACCTCCTCCTCGCCAGCCAGCGGCATCAAGCCTCCCCAGCGAGCAGAACACTAGCGACATTGATGTATTTCCGGCCCGCCTCCTGGGCCGCGGCGACCGCATCAGCCAGGACAGCGCTATCGCGGATACTGGCCAGCTTGATGAGCATCGGCAGGTTTACGCCGGCGATCACTTCGACATTGGCCTTGTCCATGATCGATATGGCGAGATTCGACGGCGTGCCGCCGAACATGTCGGTCAGGACGATAACGCCGTCGCCGTCATCGACCTCGGCGACGGCAGCCAGGATATCCTTGCGGCGCTGGTCCATATCGTCCTCGGGTTCAATGCAGACGGCGCCGATGTTGTTTTGCGCGCCGACCACATGCTCAGTGGCGGCGATGAACTCCCGCGCCAGCCCGCCATGGGTGACCAGCACTAAGCCGATCATAAGGCCGCCACCAGAGCGATAGGCTGTTGAGCTGCCGCAACCGCGAGACGCACCCTGGCCGGGGCCGAGGCAGCCTCAGCGACGAGGCGCATGAGCGGCATCTCAACCTCAAGCAAGGAACAGACCATGGGCTCGGGCATGCGCTCGATAGTCTCCGCGTCGACCAGGTCGATAACCAGATCGATGGTCGTATAAGCGGTTGAGGGCACGCGCATGATGCCCATGCCACGCACCTCAATCATGCCGGCAATATTGCCAGGCGCCCGCCCTATAAGGGCGCCATCCAAAACCTCAAGATCGACCCGGTCATCGGCGATCAGGGAGGCGCCGTCGTCTATCAGACGCAGGGCCAGGTCCGATTTCCCGCTGCCTGACGGTCCGCGCAGCAAGACGCCGACGCCGGACAGTTTTACGCAAGTGCCGTGAATTTGATGCGTCATGCTGGAGAAGGTGAGCCGTTGATGCCTCGGAGTCAATATAGGCGAATCCCGGGCTTCTGCTGTTATGCCGCGTGGCTGGTTGCCGAATCGGTGAGCAGAGCATAGATCGCCTCGGCGCTGTCGCAGCCGCGAAGCTTTTCGCAGATCGTCTTGTCGCGCAGCAGCCGTGACACCCGCGCCAGGGCCTTGAGATGGTCAGCACCTGCGGATTCGGGCGCCAACAGCAGAAATATCAAATCGACGGGCTGATCGTCGATCGCCTCGAAGTCGATGGGCTGTGCGAGCCGCGCAAACAAGCCGTGCAGCCGATCGAGATCGGCGAGCTTGCCATGGGGGATAGCGATGCCGACGCCAACGCCGGTGGTGCCCAGGCGCTCGCGTTCTATCAGCGTGTGAAAGATGGCCCTCTCGTGGAGTCCGGTCACCTGTGCGGCGCGTTGGGCAAGCTCCTGCAGAAGCTGCTTTTTGCTGCCCGCTTTCGAGTTGGCGACGACACCGTCCACACTGACCAAGTCAGCGATTTCCATGATGCGTACTTAAAACCTTGTTATTCGTCGTCGAGGTTAATTTGATCGCGGTGATGATCGCGCTTCTTGCGCTTGTAGCGCCGGAGTTGTTTTTCAATATGGTCGACAGCCGTGTTGAAGCTTAAGTGGATTTCTGCTTCGTCGGCCTGACCTTCCCACTCCATACCCTTGCCCACATGAACCCGGATATGGGTGCGGAACAGGGCACCTTCGTGGGAGAACACAACCTGGGCGTGGATGGCATTATCGAAGTATTTAGTGACACTTTCGGTAATGCGCTTTTTAGCATGGTTGCGCAAGGCTTCGCCAACATCGATCCGCTGACCGGTAACCGAAATTTCCATATCGTCCAGGGTTCCAATTTACGACGATTCGACTTAATGGCAGCCGATCCCAGAGGGGGGATGTCGCACCGGCAACCGCGAGAGGCCCGGACCATAGTTCCCGTCCTGTGGCGAGTCAATAGCCCCGCCGGGGGCTGGCTATGAACCCCGCAGGGGGCTGGCCCGCCGACGCCGCATGGAAGACGGAATATTCATGGCTTCGCGGTATTTAGCGATGGTGCGCCGGGCGATATCGATGCCCTCGCTGCTTAATCTCGACACCAGGCGGTCATCGGAAAGCGGCGCGGCGGCGTCTTCGCCTTCGATCAGCGCCTTGATCCGGTAGCGCACGGATTCCGACGAATGCGCCGCCTCCCCGCCAAGGCTGCTGGCAATCGCCGTGGTGAAAAAATAGCGCATTTCGAAAATCCCGCGCGGCGTGATCATATATTTATTGGCGGTGACCCGGCTCACCGTGCTCTCGTGCATATCGATCGCCTCGGCAATATTGCGCAGCACCAGCGGCCGCAAATGCTGGACGCCGTGGTTGAGAAAACCTTCCTGCTGGCGAACCAGTTCGGTCGCCACCCTGAGGATGGTGGTGGCGCGCTGGGCCAGAGACTTGACCAGCCAATTGGCGTTGTTGAGACAGTCGGAAATATATTCGCGGTCGCGCTTGTTTTTTGTTTGTTTGCTGATCGTCGCGTAATAGCGCTCATTGACCAGCACCTGAGGCAAGGTTTCGTTGTTGAGCTCGATGATCCACTCGCCGCCGCCCTGGCGGACGATGACGTCGGGCACCAGGGTCTGCGCCACTTCGCTGGTGAAGGCGAGGCCGGGCTTGGGATTAAGCGCCTGGATCTCGGCCAGCATATCGGCAAAATCCTCATCGTCGGCGCCGCAACGCCGCCTCAGGGTCTGGTAGTCACGGTCGGCCAGCAGGTCGAGATTATCGACCAGTTTGGCCATGATCGGGTCCAGCCGATCCTGCTCGCGCAGCTGCAGAGTCAGACATTCCGCCAGATCGCGGGCGAACACGCCGATCGGGTCGAAGCCCTGGAGCCTCTCCAGGGTGGCCTCGACGCGGGCCTCGTCGCAGCCCAGACGGTCGGCGATTATGGCGATATCGCCGTCGATATATCCGGCGTCGTCGAGCAGGTCGATGATATGCGTGCCAATGATCCGATCGACGGGGTCGTCAAGATCGACGTTGAGCTGGTTCAACAGATGATCTCGCAGGCTGATATTCGCCGCGGGCGCAAAATCGAGGGCGCTGGACGCCCCGCTTGCGGCGCCTGTGGGCGTGCTGTGCCAAACTTCCATGGTCACAGGCGGCGCGGTTTCGGATCCCTGATCGCTGTTCCACATATTGTCATAATCGGAGTCGAGCGCCTCCACCGGGCTCTCAGCCGGTGTCGCCTCACTGTTTTCCGGCTGGTTTTCGGCCGGCGTAGAGGATTGATCGTCATTATCGGCGCGCTCGAGCAGAGGATTCTGCTCAAGCTGCTCATCCACATAGGCGGTGATTTCCAGATTGTTGAGCTGCAGCATCTTGATCGCCTGCTGCAGCTGCGGCGTCATAACGAGCGCCTGGCTCTGGCGGAGATCGAGGCGGGGGGCTAGAGCCATGGGCGGCTCCAATCCGGTCTCAAAGGCTGAAGCGTTCGCCCAGATAGACTCTGCGGACATCCTCGTGAGAAACGATGTCGTCGGGCGTTCCCTCCATCAACACGGCCCCTTCGTGCAGGATGTAGGCGCGGTCGATGATTTCGAGAGTCTCGCGAACATTGTGCTCGGTAATCAGCACACCGATGCCGCGATCCTTGAGATGCGACACCAGATCGCGGATATCGGCCACCGCTATGGGGTCGATCCCGGCGAGCGGCTCGTCGAGCAGGATGAAGCTCGGCTGGGAGGCCAGGGCGCGGGCAATCTCCACCCGCCGCCGCTCGCCGCCCGACAGGGCCGGCGCCGGGGTGCGCCGCAAATGGGTGATCGAGAACTCGGCGAGCAGGTCTTCGAGCATGATCTCGCGCTTCTCGCGGGTCGGCTCCACAACCTCGAGAACGGCGCGGATATTGTTCTCCACCGACAGGCCGCGGAAGATCGACGCCTCCTGGGGCAGATAG
>Ga0066376_10001927_pt1 | contig 19744 bp, 21 predicted proteins | sample Knorr_S15_td_Bot_FD_77009 | JGI IMG/M metagenome (GOLD analysis project Ga0066376, IMG submission 77009) | Marine microbial communities from Southern Atlantic Ocean transect - Knorr_S15_td_Bottom_ad_5009_LV_A | ecosystem: Environmental > Aquatic > Marine > Oceanic | place: Southern Atlantic...
AACGTCATTGTAACGTGCCTTTGTCTTGCCTGAACTCCCTATCTGACCTATGTCTTTAGCAGGATTTCAAAGCCTCAAAACCAAGGTAGTTGCCATGACTGATATCGCCACCACAGACGACATTTTCTATAATCGTTCCGGCATGGATCAAAAACGTGTTGAAGGCATTGTCGAAGACGCCCTTCACGGTGCCGATGATGGTGAGCTGTTCTTGGAATACAATCAGTCGGAAAGCTTTGTCTTTGATGACGGCCAGCTTAAGAACGCTAGTTTTGACACTATGCAAGGTTTTGGCCTGCGCGCCATTGCGGGTGAAACAGCTGGCTACAGCCACGCTTCTGAGCTCAGTGAAGATGCCCTCAAACGCGCCAGTGACACAGTTAAAACCATCCATGCCGGTCATGGCGGCACAATGGCAGCAGCACCTTCGCCAACAAATCGCAGCCTCTATATTGATGACAACCCGCTCAACATGGTGCCGTTCGAAACCAAAGTTAAGGTACTGTCTGATATTGATGCCTATGCGCGTGGGCTTGATGATCGGATCAAGCAAGTGTCAGCGTCGCTTTCCGGCGAATGGCAAGCCGTTCAAATTGTACGCGGTGATGGCAGTCGAGCCGCTGATATTAGGCCTCTTGTGCGGCTCAATGTATCTGTGGTTGCCGGCGATGGTGAACGCATGGAGGCAGGTAGCTACGGCATGGGTGGCCGGGAAACCTATGAGACCTATTTGCTGACAGACACCTGGCAAGGCGCGGTCGATGAAGCGCTTCGCCAAGCCCTGGTTAATTTAGAAAGCGTCGCTGCACCAGCCGGTGAAATGCCGGTGGTATTAGGTCCTGGCTGGCCCGCTATTTTATTGCACGAAGCCATCGGCCACGGTTTGGAAGGCGACTTCAACCGTAAAAAAACGTCTGCTTTTTCAGAACTGATGGGGCAACGCGTCGCCGCCCCCGGCGTCACTGTTGTCGATGACGGCACAATTGAAGACCGCCGCGGATCACTTTCCATTGACGACGAAGGCACACCTGCACAGCGAACCGTTTTGATCGAAGACGGCATCCTGACCGGCTACATGCAGGACCGGATGAATGCCCATCTCATGGGCGTGCCCAGCACCGGCAATGGCCGGCGTCAAAGTTATGCCCACGCCCCGATGCCGCGGATGACCAACACGGTCATGGAAAATGGTGAGCATGATCCGGAAGAAATCATCAAATCCGTTAAAAAAGGTCTCTACGCTGTTAATTTCGGTGGCGGTCAAGTTGATATTACGTCGGGTAAATTTGTCTTCACCTGCACCGAAGCCTATCAAATTGAAGACGGCAAATTGGGCGCCGCTGTTAAAGGCGCGACGCTGATCGGCAGCGGTCCGGAAGCGCTTAAAACGGTTTCAATGATCGGCAATGATATGGCTCTTGATCCAGGTGTCGGCACCTGCGGGAAAGACGGCCAGGGCGTACCGGTCGGCGTTGGCCAGCCGACCATGCTGTTGGATGAACTGACAGTTGGCGGAACTGAAGTCTAGCCAATCGTAGAAACCAAGGTTCAAATTATAGCAGCCAACGTGCGTTAAAATACGCCCTGAAATACAATCATGATGACCAAACAAATGATCCAATAACCGGCCTCCACATTTCGAGCATATCCGGATTTTTGTGCAAACATTCCACCTGAATAAGCCAGAACGATAAATGCCACAGTCGCTAGTATCACTGTAAGCAGTGCGTTTGAGACCGCCGTAACACCAACAAACCAGCTCATCAGCATCAACCCTATGAACTGCGCTACCATGGCCCCAACAGGCATGTTGCCAGCTGTTCCCAACTCTACGCCAACACCCTCAGCCCATTTCGTTCCAAAAAGTTTTGGCGAAAACCAAAGCCATCCAACAAGGAAGGAAACGACGGCACCAACAATGACCCCCGTCCAACTTACATCTGTCGTCAATTCATTCATAATATTTTCTCCAAACAGTTAAGCCGTGATTTTCTAAAATACACTACTACGTCCGAAACATTTGATGTGCACGGTACATTTTTTCTCTAAAACTCAGTCTACGGTTTTTAACCAGTTTATGGCCTCAGATTGAGAGTCAAATTTCTTACCTGTTAAGCCTTCTCGATCCAAAACAGTTCGGATAATATTCTTCGAGCGAAGAGAAGGCTTTCCTCCATCAACTATTGCGAACGGTCGGCGAAAAAAATATCTTGAGGCACCTAAAAACAATTTCTCCGCCACAAGCGGAACATCATCGTCCGTTATTCTGTCGTCTGTTTCGGAAATGTCTAAAATCACATTACCTTCAAAATCGAAAGGAATAGTGCTTTTGATTATTTCGGAAATCTCCCCAATTGTAGAGCGCTCAAAAAGACCCTGAATCATTATCGATGCTATCTGTTTATTTGAGACTATAGTATATTCGATATTTACACTGCATGGCATTGAAGTTTCTCCGACACAATTATCTCCTTACAACTTGATGGCGCACCTGACCGCGCGTCAATGTAGTCATCGTTTGCTGTTTAACAATGACATCGCTTCATAATCGAAACAATATTTCGAAAATGATCACAAGCCTTTGATTCGAATACTATAATGGATTACCGTCACAAAATTCGGCATTATCTCTAATAATTGCCAGGTTTTCTAAAATGAACCAATGTCCGCTTTTGGTGGCAGTCAAAAGCAGACTCTTTTGCATCTCCCGGATAGAGTCCGCTTTTGGGTATTAACCAGACGTTTTGACTTCATATCAATACGAGTGGTTTTCCATTTACGTCACTCCTCCGGCTAGAAGTTGAGAGCAATTATTGGCAAAATTGATTTCTAATTGTGCGCTTGCCAATTTAGAAAAAATGTTACGACGCAACTTGAAGCTTGCCGTTCACGCCATAGCGGTTGATCAATTTATCAATCAGTCCGTTTGCTATTGAGCCAGTCACAAACTCCTGCAAAAACACGGCGGCAGCTGTATTTTTTAATTGCGTGCCAATGGCTTGCTCGACCTTCATATAGCGGCCACCAAGAATATGGGTACCCGGCAGTTTTTCTATGTTTTGGTCCAATGCCGGTCGAAGTCCCGCCAATGCATCCAGATTTTCGCCAGCGAACAGATCGACCGCTGCGGGCAAGCCTTCGGCGCGGTGGAGCTCAGCATGTTGCAATGTCCGCGTGAGATATAGATCATAGGCGCTTGTCCGCGATACAGCGATGCGCACACCGGCCTGATCAACATCTTCAACCGTTTGAAAGGTAGAACCATCAGGCACCAGATAGGTTGCTTCAATTTCAACGTAAGGGTCCGTGAATGAAATAAATTCGGCCCGTGCGGGTTCGTCGGCGATCATCACTATATCGCAGGTTTCATTTTTAATCGCTTCAGCCGTACTGCCGGGAGTGGCGCAGGGGACATACGAAACCTCTACGCCCAACTTGTCGGCAATCGCTTTTGCGATATCCGGCGACACACCTTCAGGGTCGCCATCCGGTGTTTCGCCGGTGACCAGAAAAATGTTCGCTAGATTTATGCCGGCTCTTAAGACACCTGTCGGTGCAAGTTCAGCAATAACGTCATCATACATTCTATTTTTTAACTCATTGGGGATGGACAGGGTTCCCATTCTTCAAACTGAGAACTGCCGGAGCGCGTAAAATGCGCCAATGTATCGTGTTGCGCAGCAAAATGACCGGTTTCGCCGGCATGGGAATCACCAGCTGGAATTTCATATTTAAATTCGTGGCGATTAAATTCGCCAAAAATCTTTTTGCCGCTCGGCGTGATAATGATTGGGCCTTCAATGGTGACTTGGCGCCCTTTTGTTGCACCAACGTCCATCGATCTGGTGAGCCTCAAGCGGTGCTGGTATAACAAAAACTGATTTGGTCGGCATAAAAAATTCCTCCAATCAATTGGGCGACTAATAGGCGTATTCCTTAAACACCGGATCGACACTGCCCGACCAATCGCCATCGAAATGGGCGAGCAATTCTTCAGCCGGTGTGATCCCACTTTCCGCAATCGCATGAAGCGGGTTTAAAAACACGGTTTCATCCTGTCCAGAGCCGTCTAATTTGGCGCGGCGCGTTAAACCCTGTTTAGCAATCTTCAGGACATCTTTTGCCAAATCCTGAAGCGAGCCACCGCGGAATGGCGTTTTGAGCGCTGTCATCGGAACTTGGTCGCGAAGCGCAGACACTTCGGCATAGCTCCAATCGCTGATCAAATACGTAATGTCGCTTAAAGCCTGATCGTCATACAACAAACCAACCCAAAACGCTGGTAAGGCACAAAGATTTTTCGATGGACCGCCATCGGCACCGCGCATTTCAATGAATTTTTTAAGCCGCACTTCGGGGAACGCTGTTGTCAGATGATCTTCCCAATCTTTGATGCTCGGGGTTTCTCCGGGCAGTGCCGGCAGCTTACCCGCCATGAAGTCGCGGAAGGATTGACCGGAGGCATCTATATATTGACCGTTGCGATAAACAAAATACATCGGCACATCGAGCATGTAATCGACATAGCTTTCAAAGCCAAAATTATCTTCAAAAACAAAGGGCATCACACCACAACGATCTGGATCAGTGTCGGTCCAGATGTGACTGCGATAACTGAGGAAATCGTTTTTGTTGCCATCTTTGAACGGCGAGTTGGCCCAGAGCGCTGTCGCCAAAGGCTGCAACGCAAGAGCGCCCCTGAACATATCCACCATATGAGCTTCGGAGCGAAAATCGAGGTTTACCTGAACGGTGCAGGTTGCCAGCATCATATGATGGCCGAGTGTGCCGCGCTTTGGCATATATTCACGCATGATTTTATAGCGCCCCTTGGGCATCCATTCGACATCATCCAAAGACCATTTGGGTTGATAACCGAGGCCCAAAAAACCGGCGCCCAATTTATCAGCGACTTCTTTGACCTGACTGATATGACTTATCACTTCACGGCAAGTTTGGTGGATGGTTTCCAAAGGTGCGCCCGAAAGCTCAACCTGGCCGCCCGGCTCTAGCGTAACTGAACTGCCATCAGCGTTTTTAAGAGCTATCGGAACGCCGTTTTCCAGCACTGGTTCCCAGCCAAATTCCGTCAGCTTTTCAAGCAAAGACCGGATGCCACCTTCATAAGTCAGGGGCTTTAAGGTTTTAAGATCAAAGGCAAATTTTTCGTGCTCGGTGCCAATGCGCCAATCTTCTTTCGGCTTGCAGCCAGAGGCTATGTAAGCTGTGAGTTGCGCCTTATCGACGATTTTTTCATTTACATCTGTTGAATTCATTCAGACTAATACTTTCGCATGGATTACTTCAAATTTAGCTTTGCCCAATTAATTCCTGCCAAAGGGCAAGCGCCGCGAGGGCGGCGGTTTCTGCGCGAAGAATCCTCCCCCCCAGGCTGACTTTTGTAACAAAGGGCAGTTTCTCCATCAGGTCAAGCTCAGATGGCGAAAACCCTCCCTCAGGGCCGATCAAAATTGCGTCACTTGGTATAATAATTTTATCTGCCCGAAGATCGGACATCTTTACAGCATCTGGAGCATTCTCTGCCGTCTCATCCATCACCAACAGGCGACGAGTTTCATCCCAATTATCCAACAATTTACTGAGCGCTTGAGGCTCCTCAAATTCCGGCACCGTCAGGCGGCGGCATTGTTCTGCCGCTTCGATGGCATTGGCGCGGAGGCGATCAACTTTAACCCGCTCAACATTGGTATGGTCTGTTATCACTGGAACGAATTTAGCCACGCCAAGCTCGGTCGCTTTTTCGGCAATCATATCGATGCGGCTCTTTTTAACCGGCGCAAATACAAGCCAAATATCAGGATCCAGGATTTGCTGCCGTGTTTGCTCAAGCAGTTTTACCTGAAGACTCTTTTTTTCGATCTCAACAATCTCGGCCAAATATTCGCCGTCGCGTCCATTAAACAGAGCCAATTGAGCGCCACGGCCAAGGCGCATGACATTTTTGAGGTAGTGAAGCTGGCCCGCTTGAATTTCAAGTGTTTTGCCATCTTGCAAATCAGCTTCGACATATAATCTAATCAGAGACGCCATCGGAATCCTTTACCTTATTTTCCCCTGCCTTGTCATCTGCCAACTCTAACGAATAAAATGGCTTTATGGAAAACCAATCAGCATCCGACATTCCGCGTGGCAATTGGGTCGACACCTGGCTGCCGAAATCTGCGCGCCCCTACGCCCGGCTCGCCCGCTTTGACCGACCGATCGGCACCTGGTTGCTGCTGTTCCCCTGCTGGTGGTCACTGGCGCTGGCGATAGAAGACTGGACAGATGTCAAAACCGTGTTCTGGCTGTTTTTCTTGTTTGGCATCGGCGCAAAGATCATGCGCGGTGCGGGCTGCTGTTTAAACGATATTGCGGACCGAGATTTTGATGCCGGCGTCGCCCGCACCAAAGACAGGCCCATCCCGAGCGGTCAGATCACGGTCAAACAAGCCTTTATATTTATGGCGTTCTTGAGCGCGATCGGCCTCACCATTTTATTGCAGTTCAATTGGTTTGCAATTGGCCTCGGGGCAGCCTCGCTCATCCTGGTCGCAGTTTATCCGCTGACCAAACGCCTCACCTATTGGCCGCAATTTGTTCTCGGCCTGACGTTTAATTGGGGAGCCTTGTTGGGCTGGGCGGCGGTGCGCGGTGACATTCAACTCCCCGCGGTCGTTCTCTATATCGCTGGGATTTTCTGGACCCTTGGCTATGACACGATCTACGCGCTGCAAGACAAAGAAGACGACGCCATCATCGGCATTAAATCAACGGCGCTCGCCCTCAGCGGCAATGTACGTTTCTGGCTCTATGTTTTTTACGCGTTCACAATTGGCCTGATGGGCGTCTCTGGCTGGTTGGTCGCCCTCAGCTGGCCGTTTTATGTCGGCCTCGGCCTCACAGCCCTGCATGGTATTTGGCAGGTCTCGGACCTCAAAACAGAGGACCCTTTGGACTGCCTCGCCAAATTTAAATCAAACCGCTTGTTTAGCTGGCTGTTCCTCGGCGGCATTGTTGCTGGGCAAATTATTTAGCACCCCCCCACCCTAACCCTCCCCCTCAAGGGGGAAGGGAACAATATTTCGAAATCCTTCAAAAAAATCGCTCTGGCATCTCCATAACAAGAAAAGTCCATTTTTAATTTCCCTCCCCCCTTGAGGGGGAGGGTTAGAGAGGGGGGATCTAAACCATGGCCAACGAGCGTGCAAGAAGTCTTCGTAAAAACCAGACTGACGCAGAAAAACGTCTGTGGAGTCGTCTCAGACGAAAACAGGTTTCCGGATATCGTTTTCGGCGGCAAGTGCCGATCGGCCCGTATATCGTTGATTTTTTCTGTCCAGAGTTGAAATTAATAATCGAAGTGGACGGCGGCCACCATGCTACGACCCAAGCTCACGACCAGCGCAGGACCCGCTGGCTGGAATCCAATGGTTATCCCGTATTGAGATTTTTGAACAATGAAATATTCGAGAATTTAGACGGCGTGGTTCTTAAAATCACCCAAGCCGCTGTTTGACGATGGCGCTGGCTTTACCGAAATCCATCTGACCGGCAAAATCTTCGCGGAGTTTTGCCATCACCGCGCCCATTTCCTTGAGGCTTTCGGCACCAACAGCTTCGATTGCGCTCGTGACCGCCGCGGTTATTTCTTCTTCGCCCAATTGTTCAGGCAAAAAACGCTCGATGATTTCAATTTCCTGAGCCTCCTGTGCAGCCAATTCATCACGGCCGCCTTTTTTATAGGCTTCAATGGAGTCCCGGCGCTGCTTGATCATCGATTGGAGGAGTTGAAGAATACCATCATCAGTGATGCCTTCTTCGTCGACGCCGCCTTTGGTACGGTCGGCAATATCGCGGTCTTTGATCGCTGCATTGATGAGCCGTAAAGTCGACACGCAGATCTTATCTTTGGACTTCATGGCCTCTTTGAGCACGTCGTTTATTTGCTCTCGTAGCATCGAATCATCCCCTTTGACTGAAGCCAAGGACACTAACCCAAAGTAAAACCCGGAGTCAAATCGATTTTCGTTTCTAAGTATTTGATATTAAACGATTAATTTAAATTTTTTAGGCTTGACCGAAACCTGAGTATCGCTTATGAGATGGCTCCAACCTGACGTGAGAGCCGGGGAATGCAACTGACCGGCGGTTCACCAACAAGATTGACAATCCGAACGTTCTAAACAAACACTTGCGACGTTCAAAAAGATAAGGATCCGCCGCAAAAATGACGGACGCCATTAAGAATACTGCGCTAAATATTTGTCCTCCGGGTAAGGACGCAGCGTTGATTCTTGAGGATGGAACGGTCTTTTGGGGCAAAGGTGCCGGCGCTGAAACTTCTGCCACCGGCGAAGTTTGTTTTAACACCTCGCTCACTGGCTATCAGGAAATCCTCACCGATCCGTCTTATGCCGGGCAAATCATTACCTTTACTTTCCCGCATATCGGCAATGTCGGCACAAATCCGGAAGACATCGAAACCGTGACCCCCGCTGTGCGGGGTTGTGTCATGGGAGCGGACATCAGCGCTCCGTCCAGCTGGCGCGCCGCCAAACATCTCGATGAGTGGCTGAAGTCTCACAATCTGCCAGCCGTTACCGGCATCGACACCAGACGCCTGACGCGCCGCATTCGCGACGTCGGCTTTGCCAATGCGACGATTGTGAATGCCAAAGAGAATGGCAGCGTGGATGTCGAAGCCGCCCTCAAACAAGCGAGTGAATTCCCGGGCCTTGAAGGCATGGACCTGGCAAAAGACGTCACCTGCACGCAAACCTATAGCTGGGACGAAAGCATCTGGTCGATTAAAGACGGCTACGGCCAACAAAATTCACCTCAACGCCATGTCGTCGCGATGGATTTCGGCGCTAAGCGCAATATTCTGAGATGCCTTGCGGCGGCCGGCTGTAAAGTCACCGTGGTTCCGGCATTTACAAGCGCCGAAGACATTTTGGCGCACAAACCAGACGGTGTATTTTTATCGAACGGCCCCGGCGATCCGGTGGCAACCGGCGAATACGCGGTGCCAACGATTAAAGCATTGATCGAGAAAAACCTGCCAATCTTCGGCATTTGCCTCGGCCACCAAATGCTCTCGCTCGCCCTCGGCGCCAAAACCACAAAAATGCATCACGGCCACAGAGGGGCCAATCATCCGGTCAAAGACCTCGAGACCTCCAAAGTCGAGATCACCAGCCAAAACCACGGCTTCGTCGTCGAAGCCAACTCCCTGCCGAGCGGCGTCATCGAAACCCACCGCTCATTGTTCGATGGCACCCTCGAAGGCATCCGCGTCGACGGCAAACCCATTTTCTCCGTCCAACACCACCCCGAAGCCTCCCCCGGCCCCCAAGACAGCCACTACCTGTTCGATAGGTTTGTTGCGATGATGGAGGGCTGAGTGATGATACTTTTATCTCATCCCCCCACCCAACTCGTCACCCTGGACTTGATCCAGGGTCCCGAGCGGTGCGTGAATCTGGATTCTGGCCTGCGCCAGAATGACGAAGGTCGCTGCAACACTCATTTCCCCTCCCTTGAGGGGAGGGGATTAAGGGGAGGGTGCACTTTTATAATGCCCCCTCACCCCGACCCTCTCCCACGCGGGGAGAGGGAGGCTTTCTTGCTGGTGAACCAACATGCCTAAACGTACCGATATAAAAACCATCATGATCATTGGTGCGGGGCCGATTGTTATTGGGCAGGCGTGTGAGTTTGACTATTCGGGGGCGCAGGCGTGCAAGGCGTTGAGGGAAGAAGGCTACCGGGTTGTGTTGGTGAATTCGAACCCGGCGACGATCATGACCGACCCGGACATGGCGGACGCGACGTATATCGAGCCGATCACGCCGGAGTTTGTTGAGCAAATCATTATTAAAGAAAAACCGGACGCGATCTTACCCACCATGGGCGGGCAGACCGCCCTCAATATCGCTATGGCGCTCGAGGAAAATGGCGCGCTGGAACGCCACAATGTCGAACTGATCGGTGCCAATGCGGAAAGCATTGATAAAGCCGAAGACCGCCAAAAATTTAAAGAGGCGATGGAAAAAATCGGCCTCGAAAATCCGATCTCTCGCCTCGTCACCAATCTCGAGGAAGCGGCAGAAGCAATGGATGAGATCGGCCTGCCGATGATCATCCGGCCGAGCTTTACATTGGGTGGTGCCGGCGGCGGTGTTGCCTATAACAGAACCGAATATGATCACATTGTCGCCACTGGTCTTGCCGCCTCGCCGGTGAATTCCGTGTTGGTCGAAGAAAGCATCATCGGCTGGAAAGAATATGAGATGGAAGTCGTTCGCGACAAAGCGGATAACTGCATTATTATTTGCTCGATCGAGAATATCGATCCGATGGGCATTCATACCGGCGATTCCATCACCGTCGCCCCTGCCCTCACGCTGACCGATAAAGAATATCAAATATTGAGGAACGCCTCGATTGCGGTGCTGCGTGAGATCGGTGTCGATACCGGCGGCTCCAATGTGCAGTTTGCCATCAATCCCGAAGATGGCCGCCTCGTAATCATTGAGATGAACCCGCGGGTATCGAGATCGTCTGCGCTGGCATCCAAGGCAACAGGTTTTCCAATTGCCAAGATCGCCGCCAAGCTGGCGGTTGGATATACGCTGGATGAGCTCGACAACGATATCACCGGCGTGACGCCGGCGGCGTTCGAACCCACCATCGATTATGTCGTCACCAAAATTCCGCGCTTTACGTTCGAGAAATTCCCACAAGCAGAAGCGCTTTTATCGACCGCCATGAAATCGGTTGGTGAAGCTATGTCTATCGGCCGGAATTTTGCCGAAAGCCTGCAAAAAGGTCTGCGCTCAATGGAGATTGGGCTGACCGGTCTCAACGAAGTCGAGATCGAAGGCGCGCCGGACCAGGGTGCCATTCTAGCAGCACTTACCCAGCATCACCCCAACCGGATTTTGTATGTTGCGCAAGCCATGCGGCACGGCATTAGTTTGGAAGACATTCACAACACATCCAAATTCGATCCGTGGTTCTTGGATCAGATCAAAGCCATCGTCGATACCGAAGAAGCTGTGCGTGAGAACGGTTTGCCGACAGATAAAGCCGGGCTTTTGGCGCTCAAGAAAATGGGCTTTTCAGATGCCCGTCTGGCAGAACTTGCGGGCAGCGATGCGGCGACAGTCACGGCGTCTCGGATCAAAGCCGATGTTCGCCCGACCTATAAGCGGGTCGACACCTGCGCGGCGGAATTCCCGTCGCAGACCTCTTATATGTATTCCTGTTATGAAGGTGATGGCCTCAATCCACCCGAAAGCGAAGTCGACCCCACAGATGCCAACAAAGTTATTATCCTCGGCGGTGGTCCCAACCGGATCGGCCAGGGCATCGAGTTTGATTATTGCTGTGTTCATGCGGCCTATGCGATGAAGGATGCGGGTTACGAATCCATCATGGTCAATTGTAATCCCGAAACCGTTTCGACCGATTATGACACCTCGGACCGGCTCTATTTCGAGCCGTTGACCGATGAGGATGTCATCGAGTTGATCCGCGCCGAGCAAGCCAACGGCACCGTCCATGGTGTGATTGTTCAGTTTGGCGGCCAGACACCGCTGAAACTTGCCGCCGCATTAGAAGCCGCTGACATTCCTATTTTGGGCACCTCACCGGACGCGATTGATCTTGCTGAAGACCGTGAGCGCTTCCAGAAATTGCTCGAAGACCTTAATCTCAAACAGCCTCCAAATGGTATCGCACGCACTGGCGAAGAAGCCGAAAAAATTGCCGAAGAGATTGGCTTTCCTGTTGTCATCCGCCCGAGTTATGTGTTGGGAGGCCGGGCGATGGAGATCGTCCATGATGTCGAGCGCCTCCGCCATTACATGAAAACCGCGGTCGTCGTTTCCGGTGACAGTCCGGTGCTCATCGATTGGTATCTCCGCGATGCCATCGAAGTCGATGTCGATGCGATCTCTGACGGCAAAGAGGTCTTTGTCTGCGGCATCATGGAGCATATTGAAGAAGCCGGCATTCATTCAGGCGATAGCGCCTGTTCATTGCCGCCTTATTCGCTTTCCGATGCCACAGTCCGCGAACTTCGCCGCCAGACCGAAGCCTTGGCCCTGGCCCTTAATGTTGTCGGATTGATGAACGTGCAATTTGCCATCCAGAACAACACTATCTTTATTTTGGAGGTGAACCCGCGCGCCAGTCGGACGGTGCCATTTGTCGCCAAGGCAACCAACGTGCCAATTGCAAAAATTGCGGCGCGTGTGATGGCGGGTGAAAAACTCAGCGAGTTTAACCTGACTGAAAATCTTAAACCCACGCATACCGCCGTCAAAGAGGCCGTCTTCCCGTTCTCACGCTTTCCCGGCATCGACATTATTCTCGGCCCTGAGATGAAATCAACCGGCGAAGTCATGGGCATCGATAAGGATTTCCCGCGCGCCTTTGCCAAATCCCAATTGGGCGCCGGCACGATCCTACCGTCAGAAGGTACCGTCTTTATCTCGGTCAAAGATAGCGACAAAAAAGCCGCCGGGCGGATTGCCCGTGATCTGGGCGAGCTTGGATTTAAAATTCTAGCGACCGGCGGTACAGCAGATTATTTCAAACAAGAAGGCATTGATGTTGAACGGGTGAATAAAGTTCTTGAAGGCCGGCCGCATTGTGTTGATGCGATTTTATCCGGTGAGGTGCAGATGATCGTCAATACAACAGAAGGCGCTCAAGCTGTTGCCGACAGTTTTTCAATTAGAAACTCAGCATTGACGAGTTCGGTACCGCACTACACCACCATGGCCGGTGCGGCGGCGGCTGTCGGTGCCATCTGGGTGCAGAATTCAAACGACCCCGACGGCAATAAGGGGCTTGAAGTTGCCCCACTACAATCTTATGCTAAGGGCTCATCATAATTAATTTTATATACGTTGCACCGTGATTGACTTGAAGGTCGTAAATCGCGGGCTGGGTTTTTTTGTTTTTTAAGGTAAGAGTTATGGAAAAGGTTCCAATGACGGCTGGCGGTTTGTCGGCCCTGGAAGAAGAATTAAGACGACTGAAATTTACCGAGCGCCATGAAGTCATCAAGGCGATCGAGGTGGCGCGCGAACACGGCGATCTATCTGAGAACGCTGAGTATCATGCTGCGCGGGAAAAGCAGAGTTTCATCGAAGGGCGGGTTAAGCAGCTTGAATCGCTCATTAGCTGCGCTGAGGTCATCGATCCAAAATCTCTGTCTGGCGATACCGTGCGCTTTGGCGCAACGGTCGAGCTCGCCGATGAAGACACCGATGAAGAATCTAAGTTTCAGATTGTCGGCACCCATGAAGCAGATGTCGACAAAGGCAAACTCTCGATGACGTCACCGACTGCGCGTGCGCTGATTGGCAAATCTTTGGGCGACAGTGTCGAAGTCAGCACACCCGGCGGCTCCAAATCCTACGAGATCATCAAAGTCCAATATAAATAAGTTTGGCTATTGCGAAGAATTTATGCTTCGAGATTTTGGGCGACAACAGCCAGAAAAATACCGGCAAAATTCTTAAGCTTTGCCGCACCGACACCGTGGATATCTGCAAAGGCGGCTTCATCGCGGGGCTGTTGGCGCGCCATGTCTTCCAGTGAGCGATCCGAGAAAATGATATAGGGTGGCACCCTTCGCGCCCGTGAGAGTTCTGTGCGTTTTTCTTTCAGGCACATGAGCAAAGAGATTTGATCCGGCGTTAAATCATCGGGATCAAATTTTTCGGAACGGCGCTTTTTTTGTCTTCCGGATGGTTTGATCACGTCTTTGCGGTAGTGGAACGTCTGGTCACCATTCAGGAGGGCCTGGCCTTTTTCGGTGAGGCTCAATCCGCCATATCCTTCAACATCAAGTTTCAAATACCCGGCTGCGACCAATTGGCGGATAATCGAGCGCCATGTATTTTTATCGATCTCTGAGCCAATGCCATAGGTCGGCAAACTATCATGCCCGTTCGATCTGATTTTTTCGGTATTTGCGCCGCGCAGGACATCAATGAGGTGGGCCTGCCCAAACAACTGGCCGGTTCGAACAATCACCGACAAAAGTTTTTGCGCGGACTCGGTGCCGTCAATCATTTCGGGTGGATTGAGACATATATCACAATTGCCGCAGCCGCTTTTATCATCCCGAGGCTCGCCAAAATAGGCAAGCAACGCGTGGCGGCGGCATTCGGGCGATTCACAGTAAGAAATAAGCGCGTCCAAGCGTTTGTGTTCGCGTCGCTTGTGATCGGCATCACCGACGTCCTGGTCAATGAATTGCCGGCGCATACGCACATCATCCAAGCCATAAATCATATGAGCGACCGCAGGTTTACCGTCACGGCCAGCCCGGCCGATTTCTTGATAATACGCTTCGACACTGCCCGGCATATCAGTGTGGCAAACAAAGCGCACGTCGGGTTTATCGATTCCCATGCCAAACGCGATGGTCGCAACGATAACGACACCGCTGGTCTCCATCATAAAGGCTGTCTGATTCTGGTTGCGCATTTCTGCCGTCATACCGGCATGGTAGGGCAAAGCGCGGATACCTTTGCTGACAAGAAACGCCGCCATTTTTTCAGTTTTAGCGCGGGACAGGCAATAGACAATACCGCTTTCTTGTTTGTGAGCCTCGACCACCTCCAACAATTGACGTTTGGCATCAATGCGCATCGCCACACTGAGGCGAATGTTGGGACGATCAAACCCGGAGACAAAAACCTGGCCCTGGCCGCCAAATAGCTTTGCAACAATGTCATTTTGTGTCGATTGATCTGCCGTTGCGGTTAATGCCACAAGCGGCACATCCGGAAACAAATCCCGAAGACGCACCAAGGCTTCATAATCCGGTCTAAACGACGGACCCCAGCGCGACAAACAATGGGCCTCGTCAATCGCGATCAGATTGACCGGCAGCTGTGATAATGCGGATAACATGCGCTCTGTCATCAGTCTTTCCGGCGCCAAATAGAGCAATCGCGTCAGTCCGTCAGAGGCACGTTTCCAAGCCGCAACATTGGCGGCACGATCTCTTGACGAATTAATCGTATCGGCAGCGACGCCGGCAAGTTTGAGCGCGGCAACCTGATCCTCCATCAAGGCGACCAACGGCGATACAACAATTGTCAGCCCGCCTTTAAGCAGTGCTGGAATTTGGAAACACAAAGACTTGCCCGACCCGGTCGGCATCACCGTCAAGGTATGCTGATCCGCCAATAATGCGTCGACGACTTCCGCCTGACCGGGCCGGAAATTGTCATAGCCAAAAATGTCTTTAAGAATGTGTTCAGGCACTGATTTTAATTTCGTGAAGGAGATCGTTGTTAGAGCTTAACCAGATCGGGCTGAACCGCGCTTTGCCGTTGCGAAGCTTTTGACGTTATTCGTCTGCGGGCCTTTAATCGAACCACCTCCTGGATCGAATTTTCCGGACCCAAATTGTTGGGTCGGCAGCTCAACCTTCGGGACACGCTTTTTACCTTTTCTAGCTTTCGCTCTCTCGCGGGCTCTGGCTTTGCTCATGGGATTAGCATCCTTTTTAGCTGACGTTACTGAGGAAACATACCACCCGACGACTCTCCGTGGAACCTAAAGTTTAGGGGGGGGGTAAATGAGAAAACTGAGTTTTACGTTAATTAACAACTGTTGATAATTAACTTTAAGGAAAAACACCCACTGGCCCCGCCATAGCCTACTTTAGTCAGATATTGTAGGATCAATTTATGCGGTTATATGTATATTTAATACTCGCTTTTAGTTTACTTGCAGCCTGCGCGAGACAACCCGAACTGGTGCAAGAACAACCGCTCGCACTTTCAAAAGAGGAACGGGAAAGGATAACGGACCGTTTGGAAGATGCCATCGGACCATCCTTCAGACACCATCGCCAAGGTAATCAAGACCCTGAACTTATCAAATGGCGATTGCGGAGCTACGCTTTTGATAAAATCGGCCCCGGCCTTGAGCAGGCAAAAAATGATCTCAACCTGTTGGGTGGTTATGATGATTTCATCAAGCTTATCGATGAAACGATTGGCTGGCGCAAAAAAATGCAAAAATCAGATGCTGAAACTGTCTACCAAACGGCGGAGGAAATTCAACGAAAATTATACTCTATCCCGAGGGATTTATTCTTCAGTGCATCACGTTGGGAAAGTCTGACGATTTATCCAAATGGAACTTGAAGCAATTGCTGAGAACCTTATGCCGGAAGAAAATTCGCGCATTGATAGGTGGAATAAATCGGGCACTCGGCCAATTCTTACCTTAAAAAGATAACCCATTCCTTCTTCTACACTCACTTAATCGTCTATTCCAAACGCCAACATCTATGGACCATTTTTCAACTTTATCGTTGAGAAAATCCCATCTCGCCGAATAAACACCAGGAGGATTATTCCTCTTTTCGTCTTCACGTTGGCTTTTCCAGTTGCGCACCATATTTTTCGCGTGTTCAAGTTCGCTCTTCTCATTATCACCGTCGCTCATTCTATATTCTCCTTTTGTTCTAAATTGAATGAGCCTCCCATCAATACCTTTTAGAAGTCATATTCAATAGAAAAATCAATTTAATTGGGAGAAATTGAGAGCGAAGAACGCTTATTCCTCCGCCTCGTCCCCTTCGTCCAACTCCACCGGGACGCCGGGGGCGAGTTTGGAGGAGCGGATGGCGAGGGCGGATTTGACGTGGGCGACGTTGGGCGCGGCGGTTAGTTTTTTCATGACAAAATCCTGATAGCTTTCCCAATCCTCGGCAACGACTTTGAGGAGGAAATCAGTTTCGCCGGCGAGCATGTGACATTCACGTACTTCGGCCCAGGAATTGATCAGGCTTTCAAAGGCGACCAGATCAGGTTCTGCCTGGCTGGTCAGTCCGATTTGCGCAAAGACCGTGACATTGTAGCCGAGCTCGGTCGGTTCCAAATCTGCATGGTAGCCTCTGATCAAACCGGCTTCTTCAAGGGCACGGACACGGCGCAAACAGGGCGGCGCAGAGATCCCGACCCGCTTCGACAATTCAACATTTGTGATGCGACCATTGTCCCGCAGCTCGCGGAGAATCTTACGATCAATATTATCGAGCTTTACCCGGCTCATAAAATGTCCCTTTACCAGCCCAAAATCGAGCAACCTCAGTGTAGGACTCTCTCAAGCTTCGCGCAATAATATTTCAATTTTGGCAAATAATCTTTCGCATAGGACTGGTCGTGCCAGGCACCCTTTGGTTAGAAATGTAGCCACAAATCAGTCTCACTAAAACTTGTGTAAAACTAACCAATGCGTGCCCTTGCGCGACGCTCCAGAGCTTTCTATGTTAGGCTCAATTCTCATCAAATATGCCCACTCGTTTCGGAGTTCTCGATCACATGTCCACTCAGCATCACAAAGTTCTTATACTCGGTTCCGGCGCTGCCGGGCTCACTGCCGCCATCTATACCGCGCGCGCCAGTCTTGAGCCGACATTGATCCACGGCATGCAGCCGGGCGGTCAAATGACCATTACCACCGATGTTGAAAACTATCCCGGTTTCCCGGAAGTCATCCAAGGCCCGTGGTTGATGGAACAAATCCAAGCGCAGGCCGAAGGCGTCGGCACCGAGATGATCTCCGACTTGATCGTTGAGGCCGATCTTAAATCCCCGCCGTTTAAACTCATCGGCGATTCCGGCGACGTCTATACCTGCGATGCGCTGATCATCTGCACGGGCGCCGAAGCCAAATGGTTGGGCATGGAAAGCGAGCAGAAATATCAAGGCTTTGGCGTCTCAGCCTGTGCGACCTGCGATGGCTTTTTCTATCGCGGCAAAGAAGTCGCGGTTGTCGGCGGCGGCAATACTGCCGTCGAAGAAGCAATATATCTCACCAACCATGCAACCAAAGTGAAACTGATCCATCGGCGGGACGAGCTCCGCGCAGAAAAGATGTTGCAGCAGCGCCTATTCAACAATCCCAAAATTGAAATGCTGTGGAACTCAACACTGGAAGAGGTTGTCGGCAAACAGGATGGGCCGATGCCTGAAGTGACCGGCATGAAGGTTCGCAACCTTCAAACCGATGAAGTTACCGATCACAGCCTCGAAGGCGTCTTTATCGCCATTGGTCATAAACCCAACACCGATATATTCGTCGGTCAATTGGAAATGGATGACGAAGGCTATCTGATTACCCAGCCCGACAGCACGGCAACGCAAATCCCCGGCGTTTTTGCCGCCGGCGATGTGCAGGATAATAAATTCCGCCAAGCCGTTACGGCAGCTGGTACCGGCTGCATGGCGGCGCTCGAAGCAGAGAAGTATTTGGCTGAACTCGCAGCCGGCGAACAGGCAGCCGCGGAATAAAATTCGGTTCACGTCAACTTTCTATATAAATCTCGGCTGTTTTTGCGTAAAATGCATAACTTGACGGCTTAGCGCCGTCATTTTTGCATACGTAATCGCTATATTTATTGGAAAACCGGTCGGAAATTATGGATTGGGATAAGCTTCGAATTTTTCATGCTGTCGCCGAGGCCGGCAGTTTCACCCATGCTGGTGAAACCCTGAACCTCAGCCAGTCAGCAATCAGTCGACAGATCAGTTCGCTTGAGCAAAGCCTCAAGGTGCCCCTGTTCCACCGTCATGCCCGCGGCCTTATTTTGACGGAGCAAGGCGAAGATCTTTATCTCACCGCCCATGAAGTATTCCACAAAGTCGCAATGACCGAAGCGCGCCTGACCGAAAGCAAAGAACAACCGAAAGGCCCGCTTAAAATTACGACGACGGTCGGGTTTGGCTCGGTTTGGCTGACACCGCGGATTAAAGAATTTATGGATCTCTATCCCGACATCAATGTGACGATTTTGCTGGTTTATGATGATCTTGATCTTGCCATGCGCGAGGCCGATGTCGCCATCCGGCTAACGCCGCCGCGCCAGCCAGATCTCGTCCAGCGCCACCTGATGAGTATTCATTACAAAGTTTATGCCTCGCCCGAATACCTGCAAGAACATGGCACGCCGAAGACGCCTGAGGATCTGGACAAGCACAATCTAGTTACTTTTGGCGAGGAAGTGGGTGATCAAACGGATTTGCTACCCGCCCTGAACTTTTTGCAAGGCGCCGGTGCCAAAGGTGTTCGCCGGAAACCGGTACTCCAGGTGAATAACATTTATGGAATTTTCCGTGCTGTGCGCAGCGGCGTTGGAATTGGTGCTTTACCGGATTATTTTATCGAAGGGTCGACAAATTTGGTCCACATTCTGCCAGAACTGCAATCACCGCAAACTGAGGTCTATTTTGTCTATCCGGAAGAGCTCAGACAGTCCGCGCGCATAGCGGTTTTCCGAGATTTCTTAGTTAGAAAAATCTTAGAAATTCGCAAATAATATAACAATATCAATGATTTGTAGAAACCTATGCAAAAAACGCATGGGTGAATTGTTGTATGACCACTGGTTTCTGAGAAAAATCGACCTTATATATCAATCACGCGACGACAAGTTCGGCGCGACTTCGGGGCTCCCGCCTCGAAGGAAGGGTCCTCGGACCCTACGTCTCCCAGACGTGAAGCCTCCCTGTTAAACTCGCGAGGAAACTTCGGTTTCCTCGCATTTTTTTTGTTTAAATGAGATTGCATCAAGGTTCGGGTGCCCACTGGGTGCCCAAATATACATAATTCCCGTCCATTTTTAGCTTGATGTACCAAATAATCTACATACGCTTTGGATAACTCATTCTAATGACCAATTATTAAAGGGGGG
>Ga0066376_10001928_pt1 | contig 19742 bp, 18 predicted proteins | sample Knorr_S15_td_Bot_FD_77009 | JGI IMG/M metagenome (GOLD analysis project Ga0066376, IMG submission 77009) | Marine microbial communities from Southern Atlantic Ocean transect - Knorr_S15_td_Bottom_ad_5009_LV_A | ecosystem: Environmental > Aquatic > Marine > Oceanic | place: Southern Atlantic...
ACACGATACGGCCTCACAGCTCGCTTGGATACCGGCCACCAGTGCCTGAGGCAGTCATGCCCAGGCTTCAGTTGGTCCCAATTCCGAGATAATGATTGGTAACACTATTGGGGGCAGGTCAATGAATCGCCGAGAAAGCCAGGACGAGGTCGAATTTTCCGATATCGGTCGGCAGACCATCGTTTAGATCTCGCTGTACGAACTCGACATCAGACCGCCTCAGCGACGGTTTCTCTGCGGCCCGATCAAGCATCTCCTGGGAATAGTCCAGTGCCAGAGCCGTGGAAACCGGTCTTGCCGTGAACACCGAATCGAGAAATGTTCCGGTCCCGCACCCCAGGTCGAGAATTCTGAGCCCTGAGCCGGCATCGCCGGGCACGAAGTCCAGTGCCAGCGAATGGTATGTGCGGTAGTTCTCAATCAACACCGGCTGTAACTGGTCGTACAACGACGCGTAGGAATCAAAGTAACTGTCGGAAGTCATCATCTTTGTATCCTCGGTCTGCCGGGCGGATATCTCAATAGTCAGTAATGATGGCGCAGCACAATTTCGAAGCCAACCCCGCCACCGTCATGTGGACTCATCACTCTCGATCGACCGGAGAGTCGTTTTGGTTTTCGCGAACGAGCAGTGAGCAAGTATGATTGTCGAAATCATTTTCGCCACAGATTGACCACTACCCGGGCGAACCGCTCGATCAGGACTCCAGCTTCATGATGAACCGCAACATGCTCAAGCAGGCCCAGCAAATGCAGGCCCGCCTTGCCGCCGTGCAGGACGAAATCGCACAGGCCCGCACCGAAGCCTCATCGGGCGGTGGGGTAGTCAAAGTGTCGGTGGTCGGCGGCTCCCACGTCGAATCGATCGAGATCGACCCCGAAGTTGTCGATCCCGAAGACGTCGAAATGCTCCAGGATTTGATCCTCGCTGCCGTCAACGAAGCCATGGACAGCGCACAGAAGCTGGCGGCCGACAAGATGGGCAAAATTACAGGCGGGATGAACATTCCGGGCCTGATGTAGCTCGAACCGACACAGTTCAACCACACGTATCTCGGCCCCCGTGCCAGGCCTGGTGTGGTTCAAAAAGGACCCCTATGGCCCCTTCTGAAATTGCACCCTCCGCCGCCCCGCCCGTAGCCCGCCTGATCGAGGCGTTTCACAGGCTGCCCGGAATCGGCCCGAAAAGCGCACAGCGCCTGACTTACCACCTGATTCGCATGCCGCAGGTAGAAGCCGAAGAGTTCGCAGCTGCGATCCGCGGCGTGAAAGAAAAAATCGTACTTTGCGAAACCTGCGCGAACCTCAGCGAATCGCAGGAATGCGTAATCTGCAGCGACCTGCAGCGAGACCGAACTAAAATCTGCGTCGTCGAAGAACCGCTCGATGTGGTCGCAATCGAAAGGGCGCGCGTCTACTCGGGCCTGTACCACGTTCTGCACGGCGTCATTTCGCCGGTCAACGGCATCGGACCCAGCGACCTCAAGCTGCGGGAGTTGCTCGAACGGCTTCGTGACGGTTCGGTAACCGAGGTGATCGTCGCCACGAACCCCAACCTCGAAGGCGAAGCCACCGCAATGTACATCCAGCAGTTGATCGGCCCGCTCGGCGTCTCGGTCACCCGTCTTGCAAGAGGCCTCCCGAGCGGCTCCGACATCGAGTATGCCGACGATTCAACCCTCGCCCACGCCCTGGAGAGCCGATCGGAAATCTCAACACGCCAGGACGACTCGATATCGAGCTCTTGACCGATTGAGCAAACCCATGCCCCAACACACGGCTATGACCGTGTACACGGTATCGGTACCGGTGAACTACAGTTGAAAACTGCTCGTAAATACACGGTAGCTGCTGCTTTTTCGCAAAACGACCGCAAACTCACACGGTGTCGAAATACGCTGAGTCATGTAGTTGAATCCAGGGTCGCAATTTTAGAAATGAAGCTCTTTCAACGCATCCGACATCGTGTTCCGAAAGTACCCGGACCGAGCGCAAAAATCCCCTTCACGCTGGCTTCAGCCATGTTTGGCGCATTCCTGTTTCTCGTTGCGTGCGGCACAGAACCGCTACCGGCCGCGGGCCGACCCGATTTCCCGCAGCCGACGTTTGTTTCAGTCGAAGTAACACCCGCGCCAATTTCGGTAACCGCCACACCCTGGCCGAATCTGGACGAAAAAGGCGTGCGGATACTCCCGCCGGGGCTCGACCCCGAACTGTACGCAAGGGCTGACCGCCCAGAAATAGTCGATTTGTGGACCCAGTTCCTGACCGGTTCGGCCATGCAGGCAACTTCAGGTAATTTTTTCTTCCGCAGGCGTCCGCGCTTTGAAGGAGAGCTGCACCTCTGCCCGGGCGGTGCTGGCTATCTCGAGGGCGAGCCGCAAGGACCTGCCAAATGGAGCGTGAATGCTTCGGCAGGGGCCTGGTACGAAGTGACCCTGACCCATGAAATACCGTTTTCCGGCACGACCGTGACCTTCGCGCTCGGGATACACGATGGACTGCCCGTGCGTTCGGGGAGTACAAACCCTATCGAGTTTATCGACAGCGACCGCTGCATTCTTTCCGAGCCGGGAATTCAGCCATCGTTCACGGCCGACGAGCGCAAACTCCCGGAACCGATCAAGCTGGCTGTAGTCGAGATCGAGGATATCCCGTGGATCGACGGGCGCAGGGAATTCCCGGTCGGGCTGACGGTCGAAGGCGAAAAGGGATTGGACGAGGAACAGGGCATCAACTACTGGTACGCTTATCTTTCGGGCAGTGTTGTCGACGTAGTGGCATATAACTACAGCTCGCGGGCGGTGTTCCAGGCATTTTCGGGATCGCTGCACCTGTGCGCCGGGCGGGTTGCGGTGCTGGATGGCGACGCGATCGGCATCGGCGAGTGGGCCGTCCAGTCGACAGGGCCACACACTTACGACGCGAAGATCGTGTTCACGCTTCCCGACGACCCGACGTTCAGGACGCTTGTCCTGGGCGTGAGTGAGGACCTGCCAGTGCGGATGGGACGTTCAGCGGTATCGGGCCTGATCGAGGCGACTCCACTCGAGCTGAGCGAATCGGACGAGTGCGGCGCCTAGATTCGAGCCCTCTTCCCGACTTGCCATCCGGTACGTTCCGATAGCGCCGGGACGATTCCCAACTGCACCTCTATCATTGAACCACAATGACTTCGAGGCGCCCGATCACATACACCACCGACGGGGTCGTCGTGCGGGTTCTCGATCTTGGCGAGGCCGATCGCATAATCACGTTGGTGACCCCGGTCCATGGCCTGGTACGCGGCGTGGCAAAGGCCGCCCGCAAGCCGGGGTCAAAGCTCGGCGGGCACCTCGACCTGTTGCGTCACGTCAGCGTTTCCGTACGAGAAACTCGCACCCTGCACGGCCTGAGCCAGGTCTCGACTGTGAACGGCTTCAGGGGCCTGCGAGACGATCTGGAAAGGTTCTCCAGGGCTTCTTACATTTCCGAAATGGCCGAGCGGTTCTCGGTTGAGGGCGGCGCAAACCAGCCACTGTTCCGGTTGTTGACCGGGGTACTGGGACTACTCGAAAAGACCGAAAACCCGGAGATGGTTGTGCACTACTTCGAGATGCGACTACTACAACTGAGCGGGTTTGCACCGGAGCTTTCGCGATGTGTCGAAACCGGCGTTGAGCTGGAACCCGGCGACCACCTGTATTCGCCCGAAAGGGGGGGCCTGGTGAGCAGCGAGTCTCGCCCGGTCGGAGAATCGGCGCTGCTTCCGGCAAGCCTGAACACCATCAAGCTGCTGCGGTTCCTGGCCCGTACCGATGCTGAACAGGCCGACCAAATGAGCGTCGGTGAAAACGAAAACAGACAGCTTTCCCGGATCTTACGGGCACAGGTCCATCACGTACTGGACCGAGAGCTCCGGTCGGAAGCCTTCATGGACGAAGTCCGCGCGCGGCCTGGCCGCGACTGACCCACTCGGTCCCATCCATCCGAAACAACATCATATTTCCCGAGCGGAGTCGAGGGATCTGGGGAGGGGCCGTGCAATTGGTCCCTTCTCCCCGGCTGCACATTGAGGGGGAATGCCCGAGACGCGGCCTATGTTCTCAAGGAGCCAGGCGCCAACGCCAACACCGCCTGCCAACCACCCCAACTCCTGCCTGCCCATCAACGTTCGGCGTAAAAAAAACCTCCCACAACCAGCAACACACGTGACACCCAACATCGCAAATTTGCGTCGAATTGCTAGACTCGTTTCAACTGAAAACGAACCTGCGTCGAACGAACGGTCGACGCGGGGTTAATAGCATTTTCGACAGGGTCACCTGCCACACGGCCCGGAATTGGGCCTATCTTTTAACACATGCCCGACTCGGATATCGTCATTCGCGGCGCACGCGAACACAATCTCAAAAACTTCGACATCCGTATTCCGCGCGACACCCTCACTGTGATAACCGGCGTCTCGGGGTCCGGCAAGAGCAGCCTGGCCTTCGACACGATCTTCGCCGAGGGGCAACGCCGGTACGTCGAGTCGCTCTCCGCGTACGCCCGGCAGTTCCTCGGGCGGATGGAAAAACCCGATGTCGACCACATCGAAGGGCTCAGTCCGTCAATCTCGATCGACCAGAAGGGCGTATCGAAAAACCCGCGCTCAACAGTCGGGACCGTCACCGAGATATACGACTACCTGCGCCTGCTGTTCTCAAGGGCTGGCCGGCCCCACTGCTACAACTGCGGCCGACCGGTCGAACGGCAGACCGTTCAGCAGATCGTCGACTCGATCCTGGCGATCGACGAGGGCACCCGGCTCCAGATACTTGCGCCGATGGTCACCCACATGCGCGGCGAACACGAGCAGATATTCGAAACGGCGAGGAACGACGGCTTCGTCCGTGTGCGGGTCGACGGCGATACACGCGACCTCTCGGACGAGTTCAAGCTCGCCAAGACAAAGTGGCACGATATCGAGGTAGTTGTCGACCGGATCATCATTCGTGAAGACACCGAGCGGGGTAGGCTCACCGAATCGGTCGAGACAGCCCTGCGCCTTGCGGGCGGGAACCTGGTCGCCTCGAAGCTCGGCGTCGGCAAAAAAGGAAAAGACGAAGATGTCGTCTACTCGGAGCACTTCGCCTGCGTCCACTGCGATATCTCGATCCTGGAACTCGAACCACGCAATTTCTCGTTCAATACGCCCTTTGGCGCATGCCCGACATGCACCGGTCTCGGGTTCAGCCTCGAAGTCGATCCCGAACTCGTTATCCAGGACAAATCGCTCAGTCTGAACGAGGGTGCGATCACCCCCTGGGCGCGGTCAGGCTCGAACTCTCCGTGGTACCACTCGACCCTCGAATCACTGGCCAAACACTATGGTTTCTCGATGGACACCCCGGTACGCGAGATGAACCAGGACCAGCTGAGGATCATCCTTTACGGGACCGGCGGCGAGAAACTGGAAGTGTCGCACCAGACGCAGAAGGGCCGTGTCTACAGCTGGCACACAGCGTTCGATGGCGTGATCCCCAACATGGAGCGACGCCACGTAGACACCGAATCCGACAGCGTCCGGGAAGATATCGCCCGTTACATGACGCAGCGGGCATGCGCTACATGTGGCGGCGCCCGCCTCAAGCCCGAGGCACTGGCCGTGACCGTAATCGGCATGAACGTTATCGAAGTTACCAGCCAATCGGTCGAGAACGGCCTGAGGTGGATACAGGCCTGCCGTACCGGGACCTGGCCCGAGTCAACAACGGGCGATTCCACCCACTTCGGCACGGCCACCGACCCGCTGAGCGACCGTGAACAGGCGATTGCAAAGCAGATCCTGAAGGAAGTTGAAGCGCGGTTGGGTTTCCTTTCGAGGGTGGGGCTCGGTTACCTGACCCTGAACCGTGCAGCGGCAACCCTGTCGGGCGGTGAGGGACAACGAATCAGGCTGGCGACCCAGATCGGCTCCGGGCTGATGGGCGTGCTCTACGTCTGCGACGAGCCATCGGTCGGGCTCCACCCCGCAGACAACGACCGCCTGATCGAAACCCTGAAAAACCTGCGCGACGTGGGCAACACCGTGCTGATAGTCGAGCACGATGAGGCCGTAATGCGGGCCGCCGATCATATAGTCGACCTCGGACCCGGCGCGGGGCAGCACGGCGGTCATGTCGTTGTCGAGGGGACGATAGAAGATGTCATTGCCAGCAAAGAGTCGATGACCGGGGCTTATCTGAGCGGACGAAAGTCGATTCCCGTTCCCAAGAAACGCCGCAAAGGCAATGGCCACAGCATCGTCGTGCACGGTGCGCGGGCAAACAACCTCAAAAACATCTCAATTGCCCTTCCGCTCGGTACGCTGACCTGCATCACAGGGGTTTCCGGCTCTGGAAAGAGCACGCTCGTGAACGAGATTCTTTCCAGGAAGCTCGCACAGCACTTCTACCGCTCAAAGGATCGGCCGGGCGAGCATGATGAGGTGACTGGCCTCGAATATATCGACAAAGTCATCAACATCGACCAGTCGGCAATTGGCCGCACACCCCGCTCGAACCCGGCCACCTACACCGGCGTCTTCACGACTATCCGTGAGATTTTCGCCTCGATGCCCGAAGCCAAAGCCCGCGGCTACAAGGCCGGCAGGTTTTCGTTCAACGTAAAGGGCGGAAGGTGCGAGGCGTGCAGCGGTGCCGGGTATGTGCAGATCGAGATGCAGTTCCTGCCCGACGTTACGGTGCCGTGCGAAGTGTGCCTGGGCGAACGCTACAACCGGGAAGCGCTCGAGATCAAATTCAAAGGCAAGTCGATCTCCGAAGTGCTCGATATGACGGTGTCGGAAGCCGCAAAATTGTTCGAGAACATACCGTCAATCGCCAGTCGAATGCGAACGCTTACCGACGTCGGCCTCGGCTACATCCACCTCGGCCAGCCAGCGACGACGCTCTCAGGCGGGGAGGCACAGCGAATCAAACTCGCATCGGAGCTTTCAAAGCGTTCGACCGGGCAGACGATCTACATTCTCGATGAACCCACAACCGGACTATCGTTCGACGATGCCGCAAAGCTGATGCTGGTCCTTCACCGGCTTGTCAACCTCGGAAACACCGTGATCCTGATCGAGCACCACCTCGACATGATCAAGAACGCCGACTGGCTGATCGATCTCGGGCCACTCGCCGGCGAACGCGGCGGAGAACTCGTCGCCCAGGGGACCCCTGAATACGTGGCATCGGTGAAAAAGTCGTTTACTGGTCAGTATTTGAAAAACATGAACGGCATTAAGCCCGATTCGAAGGCACCCGGCACTACTCGCCCCCGCAAGTTCAAAACGGCGGTGAACGGGAAAGTCATCGATGACATTGCGTTACCGGATAGGCCTGCCAGTTCGCCCAACGGTGCGACAAAGTCGCGTAGAAACACACGCAGGTGGCGCCGTCGCCGACGCGGTGCCGCAACGGCCGGGTGAGCCTCCCCAAACGGGTGATTCGAGCCGCGTGAACCTGGTGGCTCACCGCGCTGACCCGCGTGGCTCATTTTGATGGGTGATGGCTCACAGCCGCGTAGTGTAGCTAGCTTGGAGCCGACCATGTAGTTCAGGGTCTAATGTTGTGGCTATCAGATGAACAGGCACTCGCTGCGATCAACAAGGGCACTGCGGTAATTGATCTGCGGCACGACAAAGGGCAACACGATGACACTCATCAACATCAAGAACACTTCAAACGGCACCGCGATCATCCCGGCAAGGGGTGGCCTCGGACTCGTACTCGGTTCCGGTGAAGAGGGCACAGTTTGCCCCGAAGGTCTTCGTGGACAGGGCGCATTCTTTGACATGGTCTCCCGGGGCCAGATCGCCGAAAAGGCACGACTCGGCCGTTCGGCTCGCATCGTGAGCTTCGCGCACCCGACTGACGACTTCAACCAGGCTGCCTAGAAGTCCAGCCCGAACAATCCAGCGTTCAATATGTGGCTGACGGCCGTTTTACGGACCTAAAAAACCCATCCTGAGCCTGTCGAAGGGTCGAAGGGTCGAAGGGTCGACTGAGGATCCCCACAGTCCGCCTTCACGCCGAGCTGTCACCCAGTCAGCCCGATTTCCTCGGCATTGCGTGATCCAGATCAACGTGTCTGCCCCGGCAGGCACACTATGGAATCGCGTTCACCAGGTTTTCGCAGGCCGAAATATCGGTCTGGCAGAGCAGGACCATATTCCCGGCAACCATGTAAGCGTGATAGCTGGTGCGATTTCCGGTCGAAGTGATGATTCCGCCACCCGAGTTCGAGTTTGGCGAGCGTCCGATGGCGGCCAGCGCCGATTCGACGCCTGCCGAGTTCGCATCGGCGTGATTGGCGTACCTGCGGATCTCGATATCACGCCGTTCGGAGAAACCGTAATAGACGTTTTGTGCGCGCGGGACCGTATCGACATCGAATTCCTTTAACAGCTTGAAACCCGCAGCCTCAAACTGCTCGACAGTGAACGTCTCGCCGGTGCGCACAACCGGCGCATGCTCTTCGCCCGCCGCAGCGCCGATGAAGGAATCCGTACTCGATTCGTCGGAACCGCAGGCCGCCACCACCACAACCATCAACAGCAAAAGCGCCGCAATGCCAGCAGATCGCATTTTCACGTCGTCCCCCAGAGCGGTCATCAATACGAGACAAACCTTAGCAAATCCCTACCTTCTGCCACCCGCCAGCATAGACGCTTCCGGCAGCGAGCGCTCATTCCAGGAACTCCTCGGTCTCGTAGTTCCATTTCCAGGTCTCACCGGGCTCAAGAGACCGCTCGAACGCGTGGCTGGTCTCCTGGAAGTGCTTCGTTGCGTGCGTCATGGGCGACGAATCGCAGCAGCCGATCTTTCCGCACACCAGGCACATCCTGAGATGCACCCACTGGCCGCCAATCTTGATGCACTCCTCGCACCCCTTTTCATATGCGGCGCGGGCCTGCTCTTCGCTCACTTCGAGAAGTTCTGGCATATTGTTACCTCACCGGAATATTCGACCGGTTTCACCTTTTCGTCGTGGACGCGATTATCGTTTAAACGGCCGACCGTGGACTCACTGCTTAGTCGCCTCCACGTCCTGCCCACCGCAAACGACTGTTGTCCCGCTTTCACCGCTCACTTTTTGCTGTTTGCATCGCCCATCTGGTGTTTGAAGCCGATGTACCAGTGCGTGCCATCGCAAAACGGCTTGTTGCGTGACCCGCCGCACCGGCACAGCGTTTGGCGCTCTCGCAGATCGTACGGCTCGCCATCACCGGAAACAATCTGGACGCCTCGCGTATGGTAGGGAGCGTCCACCGCCACCGTCACTCTCGGGCCCCGCTTCCCCTCTTCCGGCTCGCCGCCGGCTTCAGTCGTGTAGCTGAGTGCGCCCGAGGGACAGGTCTTGACAACGCGGATGACGTCGGCGACCGGCGCTCCCCTGGCGTCGATCCAGGGCTCAGTGCCCATCCTGAATACCGACGCCAGGTTGTCGGTGCAGTTGCCGGAATGTGCACAGCGGCTGCGGTCGTCATAGATTGTCACGCCGTCGCCGATGTAAGTGTCATGGCGTTCAGCGGCCGTGTCCTTGCTGGCGAACTCTTGCCCGTTGAAGTTGTTGGACCGGTGAGTGCCGTCGCAGAAGGGTTTGGACTTTGACCCGCCACAGCGGCACATTAAATAGACACCTGTTGCGGCAATGGTGTTGCCTTCATGGTCGTAGATCGGGATGCCTGCCTCAACCATGTACGGTCCGCCATCCGTTACCGTGATCTTGATCGGTCGCTGCGCATCAGAGGGTGTTTGGCCGGGCAATACTTGACTCCGCGTGTTGAATGGGGGTGAAGATCAGTCTAGCTGGTGATTGTTGCTGGGCAAACCGTATTTCGACGGATCGCTATCTCTTGCCACCCGCCAGCATAGTCGCCTCCGGCAGCGAGCGCAGGCGCATCATGGCAACCGTGCCAACCACTGGCCCGATGGCGAGCATGGCAAACGCCAGCCCCCACCCGGAAGAGTCACGGACAATCGGCAGCAGCCAGATCGTGACCGCGGTCAATGCAAACCCGATGCCCGTCTGGAACGTCAGCATCGTCCCCCGGTACGCGGGGTCGCTGAGTTCAGTCATGGCGGTCGAGAACTGTGCCGAATCGGCTACCACGGCCGCGCCCCAGACCATCACCAGAACCACGATGAATACGATTGCTATCGTCGAATCCGGAGACAGGAAACCGATGAACGATGCGACACCGCCGCTAACGACCATGGCGAAGCTGGCAGTCGCCGTTCGGCCGATTTTTTCCGACCAGACACCCGCATAGACACAGGCCGCCGCGCCAAATGCAAAGACCAGGAACGTGAGCGCACTCGCCAGTTCGAGCCCGTCACCGATAAGCGGTCTTTCACCAACCACGTAAATCAAGAAACTCCCGATCCAGGCCCACATCGCGTACAACTCCCACTGGTGCCCTAAATATCCAGTGAGCGCCAGCGCCGGTCCCCGCTTGGTCAGGGCGCCAAGAAGATACCGCGGGTTGAACTTCGCACCCCCCACGTCGTGAGGTCCGTCGGTCACCAGGAATTTCAACACGACCCCCCCGATTACCGCCAGTACCGAGCTTCCGATAATTACGGCCTGCCAGTTCTCCGAGAAGACCGACCTCAGCAGGTGGGGCGATCCCGAACCGATGGTTAGCGCCCCTACCATCGTTCCCAGCGCGAACCCCCGGCCGGTCGTATACCAACCCGATATCACTTTCATGGCAGGTGGATACACGCCACCCAGGAACGCCCCGGTCGCAAACCGGGCCGCGATCAGCGCCGGGGTAGATTCAAGTGGTATTACCAGCAGATTTGTGGCCGCGGCGAGAACCGCCGATATCGCGAACAGCGTTCGTGCGTTGACCAGGTCGGAAAGGTTGGTGAAAGCAATTACCAGTGTTCCAAACACGAAACCTAGCTGAACGGCGACGGTAAGGAGCGCAATGGAAGATTCATCGACGGATTTCTCTACTTCGAGCGCTCCCGAAATAGCGTTGGTCGAAAACCAGACCGAGAGCGAAAAGAATGTCGCGGCCGAAACCAGCATGAGCGCCCGTGACCGTGATCTGGTTTGTTGCATAGTGGTTCGATGTGCCGTCGATTTGATCGGATTCTAAATTACAGCCATCCTGAGCCTGCCGAAGGGTCGAACGAGATTCAGGCGCCCATGCCGACTGACCGAACACTTCAAGTCCAAGAAACCAGCCCGAACACCTTGCAAGAATATTGTCATCCTGAACTTGATTCAGGATCGATGCCGACTGAACGAACACCTCAAATCCAGGAAACCAGCCCTGGCCCTATCGCGCCGGAACGAAAATCGTTATCTTTTGCCGAGACGTTCGAGATTGAGAAAATATTTCGGGGAGCAGTATGAGCCAGGACGAACCAGCACGCACTTATTTCCAGGATGGACTTCACGGCAATCACTGTTTCGGCTGCGGTGCGTGGAACGACAAGGGGCTGCGCATCAAGTCGTTCTGGGACGGCGACGAATCGGTCTGCGTTTTCGAGCCCGAACCACACCACGCCGCGATGCCCCCCGATGTGATGAACGGCGGGATTATTGCTGCCGTTATCGACTGCCACGGCGTCTGCTCGGCAATTGCCGACGCCTATCGTGCCGAGGGTCGGGAGGTCGGTGAGGGTAAAAAAATCTGGTACGCAACGGCCTCGCTGACCGTCAACTACCGGAAGCCAACGCCCACCGACGGTCCCATCACGCTGCGTGCCCGGCTCATAGAAAAAGAACGCAAGAAAACAGTATTCGCCGTGGGTCTCTTCTCGCACAAAGGCGTTTTGACCTGCGACGCAACAGTCCTGTCCCTGCGAGTCCCCGACGAATGGGCCGACCCCACCGGCCTCTTCCAACACCTCGAGGGCGAGTGATCATGTCCTCGGACCGATCTGTTACCTATGCCCCCGGACTGTACCCCATGTCCTCCCTCCCTTGAAGGGAGGCGGGTGCCCTCAGGGCGCGAGGGTGGGTTGGTGTCCGTCGGCAATCATCGGCACGTTGCAACCGGCCAAGCCACCACCATCGCAACCTTCTGTCGTTGCAAAGAATCAGACGCCGTGGCGATCAGGTCCGAACGTTAAAGAGAATCGGCTAATCTAAAGTCATCCCCTGTGCCTGGCCTCGCCGTGATAGCCCTTGCTGCCGTTGCATGCGCCGCCCGTTCTGACAGCTCGGAAGGCGGGTTCGGTCGCGCGCTTGAGCATGTGACAGATACACCAAACGCTCGAACGGTGGTGTGGGTCGCCGACATAGCACTGCAACTCGAACCAACTCGACCGGCCGAACATTCCGCCAAACTCCCTGCGCAGCGTGTGTGTGGGGGGCCTTACATAAGAAATGAACTTGAGAAGGCATGGAACGGGCCGCGACCCCATGTCGCCGTTGGCGAACAGACCAATTCCCGTCCGGCTAATCGACGGTCGTCACGTCGAAGCTCTGGAGTTTGTTCTTGCCGTCGCCGCGCGAAAAGACTCCGACGAATGTAGATGTCATGTCGTCGTCATCGATGGCGGTGAGCACAAGTACGTCGTCTACGTAGACCTTGATCGCTGACCCATCTACCTCCAACTCTATCGAGTGGGTTTGACCATTGCTCCACGCGGCCGCAACTCGGCCAAGCTCCTGGAACCCACCGGCGCTCGGATGAGCAATCTACACCGTGTCGCCGATCAAGTTTTCGTCGGGCCGTTTTTTGCCAAGGACAATCTCACCGAAATTGTCATGGAAAGCCATGATCCAGTCGCGGGGTCCCGAATGTCTGACCACAGGACCCCAGATCTGATCTCCAGTTTCGATTTTCAGCACAACTTTGGCCGAAACATCGGAATCACCTGCATCGAGCAAGGCCCGATAGTCGGAGGACACTTCCACGGCGGGGTCAGATTTCTCTTTCACATTGCCCTTGTGAACTTCCCACTCGCCGAACTCGACCGACCAGCCGTTACCTGTGGCATCAACATCGGGGTCGTGCTCAGTGATCTCGGTCTTCTGATTCTCGTCGAACTCGTCGCTGGATAGCAGGGAGCTGGCCCAGATCGTGATCGTAGAGGCGATCAGGAGGACGAATACGACCGAAATGCCGACAAGAAATTTTCTATTTCTACGTTTGATCATCGTAACTTAAACCCGGCGCTGAATACTCAGATTACCCCAGATCGGTCGTTGATAACTACAACAGCGCGATACCGCCAGATCATGTTTGGGCTCCAATCGGTCCATGCTGGTCACCTGAATCTACGGGTGCCACTTGTGGTCGCCGGAACAAAGCCCATCCCACAAAACTCTCTCCGAAGCCAGGGCTATCGACTCAGCCAACCCATCCCGACATCTCAGGAAAAGTGCCAATGGCACCTCGGGAAAAGTGCCCATGCCACTATCAAAAGTGAATCGCCTCGCCAGTCACCGCGGCTCCGGCCTCTTTCAGGGCCTCCGACAGCGTCGGGTGCGCATGCGTCATCTTGTGCAGTTCGAGGTTCGTCCCCTCCAGCATTTGCAGCATCCCGATCTCAGCAATCAGCTCGGTCGCCTCGGGACCGATAATGTGCGCCCCGATCACCTCACCCGAATCGTCATCGATAAGCACCTTCGCGAAACCCTGCGACTCGCCAATCGCCACCGACTTGCCCGCCACGGCAAACGGCACCTTGCCCACCTTCACGTTGATCCCCTGCTCACGGGCCTGCGCCTCCGTCAGGCCGATCGACGCTATTTGCGGCTGGCAGTATGTGCAGCGCGGCATATTCGTGTAATCGTCGATCGGAGTGGTCTCGTGACCCGCAATCGTCTCGGCCGCCACCACGCCCTGGTCGAACGCCACGTGCGCGAGTTGGAGCTTCCCGTTCACATCGCCGACCGCGTACACACCGCCAACGTTGGTGCGCATATTGCCATCGACCTCGATAAAGCCGGGACCGACCGTCTTGATTCCGAGGTCTTCAAGCCCGATGCCGTCGCTGTTGGGCTGCACGCCAACGCCCAGTAAAACCTTGTCGCACACGAACTCCTGCTTCCCGCCGCCAACTTCGTACTGAACGGCCAGCCGACCGTCTTTCTTTTCGACGCCCGAAACACTGGCCGCCAGCGCAAATTCGATCCCCTGCCGGCCGAACTGGCGTTCGAGCTCGATCGAAATTTCCTCGTCCTCGCGAGGAACGAGGTGGGGCAGCATTTCAAACATTTTCACGTTTACGCCGTACGAATTGAAGTAGTAAGCGAACTCGCAGCCAATCGCCGAGGCACCGATAATTGCCACCGCTTCAGGCTGCTCACGGAGTTCGAGGGCGTGTCGGGAAGTGATGATGTTCTCGCCGTCGATCTCAAGACCCGGCAGACTCCGGGCACGTGCACCCGTGGCGATAACGATGTTTTTCGCCGTCAGGGTGTCGCCACCCTCAACCGCAACCTGGGTTGACGACTGCAAAGTCGCCTTGCCCTGCACCAGCGTGATCTTGTTCTTCTTGAAAAGGAAGCCGATGCCGTTCGTCAGCGCCTTTGACACCTTCCGACTCCGGTCGACGGCCTTGCTCATGCTTGCCGACCATTCGCCGACCTCAATGCCCCAGTCCTCGGCATGTTTCAGGTGGTTCACGACTTCGGCATTCTTGAGCAACGACTTCGACGGAATGCAGCCCCAGTTCAGGCAAACGCCGCCAAGACCGCCGATGCCCGTGCCATCGTCCTTCTCGACCACCGCCACGCTCAGGCCAAGCTGCGCTCCCCGGATCGCGGCGTGATACCCACCGGGACCGGCACCGATAACTACAAGATCGAAATTAGTTTCTGCCATTCAATATGTTCCTGAGATTTTCCTGGACGGGGTTGCGGACACGCTGACAAACAGGCGGCAAGTGTCTTTACCGATGACCGCGACCCGTGAAATCAACCGACCGATTATACGTGCGGGCTCCTTCGCTTCGGTGTACCCCTTGCACGTCCGATCAAATCGTCATTCTGAACTCGTCCGCCCTGAGCACAGCCGAATGAGATTGGCGCTGTTGACATGGTGTGAATACACCTGCGTCACACACAAGTCGTGAGGAGTGCCGATCACGATGAAAGCTGATTTGCCGACCCCTGTGGAGGGATCCGGGGTGGGGTCGATGAGCGTTCTCGATCACGTCAACAGAGCCAACTCGATTCCGAATCGCAACCGAAGTAGGCATTCATCCCAACTCATCAGTAACTGCCCCTGCCACGGTGACCGCTTGCTACGTATCGCTGCCGGGTTCGAGGGCGATTGTGCTCCGGGGTTCTGTGACTGATATCTGGTGGCCGAAATTTGGAGCCGCAAGCTGTACATTCGGTCACGGACTTACCTTTTTGGTTCTTGTGTCAGAGTGCTCACCAGATGAGCCGGGCCTTTACCCCGCTTTGATTTGGGATCCCGGTTATTATCGCTAACCCGTCAAGGCATAGCTTGAATCGATCTCTAACAATTGAACAACTGACGCGATGCACAGAAAATTTGAGCCAACGCCATCTGACCAATTTCCTGGGGGTTTGGAGTTCAACGCTGAGCACAAGGAGTTTTATTGACCCAACCGATTTTTTGAGGATGGCGATGTCCATGATTTTACTTTTTCGAGTCTTGTTCTCGGCGATCCGACCACCGAAGAATTATCGCCACGATTGGGCTGATCACCGCCCCAAATCAACAATTCATTAATTGGTTTGCCTGTGCTGGCCGTTGCCGCGTAGATGGCAAGGAAAGGGATTGAGGCGAACGGTAGAGATTTCCAAATCGTTTTTACTTTTCTTCTGATTTCGTCACGAGTTTCCGTGTGACATTTCCGAATGCCAACATGACTTTCCTGATTATGGTCCCCGAAACCAGACCCACAGTTAAACCACCACAAACTGGCCCATCATGCCGCCATCTTCATGTTCCAAGATGTGACAGTGGTACATGAACGGTGTATCCGGATCGGCGAAATCACTGAACTGAGCGATTATTCTTACGGTTTCTCCTAGTTTGACCAGCACAACATCTTTCCATCCTCGTTCGTTGTTCGGAGGTTGCGAACCATTTTTTGTAAGGATTAAAAATTGGATATCGTGAATATGGAAAGGATGCGACATTTCAGAGCTGTTGGTGACCTCCCAAATCTCAACATCATCTAATTTGACGGTCTCATCAATCCGATTCATGTCCATGCTCTCACCATTGATTCTGAACGACGACATTTGGAGTTTAAAGGTGCGCGTAGTGTCGGCCTGACTTTCGTCAAATCGGGCAATCGTAGCCAACGAACCGGGCAGACGGGTCACAGCATCCTGTGTGGCCGCGGCAACCCTGATGGTCATCACATCAAAATCAGAAATATCCAGCAGGTCCCTGGCCCAGATTGCATCTATGTTTTCGCGTTCTGAGGAGTAGCTTCGCAACTTGATCTCTCGATTTTCGTCAGCCCCAAAATCTACCAGGATTTCGGCCCGCTCCCCTGTGGACAGGAGAAGCCTGGTGAGCGGCACTGGTGTCTCTAGCAGACCCCCGTCAGTCCCGATCTGGTAAAACTGCCGGTTATCGCTAAACCCAAAATTGCAGATACGGGCATTTGAGGCGGCCAGAAGACGAAATTGAACCACTTGAGCTGGGACTTCCAGCACCGGAGTGATAGCCCCGTTGACCAGGATAGTGTCGCCTTTTACTCCCTCGCTCGTGCCCGGGTAATTCAAAGATCCATCTTCATTGAAAAATTTGTCCTGGACGATCAGAGGAATATCGTCAATACCATATTGCTGAGGCAAACCCAGATTGTCCGTCACCTCATCTTTGATGATGAATAGTCCGGACAGACCGTGGTAAACGTGGTCGGCTGTCTTACCGTCGAGGTGCGGGTGATACCAGTAGGTGGCCGGCTCGTTCAAAATGGTGAAATTGGCCCGCCATGTCTCGCCATCTTCAATTCGTTGGTGCGGTCCCCCGTCCATGACCGCAGGCAGATGCAAACCATGCCAGTGGGTTGTCGTCGGCTCACCCAGATTGTTTGTGACGTTGAGGACAACGTCGTCGCCTTTGTCCATGACAAGTGTCGGGCCCAGCATCTCTCCGTTGTAGCCAAAAGTTGGTGTTTGCTTGCCAGTGACGAACGCCATTGAGCCTCGTTGGATTCTCAGGTCAAATACCCTTTGTCCACCAATCATTTCGCCGGCTTCCAGTTCTGGAATTGGCAGCCTTTGACCGGTAATCAGAATTTCTTTATTCGTGGACGGCCGTCCGGCGGTTACGATACCGGCGATGACGCGGTCGAGTGCGCCGAATCTGCTCAGTACAAATAATGAGGCCAACAATGACGCGGAACCGCCATCGAATGCGATCAAAAATTTCCGGCGTGATATGCGGAACATTTTTGCCATTTCATCCCCTTTTGTTAAGTAACTTTGCCCGAGAAGAAATTAGCGACTTTACTTTTCATATACGTTGGTCCGATCGGCTAACTGATCTCGGATCGTATTAGCATCTTCTCTGAATTGAATTGGCGCGAGCATCTTGGGACTTTCAAGGTGGTGAATCAGACCCGCTATTGCTCTTCTGGTAATTATCACCTTTTCACCCGGTCGCTTGGACCACGGCGTCATCCCTGCAGTCTAGCTTTTGGCGCCTTTACCCGATCGACGCATGGCAGCACTTGCTGCTTTGTCCGCCTGACTCCCCTTCCGAGCCGTGCGGGAAGCTGCTGCCGATGTTGCAGCCATTGATGATTTGGCATATCTCGGCTGCGGGCGTTGTACCATCGCTGCCCTTGGAGCTGCTCGACCCAACTTCGAACTGGTAACAAAACTTAGTTTTGGCTTTGTATCGACCGTTATTCGTTGATCCAAAACCGCCAACGCTTCATCAATCTGATCATGACGAGACTGGTGAAGAACGTTCAGAAGTCGGGTGATGTGAGTCGGGTTCTTGCCGCCAAGGCGGCGAGCGAGTTCCGATCGAGTGACCCCTTGCTCCTTCATTGCGTTGTAGATCATCAATTTAGAAGCGACCAACGTAGGCAAAGAGACTACGGATCCACCGCGGCTAATTTTGCTCGGTGCTGGTATTACTTCGTTGTCATCCATCATCGCCGAGAACATTACGATCAATGCCTCTCTGGCGTGATCAATTGCATCGGCTTCATCTTCTCCGAATGAGTGGACGCCACGCACGTCTGGGACCGTTGCCAGAATCGTGTCGTTGTCGTCCGCCTCGAGTACAACGGGGTACTCGAATTTGGTCATAATTGCTGCTCTGCTTACTTTGAATGCTGTGTTTGCTTTGAATGTTGTTTTTGCTGTGTGCTGATGAACTCTGGTCAATTCGGCGGTGCTTCCTTGATTCCCAAGTCCCGCATGATGGATTTCATCAACCCCTTTCCAAGTTGCTTGCGACCACCATGCGTAGGAACAACTGCTTTACGAGTCCCGAGAATTGCGAGTTTCGGGTGACGACCGCCTTTGTTGACGATCTGCACCTTGTGCTGCTTTCGCAAGAATCGTATGAATTGCTCTGAGTTCACGTGATATAGTATACACTTCTGTATAAGTTTCCGGGTATTTGGAATTTGTCAGATATCGTTACTACAGCGCGGAGCCTTAGTGTCAGTGGCAGCACGCCTGGGTGAAACCGCGGAAGGACCGGTTCGAATCCGGTAGGCTCCAAATCTCTTTACCTTTCGAACTTGATATTGCCATTCTGAACTCGCCCGCCCTGGGCACAGTCGGATGGGATTCAGAATCGCAACCCAACAGGCATTCATCCCAACTCGGCAGTAACAGCTCCTACCACGTTCACTGCGCTCGCACGAATAAAACCTTCCCACTCTCCAGCCACCGCCAGCCCGGACGCGGCAGCCATCCATTCGACAAACTGCGCCAATCGCACCGGCACACACACATGCTCACACAACCCTCCATCGGCGAAACTGAACGTATACATGAACGCGTCCATGCGCGTTACACGAGACCTACCCCGTGGGAATTGGCAATCAAAACTCGATATCACGGCATCTCAGGCGGCTGGCTTTCAGCTTCGGGCTGATCGCGATCGCCGCGTTCGCCATCAGCTGTGCGGAAACTGCCGGTCCAGTGCCCACCGCGCCCATCGACCAACCGACGCCATCGACCCAGGCAACTCAAACGCCAGTACCAACCGACGGGCCGACCCCAGGCGCGGGCGACTCAATCTCTGGCAAACCAAAACCAACTCTCGAACCACCGACAACGCTCCCACCAATCGAAGCGCAGCCAACCCTTCCTGCTTCGAACCCGACATCGACGTCACAATTACCTTCGCCGACTGCTACTGTGCCACTGAGCCTACCGACCCCAACAGGAATTCCAGCGCCGGCCAACCCGACATCCACGGCCATATCCGGCCCTCCAGAAGTGACAGACACACCGAAACCTCAAGAAACTGCCGTTCCCGGGCCAACTCCGACTGCCATACCGACCGCAACACAGGCGCCTATCGCCCCAACGCCCCGGCCCACGCCCGGACCCATCAACCGGCAAACCCAGTTCGTTCCGCTCGATGAACCGAAATACGTGAGCCGCGACCAGGCCAGCGCCAACATTACGAACGACTCCTGGGTCCTCGGCGTCCGGTCGAACGGCGAAGCCCGAGCCTACCCACTCGACATGATGTGGTACCACCACATCGCCAACGACACCGTCGGCGGCGTGCCCTGGCTCGTCACCTACTGAATACTCTGCCATTCAGGGGTCGGGTTCGATCCCCGGGT
>Ga0066376_10001929_pt1 | contig 19729 bp, 17 predicted proteins | sample Knorr_S15_td_Bot_FD_77009 | JGI IMG/M metagenome (GOLD analysis project Ga0066376, IMG submission 77009) | Marine microbial communities from Southern Atlantic Ocean transect - Knorr_S15_td_Bottom_ad_5009_LV_A | ecosystem: Environmental > Aquatic > Marine > Oceanic | place: Southern Atlantic...
GCAGGCATCTTTCGAGTTGAAAAAGAAAGAAATTCGGGGGGATACCGAAGCGGTCAAACGGGGTAGACTGTAAATCTACTGGCTTAGCCTTCGCAGGTTCGAGTCCTGCTCCCCCCACCACAGAAAAACGGGCCGTCCATTTCGGACGGCCCGTTTTTTTACATTGGTGGTGGTGGTGGGTGCAAACGGCGCCACGACCCGTCTTACCTCATCGCCTCACCCACCTGCCGCGGCGCCATCTCCCACCTGGCGCCAGCTCCTGTCTCCTGCCCGCCGTACTTCCTGAGGCTCCAGAAAGGCATCGGCCACGGCCTTCTTGATGCGCTCTGATTCGTAGTAGCCATCTTCCACCTTCCGCTTTATCCACAGAAGCCGCTCGGCGCGGTTTCTCGGCAGGCCCTGGACATCGTGGAGATGGTCGGGGAGGGTATATTCGCTTTTGAAGTTCATACAGACACAGATCACTTGAATGCCAAGAGAAAGACCAGGCAGAGGGTACCAGCACGCGGATTCCGCGACGGCACAATGTGAGATGGTTGTCGATCCAAGCCACCCGATGTTGAGGCTGCGATAGCGCCCTGACCCGTGTCACAATGGGGTCACGCTACTCTGAAAGCACGCTGCGGAGCGCCTCGCCGCCAGGTGTAAACTTGAGCTAACTACCTCTTATTACAGGATATCGGCAGGTTCCACCAGCCGGCTACTTTAATCTGAACAGCGAGGACAGGAGATGTCCTCCGGCTTGGCGGCGAGCGTCGGGAGGGTTTGCCCAGCTCAGTCGCGTCGGTGTAGAAGCTGGCGGATGGAGGCTATCCCGTCCTCGTTTTCGCGCACTACCCTGTTCCACGATTCGAAGAGGAAAGCCAGGACTACGCTCATGACCAGGCTGACCACCGAGGCGCTGAGCACGATAAGGGTCCGCCTCGGAGCGCTGCGCGTCTTCGGCGGCGTCGCCGGGTCGAGAATCTGGAGTGTCGGGGTATTGAGGGCCTCGCGGTACTTTGCTTCTTCCAGTTTTGTGCCGAGGTAGCGCACGATCTCCTCGCGCACCTTGACATCGAGGGTGAGCTCGGCGTGCTGAAACATCAACGCCGGAAGGGATTTGAGAGAGGGGCCCAGCGACCGCAGGGAGCTTTCACCACCGTCGTCATCCTGCTCGATCGCCTCCCCTGTCGCCTTCCTGATCTGCTTGCGCAGCTCCTCTACCTGCATGATCAGCAGGTCCCGGTTGGCGCGCCCCGCCGTGACCTGCCTGGTCATCTGACCCAGGCTCGTCTCCAGATCCAGCAGCCTCATGACCATGGCCTCAACCACCTCTACCGTTGCCAGGATCTGTGCCTCCAGATTCACCAGGCCGTGCTCCTCCTGAAAAGCCTGGAGCGCCCCAGCGCGATCCTTGAGCTCCGCCTGCATCAACTGGACGCGCTCCCCGAGAAACGCCCGCAGTGACTTCGCCTGCTGTCGCTTGTAGTACCGGTTCACCTCGTCGAGCTCGGCGGCCAGATCGTTGGCCAGTCGCGCCGCCAGCTCCGGGGTGGAGGCCGTGACGTCGATGACCAGAGTGCCATCTGCCTCCACCCGGCGATCGATCCGGTCATTCAGCATATCGATGGCGAGATCTCGATAGGGGGCGTCGTACAGCGTCATCAGGTCGTGACTGTCTACCACGGCCCCTAGAACGTGGCGGCTATCCAGCAGGGTCAAGAGTCGATCTGAGGGGGTGGTCGCCCCCACCAGGCCGCTCAGACCGGCCGGCACCGACCCCAGCAGCATCGACAGGCCGAGCTGGTCGCCCTCCTCTGCCGGCGGCAGCAGCTTGGTGTTGGCGGTCCACTTCTCGGGCAGCACCAGACTGACACCGGCCGCAAGGAGACCGACCGCCACGAACGAGACAGCGATGAGACGTCGCCACTTCACCAGGACGTACAGGTAATCGAGCAGGCTGCGTTCGCTGACCAGGTTTCCCATCGACGCGTTCACTTGGTAATCGTCATGTACAGAAGCACGAGGGTGGTGGCCTGTCCGATCACAGCCATGGTCTGGGTGAATATCGACCAGTAGTCGCGTACCGGTTTCTGCTTGATCCAGATCCGGTCTCCCGGGTCGATCTGTTCGGTATCGGCGGCGCTCTCCATCTCGCCGGTCCGGGCTTTGATGACTCTGATTTCGTCAGACGCCCGCCAGCCGGGTCCGCCCGCCCGTCCGATGTAATCTTCCACTCCGTACTCGGGGTGGTAGATAACCGCGCCCGGATCGGCGGCGCTGCCGCTCACCATGACCGTCTGCTGCAGCCGGGGTACTCTAATCGCATCGCCGGGGAGGAGCTGGATATCCTCGCTGATGTTCCCGCCTTCGAAGAGGGAGACGAAGTCCACCACGAGCCGACCCGGCCTCTCGTTGCTTTTCATGATGTAATACTGATCCTCATCCTCGGTTCGATCCGACACCGGAATTCCGGCGACACGGGAAAACATCGGATCCCCGTCGCTTGCCGCAATCCCGGGCCTGATCACTCTGGCCTCCGCCAGGGACGCGTCGGCGGTGAACCCGCCCGCGCCCTCGATAACCTTGGTGAGCGCTGTCCCGTCCTTGTCGACGACATACTCCCCGCCGTAGACGACCTCTCCGACGATGGTGACGGTGCTGGATTGGTGGTATCTTGGAATCCCCCTCACGACCAGCCAGTCGCCTGACTGAAGCGGCCGGTCCGCCTCCGGATCGCGACGCAGAACCCCCTCGATGTCCACGGGCGATTCAATCATCTGGGCCAGATCGTCGCCGTAGCGGAACAGCACGACGTTGTCGGGATCGTAGTTCGGAGCCACCCCAAGCGCCAACTGGAGGAGATCGCTGAATCGATCGCCCTCGACAAACTCGTAGACCCCCCCGCGCACCACCGCGGCCAGAACCGCCACCTGGCCGCTCTTTCCGGGAACGAAGATAATGTCGCCGTCTTCGATAAAGGGGTTGTGGCTCAAATCCCCTGTGGCCTTGTACATCTCGAGGTCGACCCGCACCGATTCGAAGCCCCCTGATTCAAAGCCCTCCAGGATACTGTCATCGCCGTCCTCGAGACGGGCGGTCAAGCGCGCCAGTTCTGCCGGATCTCGAGAGTCGGTCCGGATCAGCCGGATGTCGCGGCTCGACCCAACAGCCCCCCCCGCCTTGTCGATTATCGCGCTCACCCGCTCCACGCCGCTGCCCGGCCAGAGCCCCGGATTCATCACCAGCCCCACGACCGGCACCGGGATCAACCTGGGTTCGCTCAGTTCCACCTCTATTTCGCCTATCTTCACTACCTTGCGAAAGGCCCTCTCGATGATCGCATGGACATCTCCCAGTCGCTGGCCGCCAACCGGCACTATTCCGACCCCGGGAATGAACAATCCCCCCTCGGCCAGTACCTTGCTCTTGGCCGGTACCGCCATTCCGGTCAAGTAGATGAGAAACTCGTCCCCCGGCCCAACCAGATACCTGCCGCTGGCCAGCACTTCTCTGAATACGGCCAGGCCGATCAGAGGGCGATCGCCCGCCGCCTCCACCTCAAATGACCCTTGACCTGCCGCTTGCAAGGGCAGGGCCAGAATCGCTGCCAGCCAAACGAACACACGAGATCTCTTCATGTTTTTCGCTTCCTCAGTCTGACCCTTCCGCCCGCAGGCCAACTCGGTCGACTCCGAGGAGGAGGGCCCGCGAGCTCACCCCCTCCTGCTGCCACGCCTCCTGCATGGCGCGGCCCGGAGCGTCATCTCCCGACCGCACCAAGGCGAGCACCGATGGCCCCGACCCGCTGAGTACCGCGCCATACGCCCCGGCCTCCATGGCCGCGCGTCGGACTCGGTCCAGACCCGGCACCAGGGCGGCCCTGTGGGATTCGTGCAGGCAGTCTTGCATGGCGGCGGCCAGCAGATCCAACCTCCCAGAGGCCATAGCCGCGGTCAACATCGCCACTCGCGCCTGATTGGCAACCGCGTCCCCGAAAGCTACCGTGGCCGGCAGGACTTCGCGGGCCCGCCGCGTGTCAACGGTAAAATCCGGCACGGCGACGGCGGCGGCGAGGCCTTCGGGTGCCTCCATCCGGATGTATTGCCCCAATTCGGTAACTGATCCACCCCCTGAACGCATGGACGGGCCGACCACGCAGAACCCACCAAGCAGGCTTGCCGCGACGTTGTCCACATGCCCCTCCACCCCGGCCGCCAGGGCCATCATGGCGGGCTCTTCGACCTCGCGGCCTGCGAGGAGGGCCGCCGCCGCCAGACCTGACAGTACGGCCGCGGCGCTGCTGCCCAAACCTCGGGCGACGGGAATTTCGCTCTCCGACTCGATCGTCAGGTGGCCCGGACGATAGCGGCTGTCCCGGAAGAACCCGTCCATGGCCCGGTACACGGCGTTCTCCTCGTCGCGAGGCAGATCGTGGGCGCCCTCCCCGGCGAGGTGGATTTCGATCCCTTCTCCGTCGCGCTCGGTCACGGTCAGGGAGTGGTAGAGCGTCAGCGCCAGTCCGAGACTGTCAAAACCGGGACCCAGATTGGCGGATGACGCCGGCACGCGGATGCGGACCTGCTTCACGCGGCCTGGTTCCTGATTTCGTCGATCATGGTGACAATCTCGACGCTGACGGCGTCGGCCACGGGCATCCCCTTGGCCGTGAGCTTCATGCGGTCACCGTGAAGGGGATGGACGAAGCCTGAACTCACCAGGTCGGCCATTCGTCGTTTCGCCGCCAGCCCCTCGCGCTCGACGCGTCCAAGCCTTACGCCCTCACAAGTGCGCAAACCCAGCCAGATACTCTCGGATGTCGCGGCGGCCGGATCCAGGGTTTCCTCTCCGTCCAGAGGAGACGAACCGGCCTCTACGCGGGTCAGATAATCGGTCAGATCCTTGATGTTCCAGCTTCGACGCCCGCCTACATAGCTGTGAGCGGACAGCCCGATTCCGATGTACTCGCCGCCGGTCCAGTACGCCCAGTTGTGCCGAGATCTGCGGCCCGGCAGCGCGAAATTAGATATCTCGTAGTGCTCATACCCCGCTGCGGTCAGACGCTCTATGCCGTCGATGTACTGGCGGGCGTCGTCATCTTCGCCCACGACGGGCAGATCGCCGGAGCGGGCGCGTCGGTGGAAAGATGTGCCCTCCTCGAGGGTGAGAGCATAGGTCGAGATGTGCTCGGGCCGGAGGTCGATCACTACGTCCAGGGTGTGTTGCCAGTCCTGGTTGGTTGCCCCCGGAATGCTGAATATCAGATCGAGGCTGACATTGTCGAAACCAGCCCGGCGCGATGCCCGGAAGGCGTCCAGCGCGTCCGCGGCGGTGTGATCCCTGCCTAGCAGTCGCAAGCCGTCGTCGAAAAAAGACTGAGCACCTATGCTGATGCGGTTGAACCCCATCTGGCGCAGATCGGCGTACCGGGTGGCGTCCGTTGTACCCGGATTGGCTTCTACCGTAATCTCCGCTCCGGCCGCGATCCCCAGAGTGGACCGCGCCGTGGCGAGAACGCGCTCCAGCAGCCGTGGATCCAGGCGAGTTGGTGTGCCGCCACCAAAAAACACACTCGCGATCTCCTCCACGCAAGTGGGCCGGTCAAACGCCTCCAGTTCGCTGCAGACGGCCGCCGTATAGCGCTCGTGCAGGTCGTCCTTGCCGGTAACCACGGCGAATCCGCAGTAGGGGCAACGGCGCGGGCAGAAGGGGAAATGCGCATACAGACCCAGCGTCTGGTCCGCGGGCCGGGGCGGATCGGCATCCGGATGAAGCGTATCTGTCGGGCGGGACATTGGTGTCTTCACGGTACCTTATACCCGATTCGCGACCATCGAATCCGCCCTGACTCTCCGGCCAGATCCGGTTCGGTGGACCAGTAGACGAACAGCCCCCGACCGAGGAGGCGATCTACCGAAAGGGCCCCCCAGTGGCGACTGTCCCTGCTGTTGTCCCGGTTGTCGCCCATCACGAAGAGGGAGCCGGCCGGAACCGTAAGCGGACTCAGGTTATCTCTCGGATCGCGCCCCGGCAGGATGCGGGCATCTATGTATTTGGAGAATGGGGGATCGGGCAGACGCTCGCCATCTACATAGACAACCTTGTTCCGCACCTCAACGGTCTGCCCGGCCACGGCGACGCACCGTTTGACGAAAGTCCTGCTCGGGTCGGCCGGGTATTCGAAGGCGACAATATCACCAGGCGACGGGTCGCGCACAGACGGCAGGCGCCACGTGGTAAAGGGAATCCGCAATCCATACGACAGCTTATCAACCAGCAGGAGGTCCCCCACCAGAAGCGAATCCTCCATCGAGCGAGAGGGTATTCGGTAGCCCTGAACCAGCAGTCCTCCCAGCGTCAGAGCTACGGCCCCGACCGCCACGAGGATGAAAATCCTTCTGACTCCAGTGCCGCCGCGGCGGTGGACCTTGCGTTTCGGCGAAGTGGATGCCGATTTTCCCATTCACGTGACTCGATTGAAAGGTGGGGGTCCGAAAGACAACTCCCCGATTGATACAATCGTATCAAGTCAGTCCCACCGATAAGCGCCGGTCAGACCGCATCACCGGCAGACAAGGACAATACCCGATCCCCCGGCAGAGAAGGACGAAGTCCTTCTCGACTCCGGCGCATGACGCACCGTCAAGTCAGCCCCTCCGAAAAGCGCCGGTCAGTCGTCAAGCTGCAGTGCGGCAAGGAATGCCTCCTGGGGGATCTCTACGCGGCCGAACTGCTTCATGCGCTTCTTCCCCTCCTTCTGCCGCTCGAGGAGCTTCCGCTTGCGACTCACGTCGCCGCCGTAGCACTTGGCGATCACGTTCTTCCGAAAGGGTCTCACGGTTTCGCGCGAGATGACTTTAGTGCCGATAGCCGCCTGGATAATGACTTCGAACATCTGTCGAGGTATCAGCTCTTTAAGCTTGCCGCACAGACGTTTACCCCAGTCTTGAGCCTTCTCGCGATGAATGATTACAGCCAACGCATCCAAGGGCTCGGAGTTGATCAGGATGTCGAGCCGAACGAGAGGGCCGGCCCTCATTTCCTTGTGCTCGTAGTCGAAAGAAGCATAACCACGCGACACGGATTTTATCTTGTCGTAGAAATCCACGACGACTTCCGCCAGGGGGAGCTCGTAGTGGAGAATGGCCCGACTGCCGTCCAGATACTCGGTATTTATGTAGGTGCCGCGGCGATCCTCCGCCACCCGCATGCACGAACCGATGTATTCGCTGGGAACCAGGATCTGAGCCTCCAGGATGGGCTCGCGAATCTCATCGATCTCAACGATGGCTGGCAGCAGCGCCGGGTTCTCCACCTCTTTCACCTCCCCATCCTTGGTCAGCACCTCGTAGCGCACATTGGGCAGGGTGGTAATCAGATCAACCCCGTATTCGCGCTCCAGCCGCTCCTGCACGATCTCCATGTGGAGGAGACCCAGAAAACCACACCTGAAACCGAAGCCCAGGGCCGCCGAGGTTTCGGGTTCATAGGAAAAAGCGGCGTCGTTCAGGCGGAGGCGCTCGAGGGCATCGCGGAGATCCTGATGCTCGTCGGGATTGATGGGGTAAAGTCCGCTGAAGACCATGGGCTGAAAGGGGCGGTAACCCGGTAGCGGGGCAACCGAAGATCTGTCCGCATCGGTGATGGTGTCGCCTACTCTCGCCTCCGACAGCTCCTTGACACCAGCTATTAGATATCCAACCTCACCCGTGCTCAGCTTATCGGTGGGCACCCGTGCCAGGCGCAGGATACCGATCTCCTCCACCTCGTACACCCTTCCGGTGGAGTGAAAGCGAATCTTCTGACCCTTTGAGATGCTGCCGTCGACAACGCGGAGGAAGCAAATCACCCCGCGGTACTGGTCGTACAGAGAGTCGAAAATAAGCGCCCGCGTCCCCTCCTGCTCGGCCCCACCCGGTGGCGGGATGCCCTCAATTATCGCCTCCAGAAGTTCCTCAACACCTGAGCCATCCTTGGCGCTGATGTCGAAAATCTCGTCTGCGTCGCCACCGACCAGATCGAGGATCTGTTGCTTGGTGCCACTTACATCGGCTCCGACTACGTCAATCTTATTCACGCAGGGCATGATAGCCAGATCGTCATTCAGCGCCAACAGTAAATTACTGACCGTCTGAGCCTCCACTCCCTGAGTGGCATCCACGAGAAGGACCGCCCCCTCGCAGGCGGCGAGAGACCGCGACACTTCGTAGGTGAAGTCCACGTGACCGGGTGTGTCGATCAGGTTGAATTCGTACTCCTGCCCATCGGTGGCCCGGTACGCCATGCGCACAGCATGGGATTTGATGGTGATACCGCGCTCCCGCTCCAGGTCCATGTCGTCCAGGACCTGCTGCTGCATCTGATCGGCGGTGAGCGTGTGCGTCATCTCCAGCATGCGATCGGCCAGGGTGGACTTGCCGTGGTCGATGTGGGCGACGATGCAGAAGTTGCGGATGTGGCTCTGATTCATGGGGAAACTGCCAGATTGACTAGACTCAGATTGACTACACTGCGTTGATCAGGGCAGGGATGGCGACGGATGCGGCACTTCGGCCTGCAAAGGCGCCGTACGTAAAAGCCCGTACGTAAAAGCAGGGGCAATACCACCCCAGGCCGAAACACAGCTTACCCAACAGCAGAGCTGGAGAAGTTAGATATGCCGCATCTTCCTGTCAAATCGGATACTTAGGGCCATATTGCACCACGCGAGAGCGCGCCTCGCCAGCAGCGATCAGGGGCGCGCGGGCGAAGCGAGAAGCAGGACCAGGTTGGCCGCTGCCGCCCGGTGCCCGGGATCGATTTCCAGGGCTCTCCGGCAAGCCCGACGAGCTGCCTCGAGTTCGCCAACGGCCGCGTAGGCCGATGCCAGACTGTTGTGGAGATCGGCGTTGTCGGGATCGACCGACAACGCTGATCTGTAAGCCTTGATCGCTTTGCGCGGGCGTCCGGCGCTTCGGTGCGCGGTGGCCAGCGCTGCGTACCCGGCTGCGTGCGGTTCCAGCTCCAGCGCCTGCTCATACGCAGCAACCGCCTGTGGCCACGCTTGCTGGCGCAGGCGCAGATCTCCCAGGGCCCGCCACACCTGTACCTGCTCGGGATGGTCTTTGACAATCGAGAGGTAGGCGGCAGCGGGAGTCACATCGTTTTTTTCAAGCTGCAGAAGACGCAAGTTAACCTGCGCGTCGGCATAATCCGGCGCTGCGGCAATCGCCTGCCGCAGCAGCGACTCCGCCTCGGTGGTGCGTTCCTGTTCCAGATACAGAAGGGCGAGGTTGTTGCACGCCGCGGCCAGCGAAAGGTCGAGACGGATAGCCTCCCTGTAGGCGGCCTCCGCCTCCCCGGTCCTGCCCAGCCGCTGGTAAGCCCGGCCCAGATTAACCCGCGCCTCGCCGTACAGGGGATTCACTTCCAAGGCTCGACCCAGATACCGCAGAGCCTCGCGGGGCCGGCCGCGATCTACGCTGAGCCTCCCCAGATTATTGAGGGCCCCTGGCAGATCCGGGCGCAGTTCCAAGGCCCGCTTGAAAGAGGCGGTCGCTCGCTCTTCGAGGTTCAGAGCTTCGTACACCAGGCCGAGGTTGTTCCAGGTCTTGCTGTAGGCGGGATTGAGCTCGGCCGCTCTCTCGAGCCGCTCTCGGGCGGGTCCCAACTCGCCGCTTTCGTACAGGGCCAGCCCGAGATTACCCTGCGCTCGAAACATTGTCGGCGCTCTGGCTGCCGCATCCGACCACAGACTGAGCTCGTCGCGCCACACGCTACTGCGCTGCCAGGCGTGCACGGCGAAGAGGAGGACCACGCCGCAAACGGCGATGGCGACACCACAACGGACCGTGGCGAGCGAAGATACAAGGCCGCCCGCAGGGAAGCGAGGCACGCGCAGCGGCCCCACCGCGACGATCAGAAATCCCACCGATGGGAGATAGAGACGGTGTTCGTTGACGAGCACATTGAGGGGAAGAAAGAATGTCAGTGCCAGTCCCGCGAGGAGCCAGGCCACGCCGCCACTCAGCCACGGAGCCACCCGGCGCGCTGCCACGGCTCCGGCCACGACCGTAAGCGACAGCAGAGCCGCGCTGATGACGGCGCCAGAAATCATGGTGCCACTGGTAGCGACGGCCGTGGAGAAACCGTGTTCGACGCTCAGCGGGAAAGGGAGTGCGAGGAGCTTCAGATAATAGACCAGCGCCTTGGTCTGGGTGATCAAGTGGACGCCCCACGGCCTGACATCCTGAGCCAGCGCACGGGGTAGAAACCCCTCCGCCGTAACCGCGAGGAGGTAGACGGCGGTGACCACCACAAAAGGCCACAGTCTCCGCCACTGCCTCGCTGCCGAAGGTCGCATCATCTCGAGCACGGCCAGGAAGCCGAGCAGGCAGACCGCGGAGGATTTCGACAGCAATGCCAGGGCGTAGCAGAACACGGCCAGCACCCGTTTTTCGCGCCGGACAGACACCAGAAGGACCGCGACAAGCACACCGAGACCACTCAGAAGCTCGGAGCGACTGCTGATGTAGTTGACCGCCTGGGCGTGTACAGGGTGCACCCCGAACAGGGCCCCCCCCACCACCCGAGCGCTGTCGACGCCGTCAGGCCGCGCAGGATGGCGTACACGGCGACGGTGCACAGCACGTGCAGAATCACGTTCAGGAGGTGATAACCGAACGGGAGATACCCATTCAGAGCGTAATTGACGGCGTAGGAGACCAGCAACAGCGGCCGGTACATCGCCATTGCCGGCTCTGACGAAAACATACCCGAGTCGAGAAAAAAGAGCGGGATGTTGGCCAGGTCGCGGAGGTGGTGATTCTGGAGAATGGAGTGCGTATCGTCGTAGGGGAAGCCATTGCCCAGACTGTTGACATACGTCGCCGCGGTCAGCACGGCGACGCTGAGAGGCGCCCAGCCTCGCCATCGGGCAAGGTTTATCGCGCCTCCAGCCCTTTCAGCTCTTTCAGCTCTTCCAGCTCTTCCAGCTCTTTCAGATGGGCCTCTACCTTTACCAGGCCGTCCCTCGCGCCCTCCTCCGCGGCATTGTAATACAAGGAGCTCTTGAAGTAACTGCGCGCTTTGAGCAGCAGATCGCGAGCGGGCTTGTCCCCCGATAGTGCCCTTCCGGCGAGAACCAGATGGATGCTGCCGAGATTGCGCAGCACCATATAGTCCCTTGGGTTGAGAACTCGGGCGCGGTGGTAGGAACTGAGCGCCTTATCATACTGACCAAGCTCCTGGTAGGCCACACCCAGATTCGTCAACCCCTGGTAGTGGTTGGGCACCACGCTCAAGCCCTTCTCATAGAAACTGATTGCCTGGCTCAGGTAATCGAGCACACTGTCTGCATTTGCGGTCCGGCGACTCTTCCACAAGAGGATGCTGCCCAGATTAATATTGGCATCGGCATACATGGGTTTGATCGCCACCGCCTGCCGGAAGAAGGGCTCCGCTGAGACGTAGTCCTTCAACTCAAAGTTGATGCTGCCGCGATTGTTGAGTGCCCTCAGGCTCAGCTCCTCATCTCTGTTCAGCTCTATCACCCTCTGATAGGCCGCGTCCGCCTCTTTCCAGTGCGCCAGCTCGACCTCCCGGTCGCGGGTCCTCAGGGCGGCATCCTTGTGGGTATTGCCCAGATAAAGGTGAGCCCGTGGCATATTGGGCGACTTCTCGATGGAATCGCTCCAGAGGGTAAATTCGTCGGCCCAGACGCGGTTTCGGGTATGGGTGAGCGCGGCGAACAGCACGCACGCAACAGCCACGCCGACGGTGGACAGAGCGACGCGTCGAACCCGCACACGCCCCAGAAGTCCCACGCGATGCTGCACCTGCCCGCCTAGCAACAGGGCCAGGCCGATGCAGAAAGCAGCGCAAGGCAAGTAGAGTCGCCGTTCGTTGACAAAGACATTGAGCGGGAAGACGAAGACCGGCAACAGCGACAGAACCGCCCACGAGCTCAAGAAAAGTCCCTGGAAATAGCCCCTCCCAAAGGCGCGGCGAAGCATGTACAGACAGAGAGAGAGCACCATCAGCAGGGGCGCCACAACCGCACCGGCCAGCAGCTGATGCTGCTCCGAAAACTGAGGCTCCACGCTCTGCCCGACGGGCATCACGAGGGTGTACAGATAGTACCCCACCGCCTTCGTCTGAGTGAGAAACTGGCTCCATCCATCTCGCACTGGAGCGCCCAGCGACCGGGTGAGAAACCCGTTTCGGGTTATGGTATGGAGATACCAGGCGGTGATACACCAGCCCAGGAGATGTCGTCTGAAAAACTGCGCTTTGAGCTGCCGCCAGTTCCCGGAGCAGAGGATGAGATAGTCGAAAAGGAACAGCGCCGCCGGCAGGGTGATGACCGTGGACTTGCTCAGCAGGCCGAGGCCGAGGGCCAGAGACGCAGCCGGCAGCCGCCATCTCCTCCCCTGTTGATGCGCGCCTGAGGCGAACAGGCACAGACTCAGGAGATAGAACAGCGCCGCCAGACTCTCGCTGCGACTGCTGATGTAGTTGACCGGCTCGGTGCCGAGAGGATGCAGGGCGAAGAGCAGTCCGGCCGTCAGTGCAGTAGCGCGATTTCTGGTCAGCAAGAGCGCCAGCCAGAACAGCAGGCAGCTGTTGAGACCGTGGATGAGGATGTTGATCAGGTGATAGCCGGTGACGTCGAAGCCGCCACGCACCTCGGTGTCCTCGCCACCGATCAGCGCGTCCCCGAGGGCGTAATTGAAGGCGTAGGTTACCAGGAGCAGCGGGCGGTACATCCCCTTCTTTGAATCCGCGGAGAACATGCCCGGATCGGAGAAGAATCGCCTGATTTTCCGGTACTCTCCGCCGAGATCTTCGCTGATCACCACCCTGATATTGTGGTTGTTGACGACGGAGTGGAAATCGTCGTAGTGGAAGCTGTTGTGCAGAGAGTTGGCGTACACGCCGAAACAGACAGCCAGAAGCAGGGCGCAGCTGTAGGCGCTTCTCATCTCACGCATCCTCGATCGATCGATAACTCGGCTATCCATGCTATTGCACCAGTCGCTATTGCACCAATCGACCACGCACGCCAGAGAGACGCTGGCCCAACAGTTCGCGCAAATCGCGGTCGCGAACCCGGCGATAGGCCTCCTCGTACACCGCGGCCGCCCCTTCGAGCTCGCCCAGAGTCTCATACAGGTTCCCCAGCTGAATATAACCCTCGATAAAATCCGGGTGCGACTCCACCAGATAGCGATTCACCTCCCCACTCTCCCCGACCAGGCCCTGGTGGAACAGGCTGACGCCGAGAAAAAACAACGAGTCGCGGTGTCTGGGATTCGTCTCCAGGAGCTGCCTTGACACGGACTCCACCTGCTTGAGCTGACCCGACTCCATCAGCCCCCTCCCCAACTCTCCGAACCGACGCAGGAGTCGCGCCATATTGTCGGCGGCATCAGCCGATTCGAACTTAGCCGCAAGGGCCCTGCGATAGAAAGAAACCGCACTGTCCAGACGGCCCACCTTCTCGTAGACGACGCCGAGCATATTGAGGGCGAGGTCGTGGTGATAGGAATCATCAGGCACGGCGCGAAGGTGATAGATCGCCTCATCGGGCCGCCCCTGGAAGTACGCCAGTCTGCCCAGGTTGTATCTGGGTTCGGCCAGGTCCGGATGCTCGGCCAGAACCTCTTCGTAAAGCCCTCTGGCCTCCTCGGGCTGACCGAGTTTCTCGAGGGCATTGGCCAGATTGTTCTTGGCCGCAACATGTTCGGGCGACATCTCCAGCGCGCGCCGGTAATACCCGACCGCCTTATCCAGTTCGCCGTGGTCCCTGGAGTAGTTGCCCAGATGGATGTAGGCGATCGGCTTCCCGAATGGCTCGGGGGATTTCCGCTCTACATCCGTCCACAAGGTATACTCGTCGTGCCACACCTGGTTACGCTGCACGACCAGGGCGGCGAACACGATGAGCACCCCAATGTACGCGCGCCGCAGCGCAATCGGCGCGGGAAACAGGATGCCGGCAAGAAGGATGATCCCTCCGGCAAGGGGGACATATAGACGATGGTCGTTGACCAGGATGAACAGCGGCACGGCCAGAGTGGGCAGCAGATAGATGACCATCCACGCCCCCCCCCAGCCGGGGCAACCGAAGCTTGAGGCCGGCAACGGCAATGGCCAGAGAGAGAACGAAAAGTCCGCTGCAGTATACCGCGGGTCCCCACTCCCCCTCAAAAAACTGGTGATGGACGCTGAGTCCGACCGGGAATATCAGCAGCTTCAGGTAGTAGACCACCGCCTTCGTTTGCGTGATGGCCTGAATACCCATGGTGCGTAGAGGTTCGCCGACTATCGCCTTGCTGACAAAGCCGCTGATGATCGCCAGATAGAGGGCCGCAATTACCCCGTAAGGCGCCATGGTCCGCATGCTCTGTGTGAGCCGCCGATGCCGCGTCCATTCGAGGAGGACCAGCAGGGCCGGCAGGGTGATCGCCACGGACTTCGACAACAGGCCCATACCGTAGCAGATCAGCGAGCAGACGCCGTACACGACCCGGCCATGGACCAGGCGCAGCTGATGAAGGTGGAACGCCGCCAGCGCGAAGACCGCGGCCAGCGACTCCGATCGGCTGCTGATATAGTTGACGGGCTCGGTGCCTATGGGGTGCACAGAGAAGACCATTCCCCCGAGCAGAGCGGCCAGAGGAGCGAGTCCGAAGCCCAGCAGAATGCGCCACAGCAGCAGGCTCGAGGTCGCGTGCAGCAGGATATTTACCAGGTGATAGGAGTAGGTATCGAAGCCGCTCCAGGCGTAGTTCGCCGCGATCGAGACGAGAAACAAGGGCCGGAACATGGCGTAATCCTTCTCTCTGGAGAAGGACTCGGGCGAGGTGAAAAATTGAGGAATATTCGCCAGGCTCCGGATGTGCGGATTCTCTTGAATCGTATGCAGATCGTCATAGTGGAAGGAATTCCCGGTGGAATTCGCATAGACCAGAACGGTCGCCAGCATAATGGCGAGGGCGTGACCGAAACCGCTCCGCGCTGACTGCGTCAAGGGCGACATTGCTCTCCGCTGGGCCACGCCGTTCTGTCCCACCCGGTTCTGGTCCACTCCGTTCTGGTCCACTCCGTTCTGGGCGACGCCGTTCTGGTCCACACTGGCAATGTGCCCGACTTCCTCATTGCAGTCGCTTCTCCATTTGCCCGAGACGGTAGACGGCGCGCTGCTCATCGCTTCCTAGAGCAATCAGCTCTCGGTAGCAGATCTCGGCTTCCTCCCAGTGTCGCCGTGCCGCTGACGAGTCCCCTACTGCCAGGGCGCGCTCACCCATGGCGAACAGCACCTCACCTAGATTGCGGACATAGCGTGGGCTTCCACCCCCATTCAGCGCTCGAGCCCTCCGGTAGGCGTGGACCGCCTCGGGCAGACGGTTCGATCCGGCATAGGCGTTACCCAGATCCCACAGAGCATCGCCGCGGCTCCAGGAACTTTGGCTATCGATGTGGAGGGTGAGAGCCCTCTCGAGTGGGGCCACTGCCGCAGTTGGATTTTCCTGCCCGACATGGAGGTGTCCCAAATTGTAATACGCTTCGCCAAACAACGGATGCGCAGTTATTGCGCGCTCGAATGCAGCCGCCGCGCCAGCGACGAATCAGCTGCGGCACGCCATCCGCGCTCGTAGTAGAGGTTAGCCACGTTAACCTGTGCCGACCGATGCGCCGGCTCCAGTTGCAGGGCTCGCTCGTACGACATCTCCGCTTCCTCTGAGCGCCCCCGATCCCGGAGCGCGTTGCCAAAATGAACGTGAGACCTGCTCATGTACGGGCTTTTCTCAGCCGAATCCCGCCATAGACTGAGTTCATCGTGCCACGCCCTGTTCCGCTCCACCGTCAACGCCGTCAGAGCGGCGAGCAGGACAGCCGCCCCACCAGGTATCCCCGGCGCAGACTCGGCCAGATGCGGGCGACCAGCACCGCCGCTCCCACAAGCGGCAGGTACATCCGATGCTCGTTCACCAGCACATTGAGCGGCACAAGAGTGGCGGGCGCAATCGTTATCACCGGCCAGACCAGCCAGAACGCCTGCTCCCGGGGCAGAGGAGCTCGAGGTAGAAGACCGCGGCCTTGATCTGGGTCCACAGTTGCTCCCCCACGATCCCAGCCACCGAGGCGACGGAGACCTGGGACAGGCGGCTGGCCTCGATGACCGCCATCGACCTCGACAGCGCCCCACTGAGCAGCAGGCCAGCCAGGTAGACCGCCGCTACCAGCCACATCGCCAGATGCTGCCGAAGACGGGGCGCGGCGGCGCGCGCCATCCATGACTGGTACAACCAGAGGAGCAGCGGCAAAGTGATGACCATCTCCTTGGACAACAACCCCATGGCGAACAGGGCGACCCCAACTGCCCTGTGCCGCGCCGTATCCAGCAGGAACCATCTGAAGGCCGCCAGAAACAGGAGCGACCCCAACAACTCGGAGCGGCTGCTTATGTAGTTGACCGGTTCCGAGGCCAGGGGATGGAGCGCGAAAAGCAGGGCGGCAAAAACCGCCGCTCTTGGTCCACAGCCGGCGATCCCCGCGATCCGCCAGACCAGGTGGACGCAGCCGTAGTGCAGGAGCAGACTCACCAGGTGGTACCCGGTCTCGTCATATCGGCCCCAGGCGTAGTTGAGGGCGTAGGAGACCAGCAGCAGCGGACGGTACATCGCCTTGTCCACGTCCACCGAGAACCGGGTGGGGTCGAGGAAGAAGGCGGGCAGATTGCCCAGGTCGCGGATGTGGGGGTTGTGGAGGATCGAGTGGAAATCGTCGTAGTGAAAGCTGCCCTCGAGAGAGTTCCAGTACGCGGCCAGGAGAACTCCGCCCAACGCCGCAGGGACTGCGATCCGCTGGAGGCTCAGTTTCATTTATCTGCTCTGAAGTTCTTGGAGGCTGCTCTGCAGCTGTTCCAGACGCTGCATGGCTTGACGATAGCGCCCACTCCGATGAGGCCACACTCGAAGGAAACTGGTGTACGCCTCGACAGCTTCCTCCCCGTGGCCGAGCCGCTCCTCGCTCGCGGCCAGGCCGTACCAGGCCCGACTGTACTCCGGATCTCGCTCCAGCGCGCGGCTGAACAGAGGCGCGGCTTCATCATGTCGTCCGAGCTCGGCCAGAACCTCCGCGAGCTCGACCCAGGCGCGATTGAATTCGGGCCCGGACTTGATGGCGCGCTCGAAACTGGCCACCGCGGCAACCAGATCTCCGGCGCCGCGATGAATGGTGCCGATGCCCAAATGGGCCCCCGCATTTACGGGATCGACGTCGAGACATTGCTCGAAGACCTGCCGGGCCTCGCGCGGATCCCCCATGTCCAGGTAGGTATCGGCCAGATTTTCGAGAACCGACGCCACCTCATCGGGCTGGCGGGCCAGAGCCTTCTCATACATGGAGACCGCCCGAGTGAATTCACCGCGATCTCCATACAGATTACCGAGATTGTTGTAGAATTCGGGTTGATCGGGCATCAGGTCCACGGCCCGGAGAAGCGCGGCCTCCGCCTCCTCCAGCCGTTTGCTTACCCTCATAGCCCCCAACGCTGTAGTTGAGGGCGTAGCTGACCAGGACCAGCGGCCGGTACATGTCACTGCCCACATTTGCTGAGAACATGTCACTCCGCGAAAAAAAAGCGGGGATGTTCCCCAGGTCCCGAATGTGGGGATTTTCGGTAAGCGAGTGCTCGTCGTCGAAGTGGAAACTATTGCCGAGGGTGTTGAAATGGGCGAGGCAGACGACGGCGAGCAGCAGGAGCAGCCTCGTCAGGTGAGCGCGCGCCACTCTCGCTCTATCAGCCCGTTGAGGACGCATCTCGCCAGCAAAGCGACTTTATCAAGGGACTGCTAGCGCTTGTCGAAGAAGCGACGGAACCAGAGCTCAAGCGAGAGCAGCCCCCACACCGTTCGTCCGAATGGCCGCTCAGCCGTCACCGCATGCTCCACCGCAGCCATGTCGAAAATCCCGCGCGAGCGGCTGGTTTCACCGAGAAGAATGTCTTCGACAAAGGGACGCAGCTCACCGGAAAACCACTCGTATATGGGCACTGGAAAACCCATCTTGTCCTTTCTCTCGAGGATTTCACGCGGAACAGTCGAGGCGATCGCCTTGCGGAAGAGATGCTTGGGCTGGCCATCTCCGAATCGGGCAGAGGCCGGAACGCCGCAAGCCAGCTCCACGATTCGGTGGTCGAGCAGAGGCAGTCGCGATTCCAGGGAAACCGCCATGCTGGTCCTGTCCTCCAGCTGCAGCAGCGACTGAAGGTGGTTCTTCACATCTATGTACAGCATGCGATCGAGAGCGCTGTCGGTCTCGGGACGCTCGTATTCTGCTCGGAAGGCGGCTATGGTCGAGTAGGACCTATCACCTCCCTCCGCCCGCACTATGCCCTCCATATCTTGCGAGCGCTGCAGGAGCCGGAAGTACCGATCCGCGTCGGAGCCAAACAGGTCATGCGAAAAGAGACGTTCCATCGTCGGCTCGTATCCCTGCAGATAGGACAGGTTGGGAGCCAGCGCCTTGAGATCGGGCGCAATCGTCTCACCGTAGATAGCCGCCTTCAGACTCTTTTCCAGATGGGCCAGGAGATAACGGGCATAGCCGCAGAAAATCTCGTCGGCTCCCTGCCCACCGAGGACGACCTTGACGTGCTCACTGGCCAGCTGGGAGAGGAAATACTGAGGAAAGACAGCGGCGCCGGCGATGGGTTCATCCAGGTAGTAGATCAGGTCTTCGAAGGTGTCGGCCAGATCCTGCGCTTTGGGGAAGACCTCGAAGTAGCTCGCCCCGATCTTCTCGGCGACGAGACGAGCGTGGCTGGACTCGTCGTAGCGGCTCCCGTTCCTGAAGCCACCGGTAAAAACGCTGAGGTTCGAATCGAGCAGGTCAGCCGCCAGTACCGCTATGGTGCTCGAATCCAGGCCCCCACTCAAATGGGTTCCCACCGGCACGTCGCTGCGCAGACACAGCCTGACCGCGTCGGCGAGAAGCCACTTCAAGCGCTCGACTACCTCCTTCTCCCCTGCTGCTCGCGGCGTGAAGTCGAGATCCCAGTATTGTTCGATCCGCACCTGTCCGGCCTCCCAGGTGAGACGGTGGCCGGGCAGGAGCCGGCGGATCCCTCTAAACAGCGTCTTGTCGCCGAGGCAGTATTGCAAGTCCAGATAGTCCTGCAGGGCGTCGTGATCGAGCTCCGCCTCGATTGCGGGGTGCAGAAGCAGGCTCTTGATCTCGGATGCAAAGAGGAAGAGACCTCTCTCTTGGTAGTAGTAGAAGGGCTTAATGCCCATTCTGTCCCTGGCGGCAAAAAGACAATTTCGGGAGGCATCCCAGATGGCAAAGGAGAACATGCCGTTCAGCAGCTCCACGCATCTGTCCCCATGGGCGGCATACATCTGGAGCAGAACTTCGGTATCGCTCTGTGTACGGAATTCGAAGTTCTTCCTTTTTAGCTCTTCTCGCAGCTCCAGATAGTTGTAGATCTCCCCGTTGTAGGTGATCACCATGGAGCCATCTGGGACCGACATGGGCTGGTGTCCGCCGGCCAGGTCGATGATACTGAGGCGTCGATGACCAAGCCCCACCGGACCGCAGATCCAACTGCCGCTGTCGTCCGGCCCCCGGTGGATGAGGACGTCGGTCATGGCCTGCAGCAGATTTTCATCTACCGACCTGTCCGCGTCGCTGTGGATTATCCCGACTATGCCGCACATGGCGCCTTATCCGTCCTCTGCAAGCTCACTCACTCACCCGC
>Ga0066376_10001930_pt1 | contig 19726 bp, 15 predicted proteins | sample Knorr_S15_td_Bot_FD_77009 | JGI IMG/M metagenome (GOLD analysis project Ga0066376, IMG submission 77009) | Marine microbial communities from Southern Atlantic Ocean transect - Knorr_S15_td_Bottom_ad_5009_LV_A | ecosystem: Environmental > Aquatic > Marine > Oceanic | place: Southern Atlantic...
GGAATTACCTGCTGAGCCTGTGCCATATGCTAGACCACCAGAGCCACCGTTTCCACCTGCTGTTGAGATTACACCATTGCTACTGTAGCCACCAGTTGAATTGATGATGCGGATATAGCCTCCACTACCACCTCCTCCACCATGCCCACCGTCATACATGAATAGACAAGGTGTGCCTGGTGCACACTGTCCATTAGCACCATTGCCACCATTGCCACCAACTACTGATATTTGGCCAGTCGTTCCAACCGCGATTATATTGGCTTGAAGTAGGATACTACCCCCACTTCCTCCGCCAGCACCGCTGCCTCCCGGACCTGAACCTCCTGATGGTACTACTCCAGCATCTCCGTTTTCACCTTCGGCTTTGATGCTACCATTGATGTAAATGCTTGATGCAAAGAGGTTGATGATTCCTCCTCCTTTTCCACCCGTGGAAAGTAGGTTTCCTGAAGGGGAGGAGATATTGCCTCCGGCTGAGCCTGCTTCGCTGCCATTTCCATTGGAGGAACCACCGTTATTCGAGGAACTTCCGCCTGTGCGGAAGCCACCATCACCGCCACTTGAATTGTGCCCGCCGCCACCTGCGCCGGATGATAGTCCATTATTCGCTTGTTTTTGACTTCCTCCAACTCCAGTACCGCCCCACCATGTTGCTGATGCATCGATGTAAGTACTGACTTCGACAACGATTCGGTTTGCATTTATTGTCAGGCTACCATTTACAATGATACTTCCACAGGAAACGATTCCACAGCCCATGTAGAGAACATCATAACTATGATTTCCACTCATATATGTCTGGTTGAGAATGGTCAAATTACTTGTTCCGGGGCTTGGAGAATAGGAATTGCTTACATTATTGACCAATTGAATACCATTCCTGCTAACTGTAGTATTTTCAAATGTACCCCAACCTGCGACATTTCGAAGGTCTACTGTTGAGTTTTCCCATGGCTTTGTTGGGCTAAATGAAAAGTCGACTGAGGCATTATCTGCCCGACTTCCTGTGAGATGTTGAAAGATGGCCGAATCAGCCTGAACCGGAAGAAGAGAACTCTGGTTTGAGCCCCCGATGAAGTTCCATGCTGCCTCGTTTGTGACCCTTTCATCTAAAAGAGAAATACTCGATAACCAAGGGGAAAGCAAGAGAATTATCCCCAAAATCAACGCATTATGTTGCTTCATGGACAATGGCTCACAAGATGCCGATATGAGCATTACCCATGGTCGTCTCACTCTGCCAATTTACGAACCACTGTGTGAAGAATACCACCATTGCGATAATATTCAACATCGACTGGAGTATCAAGACGGACTGTAGTCTCAAATTCAATACAACTACCATCCGCTTTTCTTGCTGAAACTTTCAAGGTCTGCAATGGCTGCACATCATCACTAATTGGGATATCAAAAGTCTCTGTGCCATCCAAGCCAATACTATCTGCATCCTCTCCTTCTTTGAAGCAGAGTGGTAAGACTCCCATTCCAACTAGATTGGAGCGGTGGATTCTCTCGAATGAAGTGCAAATTACTGCTTTAACTCCGAGGAGGAGGGTGCCTTTTGCGGCCCAGTCTCTACTGCTTCCGGTGCCGTATTGTGAGCCTGCTAGGACTACTAATGGGGTGTCTTCTTTGGCGAATAACATTGCCGCATCATAGACGGGTAGAACATCTCCAGTGGGGAAGTGAATTGTCATTCCTCCTTCTGTTTCTGGTGCTAATTGATTGCGTATTCGAACATTTGCAAAAGTTCCTCTTATCATCACTTCGTGGTTGCCTCGACGGCTGCCAAAGGAATTGAAATCCTTTCTTTCAACTCCGTGACTCTGAAGGTATTGACCGGCTGGACCGGAGGCGGGAAAAGCACCTGCTGGAGAGATGTGGTCAGTAGTAGTAGAGTCGCCTAATTTTAGGAGACAACGTGCCCCTGAAATTGCTTTGATGGTCTCGACTTCTGGCTTGATTCCCTCGAAGAAAGTAGGTAGGCGGATGTAGGTTGAATCCTCTTCCCAGTCATATAGGTCGCTGGCTTCTGCAGGGATTGCGTCCCACCGAGGCTCTTTCATCACATCTCCATATTTATTTTTAAACATTTCCGGAGTTATCGAGGAGGCGATGACTTGTTTCAATTCCTCTTCACTTGGCCAAATATCTGAGAGGAATACATCTTTGCCATCGTTATCCTGTCCCAATGCATTCTTTGTCAAATCAATATTTAATGTGCCAGCCAAAGCATAGGCGACTACCAAGGGTGGGCTTGCCAAATATGATGCCTTCACTTTCTGGTGGACTCGTCCTTCAAAATTTCGATTTCCGGAGATGACGCTACCAGCGATGATGTTGCCTTCATCGATGGCGTTTTCGATGGCCTCGTCGAGTGGGCCCGAGTTTCCAATGCAGGTTGTACAACCGTAGCCAACATTGTTGAATCCAAGTGCTGAAAGGTCTTCTGAAAGGCCTGATGCATCATAATATTCAGTAACAACTCGTGAACCAGGGGCTAAGGAAGTCTTCACCCAAGGTTTGACCGATAAACCAAATTCACGAGCCTTTCTCGCCACCAAACCTGCTGCCAACATGACGCCAGGATTGCTGGTATTAGTACAGGAAGTTATGGCCGCAATAACCACATCACCATGACTTAAACAGTAATCCTTGCCATCAACTTCCTGCTTCTTTGAAATTTCTGAATCTTCTACGCCGTGTCCTGAGTGTCCTATATCAGCGAATAAAGTGTCATTAAAGTGGTCGAACATGTGGTCGAGACTCACCCTGTCTTGAGGTCGTTTGGGGCCCGCCATAGATGGCACGACTGTTGAGAGGTCGAGTTCTATAATCGAAGTGAATTTAGGTTCCTCATCTGCACTAGAATACCATAGATTATTGGCCTTGCAATAAGCCTCGACATTAGCCACATCACTTTCATCACGGCCGGTCAGGAGCATATATTCCAAAGTAGTTTCATCGACTGGAAAAAATCCACATGTTGCGCCATATTCAGGAGCCATGTTTGCAATTGTTGCGCGGTCGGGAAGTGAGAGTGCTTGCATTCCAGGACCAAGGAATTCCACGAAACTTCCAACTACACCATGTCCTCTTAGAATTTCTACAATCTGTAGAGTCATATCGGTAGCAGTTACTCCTGCCTTCAAACTTCCAATCAGACGGAAACCTACTACATCTGGGGCAAGCATGTAGATGGGTTGTCCTAGCATGACGGCTTCAGCCTCAATTCCACCAACCCCCCAACCAAGAACTCCCAAACCATTGATCATAGTTGTATGACTGTCAGTTCCGACTAGAGAATCAGGTATCCATAGGCCATCCTTTTCTCGGGCAATAGTAGCTATCCATTCAAGATTAACTTGGTGGACGATTCCTCGACCTGGCGGCACGGCGCGAAAATCTGCAAGGCTTTGTTGGCCCCATTTTAGGAATTTATAACGTTCCATATTGCGCTCATATTCAATCTCCATATTGCGTTCTTGTGCATCTGGGAAAAGTCCTGAATAATCCACTTGGATAGAATGGTCGATGACCAAATCAACAGGCACCTGTGGATTGACTTTTGTTGGGTCACCACCTAACTGAACCATCGCTTCTCGAAGTGCTGCCATATCTACAACTGCTGGCACGCCGGTGAAGTCCTGAAGTATGACTCTTGAGGGCATAAAGGGTATTTCTCCACGCTCTCCAAGTGGTTTCCATGAGGCAATATTCTGCACATCTTCTTGAGTGATTAGGAAATCATCACAATTGCGCATCGCACCTTCGAGAAGGATGCGAATACTGAATGGTAGGACACAAACATCTACGCCACTTTCAGATAGCGAAATCAACGTACCTTTAGAGCCGTCAGCCAATGAGAATTCCTTGCGCGGGCCGTCCATATTGACGCCGACCTGTACGTCCCGCATCAAGGTGACGCAAACAAACTATGGTCTGTCTTACCAGAACATCAGGTAATCTAGAAGATCTTTCTTTTCTTCAGAAGAAATTTCAATATTCTTGATAATCATTTCATTTAATGGCATATCGTTTGAACCAATTTGTACTTGACCCATGCCATCGATGATGTCCATTCCATCTATGACTTGACCGAATACGGTGTGAACTCCATCAAGGTGAGAAGGTGGCACTTGACTGCCATCTTTGTCAACGATGTAGAATTGACTACCGCCAGTATTAGCGGCGCCAGTCTTTGCCATTGCTAATGAGCCTGGTTTGTGGGGAATACCGTTATTGGATTCATCAGGAATTGTCCAAACTGATCGGTCACAAGAACTTGAAACTTGACCATTGCAATAGCCTTGGAATTCATAGGCATATCCCCCAGAACCATCCCTTCCTTCTATGTCTCCGGTTTGCAGCATGAATCCATCAATAACACGGTGCCAACGGATGCCATCGTAATTTCCAGCACGAGCATGACCAAGCCAATTCTCAACATGAATTGGAGCGGCGTCAACATACAATTCAATGGTTATTGCATCATTGCGAAAAAGGCCATCACTGTCAATCCACTGGACATTCAATACTGCAGTATAATCATAGGCGGGTGAATCTTGAGATAAGGTGACATCTGAAATTACTTTGACTCCTGCAAGTAATATCAATATTAAGAGTGGAATTGCAACAATACCGAATAGAGTTGGTGTACCATCGTCGATCATTTTTGGAATTGTCTTTTCACGAACACCTTCGACTAACATCTCATTTTGCAGTCCTTCAAGTCCAACCCTTGCATCTTTGAATTTCGGGTCCATCTTCAGTGCCTGTTTGTAATGCTTGACTGCCTCTCTGTAGGCTTTCTTTTGTCCTAATTCTTCAGACAATCCTTTCTTGCAATCTCCGGCTAATTTCCAAGTCATCGCATGGTCTCCAGATTCATCCAACCCTCTCAAATCTAGGAGGGCTTCATCGAATTGACTCTTCTTGATTTTTTTCTCAACAGAGTCCCAACCCTTGGTCAGGTCATTACTTGCCATGAACCCGCCGACCGACCACCCCGTCTTGAACACACCGTATTATTAGACTGCCTTCCACCAATATGTTGAATAGTCGCAGGCAACCCCCAAAGTGGCAAGAGAAGGGGTTGAAACCGCTATTCACACCTAAGGTGTGCAGCACATACAATTTCAAACTCAGAGAGGAACCGGTATGGACACCATAGTCAACGACTTCACGCTCAACATCGCAACAGCAAATGGTACAGGCTCGCAAAGTGCCAACCTCATCCTTATGCAAACCATCGCCGACATGGGTGTTAATGTCAGCGGAAAGAACCTTTTTCCCTCTAATATTTCCGGCCTACCAACTTGGTATATCATTCGTGCTTCAGATGCTGGATATCAAGCACCAGGAAATCGAACCCACATTCAGGTATTGATGAACAAAGCATCATGGGAGGCCGACATCGAAGCATGTGAAGCTGGAACAGTCATCATCTACAATACAGATGCTAAACTTCCAGTTGAGAGAGATGATTGTCTAGTCTTAGCTGTGCCGATGACCAAGATGGCTCGAGGCATCCATCCTAAGTTGGCAAGAATGATTGCCAATATCATCTATGTTGGAGTCCTCGCCCATTTACTAAACCTCGATGATGATGCAATTCTATCAGCATTGAACAAACAGTTCAAGGGCAAACAAAAGGCCATAGAATTAAATTCAACAGCTTTAGCATTAGGAAGGAGTTTTGCAGCCGAGAACTTCGGCGAAGAACGAGGGCCATATCGAGTTGAAGCCCGAGATGTTGATGAAGATTGTTTCATGATTGAAGGAAACGAAGCCATTGCATTAGGTGCAATATACGGTGGAATAACAACTCTAGCATGGTACCCAATCACTCCATCTTCATCAGTAGCAGAAGGAATAATCGATTGGTTGCCAAAACTTCGTCATGATGAAAATGGAAAGACAACTTGCGCAGTCATCCAAGCCGAAGATGAATTGGCTGCTGTGGGAATGATTATCGGAACAGGCTTTGCCGGTGGACGTGGAATGACCGCCACCAGTGGCCCTGGAATCTCATTGATGTCCGAATTCATCGGTTTAGCCTACTTCGCAGAAATTCCTTGTGTAATTTGGGATATTAATCGCACAGGTCCTTCCACAGGACTACCTACTCGAACCCAACAAGGCGACCTTTCAATGCTCTACGAAGCCAGTCACGGTGATACTCAATTCCCTGTCCTAATCCCGGGAAATATGGAAGAATGTTTCGAATTTAGTTGGCGAGCCTTCGATGTTGCAGAACGATTGCAAACTTTGGTCTTCGGCTTCTCAGACCTTGACCTAGGGATGAACAAATGGAAATGCAGCGGCTTCACCTACCCCGATACCCCCATGGATAGAGGCAAAGTACTGCACACACAAAAAGAAATAGACGCCATCGAAAACTACGGAAGATACCGTGATGTCGACGGAGATGGAATTTGCTACCGAACATTGCCAGGCTCCGGAATAGATCCGATACTCTACCGAGGAACCGGCAAGGATGAAGATGGAACATACTCCGAAAAACCCGAAGTCTACCATGCAAACATGGAACGTCTAAAGCGAAAGATAGACAACTCCAGAACATGGCTACCACAACCCATTCTAAGAGAAGAAGTAGAACTGGAAATCGGGATTATTTACTACGGAAGTATGGAAAACATGATTCAAGAAATCGACGATATTCTCGAATCTACCGGCATGAAAGTATCACAATGCAGAATACGCTCACTTCCCCTCTCGCCGGTTGCTGAAAAATTTGTGCGCGACCATGAAACCACAATTATTTTGGAAGTAAATCGTGATGGTCAAATGTATGGAATCCTACGCAAAGAGTTGCCGATTGAATTAGTTCCAAGAGTTCATAGTTGTGCTTTTTCAGATGGAATGCCCCCAAGGGCAATTGTCTATGCAGAGAAAATAATGGCTGTCTTAAGAAAAGTTGGTGCTACAACGGAGGTGCTCGCATGACCATAAAACTGAATGTTATTAATTTACCAAAAGACGATTACGAGGGAGGCCCATCCTCCCTTTGCCCTGGTTGTGGCCACGACCAAGTCTCCAATATTATCGTTACTTCAGCATGGGAAAATGGTTTGGACCCAAAGAAAATTGTCAAGATGAGTGGTATTGGTTGTTCTTCCAAGACACCAGCATATTTCCTCTCTCAATCACATGGATTCAATACTGTACACGGAAGAATGCCAAGTGTAACAACAGGTGCAGCGATGAATAACAAGGATATGACTTTCTTAGCAGTTAGTGGAGATGGGGATAGTGCTAGTATTGGTATTGGACAATTGATTCATGCCATCCGTCGCAATCTCAACATGGTTTATATCTTAGAAAATAATGGAGTTTACGGTTTGACCAAAGGTCAGTATTCAGCCACTGCGGATGTAGGTTCAAAGAAGAAGAAAGGAACTACTAATAAAACTCAGCCAATCGACCTCTGCGCACTTGCCGTCAACCTCGGTTGTACCTTCGTAGCCCGTTCATTCTCTGGAGCCAAGAAGCAACTAACCTCCTTGATGAAGGCTGCGATGAGCCACAAGGGGTTTTCTTTAATCGACATCATCTCACCTTGTGTGACCTTCAACAATAACGATGAGTCGATGCGCTCATATGGATACGTCAAAGAACATGATGTCGAATTGCACGCTGTAGATTACATACCAAGTTTCAGCCCAATGGATGAAGTGGAAATTCCCGCAGGTGCTTATCGCGACATCGAATTACACGATGGCTCAATAGTTCGATTGGAAACAATCAGTGAAGAGCATGACCCATTCAACGCGGTGGCTGCTCTTGCTGCCATGCATAATGCTGAAAAAGAAAAGAAACACGTAACTGGACTCCTCTACTTCGACCCAACAAAACCGAGTGCAGATGAAGATCAAAACTTGGTTGACACTCCTCTTTCTCAACTCAAAGAAGAGCAAATGCGCCCATCCAAAGAAAGTTTAGATGAGATTTTGGCTGGCTTCCGTGGTCTGTGAAATAGACTCCAAAGACCTGTTTTCATGGGTTTGCCTTTTCATATAGCGAGGCTGCCAATCAATTGTGGTAGTCAATGCAATCATCGCTTGGCTGATACCAGCCATTCCCGTGGCAGCCCTTTGGTGGCACTTTAATAAGAGCGAAGAAGAGTTGATTGACAAGGAGTGGCTGGTAGTCATTCTATGCTTGTTATTGCTTGGAACATGGCTCATTCCTTTTGGGCCAATCCTTCCTCTGCTTTTCATGATGGGAGTATTAAATTGGGGTAAGTTATACTCTGGTTCAAAAAAACATCGAAGCATATTTGTTGGCGTATCTATTGTTGGAATCTTATTGACTGGGTTTGTTCCAACATCAATGCCAGTTGGCCCTCAATCATGGGGAGAGCCACTGTCCAAAGAGAATCCAAATGCCGCATTTTATCCTGCAACTGAGCAATACGTATGGTTACTAACAGAGCCTGAATTAGCAGCAATATCTATCACCACTGGGAGAACTCCCTGGGCTCTTAACCCAATCCTCGGAGAAACTGCAGTTCTGGGATTAATCAGCATGACGGGTGCCGATAAAGCACGCATGCAAAGTAGTATTGAAGCCTTGAATGAAGGCTCCTCGCGGGTCAACATCGACCCCGAATTATTTGAGTTAGTTGACATTGATAGTGAATCAACTCATCATTACAAACGAGGGGATATTGACAAAATCATGCATGTCAAGCGTCAACAAATAGTCATGGATATCGACCTGCCTTTGATAACTCTGAGAGCTGATGTTCTGACTGTCATCCAAGCAGAATGGGGTGGAGAGGCAACAATCTTGACGATAGTTAGGCCGAGTTTTGGAAAGAGCAATGATGTATGGGCTGAGGATGTTGTTATCGAATGGTTAGAAAGTATTGAATAATAGGTTTCGGGCGCCCTAAAAATGACTGTTTAATTTTTTATTAAAGAACATATAATAGTTAGTAGTTGCCTGTTTAGTGCTAATTTAGGGCAACCTAAACATTATAGGTAACTTGACTCCCGCCCGCCTCATTAGAGTATGATACATTATGATGATTCGGGCAATATTATTGATTTTACTGATCACCATGTCAAGCCTTGCAGGCTGCTTAGGTTCAATTCTTCCACCTAGTATGGATGATTCGGAAACAAGAGATTCACTCGTTATCGCTTACGAAGTCAAAGATGATTATGAAAATCCAGATGAAAATCCACAAGTTCTTTCAGATTTCCTATCAGCAGAACTCGATATGGAGGTTACACTTTACCCAATAATCTCTGAAGGCGCAATAATCGAAGCGCTTCGCTTTGGTCATGCCGACATCGCCTTCATGGATGGTGCAGCAGCTTGGATGGGATGGCAACAATATGACCTTGGAGTACTGGCAGCAGACCAGAAATCCGACGGACGCGCATACTACGAAGCCCATGCATGGGTACTCAACGATAGCGAGATGGCAGCAGCCTACTTGGATGATGATAATAGCACTGATCCATTCGCACTTCTTCAGGGTAAAACTTCCTGCCATACAGGCTGGCTCAAATCTGCTGGAATGTTACTTCCAATGGGCTACTTGATTGGTAATGACTATGCAACTGTACAAGGAAATTCGGATGACATCGCATCTCTACGCGACACCATAACCGGTTTCTTCAATGAGAATGCAAACATCCCTGAATCTGGCACACCTTACTACAGCTATGGTGGAGCAATCAAATGTTTATCAGACGGAACTGGAGATGTTGCTTTCGCCAAAGATAGCACTGTCGCAAAATATTGTGGAAATGGAAATGCAAGCGATAACGAAGACTGGTGCCTTGGAATGGAGCGCTACGTTAAGTTGCCAGCATTCGGCAAAGCACCAAGCCACCCAATCATGTACAATCCTTCGAAAGTAGACAGCACAAAAGCAGCAAAAATTACTGCAGCACTCCTATCTCTGAATGATAGTCCAGAAGGACAAGAAATCCTAAGCAACGTTCTCAACACCCCCGGACTTGTTGAAACAAATGCTGAAGACCACCTTGGCTCCTATGGCGGACTTGTGCAACATGTCCCTGGAATCTCGACCTACTTCAATGACAAGTATAGTATTGAGAATTAGGGTGAGACAATAATGCCCAAAGAATTGGCTAAATTAGACCACCTTGCGGTTGGTTATGATAAGCAATTAATCGGTGATATAACGACCAGTATTAATAGCGGAGAAATCATCGCAATTATCGGGCCATCCGGTATCGGAAAGACCACTCTAATACGAACTATTGCTGGACTGATTGCCCCACTCGAAGGGAGCGTTGAGAGACTAGTACCAAAGCGCGGCGGTCTTGGATATATTCCCCAAAGTTTGGGCTTAGTTCGGCATATGTCTGTCAAAGCAAATGTAGAGTTAGGAGCGAGATGCAGAACCTCAATTTGGCATCCTGCCATTGCTCCGCTTCCGAAACAACTGCGAAAAGATGTTGAGGAAGCGATAGAGAAGTTGGGAATCCTTGAACACCTTAATGACCCAGTTAGGATTCTAAGTGGAGGACAACAACGTAGGGTTGCAACGGCAAGAGCCTTGGTACAAAAGCCACAAATCATTCTTGCCGATGAATTTCTTGGAGAACTCGATGATAATAACGTCGAAATAGTTCTGCGCATTGTCAAACAAATGGTTAGAAAGCAAGGCTGCGCCTTGGTTATGGTTGAACATCATGAAGAAATCGCCCGCTCGATTGCAGATAGAATTTGGTTAATAGAAGATGGAAAACTGAAGGAGGTTGAGCCATGAGGCGCCATCACTTCATCATCGCAATTCTTGCCTTGGTGCTGTTGGCTTGGATGACTTTTCTCGATGTAGTTGGGGATGATTGGAATCGCTTGGATGGAAGTTTCGACAACCTGGTTATCTTCTTCAGTGAGTCGATTTGGCCACTTGATTGGTCGGTTCTTGATGCCAGCCCACCTTGTGAGGGGGCAGAGGGTTTCTTTTGTTCTCCGGCCTATACTGGAATCATTGAAACATTGAAGATGGCTTTTGTTGCAACGATTCTTGGTTTTGTCATCGCGCTGCCGCTCGCCACTCTTGCTGCCTCCAATCTTTCCCCAACTTGGGTATCAATTCCAGTTCGCATCTTCCTCTCAGCAATGCGCAGCCTTCCAAGTATCATTTGGGCGATATTCCTGCTCATTTTCATCGGCATCGGACCAGTTGCCGGCATATTCGCTATGGCGCTTTACACCATAGGATATCTTGGAAAACTACAGTATGAATCTATCGAAGGGGTACAAAATGCACCCTTAGAAGCGGCCAGAGCGATGGGTCTGAAGCGAAGCGAAACTGCCCTCCATGTAGCGATACCCGAGGCTGCCAACCATCTCATCAGCCAATTATTATTCATGTTCGAATATAATGTGCGACACGGAACAGTTCTGGGCATCGTAGGAGCCGGAGGAATTGGTTATCATATCAATAATCAATTGAAGTTCCTCGCTTACGATAAGGCTGCAGCATTACTTGTCGTGGTCTTCATAGTTGTCGTAGCAATAGACATGTTATCGATGTACATCCGTTCATTCGTCACCGAAGAGGGCGACGTCAAGCGGCCTAGTTGGGGAACAGTATTCCTTCCAGCAGGGTTAGCAGCCCGCTATCATCACAAAAAAAGTACTCAAGACGAAGAAGAATGACGGCGTTTCGCTACTCCTCGATAAACAGCATTACGCAGCGGAGAGGGAATCAGCCAAGCAAAGGGGTACAATATTCTCCAATGCCAACCCATGTACAGCAAGCAACGAATAACCGCAGCAGAATGAGTAAATACTCTGCCTTTCCTAAATAATTGAACAGAATCAACATCTAATCTATCCGGAAAATTATCTAATTCCTCAATACGAAGTTGAGATTTTAAACGCTTTGAAAGAAAGCGCATCCACTTTGAACAGAGCAAACAATCTCCATCATAGAGAAGAATATCATTCGGCTGCGACACGAATCGCTCCACCCTTGTAAGAGACTTGGATGCGCTTTGGTACCTTTCTTGTTAAGGCGGAAAGAGCCTCGTAAATATCATCAGGTTCGACCTTGAAGGCTTTTGCAGCCTTGGCAGTAGACCAAGGGACGCTCTCAAAATCAGACTGGCGAATCCACTCAAAAAGACGAGCCTCAAGGTCTGATAAATCATCGGCCATATAGCCTGCGAGGCGCTAGGGGTTGAATAGAATACCCCTCAAGAGAGGGAAACGATTCGGCGAGCACAGTCTTCAGCAGTCAAGTGTCCATCCAATAGGGTGTTAACTGCCTTGACGAATGGAACCTCAATCCCCTCCTTCTCTGCTCGCTCGCCAAACATCCTCGTAGCACGCACACCCTCAGCAACCATCACCATCTCATCCAGTGCCTCTTCCAGAGATAGCCCAGAACCCAGTTTCTCTCCCATCCGGCGATTACGTCCAACTGGAGAAGTAGAAGTCACAAACAAATCCCCCATCCCCGCCGGACCAAAGGCAGTCTCAGCACGAGCACCAAGGCGAGGTAACAAAAGACAGCCTTCACGGAAACCAGCAGTAAAGATTGCAGCCTTTAGATTATCACCACCTAAACTACCAATCTGACTCAAGCCATCGACCAAACCACATGCAAGAGCGACGACATTCTTGAATGCCCCCCATAATTCAGCACCAACCGGATCATTTGCAGCATGTAATACTAAATTTTCAGTCGATAATGTACTAACTAATCTATCGGCAATCGAGCGGTCATGTGAGGCAACCAATGCAGTGGTCAAAACACCACTGGCAACTTCAGGAGCAATTGTTGGCCCAGTCATGACAGCGATGGGGTTGTTCATATCTGCAGCCTTCAACATCTCATCGATGGCTTGGGAAATCAATCTCTCTCCCGGCGCCAAACCCTTGGCCAAATCCAACAATACATGGCCTGGGCGCAAATGAGGTAAGATATCCTTAACCACATCAAGGATTACCCCTGAGGGCAAAGCAAGAACAACAATCTCACTGGAATCCAAGGCTTCCTCAACTCTCATAGTAACATCAAGACCACTCAATTCTACACCATCAAGATATTTGCGATTAACACCGTCCATCATTATCGATTCGTATACTTCTTGCTCAACTGTCCAGCCGAATACGTGGTGGTCATCTTCCAACCACATACGCGCCAGAGCGGTTCCCCAATTACCCAATCCCAACACTGCGATGTTCGCCATGAAGTTCAATCGCGTTGCCAATCACATATGTGGTTTCCCACAATAAAAAACAAAAAAAGGGCAGTTACTCTGCCTCATCTACACTAGCAGTCCAGTGTTTTACAAACAACAAAGCCCCAACTAAAGAGCCGAAAACAGCCAATAGCATAGAAGTTCTATGGTCAACCAACAACCATTCCCAGCCATTGGCCACAGACAATGAATAGAAACCAAGGCCAATGGCTGGTCCGAATATTGCAGAACTAGAAAGTGTTACTCCAATCAAACCAGTTGCTGTACCTGGCTCATCACATGATTCTGATACAGCCCGTAAAGTGCCAATATATAACAAACCAAAACCAACCCCAAGCGGTGCCTGCCAAATCAACATAACATACAATGGTGCAATATCAAACATCTCACCGATTGGCCGAGTAGTCAAGAATCCCAAGAATGTGAAAACACTGACCCAATAGCCAATACGAATCGACTTTTGTGGGTGCCAACGTTTTGCTATCGTCATGCCAACTGTAAACTGGACGATTCCATTGATTGCTTGGACCAGTCCAATAACCGTGTTCAAAGCCAATACATCATGGCCAACAGCAAGACCTGCTAACAGAATTCCCCACACTGCCCACAAGGTATGAGCACCGGATTGTCGAGCAAAGAACGGAATGTAATACCACTTCAAATCAGCATAAACTTTCAGCGGAGAACGAGCCTTTGAACCAGGTGCAGCAAGGGCAGGCTGAGGTTGAAAACACAACAAGGAAAGAGCGATTATGTTCAATGTTGCAGCAGCAATAAACATCAATTCAAGTGAAAATAAATCTATCACAGCCCCAGCGCTCAGAGCACCAGCAGCCCAACCCAGTTGACCTGAGGCTGCTAAGCCACTAACCTGCTGGTCGTCACGACGCAACCAAGCAACAAGTGCCGGCATTGTAGCGCCGTGACCAATCCCTCCTAACAAGCGAGTAAAGCCAATTCCAAGAACTGATGTTACCGATGCCTGCATGCCAATAGCCACAGCAGCAAGCAGCAGGCCACCTACAGCAATCCACTTTGGCTGATACAAATCAACTAGGCGTCCTGAAACAAGAGAAGCGATCGCTAAACAAAGAGAATGAAATATAGCCATGCCAAAAATGAAGGTAGTTGAATAACCCAGTTCTGCCATCCAAAGGCTTGCCCATATCCAACTTGAGAACCAAGCCGCGGCATCGAGAAAGCGGGCGAAGCGACGTAACATCAGGCAATGGCAGAGGCGATGCACTGATGACCCCTTGCTATCTCGGCGTGGCTAAGCGGGGATTGCCAAGCTTGGTCAAAGGCGCTGGGTTTAGGTCCCAGTACATACTGTTTCGCAGGTTCGAATCCTGCTCCCCGCATTTAAAAATCATTTAGCAAAGCGTGAGCAGGATTCGAACTAGACACGAAAGAACATAAAACAACATAACAACCGTTCGTGTCGTAGTTCAGAGTTTCATAAAAAATCACAAAAAAGCATGAAACTCTGACCATCAAACAACGCTGCTCCCCGCACCTGCTCAATTGTGTAAAATATTGAATAAATAATTACACACGGATTCTGACTTGAGCGCTTTGCTGTCTTCCCGTTGATTCAATCCTATCTTGATTGAAAATCTTGAAAGTCAAGAAATCGGGACTGTAATATGGAGTGGCTCTAGGTTCCAACCCATGTAAATTCGAACCCGAACTTCAGGGGTTTGTGAATTGCAATCCGCATTTTGATTGTCCTTGATTGAAATTGTATCTCCTGTTTGGGGATTATCCGAATCTGCTCCATCATAGGTGATTGTGCCTTCCAAGTAGATGTCATCACCATTTGCGTCAATACAGTAAGCCGACACATACCAGTTTTCACCCCAATCAGAGTACTGATGCCAATAAGACCAATCGCCAGCAGAAGTAATCGTCAAGGTAGCAACGTTATCAACACCTGTTGTTAGAGAATCTTGGTGATCAGTCAGCGTAAACTGGGGTGCTGCAGGACACGTCGAACCTCCAATGCCATTTAACCAATCCAAATCATTTTGGCTAATTGGGAGGTAATCATAAAATTCCGCCTGAATCGTCCAACTGGTTACAGGTCTATAATAATCAGAAGAAGTAGAGTCAACCCCGATAGTAATAGGCAATGCGGTCTTTGCTCCTAAATCATCAATGGCAACAATTGACATTGTTTTTTGAATAATTAAACCACATTCTGCAACTAGACTTTCTTCATCTGCCACGAAATTCTCGACACGTGTAACTGATAATCCTGTCTCTAGCGGAACAGAAAAACCACCTACCAGAACATCTCCATCGGCTAATTGGATACTTGCTTGATTATCTACAGCACCAGAATCTGATGGGAATTCTATGTCAATTATACCATCGATGTCATAATCAATTCCTACTGAAGCAATAGAGCCATCCATATCGAAGGCATACCATTCTAGCAAAAAAGCAATCGACATCGTACCGTCACCATCGTCGACAAGACCTGAAGGTAAACCTCCATCCCACACTCGGGCATTGAGGGATGGAGGAGAATTACTTCCACCAGACCCAGAGGCGCCATTACAGACATACTGGGTCTGGTCGACCTCAGTCGTTTCAAGAATGGCATTGTCGTTGTCGTCGATTCCAACCGCGAAACTGATGCCACCTTCAGCACAATTTGCTCCAGCCGGTTCGGGATTGATCACTCCCAAGGAAGTGAGGCCATCAACCCCAGCAGCGCCGAGGGCACCAGGGGTACCATCAGCACCTGTCAAATCTACAACTATCCAGTCTGCAGCAGTACATGCATGGAAATCAGCGGTCGCTACCACATAGTAGAGACGGCCGAGGATGTCAGAGTCGCAGTCAGGTAAATCTGCGGTACTGGCAACATAGTAGGTATCCCAATCATCGAGTTCATCATCTGGGGTCGTCGTATCAGTACCTCCAATACAACCAGCAATGGTCGAGGACATCATCATCAAACAGAAAAGCAGTGCAATTGCGTTAGGCTTCATGCCCTCCCATCAAACCTTCCGGTATTTACCTATTTTCCCGACACTCGCACCACAAAACCACCACAAAACCACGGTTCTCGCGTTTTTCAGGGCGGTGTATCAGGTTGGGTTGGTGAGCGTAGTAAGTGAATCTAATCACTGTGCATAGGCCCTATTGCAAACTTGGTTATTGCCATTGCGGCGATGATTTGGTGATCGACTGTTGAACCAGATGGGATATTGACAAGCAACAACCGACTGTGCTTTTCGGTGAATTGAATTGGTTCTTCGCCATCAATATAGATGCTGAAACTTGGTGCATGGGTTCCGGAAAATAATTTTCTTGAATGAGCTTTACTCTTCTTCATCAAATCCTTGCCCGCCCAATCATCTCTCATTTCACCAATGACATCTCCTCTAGCATTGGAAATGTCCCATTTTTCTTGGATTGCCGATTGCAAAAATTTCCTTTTTGCTGACCCTATTCTTGAACCATCTTCTGGAACCGTGAACACAAATTCACCCCATGCATCTGAAATATTCGTTTGGTTGATTGCAATTAGGCAGTCATGATATTCTGGATCCGATGCAATCTTCAATTCCTCTTTCAATTTGAATGCTCGTTTCCATGCATAAGCAATGACTTGGTCATTTGAATCGATTATCACAAAGTGTTGGCCAAGACGGATTTCTACTTTCTTCTTAATGGAATACTGTTTCAAATTGAATAAAATATGACTTCTGCCATTTGTTTCAAGACTATTCCATTCAAACTCCCCCTCACACAATGGGCACACAAAATCTCCAGATGCCTCATCCTCTACCTCGAGTTCCCCTTCGCAATGAGGGCATATGATGTCGACCATGAAACGTGTTGTGGACTATCCATTGATAATTCTTGTAGTCTGTTATCACCCAGACTATCAGCCATCTATTCTTACATCAGAAAGTGAAAATACACATTCTGGGTGGTTCAGATAATGCTCCCCGCATTACCGATACACAAGCCTATGAGTGAAAACACCAACCAGCCCCCATGCCAACCGCAGTGGTAACCGGAGCGAATCGTGGAATAGGACTTGAATGGGTGAGGCAACTTCTCGACAAAGGTTGGGATGTCCATGCGGGGTACCGTACTGATGAGGGCGGATTATCAGGGACTAGCGCCCACCACCATCAACTCGATGTCACCTCGAAGGAATCCGTCGAAGCATTCGCGGCTTCGCTGCCAGATAGGATAGATCTCTTGGTCAACAATGCTGGTGTGGCTGACGGACGTTGGAGGTCGATAGAGGATATCGACCACGAACAAGTTCTGAAGGTCCTCGATATCAATTCGGTGGGACCGGTACGAGTGACTCAGGCTCTGCTCTCAAGGCTGGGTGGAGATGATATGTCGACCATCGCCATGGTCAGCAGCCTGATGGGGTCTGTCGAAGATTGTACCAGTGGCAGGTCCTATGCTTATCGAGCCTCCAAATCGGCCTTGAACATGTTCAGTGCTGCGATGAAGAATGAGTTGAGAGATGCCAACATCAGCGTCGTCATCTTGCATCCCGGTTGGGTTCAGACAGAGATGGGTGGACCGAATGCCACGGTGACTCCTCTGGACAGCATTGCAGGGATGATTCAACGGGTTGAAGAACAAACTCTGGAACTTTCTGGAAGATTCGTTCAATACGATGGAGAATCTCTTCCTTGGTGAACGATGGCTATCTACTTTCAAGGCGGTGACACGGAGGTTTCCAGTATGGTTGGAAACTACGCTATCTGGATGAGGATTTGTACCTCAACCATAGGAAGGCCGGAAGCGACGTGCTCAACACTGCAACGGTCCAACTGATGATACTGCCAAGTATCATTCCGTGTTCATGCAATGCCCAGGTCGCAACCAGCGCATAGGCGCCCACCGAGGAACCGCCCAACATCATTGGACCTGCAGCACCTGTCGGAACCTCTGGTCCTTGAGATACCCAGAGTCCCACCATGGTTGTCAAGAATATGGCTGGGAAGACTGAGGCAAGACCTGCGATGAGAGGCATCCCGAGACCAGAGAGATACACTGCAATACCGATGGCAATCGCAGCACCAATTCCTCTTGAGAAAAGCACACCATGACTGACCGACCTGCTTCCTCTAGGTGCATCAGTGGGCCTCCAAGTCATCCATATTCCAAGGGTGATTAGTACGAACATCCCAAGCAGTCCAATCAGGAATCGTGAATAGCGCTCGATAGCGAAGTTGAGGCAGAGGGACAAAAGGATTGCCAAGAAGGCCCATGATACAAGCGAAACCATGGCCATCTCGAGGAGTTTGACATCTTTTCTGAGCCGGGGATAGAGAACCCATGAACCCACGAAAAGCGAGTTTAGAACCATCCAGAACGGTACCAACGACAGGCTGGTCAGCAGAGCATCCTGACCACCAGCGAGATACATCCCGATTGCGGCAGGAACTATCGTCGTCGGTAGAGTACCAAGAATCCCCCCGATGACTCCGCCCCATCGTTCAATCGCTACTGTGACTGCAATGGCCACCAGCCCCGCAAACATAGCCGACAGCAAGATGGTCTGCACAACCCAGTCGGGACGCGGACGGACCTTGGAACTTACACATCATTGTGGAAATGGTAATGCTCTGGAAAAGGAAATTACGCACCATTTTTGATACCACGTAAGCAAACGTGTCATCGGACAAATTCCGTCATCTGAATAGTAGTTTCATCATTTCCTTATTGCTATCACTCACGACGTATTGCAACAAGAGCGGCTCCAAGTGATGCAGTGATTGCAAGAAGGATTCCGAAGCCAGGCACAAATCCTGTATATTTCTCAGCATCCGCTTCCCTGCCATTATCGCTCACATCATTGTAATCTTGACCAGATAGTAGGTCGAAATGAGGGCATCCTCTGCCAAACTCCTCAGTGTTAATGTTGTCTGGGTTCCAGTATTCCCAGATTCTGCATTCATCAGACCAAGGTGCAAACAAGTTCGCACAACCGTTTGCTTCGATATTGTAGACATAGAAATCCGAATCCTTTGGTGTGTTATCACACAGGTCTTGAGTATCTAAATATCCATCGCCATCCGAATCCCTCTGAATATCGCTGCAGCCGGATGCATCAATGGTCTCACCGCTTGCCGTGCCCGGGCACCGGTCATCGGAGTCGCTGACAGTATCTCCATCGGTATCAATATCGACAGCGACGATAACCTTCGGTCCGACGATGATGGTGATTCTAATGTCTCCACCGGTTGTAGCATCAGACCATTCAGCCCCAAATTCGAACTTTCCAGTGAAACCAGTCGGTACGGTCAACTGAATGAATTCATTAACGCTGGTTCCAGTGAAAGATGCATCTGAGCCAAACGGTGGTGTAATACTAAGTGTCATCTCATCTCCATCATCATCCCAACAATATATGTAAATTGTGAATGAATCTCCTTCTGTAACGGTAATCTCATCAAATGTATCCCCAGCAGTTAGCAGAGCCATTCCAGGGTTTGTCAAGTCATCAC
>Ga0066376_10001931_pt1 | contig 19721 bp, 13 predicted proteins | sample Knorr_S15_td_Bot_FD_77009 | JGI IMG/M metagenome (GOLD analysis project Ga0066376, IMG submission 77009) | Marine microbial communities from Southern Atlantic Ocean transect - Knorr_S15_td_Bottom_ad_5009_LV_A | ecosystem: Environmental > Aquatic > Marine > Oceanic | place: Southern Atlantic...
GGAGCCGGAAGGCCCGTTCGGAGAGTTCACCGGCTACATGGCGGGCGGGCGGGCAGGTCCCGTCTTCACGGCCAAGTACATCACCCACCGCAAAGACCCCATCATGCTGGGCATTATCAGCCAGTTCCCTCCCAGCGAAAGCTCTGTTATCAAACGAAACCTTCTGGAAGCAGCCCTCTTTAAGCACCTCACGACCGATTTACGGATTCCTGCCATCAAGGATATCCACGCCATCGAGGCTGGAGGATGCACCGCTATCCTCTGGGTGAGCATCAAAAAGATGCATTCAGGACATGTGGATCAGATCGCCTTCGGAGTGATGGGTTATTTCGGGATGAGCTATTACAAGTGGATCGTGATCACCGATGACGATGTGGATATTCGAGATCCCTTCATGAGAGATTGGGCCCTCTCCTGGCGAGTTCAGCCGGATAAGGACATGCGCGTGATCCCCAATACCTCAGCCGTGGAGTTGGACCCCTCTGCTACCCCGCCCGGGGAGACCCTGGGTGACCCCATGGGAGCCAAGGTCATCATCGACGCCACCAAAAAATGGGAGTACCCGGCCATCTCCCTTCCCTCCAGAGAGAAACTGGAGCAGGTCGTCAAGAACTGGAAGCAATACGATCTGCCGCCGCTGGGTGAAGTCCAGATTCCCAAAGATCTGTAATCTCTTTGTGATTTTCGCTTTGCCAGAGTGAGAGCGCTCTATGAGGATTTGACTCCTCCATTGATCTGGATGGTGACAAAGCACACCACATTGGTCAGAATTGTCATGATGAGAATCGATGTGCAGAAAGCTCCCCGTATCAGACGGGACCAGGCGTGAAACTCAAAAAGATGGCCCCAGAAAAGGTAGTTGAACAGTGTTGAACCGCCGCTGTACTGGGTCCCCAGCTGCATCGTCTTATCGGCAACGACAGCCACCATCACCAGACCGATTCCCCAGACCACGTAGACCAGATTGGCCAGCACCATCTCCTTCCAGCCCCCAAGGGGCTCCCGGGAGAAACGAATTCCCAAAAAGACGGGAAGAACCAGAAGGAGGCGAGTGAGGCTGATCTCCGAAGTCACATATTCGTTGACGCCAGCCAGTTCCAAGACAAATCTGAGCACCACAAAAACAGTTACCAGGACTAAATAGGTTCGGGTCAGGCGGATGTACTTACCCATGATTCTCTCCTTCGATGAGTGGGTTTGAGCATAGGACCTTGGATTGTTAGGATTCAAGATCGACCAGTATGCATGAACGGTTGCAGGGAGGAAAGCATGACTCAGTACATCCGTATGACGAAGACCTATCTCATCATCATCACCATTTTTATCGTCTTTCGATTCAGCTTCGAACTCTGGGGACCCGAGCAGGTCCCGAACTTTTACGGGGGAATGGACTCGACTTATATCACCAACGAAATCAGCGTTACGCGGCTTCTCTTCATCCTTCCCATCTTCTTGGGATTGCGCTTTGCCGGTGGAACTCTTGGCGGATGGAAGGCAATGATGATTGCTAATTTCGTGTATGTCTTCTGGGCAATGGGTCTGGTCGACTTATTGCACTTCATCGATGCAACTCTCGAGCTGGGGACCCACTACGGTCGGGGGTTCAGTCTTCCACACTTCATGGGCCACATCTATGATCTCAAGGGGTGGATACCCCGACTCCCCTCAACAGGTTTTTCCTTTTGTGCATCCATTCTGATGATGACCCTCGTGACCAACCTGGTGTGCTTTGTCACCATCAAGCTGAATCCAAAAAAAGTGTAGGGGCGAGCCGGACAGTTCGGATGGCACCAACTCCTGGCAAGACGCAGTCAGAGCCGTGGGCTTTAGCCCACGGGCACTTCAGCCAAACGTCAGTCAGTGGGCACCAGACGCTTGAGTTCTTCAAACCAGTTGCGGATGACATGGATCTGAGCCGGTTGGGTATGATCCTTGATCATCAGGAAACGCTGGCCGTCGGGGGAGACGTCATAGTTTTGCACCTGGGGTAGGCGCTGGTTCGACACATAGGCTCCCTCAAACAGCACTTGTGGCGGACCAGCTTTGAAAACGGGTGCGGTCTGAATCGAGACCCCCATCATTTCGTTGCCGCTGCGATAAAACAGTTCACTTCCCGTGGGCGACCAGACGGGCTGCTGGCCACCTTGCTCCCCTGAAACCAGCCACCTGAGGTCGCCTTCCGGATAGGGACTCACATAGACGTCCTGGGGACCGGAGACGTAGGCGAACCAGCGTCCATCGGGAGACACCACCGCACAACATTCAAAGACAGAAGTATCGACCAGCTTCTGAGGCTGCTTGTTGCCTGCCAGGGAAAGCCTCCAAAGGGTGCCCCGGTTCAGATAGGTCAAGGCATTCCCGTCTGGCGTGAAAGACCCGGGAACCTGCGACATTCGAGTGGGGACGGTAATGGCCTCAGCCGAACCACTTCCATCGACCGCCTGAAGGTAGAGGCCATTGAGCCCCTCTCGATTCGATTGAAAGACGATTGATTTTCCGTCCGGCATCCAACTCTGGGTGCTGTTGAGTTCTCCCTCCGTCAAAGGCCGCAACGAACCGCTTCCCAAATCGTAGATCCAGACGTTCTGCCGATTCCCTTCTGTAAGGGTAAAGGTCACTCGCGTTCCGTCGCCGGAAACACGAGGAGTGGCAAAATTTTGTTGCCTGCTGAGAATGGGAGTTTCAGCTCCCTTCCGATCCACCCAGACCAGCTGCTGGTCGTACTGGGTGCGGGGAACATAAACCAGGCTTCCTTCGCTGGACAGGCCGTAGTCCACTCCCCTTCTGAGACTTTGTCTGACCCCTTCAAGGACCGGGACCGATTCACCGGTCAACTCCAGTCTGGTGAGATCAAAGGGAGCAGCCATCAAGGTTCCCGTGCCCGCCTTCTCGTACACCAAGTGTCCTGTCGGCACATAATGAGCCTGCCGGGCCGCCTCCAGCACGATCTTTCGCTGACCTGTACGGGGAGAGAACACTTCGATTCGCCAATCATTTCGAACCCAAACGGAAAAGAGAATGGCTTGGTCACCGGGCAGGATCTCGGGGAAAGCAAATGCACTTTCGCCCTGGCTGGCGTCAGCAAGGACGACTTCTTGTGGAGTGCCTCCAGCCGGGGAAAGACGGTGCAGACCGATGGTCAGGGGATCCCGGTTCCCCCCGAAAACGATGGTGTCCTCAGCCCAATGCGCCCCCCAGAAGGAGGGAGTGGCACAAAGGATTTCCGGTTCCCCTCCGGCCAGTGAAACCTTCCTCAATTTACCGCCCGCTGAAAATGCCAGTGACTTTCCGTCGGGTGAGAAAATAGGCCCCCGGCGCACCCTTTCTGAGCCGGCAATCACACGCGTACTCCTGTCCTTTAACGAATACAGATAGAGGTATTGCTCCCCCTCACGCTCACCGACATAGACAATGCTGCTGCCATCAGGCGAGATGGCCGCGGCATGACCTGACCGGTTGGCCAAAGGGGCCGTCGGATCGAGAGCAACAATCACTCGGTCGGACTGCTCCTGCAAAGGACTGCCCAGGCTCTGGGTGATCAGCAGAATCGTTCCCACAGCCAAGCCAACGATCCCTGTGACGGAAAGTTTCAAGTTCTTTTTGTGTTCCATGTTCAAGGCTCCTATCTCAAAGGATAAGAGCCTTGGAGTCTGAAGGCAATCCCCAAAATCAACCTCTGTTCAACCCGTTGCCGTTGGAGTCGCACCCCTGTAGACTGTGCCAATCACTTGATTCCAGAAGAGGGGGGATTCCATATGATGAAGTACTTCAGCGCTGCCTTGTTGTGTGCGATCTTGGGGATGCCGGAGATGGCCGCTCAGGAGGAGCAAGAACCCTTCATTCCCATTACCGACGAGATGCTTTTGAATCCGGATCCGAAGGACTGGTTAATGGCTCACCGCACCTATGATGTGACCGGCTACAGTCCGCTGGATCAGATCAATTCTACCAACGTGGGCCAACTGAAGCTGGCCTGGATGCGAGCCATGGACGTGGGACCCCAGGAACTCCGACCTCTGGTTTACAACGGCGTCATGTACGTCGCTCATCCGGGCAGCGATCATATCCAGGCCTGGGACGCCACCACCGGAGACCTGATCTGGGACTACAAGCGAGAACTGCCGACGGATCTTCGCAACTATCAGCCGCAGGGCAACCGGACTCGAAGCCTGGCCATCTACGACGACAAGATCTATCACCTGACCTGGGATTCTTACCTGGTGGCTCTACATGCGGGCAGCGGCGAACTTCTCTGGGAGAGCAAGATTGCAGACTACAAAGATGGGATCACCCACTCCTCGGGTGCCCTCATCGTAAAAGGCAAGGTCATCAGCGGTCGCTCCTGCGGCTTCCGCAATCTGGGCGTGCGCTGTTTCATCGCCGCCCACGACGCCCAGACAGGTAAGGAGCTGTGGCGCACCTTCACTGCCGCTCGTACGGGAGAACCGGGAGGAGACACCTGGGGAGATCTGCCCGATGAGCGTCGCTTCCATGTCTCTCCCTGGGGACTGCCGGGAAGCTACGATCCCGAACTGGATCTGGTTTACTGGGGAGTGGCGGTGCCGGCACCCTATCCTCGGCTCATCCGCCGGGGTACCTGGGATGTCGGGGACAAGACGCCCTGTGAGTTGTACACCAACTCCACACTGGCCATGGACCCCGACACCGGAGAGATCAAGTGGTACTACCAGCACCTTCCCTGTGATGATTGGGATGCCGACTTTGTCCATGAGAGGACACTGATCGATCTGGTGGTCGATCCCGACCCTGCAGCGGTGAGGTGGATCAATCCCAAGGTCCGAGACAACAAGGAAACGCGCAGGGTAGTGGTCAGTATGGGAGAACCGGGAGGACTGTTTGTCAACGACGCGGAAACAGGTGAGTTTCTCTGGGCCCACCCCTTTCCCTATGACAGCATCGAGCGATTTCCCATCCGCGATATCAACGTCAATACCGGTGAGGTCTACATCAACCTGAATCTGGTGAGTAAGCAGGTCGGCCATCAGATCACCATTTGTGGTCACAACACCAAGGGCTGGTGGTCCTGGTCCTATAGCCCACTCACCCAGCTGCTCTACATACCCATCAACCGGACCTGCCTGAACCAAAGCCCCAATCCCGAGGCCTCTCAAGGTGCCCGCAAGGGCTCCATGGCAGAGCCTGGAAGGGGAGAGAATGCCCCCATGACCGAGCTTCGAGCCCTCGACCTCTCCACCGGGAAGCTGGCCTGGCAATACAGCCAGAGGGCTCCCAATGCCGGTGCCACCATGGCAACGGGCGGCAACCTGGTGTTTTTTGGAGATCTGAACCGGCGCTTTCGCGCCTTTGATGCCAAGACCGGAAAGATCTTGTGGGAGACCATTCTGGGAAGCCTGATCACCGGCTACCCGGTCACCTATTCGGTGGACGGTAAACAGTATGTGGCCATACCGGTAGGGGGAGGAACCCTGGCTCAAATCAGTCGCTATACTCCTGAACTGGAGGCACCCAGCGGGAGCAATATGATGGTGGTCTTTACACTGCCCTAAGGAGGAACGATGGGAACCACGCGAAGAGAACTTTTACTGTCCACGAGTGCTCTGGCGGGAGCCTCGTTGCTTCAAGGAGGGGCGGCCGCAGCCCAACAGTCTTCCGACCCCCTGGAGGAGGAGGTGGCTGCCGCCCTGAATGTCTGGGACTTCAAGAAGATTGCACAGCAGCGTCTCTCAGCGGACAGCTGGGATTTCATTACCGGTGCCGCTGGAGATGAGATCACCGTGCGCTGGAATCGGGAAGCCTACGACCGCATCCGCCTGCAGCCCAATGTCCTGGTGAATGTGGCTGGGGTCGATACCCGCACCCGGCTTTTTGGCCAGGAGATCCCCTTTCCCATTCTGGTGTCGCCCAGCGGAGGTCACAGTCGAAGCCATCCCGACGCCGAACTGGCCACGGCCCGGGGAGCCGGCCAGGCTCAGGCCATCATGACCGTCAGTACCCTCTCTTCCAAGCCCATCGAGGAGCTGGCCCAGGTGGCTACCCAGAGTCTCTGGTTTCAACTCTATATGATCCGGGATCGGGGTCTGACCCGGGAAATCGTTCAGCGGGCCGAAGCCGCCGGCTGCAAAGCCATCTGCATCACCGTGGACACGCCGGTCATCGGGGCCCGGAATCGGGAGCAGCGGGCCAGCCGCCGTCGGGGACGCCGTTCAGGACCCCGGACCACCCCCCCACACTTGACCGGATACAAGCGGCCCCAATCCGTGGAAGGGGCGATCTACAGCAGTACCCTGGATCCCACCATCACCTGGAAGGAAATCAACTGGGTGCGCTCCTTTGCCCGGGTACCCGTTCTCATCAAAGGCGTGCTCAATCCCGCCGATGCCCAACGGGCGGTTCAGGAGGGACTCTCCGGAATCATCGTTTCCAATCACGGGGGAAGAAATCTGGACACGTTACCTGCCACCATTGATGCTCTTCCCAGAATTGCCGATCAAGTGGAGGGGCGTTTTCCCATCCTGATCGACAGCGGCATCCGACGGGGAACCGACATCTTGAAGGCGATAGCGCTAGGGGCCGACGCCGTGATGATCGGCCGGCCGACTCTATACGGCCTGGCCTCGGCTGGACCGGAGGGGGTGAGCCGGGTCATCCAGATTCTCCGTCGGGAGTTCGAGATGGCCATGGCCCTGACTGGAAAAAACTCTCTCTCCGAGATCGACCGCTCGGTCTTGTGGGAGCAGCCCTTCTCGAGAGGATAAGATCATGAACCGAGTAGCCTATGGCATGGTGATCGCTCTTCTGCTTTTGGGTGGAGGGATGGTCCATTCACAAACTCAAGCCGATGCCGACCTCCTGATCGTGGGAGCCGGGCCTTCCGGGCTCTCGGCGGCGCTGGACGCCGCCCAGCAAGGAGCACGGGTGACGGTTGTCGATATGTGGTCCATTTTTGGCGGTCATGGTGTCCTTTCCGGCGGCGTGCTTTCCATTGTCGGAACCCCTTATCAGAAAGCCCATGGAGTTGAGGATAATCCGGACCTGGCCTATCAGGATTTCATCAAATGGGGAGAGGACAACAACACCGGGTGGGTTCGCTTTTACGTGAATCATTCCGGGCGTTTGATCTACGACTGGCTCACGGGAATGGGGCTCGAATTTCGCTCATTGGGACGGCAGCCGGGAAACAGCGTGCGGCGCATTCACAGCACCCTGGGAGGTGGACGAGCCCTGGTCACTACCCTCTACCGGGAGAGTCTCAAGTACCCGAACGTGGAGTTCATGTGGAACCAAAAAGTGACCGACCTGGTTCAGGAAAACGGGCGGATCTCGGGTGTCGAGACCGAGAACCTGCGCACCGGTGAAGCTCGAACCTTTCGAGCTTCCGCCGTCATCCTGGCCACCGGTGGCTTTCAGAGTAATCTGGAGATGGTTCGGGAATTCTGGCCCCAGGACCTGAAATTTCCCGATCGACTTCTCTTCAGTGCGGGCTTCAACGCCATCGGTTCCGGACACCAACTGGCCCGGGAGGCTGGAGGAGTGCTCCATTACATGGATCATCAGTGGAATTATGCCACTGGAATACCCCATCCCCGCCATCAGGGAACCGATCGAGGGCTGTCGGGCGGCAGCTCCGTTTCCATCTGGGTCAATGAGGAGGGCAGGCGTTTCGTCAATGAATCGGCCAGCCCGCGCTACAGCTTTCCAGCCATTGTGAATCAGACGTCCTCCACCTACTGGGCTATTTTCGATGATAAAGCGGGCGTTCGAATGAGTGGTACGGGCTGGGACGATCCCAAACAGGTCATCTCTGAAGAAGCCCCCGACTTGATGAAGAGTGCTGGTTCGATTGAAGAGCTGGCAAAAAGGGTCGGGCTTCCCGCCGATGCCCTCAAAGGGACCGTAGATCGTTACAACGCCATGGTCGATCAGGGCAAGGATAGAGACTTCGGACGATTCGATTCTGATCGTTTACCCTCTGAAGAGATCGACATCCGGCCTCACACTCCTCAAAAAATCGAGCAGCCGCCTTTTCATGCAATCCAGTCTTATCCGGTGACCCGCAAGAGTATGGGAGGAGTGTCGATTGATCTCTCCGCACGGGTGCTGGATCGAAACAACCAGCCCATCCCCGGCCTTTATGCTGTAGGTGAACTGACCGGATTGGCCCAGATCAATGGCAAGGCTGCCCTGGAAGGTACTTTTCTAGGACCTTCCATCGTGACCGGGCGGGTAGCGGCTCAAAGTGCGCTGGCGGAGCTGAGCCACAAACCGGGTCAGATTTCAAAAAAAAGCACCAACCCCACTCAACCCTCCCGTCAAGCAGAGCCCTCGGTCAAGAACGAGACCTGTTTAGAATGTCATTCCCTGCCTGAACTGGTGGACCAAAAGCGCCCGGGCTATGATCATTTTGAACGCGTCCATCGTATCGTGCTGAATGAGCAGTACCGGTGTGTGGGCTGTCACTCCGAAATGGCCCCGGTTGAAATGGAATCCCACCAGTTCGATCGAGCCGTACAGGCAGAAAATTGCCTGAGGTGTCATTAGATGAAAAAATGGATAGCCGGATTCATCGTTGCTTTCGCTGCCCTCACAGTGTGGGCCCAGCAGGAGCAGGGCCGGAATCCTTACACATCTGCAGAGGATGTGGCTGCCGGGGCCGACCTCTTCCGAATGCGTTGTGCCTTATGCCATGGAGCCGATGGATCGGGAGGCAGGGGTCCCGATTTGAGGCGAGGCGAATTTCGGCACGGAGGCAGTGATGCCGGGCTGTTTCGCAGCATCAGATTTGGTATTTCCGACAGTGGAATGCCGCGCCTGGGCGGCGGTATGTCCGAGGAAAGAATCTGGCAGGTGGTGGCCTATGTCCGCTCCTTGAGCCGCAGTGCCAGGGAAATCGATGTCCCGGGAAATCCGGTTCAGGGAGAACAATTGTACCTGGGCAAGGGAGACTGCAGTCGGTGTCACACCATCAACGGAGTGGGAGGCCGTCTGGGCCCCAATTTGAGCGAGATCGGCTGGCTTCGTTCCACCAAACATTTAAAGTCCTCGATCCTCAATCCTGACGAGGACATTGATCGACGCTATCTGTCGGTTCACATCCTCAAGAAGGACGGTCAGAGGGTCCAGGGGGTTCCTCTGAACGAAGATTCCTACTCGATCCAGCTCATGGACCTGCAGGAAAATCTTCATTCCCTGTGGAAGCGTGATCTGGAGGAAGTTCGACAGGAGGAGAGATCCTGGATGCCCAGCTATCAGGGTACCTTCAGTGAAAGCGAAGTGGATGATTTAGTGTCCTATCTCTATTCTCTTCGCGGAAAGACGGACGAACCATGAGACACCTTACCCTTTTGATTTTTGTTCTGAGCTTCTCGGCTTCCGGTCTGGCCCAGGTGACCTACCAGCGTTTACTGCAAGCTGAGCAGGAGCCGGAGAACTGGCTGACCTATTCCGGCACCTACGACGGCCATCGCTACAGCCGGCTCGATCAAATCAATCGGGGAAATGTCCAGAACCTCAAATTGAAGTGGGTGTTTCAGATGCGGACGCTGGAGAAGGTCGAGACAACTCCACTGGTAGTGGATGGCATCATGTATCTGACTGAGCCTCCCAGTAATGCTTTCGCGCTGGACCCGGGCAGCGGCCGCACCTATTGGTCCTACATCAGAAATCTTCCCGAGGTCGTCAAGACCTGCTGCGGACGCGTCAATCGAGGTATGGCCATCCTCGGAGATACGCTTTACCTGGGCACGGTGGACGCTCACCTGGTGGCGCTGGACCGCAAGACCGGTTCGGTCATTTGGGATGTGGCGGTCGCAGACCCAAAGGCCGGGTACAGTATCACGGTGGCTCCGCTGGCGGTGAAGGACAAAATCATCGTGGGAGTCGCGGGAGGTGAATTCGGCATTCGCGGATTCCTGGACGCCTACGACGCAGAAACGGGCAAGCGGGCCTGGCGATTTTATACCGTCCCGGGACCGGGAGAGCCGGGCCATGAGACCTGGGAGGGGGATTCCTGGAAGACGGGTGGAGCGCCCACCTGGATCACGGGCTCCTTTGATCCGGAGCTCAACCTGATTTACTGGGGCACAGGAAACCCCGCGCCCGACTTCAACGGAGAGGTTCGAAAGGGAGACAACCTTTACTCCGACAGTGTGGTCGTCCTGGATGCCGATACGGGAAAGCTAAGGTGGTACTTTCAGTTTACTCCTCACGATGTTCTGGACTGGGATGCGGCCCAGATCCCTGTGTTGCTGGATGCCCCCTTTCAGGGACGCCCTCGCAAGTTGCTTTTGTGGCCCAACCGGAACGGTTTTTATTATGTCTTTGATCGGGAAACCGGGGAGTTGCTGTTGACCCATCAGTTTGGCAAGCAAAACTGGACGGACGGCCTGGATTCCAAAGGTCGACCGAACCACGTCCTGCCCGACGTCCTTCCCAGTGAAGAAGGGGCACTGGTGTTCCCCGGAATTCAAGGGGCAATTAATTGGCATTCCACCTCATACAATCCGCTGACCGGCCTTCTTTATCTGCCCGTTCGTGAGGTTCCCACCCTGAACTTTATCGGTGATGTCAGCTACAGTCCCGGCGACATGTTTTTGGGAAGCCGGTGGCAGGCCATGCCGGAGGAACCCAGCTCGGCAGCCGTTCGGGCCATGGTGCCTCAGACCGGAGAAGTGAAATGGGAATATCCACTGTACCGAGACACCTGGGGTGGACTCCTGTCCACTGCCGGAAACCTGGTTTTCAGCGGGACCCTGGAAGGTCAGGTGTTTGCCCTGGACAGTGTCACGGGAGAGGAGCTGTGGCATGTCAACACCGGGGGAAGAGTCAACGCCGCTCCCATGACCTACCTTTTTGAAGGCAAACAGCTGGTCACCCTGGCCGCCGGCAACGCCCTCTTCACCTTCGGACTGGAATAGGAACCTGTAGGGGCGCACAGCCGTGCGCCCTATAACCCGTTGATAAGCAAAGATTTTTGGGCGCACGGCTGTGCGCCCCTACATGCCTCGAATCGAGATCAAGCTCATTTTGACCGGTCAGGTGGTCAGGTGGTCAGGCGGTCAGGTCAGCTAGTCAAGCGACCCGTAAGCCACCTTTCCTTCAATAATGGTGGCCAGGACCTTGATCTCGGAGAGGTCTGAATCCCGGACGCTGCGATCCAGAGGATTCTTGTCCAGGACCACCAGATCGGCATACTTTCCCGGCTCCAGGGAGCCCAGGACATCCTCGCGCAAGACGTACTCGGCACCCCAGCGGGTCATCATGAGCAGGCCCTGCGCTCGCTCGATCCTTTCCCGAGCGCCAAACACCTGCCCATCCTTGGTCACTCTCGTCACCATCACCTCAAGGTTAAACATGGGATGCCTTTCCGGATCATCGTGAGTGTCCGCTCCATAGGTGACTCTCACTCCGGCATCGATCAAACTTTTAATGGGCATCGCCCATCGCTGGGCGGGTTCCTCTCCAAAGAGTCGATTCACGATGGCCGTGTTGCGGTAATACTGCGGTGTCTGTAAGCTCCAGATGACTCCCAGCTGAGCCGATTTCTCGATCACCTCCGGGGAAATCATCATTCCGTGATCCAGAGCAAAGCGCCTGCCCACAAGCGATTTTTCCTGATTTGCCTGGGCGTAGGCGTCTAACATCATCAGGAAGGCCTTATCCCCGAAGGTATGTACTCCGGTAACACGGTATCCGTATCGATTGAGGTCGAGAATGGATTCCGCACCTGTGAAACCGGGCAGCTCCCAGTGACAGGTCGACTCTTCCCACAGGTCACCCGGCAACATCTCCTTTTTTTTCATGGATGTGCACACTCTCCCGGCGGGGCCCGTTCCATCGGGTATTCCCACCGTCATTCCGATCATCCACATCCATTCGGTGCCATGTCCTTCCAGATTTCCATAGCGCTTCAGGGCCCTTTCCAGATAAGGATTATCACGACCCACCTCATGGGAGTACCCGAGCCTGAGGGGCAACTCGCCCGCTCGCTCCAGTTGCGCGTAGGCGGTCATTTCACTTCCCTTCAAACGCGAAGAAAGAGTGGTGACTCCAATGGCCACCCATTCCTCCAATTCCTTCTTGAAGGGAGGCGCCAGAATTGCCGGCGGCACCTGAGGGATGATCTCCTGATCGATCAGCGTGCCGGCTCCTCCATAGACCCGACCGGTCGGCACTCCCTGCTCATCCATCGTGATTCCGGGGGGGAACTTTCCATAGGTCTTCTTGACGATGTCCAGCATCTTGCTATTGGCCAACCCAAACTGGGCGTTTCCGATCTTGACATAGACCGGATGATCGGGTGTCACCTCATCCAGGTCGTAGCGGGTGGTCTCCTCCAGCACTACTGGGTTGAGCCGGCTGGTGGTGTAAATCCAATATCCGTCGGGCACGTTGGCGGCGACATTCTTGAAATCGGCCAGGGTGTTCTCTTTCGAATCCCAGCGGACGGTTGCAAAGCGGATCTTCTGCCCTTCCAGATACTCGATATAGGCTGGCGTGACCTCGTCCCGATAATGTCTCAGTGCATAGCTGTTGGGATGGGAATGGGTGTCGACAATTCCGGGGATCACTCCCTTCCCCTTCAAGTCGACTCTTACCGTATCGGGTCCTGCCATCTTTAGGATTCGATCACTTTCCCCAACCGCCATAATCCGGCCCCCACGAATGGCCACAGCCTCAACCACGGTGATGGGTGGCTGATCGCGGTCCATGGTCAGCACCTGCCCGTTGTATAAAATCGTATCGGCATAACGGAGCACCTCGGGAGGCAGGTCCTGCGCTTGAGAAACGAACAGGAAAGGCCCAAACATTAGAAGAGGGATCATCATATTTTTACTCATGCTGTTTTCCTCGTCAGTTGACCGACCCGTAAACCACCTCTCCTCCGATGATGGTGGCCAAAACTTTGATATCGGAAAGACCTTCATCTGGAATGCTGCGATCCAACGGATTCTTATCCAGGATCACCAGGTCGGCCATCTTTCCCGGCTCCAGCGAACCCAGCACATCCTCTCGCAAGACATACTCCGAGGCCCAGCGCGTCATCATGAGCAGGGCACTGGCCCGGTCGATTCGCTCCTGGGGGCCGAAGACCCTTCCATCGTGAGTTCTTCGGGTGACCAGGACTTCCAGGTTAAACATAGGCTCCCTTTCCGGGTCGTCGTGGGTATCCGCTCCGTAGGTCACTCTCATGCCGGCATCGATGAGGCTTTTCACCGGCATCATCCATCGATGGGCGTATTCCTCGCCAAAGACTCGGCTCACACCAGCGGCGTAGCGACTGTAGAACTGAGGAGGCTGCAGGCTCCAGATCACGTCGTGTTTGGCCGCTTCCCTCAGAACCTCCGGGCTGACCATGAGACCGTGATCCAGGGAAAAGCGGCGGCCCCGGACCAGGTTCTCCTCGCTGGCTTCGTCGTAGGCATCCAGGATCATCATGAAGCCCCTGTCTCCGAAAGTATGGGTGCCTGAGATTCTGTAACCATATCGGCTGGCTGACAGGATGGCCTCGGCGCCTGGCTCACCCGGCATTTCCCAAAAACAATACCCGTCTGGATACAGGTCAGTGGGCAAAATCTCTTTCTTGGTTAAGGTGGTGCACGACCGTCCCGCTCCGGCTGGTCCGTTTCCATCGGGTATGCCGATGGAAATGCCGATCATCCACATCCAATCAGTTCCATGCCCCTGCAAATTCCCAAAGCGCTTGAGATCCGCCTCCAGGAATGGATTCTCGCGTCCCATCTCATGGGAGTAGCCCAGTCGAAGCGGTAACTCGCCCGCTCGTTCCAGCCGCACGTAGCCGTTGATTTCGCTTCCTTTCAAACGGGTGGATAGGGTGGTAACCCCGATGGCCACCCACTCCTCCAGTTCCTTCTTAAAGATAGGAGCCAGGATCTCGGGAGGGGTCTGGGGAATCACCTCCTGATCAATCACCGTGCCGGCAGCGCCCGATACCTGCCCGGTCAGGACGCCTTGCTCGTTCTTCACCAGGCCGGTGAGATTTTCGCTATACCTTTCCGTTACGATATCCAGCATCTTGCTGTTGGCAACTCCCCACATGCCGTTTCCAACCCGGACATAGAGGGGATTATTGGGGACGATCTCATCAAGATCCCAGCGGGTGATTTCGTTCAACACGACTGGATTCCCCCGAGTATTGGTGTAAATCCAGTCGTCGGGAGAAACTCTTTCGGCAAACGTCTTGAAGTCCTCCAAAGCAGTCTCTTTGGTCTCCCAGCGGACGGTCGTCGACCGCACCCCGCTTTCTTCCAAGAATTTCAGATAGGCCGGGGTCAACTCCTTTTCATAGTGTCTCAAGGCATAGCTATTGGGGTGAGAATGGGTGTCAACGATACCGGGAAGTACCGCCTTCCCATCCAGATCCACTCGGACCGTACTGGGTCCGGCCATCCTCAGAATTCGATCATCTTCGCCCACTGCCAGGATCCGACCATCTTGAAGAGCCACAGCCCGGGTGACGTTGAAAGGGGGTTGATCCTGATCCATGGTCAGCACGTGACCGTTGTACAAAACCATGTCGGCGTATCTCAACACTTCCGGCGGCAGGTCCTGTGCCCCAGAGACCCGCAAAAAGGGTGCAAAGATAAGCAGAAGGCCCGTCATCCACAGTGTAGAAACAGATTGGGAGAACCGTTTTTTCTCATTCATCAGGTTGTTTCCTCTTTATCAATAGCCAGATCATAGGGTTTATCGGCCATAGTACGTCTCCAGTCTGAGGTGTTCTTCCAGGAACTGGAGGGTTCGGGGCCAGGCCTTTTGGGTTGCCTCCATATTGGCCCCCTCTAATCTTTGCTGATTTTCCAGAAAACCGTGTCCGGCTCTCTCGTAGATCTCGTACTGGTATATTTTACCCAGGCGCTTCATCTCCAGCGCCGCAGGCTCGATGGTGACATTGACGCGGGCATCATCTTCACCGTAGAGGCCCAGGATGGGAGCCTTGATGCGGGCCAAAACCTCCGCTGAAGGAGAGCCACCATAGTAGACAATACCCGCAGCGAGTTCGGGTCGCTCACCAGCATAGGCAAAGGTGGTCCGACCACCCCAGCAAAAACCAACCACGGCAAACCGCTTCTCGGCAGCGGGTAGAGCCATGGCATAATCCGCTACCGCATTGATCCGCTCCACCACTTCATCCCAGGTCACACTGTAGACGAGTTTCGAAGCAGGATCGGACTCCAACCCTTCGGTACCCGTACCTCCCGGGCCCTTTCCACTTGCCATATCGGGGGCGATGGCGATAAAACCGGCAGCGGCCAACTGGTCCGCCAGAGCTTGAACCCAGGGAGTCCAGCCAGCTCTGCCGTGAATGACCACCACGACCGGCGCAGGGTCACTGCCCTGGGGATGAGCCAGCAAGGCCTTGACGGTCGCCCCTGAGGGGGTGGGTACCTCAATCACTTCAGTGTGGCGAGGCGAGTTTGCCAGGCGCTGAGGAGCGTCCGGGTTGCCCGCTGGAAGATCTTCTCCCCAGGCGATCGGGGCAGAAACATAAAAAACGATCAGACCCACCAGAAATCCTTTCAAAACGTTCTCATTTGAAAACATGGTTCCTTCCTCCAAGCTCATTGCCGTCCATACCTCCGGTCCGGCCCGTGGGCTAAAGCCCACGTCTCCGGATGTCAGCTGTCAGTTGTCAGTTGTCAGCGGTCAGTTCCCCGTAAACCACCTTTCCGTCAATCATCGTGGCCAGAACCTTGATCTCAGAAATATCTTCATTGCGCAGATTGCGGTCCAAGGGATTCCTGTCCAGGAGAACCAGATCGGCCAGTTTCCCCACCTCCAGCGAACCGACCTCGTCTTCACGCAGGACATATTCGGCGCCCCAGCGGGTCATCATCAGCAACCCGGTGGCCCGGTCGATGGACTCGCGGGGACCGAAGACCCGCCCATCCTTGATCTTGCGAGTCACCATCACTTCCAGGTTAAACATGGGCTGCCTCTCCGGGTCATCGTGAACGTCCGCTCCGTAGGTCACCCTCATGCCGGCATCGATAATACTTTTGACCGGCATCACCCATCGATGAGCGTATTCCTCACCGTAGACCCGACTCACGTTGGCCGCGTAACTCCTGTAAAACTGAGGGGGTTGCAAGCTCCAGATGACCCCCACCTCGGCGGCTTGCTCAAGGACATCCGGACTGACCATCAGACCGTGATCCAGGGCGAAGCGCTGGCCTTCGATCGACTTTTCCCGTCCTGCTTGCTCGAAGGAATCCAGGATCATGGTAAAGCCCTTGTCTCCGAAGGTATGGGTGCCGGTAATCCGGTACCCGTAGCGATTGGCTATCACTGCAGCCTCACCCGATGGATCCTCTGGCAGTGCCCAAAAACACATCCCATCTGGATAGATGTCACTGGGCAAGATGGTGCGTTTGGCAATCGTGGTGCATGCGGTTCCCGCCCCCGAGGGCCCGTTGCCATCGGGTATTCCCATGGAGATCCCGATCATCCACATCCACGGGGTTCCATGACCCTGCAGATTTCCGAAGCGCTTCAGATCTCTTTCCAGAAAAGGATTTCCGCGCCCGATCTCATGAGAGTAGCCCAGCCGGAGCGGCAGTTCTCCCTGTTCCTCCAGCTCTTTGTAGGCGGTGATCTCATTTCCACTGATACGTGTGGATAGGGTGGTCACCCCGATGGCCACCCATTCTTCCAATTCCTTCTTAAAGGGCCCCTTGAGAATTTCCGGTGGCATCATGGGGATCATCTCCTGATCAATCACCGTGCCTGCAGCACCCAGCAAGCGCCCATTGGGAACTCCGTTCTCATCCCTCAAAAGCCCGGGAAGAGTGTCGCCATAGGTCTCCTCGACCAGCTCCAGCATCTTGCTGTTGGCCAGTCCCCACATGGCGTTTCCCACCATGACATAGAGAGGGTGATCGGGAACGACTTCGTCCAGGTCGTATCGGGTGATTTCACTCAACACCGTGGGGAACAGTCTCGCGGTGGCATACACTAGATACTCAGGAGGCAGGTTTTCCGCTGCCCGCTTGAAATCGGAGAGCGCTGTCTCTTTGGATTCCCACCTCACCGTGACCAGGCGGACCTTGCTTTCTTCCAGATACTTGTAATAAGCCGGAACCACCTCCTGACTATAGTGCCGAACCGCATAGGCATTGGGATGAGAATGGGTATCCACAATGCCGGGGATGACCGTCCTCCCATTCAAATCCACCCGGGCCGTATCGGGTCCGGCCATCCTGAGAATGCGATCATCCTCGCCAACGGCCATGATCCTGCCCTCTCGAATCGCGATTGCCTGGACCGCGTTAATGGGGGGTTGGTCGCGATCCATGGTCAGAACCTGCCCGTTGTACAAAACCGTGTCGGCATACCCGATCACTTCCGGGGGCAGATCCTGGGTCTGCGAAACCCCCAGGAAGGGTCCAAAGAGGAGCAGCACGCTCACGATGCACAGTGTTGTCAGTTTTTGAGAAATGTGTCTTGTCTGATTCATGGGGCTATCCTCCTCCCCTGAGATTGGGGAAATGCTACCCAGTTGTTGTTCAATTGGCCATCACCAGCCCAAAGACCACGATGAATCTCACAGTGTCGATCTTCTTTAAAGACATTCTAAGCCTCCCTACCCTGCTCGTTTCAGGTTCCAAGTTCCCATTGTTGTCAGCCGGCCAGCCAGTCTGCGGTCTGTGGTCAGCTGTCAGTCCACCGACCCGTAAACCACTTTTCCTCCGATGATGGTGGCCAGAACCTTGATCTCGGAGAGATCCTCATCCGCCACGCTCTCATCTAGCGGACTTTTATCCAGGACCACCAGATCGGCCAACTTTCCTGACTCGATGGAACCGAGTTGCTCCTGGCGCAAGACATAATGGGAGCCCCAGCGAGTCAACATGAGCAAGGCGTTGGCGCGGTCGATTCTCTCACGGGGGCCATAGACAATCCCATCCTCACTAATACGGGTCACCAGAACTTCCAGGTTAAAGAGGGGATGCCTTTCCGGGTCGTTGTGAGTATCGGCACCATAGGTAACCCGGGCACCCGCATCAATGAGACTCTTGGCGGGCAGCACCCACCGGTGAGCATACTCTTCGCCAAAAACGCGGCTGATACCGGCCGCATAACGACTGTATGCCAGTGGCGGCTGCAGGCTCCAGGTCACTCCCAGCTGGACCGATTTCGCCACAACTTCCGGACTGACCATCAAGCCGTGATCGAGCGCAAATTGCTTCCCCTGGATGGAACGCTCCTGGTCGGCTTCTTCAAAGGCGTCCAGCAACTTCATGAATCCTCGATCTCCAAAGGTGTGTACACCTGTGATCCGGTACCCGTATCGGTTGGCGATCAAGACGGACTCGGCGCCCGGGTCATCCGGCAGGTCCCAAAAACAGAGTCCCTCTGGATAGTAGTCATCGGCCAAGACGATACGCTTGGAGGGTGTGGTACAGGTGCTTCCCGACCACAGTCCGGGAGCCCCTCCGGGTCCATTTCCATCGGGAATTCCAATGGATATGCCGATCATCCACATCCAGCCCGTTCCGTGCCCCTGAAGATTGCCGAAGCGTTTGAGGGCTCTCTCCAAATTAGGGTTTCCCCGTCCGATCTCATGGGAGTAACCCAGCCGAAGCGGCAACTCGCCGTCTCGATCCAACTGCGCATAAGCGCTGATTTCATTTCCCCTGAGACGCGTGGAGAGCGTGGTCACTCCGATGGCCACCCACTCCTCCAACTCCCGCTTGAAGAAAGGCGCCAAAATTTCAGGAGGCGTTTGTGGAATCACCTCCTGGTCAATCACCGTGCCGGCCGCTCCGAACATGAAACCGGTGGGCACTCCCTGTTCATCCTTGACGATCCCCGGGAGGTTCTCACCATAGGCTTGGGTAACGATATCCAGCATCTGGGTATTGGCTAACCCCCGCATGGCATTTCCGATCATCACGTAAAGCGGATGATCAGGCACTGCCTTATCCAGGTCGACTCTTCTGAGGTCTGTCATGACGGTGGGGTTGAGCATGCTGGTGGTATAGATCCACTCTCCTGGAGGCAAGGTTTCTGCGAACCTCTTGAAGTCGGCAAGTGCGGTCTCTTTCGAGTCCCACCGGACTCTTACAAACCGCACATGGTTCTCTTCCAAAGCCTTGAGATAGAGCGGGGTGTATTCGTCCCGGTAGTGCCTCAACGCGTAGCTGTTGGGATGGGAATGGGTATCCACGAATCCGGGAACGACGGCCTTGCCCTCAAGATCTACCCTGACGGTATCGGGTCCCGCCATTTTGAGAATCCGGTCATCTTCTCCCACGGCCAGAATCCGGCCGTCCCGAACCGCTAACGCTCGGGTCACATTGATCGGAGGCTGATCCCGGTCCATGGTCAACACCTGGCCGTTGTACAAGACCATGTCGGCGAAACGAAGGACCTCCGGAGGCAAATTCTGGGCTTGGGAAACCGACAAGGGTTCCAATAGGAGCAGAAGACTCATCACGCACAAGGTGATGATGGTTCGGGATTTCTTATTCATGGCATCATTCTCCTCCCCTGTAGGGGTCAGCCGGTGGCTGACCCGAACAGCACAAGTGGCAAGAAGCTCAGGAATGTGGGAGGCACCTCAGGTGCCGAACGGCCCACAAAACAGCCCCGGGTTTTCGGATTCGGCACCTGAGGTGCCTCCCACATTCCTGAGCTTCTTGCCACTTGTGCTGTTCGGGTCAGCCACCGGCTGACCCCTACAGGGGAGGAGAATGATGCCATGAATAAGAAATCCCGAA
>Ga0066376_10001933_pt1 | contig 19705 bp, 17 predicted proteins | sample Knorr_S15_td_Bot_FD_77009 | JGI IMG/M metagenome (GOLD analysis project Ga0066376, IMG submission 77009) | Marine microbial communities from Southern Atlantic Ocean transect - Knorr_S15_td_Bottom_ad_5009_LV_A | ecosystem: Environmental > Aquatic > Marine > Oceanic | place: Southern Atlantic...
AAAGCTCAGACCTTAGCCCAACGCAAACGCTACAACCGCCTGCTCCGGGAGTCCCAGAACACGGCCATTTCCCCCTGATCTCTCCTTAACAAAAGTGTCCCACTTTTGCTGGTTGCCAACAGACATAGCGGAATATCAAATCGACCACCGAGACGTGATGCCAAGAAGAATCCGGCTCACGGTGACTTCCGATGATGCGTGGTTGCCCGAGAAGTTTTGGATACTCGGCAAGACCGACGATGGAGAATATCACCTGTTGGGGGCGGTCATGAATTGGCCGGAAAGTGGTTGGTTCAGCACCGACCTGACCGAGGGACAGGTTTCCTATTCTTTGGACCACAGGTAGGGGACCACCGGCATGGGACCACAGATAGGGGACCGCAGTTATTTGGCTGCACCGCATGGCTGCTCCGGCCAGCGTTGACTGAAGCAAACTGGTCAGTCAAGGCAGTCATGCTCTGCCCTAGACTTTCAAGCGGCTAAACAAGCCTATAAAAATGCGATTAGTCTCCGTTTACTCCCGCATGTTTACGTACTGCAACGGCTGGTCGATATCCATCTCTTTGATGAAGGCAATCGTAGATTGCAAATCATCCCTCTTTTTCCCGGTAACACGTATCTCCGTACCCTGGATGCTGACTTGTACCTTGAGTTTTGCGGCCCGCACTTCTTTGTTAATGCGGCGTCCCAAGTCACCATCGATTCCTTGTTTGATGCTGATAGTCTGCCGTAGGCTCCCACCTGCAGAATTTTGCGGCGTCTTGAACTCCATAGCCCGCGGGTCAACCTTGCGGTTTGCCAAGTACTTCCTAAGCAAATCCTCCAACTGCTGCAACTTCATGGCGTCGTCAGCAGTCATGGTTAGAGCGTCATCGGTTCGTTCGATGGCGCACTTGGTGCCAGCCAAGTCAAAGCGTTGTTTGATCTCTCGTTGCATGCCGTTTATGGCATTGTCCACTTCCATGAGGTCTGTTCGGGAGACCACGTCAAAGGATGGCATTGGTGACCACCTCCAAAGCTAACTGAGGGGAACAAAACGGGGCCGATATTAATAATACATCATGCCTTATTCGGCGTGATCAAAAGCCCACAACAGTAAAGAGCATAACGAAGGCGAAAGTCCGGCGCGATTTATCAGGGATATTAGGTAGCGCTGCTGAACGGGGGGGGTCGGGGATTGGTGGGCCTGGATGGACTCGAACCAACGACCTCGGTCTTATCAGGACCGCGCTCTAACCACCTGAGCTACAGGCCCCCTGTAACTAATGGCGCCGTAGGAACGGCTTCTGCATTATATCCAGTCGCGTCTAGTCTATCAAGGGCTGATGACTTATCAATGGCGTTGCTGATTGACCAAGGGCCTGCGCGAGGAAGTCACCCAACATCCGCCTCAGGGCCGCTATCCTCCTGAGAAACATGGAGTGTCCTGGGACTGCGCCGACTGCTGGACCTGCGGCTCGCCTAGGTGCCGGCGCCGCCTTCTTCTGGTTCCCGGTCTCCAGACCCAGCCCCGCCTGCTTCTTGGCCGTTGCGCTCTAACAGAGCTTCCGGGCCCCACTCCTTGGGAAACTGGAGGGAGCGCACCGGGTAGTTGATTACGATGCCCTCATTCTTGAAACGATGGTGGAGGGCTTGCATCAACGCAGTTTGCAACTCGAAGCTGCCCCATCTGTCCTTGGCTTGGACGAAAAGCCAGAAGTTCACGTTGGAATCGCCAAAATTGTCAAAGCCGAACCAACCGCCATACTCCTTGATGGCGTGGGCGTTCGTATCCAAGACGTCATCCATCACCTCTCGGCACACTCGCTCCACATGATAGAGATCGCTGTCATAGCTGATGCCGCACTGAAGCCACACATTCACCGCCAGCGCTGGCCGTTGATAATTGGTGATGATGGTCTCGGCAAACCGGTTATTGGGCACGATAACTAGGTTGTTTCGCCACGTGCGAATGCGGGTGCTGCGCCATCCCACCTCCACCACGTAGCCGGAGACCCCACCTTCCAGCTCGATATAATCCCCCGGCGTGATAACTCCCTCGGTCATAACGTAGGTGCCCGCAAACAGGTTGGCCAGAGTCGGCTGAAGGGCCAAGGCCACTGCCAGACCGCCGATGCCCAGGCCAGCGATTAGCGGGCTTATGTTTATGTCCAAGAGGTCAAGGATTAGAAGGGCGCCCAAGCCGTATATGATGACCACCGAGACACGCCGCAACAGCGGGAACAGCCGGAGATCAACCAAATGATGGGTGCGGTCCGCCAGGTTCTCCAGGTACCAGTCCATGGCATTGGAAAACAGGGCGACCACCACCAGTACGCCCAAAACAATGCCCAGCAAGCCAGCAATGGTATCCGCTTGGTCTCGCTGTCCGGTGTCTAGATCCAATGTGATGACAACAGACAGGTAGACACCCAATATGACAATGGCCATCGTCAAAGGCCAACGGGTAGCGCTAAGCATTCTGGTGTCCAGGTCCGTTGGGGTCCACTGGGTGACACGCAGTATCAGAGGGAAGATTAGCTTGTAGAACACGACGGCGGCAATGAGGGAGATGAGGATGCCGACAGCAGTGATGGCCGGATCCAACCAGGCTGGGTCACCCAAGCCAAAACGGGCCGGAAAAGAGATCATTTTCTAATGCCACTCCGCTTCTGTTGCGACTTCGGTCCACTATAGCTTCCTGCGACTAGATCGCCAACAAGAAACTCTGCCGGAAAAAATTATATCACCGTGAGCTGACCACTCCAGGCATGGGGGCTTCACGAAGCAGAGCCGATTTGGGGGATGAAAGCCGGTTTGGGCGATGGAACAATGTCAGTCGCAACTTGAGCACGCAGGTAGGTGCTAGGGTGAGTTGTGGCGAGTTTGGTCCAGAACGATTTGCGTCAGCAAGGGCAATAACTCGCCCGACGGTCCCCTAAGAACTACGTCACAACTGGAAGTCAGAGCCGTCTCCTCCGGATTTATCTCAATCAAAGTCGCCCCTCGTTCCTTGGCTATCAAGGGCAATTGAGCGGCGGGCTTCACCGTCCCGGAGGTGCCGATGACCAGCATGCAATCACACAGGCCGGTCTGCTGCTTGCATTCTTGCAGAACGTCCGCAGGTATGGGCTCACCGAACATCACGGTGTCCATCTTCACGATTCCTCCGCAATCGGGGCAAGTTGGTGGCAACTCAGACAGCGGAAAATCTTCCCTATTCCAACGTGTCACACAATCCGTGCACCGCAGCTTGGTTCTGTTGCCGTGAATCTCCAAAACAGCTCGGCTTCCGGCCCGCCGGTGAAGGTTGTCCACATTCTGGGTCATGATGGATTTCAGAACCCCCGACTTCTCCAGTTCCACCAAGGAATAGTGGCCGGGATTGGGTTCAGAACGGTCTACCGCGGATTTCATCTCCTGCAGAGGGTGACCTGTGTCTCCTTCGCCAATAAGGCGCTTTCCCCACCATTCTTTAGGGTCCCGTGCAAACTCTTTATAAGAGAGCATGGGCGGTTCACCGTTCTTGGTCCACAGTCCTCCCGGACCCCGGTAAGGGGGAATGCCCGACTCCACGGACAGTCCGGCTCCAGCCATGGCCACCAAGTGGCTAGCTGAACCAATGGCCTCGGCCGCTCGCTGAAGCAGCACTTGAGTTTCCGGGCTGATTTGTGTGTTATTCATGCCTGAAATATTACCGCTCGTTTCTCTTGAGTCCAACGGAACCCTGATTAGGATAGCAGCCGGTGATAGCAAGAGAATAGCAATTATAGCGGCTTGGGGAAAGCCTCTCGGCCTATAAGGGGTACAAAACGGCAAGCACCCAGCATGCGCAGCGACAAGCCTTCATCGGTTCGCAAGACGTGTACCAAATCCTGCTGGTCTAACGTCCCCACAGGAACAATCGAGCGGCCACCCGGCGCCAGTTGGGAAATCAAAGATTCGGGAAGGACAGGGGAAGCGGCGGACACAATAATCGCATCGAATGGCCCTTTGTCAGGGCAGCCCAGCACCGGACCGGCCTCCATTACTGTCACGTTTATGCAGCCCAAGTCCCGCAACACCCCTTCAGCGCGTCTGGCCAAGACCGGGATTAGCTCGGTGGTCACGACATTGCCCCGTGGCAGCAATAGGGAAAGCACGGCAGTCTGGTAGCCGCTTCCTGTGCCAATCTCCAAGACTCGCTCGTAGCCTTGTAGTGCCAGAGATTCCAGCATCAAGGCGACTATGTAAGGCTGGGAAATGGTCTGGCCTTCACCAATGGCCAAGGGTGTATCGCTGTAAGCAGCGTGAAGACCATCCTGGGGCACGAATCTCTCCCTAGGTACTCGCTCCATCGCGTCTATGACAGATTCGGACCGTATTTTGCGCCTTAAGTTACCGAAAAGCCGCTTTTTTGACCTAGAAAGGTTCTTCTCCATTCGCCACACCCCACTTCTATTCCACTATAGCACTCAACGTTTTCCTCAACAACGCAAGATTGAAAAGCGCCGTGACATTAGCCCGGACAATCCTCGTCACTGCCAAATACCCTCATGCGATTTAGGTAGGTTTTACCAAGAATTTTACAGATACGGAACAGTCACGAATAAACCTGTTGACGTTAGTATCTCCCTATGCTAGTCTCACGTAGTCGAAGGTGTTTTCAGAAGATTTATATAGTTTTTGGTAGATTTTTAGTGGCAAATCCTCAATTCAATGACAAATCCCGCTGGCTATCCCTGCGTGACGCTTGCCAAATTCTGGACGTTAGCCAGAATGCCTTGCGCCAGTGGGCCGATGGAGGCCACCTTCGGGTTTACCGCACGCCGGGAGGTCACCGGCGATTCTTGCGAGAGGACGTAGACGCCTTTACCGGACCTAGCGCTGCTCCCGCTGAAAACACTGACCGAAGCGACAGAGAGGAAATGGAAGGCTCGGCCCTGCGCCGGATTCGCCGGCGGTTGCACGGGCAATCCGTGGCCAGCCAAGCATGGCACTCCAGCGTTGACGACGAAAGCCGGTTTCGCATGCGGCTCTTTGGCCGGAGGTTGCTCACTCTGCTAGGCCAGGACCCCTCCAACCGGCCTCGGCGTAACGAAGCAATGACCGAGGCCTACTTGGTGGGACGGCAGTACGGCTCGGAGATGGCGGAAAAAGACGTGGGCCTGAAAGACACGGTTGAGGCATTTATTTTCTTCCGCACGATCGTGCTGGATTCGGCTGCCATCGAAGCTTGGAGCGGCATGTTGGAAATCGCCGACCGGGTGCTGGTGGGCCTGACCGAATCCTTTGAAGACCGCCTGGCCGGAGCCAAACATTCAGACACGGGTGATTAGGGCAAAGAACCAGACTCTAATCTAAGTGCACAACCATTAAGTCCAGCCCAAGAGCGTTTACTCTCGGCGAATTAAGAATCTCCAGGTGATTTCAGGTAGCGCCCGAATACCGATTGGCTGGTAAACAAGACGGAAATTTTTTAAGGAGCTGATGCAGCTATGGATCTAACTGACCGCAAGCTGTTGAACTTGGTGCAAGGCCCATTCCCGATGGTCCAACGACCATATCAGGCTTTGGCCCAAGAACTGGATACCACCGAACAGGACATCATTGACCGTTTGACCGAACTCAAGCGGACGAATGTGTTGAGGCAGATAAGCGCTATCTTCGACACCCGGCGCTTGGGCTATAAAACTACGTTGGTGGCCATGGCCTACGAGCCCGACCAGTTGCACCAAGGCGCCATGTACATAAACAAGCATCCGGGGGTCAGCCACAACTACGCTCGTGAAGGCTCCTACTACAATCTCTGGTTCACCGTTGCCGTGCCACCGGAGCAAGACCTAGTAGCCACCGTGGACCATATGGCCAAAGCCACCGGCGCATTGACCTCAAGGGTTATGCCCACTATCCGTTTCTTCAAGATTGGCGTAAATTTCGACATGGTGGAGAAAAAGGGCTCGTCCTTCGACTACCGGCCAGACAGCGGCAAGTCCGGCGGAGCAAACCTCTCCAGTGAGAAAGCCGATTCCGCCGACTGGAACAAGGCAGTCCCTTTGACCGATGCCGACAAGACCACCATTCGGGAGCTTCAAGAGGACTTAGAACTGATTCCTCAACCATTTGACGGTATGGCCAGCCGACTGGGAATTGACACAGACCAACTGTTCGCCATGGCGGCGGATTTCCAAGATCGTAAGTTCATGCGCCGTTACAGTGCCGTACTACACCACCGCAGGTCAGGTTTCAGCGCCAATGCCATGATTGTGTGGCAAGTGCCGCCTGAGCGGTCCGAAGAAGTGGGCATGACCATGGCCCAGCACAAGGCCGTGACCCACTGCTACGAACGCCCAACTTTCCCCGACTGGCCCTACACCCACTTCACTATGGTTCACGCTACCTCTCAGGATGGCTGCGAGGAGATTGGAAACGAGATTAGCCAGGCCACGGGTATCACTGACCGGATGATGCTCTACAGCAGCCGGGAGTACAAGAAGACCCGCGTCCGTTACTTCGTTGACGAATACGCCCAATACCAAGACTCTCAAGATGTAGAGTCGGAGAAAGCTAGCCTGGTTCAAGACTAAACCAGGCTAATCACCAAACTTTATTAAGATTAAAAAGGGTCGATTAATGCCAAACTACTATCCTGTTTTCCTGGACCTCCACGACAAACGCGCTGTCATCATCGGCGGCGGTACCCTGGCCGAAAGCAAGATTGCCAAACTTTTGGACGCCGGGGCCAAGATTACTTTGATCAGCCCTAAAATCAACGACGGTCTTAAAGCCACCCTGGAACAAGGAAGCTTTGAGTGGCTGGAACGGGAGTACCGGCCAGGAGATTTGGCTGGCGCGTTCTTGGGCATCGCCGCCACCAATGCCCGGCCGGTAAACGAGCAGATTTTCCAAGAGGCGAAGGAAGCAAGCATCCTGCTGAACGTGGTGGACGAGCCACTTCAGTGTTCCTTCATCGCCCCTTCCATAGTTAGCCGGGGACCGGTAACCGTGGCAATCTCCACCGGAGGAGCCAGCCCGGCCTTGGCCCGAAAACTGCGAGAGACACTGAGCGCTAGCCCGGCCCTGGAATGGGCAGATATGGCTGAGGTGCTATCCAGAGCTAGAAAGCAGGTCAAAAAGCAGGGCGCCGTGATTGACCCTCAACGGTGGCAGTGCTGCATGACCTCGGATTTACTGGCAATGGCCCAAGACGGCCAGGAAGAGGAAGCTCTGTCATCACTGTTGTCCAAGCTCCTGGACGACACTTCCCCAAAACTATGCTCCACTCTAGAGAAATGCCAACCATCGGGCTGTGGCCGCAAACCAGGCGAATGCGCAGCATGAGTCTTTTCATGCCCTGGGCTAATCCCCGATGACCGCCCGCAGAACCATAAAAGTAGGAAGCCGAGGCAGTGAACTTGCCCTCTGCCAAGACGAAGAGCTCTTGGTCCTGCTTCGTCCTCTTTTCCCGGACTTGGATTTTCAGGTAATCACAGTCCGCACCCAGGGAGACATCAACACAACCGGTGCACTGGCGGAGATGGGCCTGGGCATTTTCACCCGGGAAATAGAACGTGATTTACTGGCTGGCGAGATAGACATGGCGGTCCACAGCCTGAAGGACCTGCCCACCGAACTGCCCCAAGGGCTGACCTTGGGCGCAATCGTCCAGCGCCAAGACCCCAGAGATGTGCTAATCAACCGTTGGGGTTGTGGGCTAAAGGACCTGCCCGAAGGAGCCCGCATCGGCACCAGCAGCCCCAGGCGGCAAGCGTTGCTCAATAGCCTGTGTCCCCAAGTGGTGACGGTTCCCATCAGGGGCAACGTTGGAACCAGGCTCGAGAAGGCCCAAGGAGAAGACTACGACGGCACCGTTCTGGCAGCAGCGGGGCTGAACCGGCTGGGCCTGATCCAACACATATCGGTTTACCTGGAACCGGAAGAATTTGTGCCCCCACCGGGGCAGGGGGCCTTGGGCATCGAAGTGCGTGCCGACGACCAGGAAATTCTGGACATGCTAAAGAACATAGATCACCAGGACACCCGCTCCGCTGTGACCGCCGAGCGCGGATTCCTGGAGGTATTGGGCGGCGGATGCCAGTTGCCCATGGGCGCTTATGCCCGCGTGTCGGGCCATGCGCTGTTGATGAATGTGTTTCTCGGCTCAGGTTCCGGCACTGGCAGCGATGTTTTTGTTGCCAGCGTCGAAGGTGGCTCCAATGACCCCATGCAACTGGCAAAAGACGCCCGCGCGGAACTCGCCAAGCACGGGGCGGCGGAACTGCTAGGAACTCAAGCAAAATCCGGAGGCCTTCGTGGTCAATAAAGCCCAGGCCAATAAAGCGCAGGCCGGTAAAGTGCATTTGGTGGGCGCGGGCCCGGGCGACCCAGGCCTGATTACCCAAAAGGGCCTGCTTTGCCTGGGAAAAGCTCAGGTCGTGGTCTACGACCGTCTTCTGGACCCCTCTTTGCTTGAGGCCGCTCCCGAGTCTGCCGAAAGAATATTCGTGGGTAAAGGAAGGGGCAATCAGGCTCTGACACAAGAAGAGATTAACCAGGTATTGATAAACCGGGCCGAAGCTGGCCTGAACGTGGTAAGGCTGAAGGGCGGCGATCCCTTCGTCTTTGGCCGCGGCGGTGAAGAGGCATTGGCCCTAGCCGAAAGAGGCCTATCATTCGAAATCGTGCCCGGCGTGACCTCAGCTGTGGCAGCAGCGGCCTACGCCGGTATCCCGGTCACCCACCGGGGCATAGCTAGCTCATTCACTGTCGTTAGCGGCAGTGAAGACCCGACCAAACCAGAGTCAACCATAGAATGGCAAGCCATGGGTGAGTCTCTCTCCCGAACCGGCGGCACTCTGGAAGTCCTGATGGGCTGGAACTCCTTGGAACCCATCTTGGAAGCGCTGGTCCGCGGCGGATTAGCTTCCACCACTCCTGTGGCCTTGGTCCAATGGGGCACCTGGCCCCGTCAAAACACGGTAACCGGAAATTTGGAAAACATCATAAAGCGGGGACGAGAGGCGGGGCTTGAACCACCGGTCATGGCCATCATCGGTGGCGTCGTTGAGTTGCGTGAGAAACTCCGTTGGTTCGACCGCAGGCCGTTATTCGGCAAGAAAGTGCTGGTCACCCGTTCCCGTACTCAGGCATCCAGGCTAAAAGTCCTGCTGGGGGATATGGGCGCTCAGCCGGTGGAGCTACCCACCATTCAAACAACGCCGCTTGAAGACTACGGCCCGCTGGATTCTGCATTGGCGCGGCTGTCCCAGTTTGGTTGGGCCATCTTTGCCAGCGTGAATGCCGTTGACGCAGTTTTCGCAAGGTTGGAGCTATCAGAGAATTTCCGGGACGCTCGGGCGTTCGGCGGCGTCCGGATTGGCGCCATTGGCCCGGCGACCGCAGCGGCTTTGGAAAGCAGGGGCATATTCGCCGACTTTATCCCGGCAACCTCCGTGTCCGAAGCGGTGGTCCAGCAACTAGCGAGCCTTGACTGGTCCGGACGCAAGGTTCTGCTACCCGGAGCGGACATTGGGCGGGACGTTTTGGCCAACGGATTGAAAAAAATGGGGGCCAAGGTAGAACTGGTTTCCGCCTACCGTACGGTGGCGCCGGAGGGCGTCAGCGACCTGACACGACGGGTCATCGGCGAGGGTGTGGATGTGGTCACGTTCACCAGCTCGTCAACCGCCCGCAACCTGATGGATGCCCTAGACGGTGACAGTGAAGCCTTGAACTCAAGCCTGATTGCTTGCATCGGTCCCACCACCGCCGCCACAGCCAAGGAGCTTGGCTTGAATGTCGGCTTGGTGGCGAAAGAACACAACGTGGAAGGGCTGGTGGAAGCGCTGGCCGGCTATTTTAGAAAGTAATTTCAGCAAATTTAATAACCCGTAAAAGAGGGGAGAAATGCTAGGATATCCGGATATGAGGCTGCGCCGTCTGAGGGGTAATCCGGCCATTCGCAATATGGCCAGGGAGACGCGCCTCTCGCCAGCGGAATTCGTCTATCCCATGTTCGTAACCCACGGGGAAGGTGTGCGCACTCCCATAGAGCCCATGCCCGGTTGTTTCCACTTTTCCGTGGACCAACTGACGGAAGAAGTGGGAGAAATCGCAGATTTGGGGGTACCAGCGGTGCTACTTTTCGGCCTACCGCAAGAGAAAGATGCCTTGGGCACGGAAGGGTACGACCCCGAAGGCATCGTTCAAGAAGCCATCCGGGCCATAAAGAAGAGCACGCCGGACATGATGGTCATTACCGACGTTTGCATGTGCGAGTACACGGACCACGGTCACTGCGGGGTAATCGACAACGAGCAGGTAGACAACGACCAGACGCTGGAGTTGTTGGCGCGCACGGCCATATCCCATGCCCAAGCCGGGGCCGACATGGTCGCTCCTTCGGCCATGATGGATGGCCAAGTATGGGCCATTCGCCAAGCGTTGAACGACCAAGACTACACGGAAATGCCCATCATGGGATACGCCGCAAAATACTCCTCTGCTTTCTATGGCCCCTTCCGGGTCGCTGCCAACTCCACGCCCCAGTTCGGTGACCGCCGCAGCTACCAGATGGACCCGGCCAACTCCCGCATGGCCATGCGGGAGATTGAAACTGACATCGCTGAGGGCGCGGACATCATCATGGTCAAACCAGCCATGGCCTACTTGGACGTGATTAAAATGGCCAAAGACCGCTTCGACTACCCTTTGGCCGCCTACAACGTCAGCGGTGAGTACTCCATGATAAAAGCCGCCGCCAAACAGGGATGGATCGACGAGAAGAACGCAACCATGGAGTTGGTAACCGCCATCAAACGGGCAGGCGCCGACATCATCCTCAGCTACCACGCCAAGGAAATGGCCCAGTGGCTCAAGGCTGCGGAATAAGCACCATCAGCATCCCGCGTGGGAATTTTTAGCACAAGGCATTTTCAGCACAAGGCAATTTTCACCATAAGGTCGATAAATCAATGAATCTCTCCCGATCAGAAGAACTTTTCGCCCAAGCGCAGAAATACATCCCCGGCGGCGTCAACAGTCCGGTCAGGTCTTTTCGCGCCGTGGGTGGGACACCACCGTTCATAGCCAGAGGGCAAGGCCCTCGTGTTTGGGACGTGGACGGCAACGAATACATCGATTATCTGGGGTCTTGGGGGCCTCTGGTTTTGGGGCACGCTCACCCGGTTGTGGTGCAGGCGTTACACAAAGCTGCCGAGGGCGGCACCAGTTTCGGCGCTCCCGTGGAGCAGGAAGTGGAACTGGCCAAGATGATTTGCGACGCTTTCCCTTCCGTGGATTCAGTAAGGCTAGTCAATTCCGGCACGGAAGCCTGCATGAGCGCCATACGCTTGTCCCGGGCATTCACCGGACGTAACAAGATAATCAAGTTCGCAGGCTGCTACCACGGTCATGCCGACGGTCTGCTGGTCAAAGCTGGCTCCGGTGCAATGACCCACGGCATACCCACCAGCGCAGGTGTCCCCGAGTCCTATGCCAGCGAAACCCTGGTGGCCGACTTCAACGACCTGGCGTCGGTGGAGCAGTTTTTTAACGCTAATCCCGACGGTATTGCGGGAATAATCGTTGAGCCGGTGGCAGGGAATATGGGAGTCGTCCCTCCGGCGGAAGGTTTCTTGGAGGGTCTACGACGGATAACTAGCCAGGCCGGGTCTTTGCTGATTTTTGACGAGGTAATTACGGGATTCCGGCTGGAATATGGGGGTGCTCAAACAAAATTCGGGATAACACCGGACATCACCACATTGGGCAAAATCATCGGCGGCGGTCTCCCCGTGGGGGCATACGGCGGCCGGACCGACATCATGGAGATGGTGGCGCCTCTAGGGCCCATGTACCAAGCTGGCACCCTCTCTGGAAATCCATTGGCCGTGGCGGCGGGGGTCGCAACCTTAAATGAGCTTAAGAAGCCCGGCGTTTACCAGCATATTGACGGTCTGGCCCAGAAGTTAACCGACGGACTTTCCGACATCTTCGTCAAACATGAGGTGCCCGGAACCATCAACCGGGTGGGCTCCATGTTCACCGGGTTTTTCAACCCCGGACCGGTGGAGATTCTGACCCATGTGGAGAAATCCGATGTGGAGAGCCACAAGAGGTTCTTCCACGCCATGCTGGAACGGGGCATTTACACAGCCCCGTCCCAATTTGAAGCAGGGTTTGTCTCACTGGCCCACACGCAAGCAGAGGTGGACCAGACCATCGAGATTGCCGAAGAGGCATTAAAGAGCATGCGCTAGGCTAACCGGCTTAATGCCTGGTTAGCTTAATGCCTGGTTAAATTGGCAATAATTCACGAAGGGGCGACACGATTGAATCGTGTCGCCCCTTCGTGGGTAATCCTACTCAAAATCAGGTTGGTGTTATGAACCGTACCTAACTGCGGCGTTGGGGTCGCTGTAGGTTACGTTTTTGGTAGCCCAGAATGCTGTGGCGATGGTATCTACTGTCGCCACCAGTTCTTCGCAAGCGGCCATATCCACGCTACCTTTGCAACGGCCAGCCAGTTTTAAAGCAGCATTGAAGGTGCCATGCAGGTCGAAATCCGCTGGAGCGTTGGGCCAAGCGTAGTCGCCCCAGAGGATGCTCAACTCTTTTTTGCAAATTTCTGCGTGATGTTCTTTCACGGCGACATATCTGGCCATTTTATTGAGAAAGTCCTGGCGGGCGGCGGCATCTCCGCTGGGCCCCGGTGCCTCCAATGCTTGCATCCGCAACACCATCTTCTGCACCGTCTGAGCAGCTATCTTGGCAGATATCGGGTCATATATCCCACAGGGAATATCGCAGTGGGCTTCGGCCTTTTGCGAGAAAATCAATCCTAGTGGATTAAACATTGTCCCTCTCCTCCTAGTTAATTCTTGGGCTGGTTAATTCTTGGACTGGTCTGGTTAAATCCCGGGCTAGTCAATGACTGGGTTGACTTGATTTGGGTTCGTCAGATTTCGTTCCACCATCTTGGGAACAGGCACCAGAGTACAAGAAAATTTGAGGGTTATCAAGTCCTCCCACCACGCCTATTGTCCGGCATATTCGGCTTCTTAGCCGGTTTAGGCCCGGCTAAGGAAAATCAATGATTGGAATCCGCCGGGAGCGTGATAATACAGCCCGACCTCTATCATCCAATGAGCCTTGAAACCGCCCAACGGGGCCGCTTATAATGTGCCGGATTTGCTTGCGTAGTCACCAACGGCTTAGGCCGTATTACATATTCAGTTAGTAGTTTATGACCATTCCTCGACAGCCTGCAGGCTAGGTTATCGCCGCAAACATCAGAATAGGCCTGCTTCAGCCCAAAGATAGCTGGCAAAATCCTGTGCGAATTCCCGTGTTTGGGGACATTTCATCCTTATCATGTGCTATTGTCCCTATAGCCGGATGGACTGATTCGGAAACAGGAGGACCACCGTGACCACCGCTACCGATAAGAACCTAAGAATGAAGCACCGGAGCCGGGAGATAACCGAAGGGCCTGACCGAGCCCCAGCCCGCTCCTACTTATGGGCCATGGGCCTGAAACAAGAGGACATGGACAAGCCTTTCATCGCCATCGCCAATCTAGCCAGCGATGTTACCCCCTGTAACGTGCACTTGGACCGCTTCGCCCAAGCCGCCAAGGAGGGCATTCGCCAATCCGATGGCACGCCCTTCGAGTTTGGAACCATCACAATCAGCGATGGAATATCCATGGGCACAGAGGGCATGAAAGCATCCTTGGTCAGCCGGGAGGTCATCGCCGATTCCATCGAGGTGGTTGCCTTCGGTGAGCGCATGGACGCCCTGATAACCATCGCCGGTTGCGACAAGAACATGCCTGGTTGCATGATGGCGCCGCCGTACACAAAGATGGACGGCGGCGCCATCATGCCCGGCCAATACAAAGGCAAGGATGTGAACGTCCAAGACGTTTTCGAGGCCGTGGGTGGTTACGCCAAAGGTGATGTGACCCTGGAGGATCTGAGGGACCTAGAGCGCCGGGCTTGTCCGGGCGAGGGTTCCTGCGCCGGTTTGTTCACCGCCAATACCATGTCCACCGCCATTGAGGCCTTGGGCATGTCCCTGCCGGGCGACGCGTCTATACCCGCCGCAGACCCGCGCCGAGTGGACCACGCCCGCCGCGCCGGGCAGACCCTACTCAGGCTTTTGGAAGAAGACCTGCGGCCCAGGGACATTCTCACCAAAGATGCCTTCGAGAATGCCATCACCGTTGCGGTTTCCATGGGTGGCTCCACCAACATGGTGCTGCACCTTATAGCGATTGCCAAAGAGGCCGGGGTAAGTCTCAACATGGGGGACTTCGACCGGATAAGCAACAACACGCCCTACATCGCCGACATGAAGCCATCGGGCCGCTACGTTATGGCCGACTTGGACCGCTACGGAGGCGTCTCCTTGGTCATGAAGCGGCTGTTGGGCGCTGGCCTGCTCCACGGGGACGCCATGACGGTCACGGGCAAGACGCTACGAGAAAACGTCGAGTCAATGGAAACAGTTGAAGACCAACCCGTTATTTATCAGATAGACGCGCCACGTAGCCCCACCGGTGGCCTGGCCATCGTCCACGGCAACCTGGCTCCCGAGGGTTCGGTCATCAAGGTGGCCGGGCACCAACAAAAGGTATTTGAAGGGCCGGCCAGGGTCTTCGACGAAGAACAGACCGCATTCCAAGCCGTGCAGAACCGGGAGATCGTAGCTGGGGACATCGTAGTCATCCGCTACGAAGGACCCAAGGGCGGCCCCGGTATGCGGGAGATGCTGGCAGTGACCAGCGCCATAATGGGCCAGGGCTTGGGCGACGATGTGGCCCTCATAACCGACGGGCGTTTCTCCGGCGCCAGCCACGGGCCAATGCTGGGGCACATCGCTCCGGAAGCGGCGGTGGGAGGACCCATAGCCTTGCTTGAAGAGGGCGACATAATCACCCTGGACATACCGGGTCGCCGCTTGGACGTCAAACTGTCTGATGCGGAACTGGCAGACCGGAAATCCCGGTGGAAACCCAAACCTCCCAACTACACAACCGGCGTCTTGGCCAAATACGCCAAGTTGGTTTCCTCGGCTTCGGAAGGAGCGGTAACTGGGTAAGCCAGCTTTCATCGGTCAGCTTTCGGCCTCCTGAAGATTGAGCCAGACCTTGCCCATATCCGGTTTGATTCTAATCAACTGGCTCTATGGCGATACAGAATTGCCGACTCGGTACAAATCCGCCCAAGCGCTGACGTCTATAGGAACAATCAATGCCCCCAGCAGTAACAATCGACATATTGGACCGCATCCGGCCAAACCTGGCATCCCTCATTCAAGAGCGGACCAAGACTCTGGCAGGCTTGCGTTATTGCGACCTGCGCATCTCGGTGCGGGAAGAAAAGGGAGCGGTAGCCGAAAACGGCAATGAAAAAGCCAGCGCCGAGGACTATATATTCGACTTCGGCGTACGGGCCATCGCTGGCTCCAGGATAAGCGCCGCTGGTTACTTCGGCCAGATTCTCGGCGTGGCTGATGTTGCCAACATTGAGAACGTGGTGTGGCAGGGCATCCGCCAAGCCCACCAGCGGGCCCGCTCCAACGCCCGTATGAAAAGCGTTGCCCGAGGCCGTTTTGGAGCATTGGGCGAAAGCCTGTCCGGAACGGACCTGGCCCCCATCGCCGTGGCCAAAGACACTGTCCTGGCGATTTATAGCCAGGATCCCAGGGCCGTGCCCCTAGCCGAAACCGTAAAAATGGCCGTTGAAGGGTGCAAGGCCCTTAACAGCGACAACGTAGTTTATGCGGCCGCATCAACCAGCACCTTTCTACTCCGTGAGCTTTTCCTGAGTTCCGACGGAGCTGACATCGACCAGAGTTTCGCCCAGACCGAAGGCTTCGCCATCGCAATCTGCGCCGGGGAGCACGGGACCTTTGAACTCTACGACTTCACCGGGCACCAAAGGGGCTGGGAAGTGCTCTCAGAGGGTTACGAGAATGGGCCGATAGTGCTTCCGCAATTCATAGATTTCTGCAAGAAGCTGGGCGCCGATGCTGTTGAGGTGGCCGCAGCGCCGCCTTTGAAACCGCCTGACGGCCCGGTGGCCATCGTCACCAATCCCCACTTCAATACCTTGTTGGTCCACGAAGTGGTGGGGCATCCCTCCGAACTGGACCGGGCACTGAAGTACGAGACCGCCTACGCCGGGCGCTCGTGGTTCCTCAAGAACATGTGGGAGAACCAACTGGGGCACCAGATAGCATCGCCTCTAGTGACCGCCTACTCGGACCCGCTCATGGAAGGCTACGGGTCGTTCAAGTACGATCACGACGGCACCCCGGCCCGACGCGCCCACATCATCCGTGACGGCGTGCTGGAAGAGTTTCTCAATAACCGCCAGACGGCGGCCACAATGGGCGTTGAGCCCAACGGTTCCGCCAGAGCCACCGATTCCCATCTGGTCCCGTTGATTCGCATGACCAATACCGTGTTCGCGCCGGGAGAACAAGACCCTCAAGACATCATCTCCGAGGTGGAATCCGGCTACTACATTGACGGCCACCGCACGCCCTCCATAGCTGAGTCACGGGAAAATTTCCGCATTACTGCTGTGAAGGTCTACGAGATAAAAAACGGCCAGCTGGGCCAGCTTTACCGGGACGGTGGAATCACCGCCGACTCCCGCGACTATTTCATGTCCATCGACGCCGTGGGCAACGACCTGCGGGTCAATCCCATCCCCAACTGCGGCAAGGGCCAACCCATGCAGGCCAAACGGATGAGCAATGGCGGCCCTACCATGAGAGGCGTGGCTCGGCTAACTGGGCCCGGCTAACCGTATCAGTGGATGTCCAAGCCTGATTGATTCCTGAAATCCCTTCTTAGAGAGTCATTATGGAGCTTGTGGTTATCGCCATACTGGCTGTGGTTTCGCTGGTGCTGGCTATCGCTTTGATGGCTGTGTCGCGACGGCCCGCTCAGCAGCAGGATGGCATGAGGTCCATCCTAGAAACCCTGGTGGATCCGCGAGTGGCCGAGATGCGCAGCGAGATGAGCAAGGTCAGCGACTTGGTCAGGGAATTGGAAAAGGACCGGGAAAATAAGTTCGGTCAATTGACCGAGCGGTTAAAGGCGGTGGGAGATCAGACAACGCTGCTGGCGTCCACCACCGGTCAGCTTCGGGAAGCCCTGGCCAGCACGCGGGTTAGAGGCCAATGGGGAGAGCGGATGGCCGAAGACGTGCTCCGGCTGATTGGCTTCGTGGAAGGAATAAATTATCTGAAACAAACGACTATCAGGGTCGGCGGAGAAGCTGGCGGTGAAACCAGCGGTTCCCGCCCTGATTTCACCTTTCTGCTGCCTCAAGACCTAAAACTGAACATGGACGTGAAGTTTCCCCTGGATAATTACATGAAGTGCGTGGATGCCGAGTCTGCCGAAGACGAAGCCAGGTTCCGGCAAGCATTCATCAAAGACGTGAGAGACCGTCTGAAGGAGGTAGTAACTCGGGATTACATCAATCCCGAGCAGCGGACCCTGGATTACGTATTGGTTTTCATTCCCAACGAACAGATTTACCAATACATCCATGAGCACGACGCATCTCTCATAGATACGGCCATGAATAACAAGGTTGTGTTGTGCTCCCCTGTATCCTTATTCGCAATACTGTTGGTGATTCGGCAGGCGGTAGACAATTTCTCCCTGGAACAGAGTTCCAACGAAATCATCTCTCAGATAGGCGCGTTTAACCAACAATGGGAGAGATTTATCGGCCAGTTGGAACTGGTGGGACGTCGATTGGATTCCTTCCAAAACGCCTTCAAATCCCTGGTTGAGACCCGCCGACGGGCGATGGAGCGTCCTTTAAGACGCATCGATAGAATCCGGCTGGAACGGGGACTTGGCATACCCGAGGAAGACGACGACCCCGAAGACCAAGATGGCTTCGACCTCCCGGAGGCACTGCAGGAACCCCTGCAAGAACCCTTAAGTGTAGACCCTAGAGCAAGCCGCGACTAACGAATTAGGGTGGCTGGTATTCAAACCTTCGACATTCTAGATTTAACGGAACTTATTTGACATGATTCCTTTATCTAAACTGAGAACTGCGGCCAGGGAGGCCTTGTCCTACGTGCGTGCCCAAGCCGATGTGGCCCAAGCGGAGGTGTTTGCCTCCGCCAACACCAACCTGACCGTGCGTATCAATTACACGTCCCATATCCCCAGCAACGGCGTTGAAGAACCCAAGTCCGTAGAATCCTTCGGGCTGGGACTTCGGGTGGCATTCCATCCTTCACGGGGCAGCTCCCGGTCCAATTCCTCCAATAAAGTAACCACCGGATACGGTAGTGAGCCCACCGACCTATCCTTGGACGGTGTGCGCCGGGCATTGGATAAGGCGAGGACAGGAGCCGTCTTAGACACGGAATTCGTTTCCCTGCCAAAACCCCAGAACAAACGCCAGCAGACGGGTGAGAGCGTGCATGACCCGGCAATCATGCAACTGAAGAACCCCGGCCTGCTGAAAGCCGGCTGGCGCATGATGGACCAGGGTTTGCAGGTTTTCAGCACGTCGGAAGACCTGTTAAACCTGGCGGGATCTCCTCAACGCCTGCCGGATTTGGGACTGATACTGGGCGGGGATTTGGTCTTGCTACAAGCGCGAATGGCCATTGCCTCAACCCACATGCCCCGGGTGTAGACCGACGAATCTACCTTGGCCATGTCCTTCGCCACCGCCATGGTCGAAGGCCAAAACTCCAAGGGCAGCGGGTGGTCGGTGAGCAACAGGTTGGCCGACTTCGACGGCCAGTCGGCTGCGGAAGCGGCGCGCAACGCAATCAACTCCATGGGCGGTCAGCGGGTGCCCAGCGGCAACTACCGGGTCATTCTGGGCCCCCAGGCATTGGCCGAAATCCTGGAATGGGTATTGTTGCCCGGCCTCCAATTGGACATGTTCCACGCCGAAGCTTCGCCGTTCATGGGTAAGCTGGGGCAGCAGATAGCCTCAACACAACTAAACATCTACGACGACGGCGCAGCATCGGGCTTGGCTGGCTCCAAGGCTATCACCGACGAGGGCCTCCCCACCGGGCGGACCGACCTGATTAAAGCCGGGGTGCTCTCCGGCTTGATGTCCGATTATTATGGCTACCAACGAATCTTGCACGACCCCAAAGGACAGGCGAAACTGGGCGCAGACCCATCCAAGTCGATTCAGGCGATATTACCCAGAAACGGCTTCAGGCCGGGCAACGGCGGTGGCCGCGACTTCAACTCGCCGCCTTCCACCACTCCCACCAATCTGGTGGTGGAAGGAACCACCCGCTCCAGTCAGAGAGACCTGCTGCGTATGGTCGGCGACGGCATCTACATAGGCCGGATCTGGTACACCTACCCGGTGAACGGCATCACGGCCGGGGATTTCAGCGGCACCCTGATTGGCGATTCCTACATCATCAAGGACGGTCGGCTGGCCGCACCCGTGCAGCCCAACACCTTGCGCATGAACGACAATGTTCTGCGAGTAATCAACAACATCCTGGGCATTGGCTCGGATCCCCGGGGCACAGTGCGCTGGTCATCGGACCAGATAACCTGGGCACCCGAAGTTGCAGTTGACGATTTCCGCCTGGATGAGATTAGCGAATCCCTAGAAACTGTCTACCCATAAAAACTAGCTACCAATATAAACCGTTTACCAGAGGCAGATTTATGAGCTCCGACACTATCTTGTTCAAACAATCCGGTAGCGTGGCT
>Ga0066376_10001935_pt1 | contig 19697 bp, 7 predicted proteins | sample Knorr_S15_td_Bot_FD_77009 | JGI IMG/M metagenome (GOLD analysis project Ga0066376, IMG submission 77009) | Marine microbial communities from Southern Atlantic Ocean transect - Knorr_S15_td_Bottom_ad_5009_LV_A | ecosystem: Environmental > Aquatic > Marine > Oceanic | place: Southern Atlantic...
ACGAAAAATTCGATTGGTGTGGGTCAAGGTACTTGGCCGCCGTCCTCTCCTTGGTTAGAAGAGCAAATCGGTTTGGATAGAGAAAATGGTAGTGCAATATTGGAGATTATCAGTGGAATGGCAGCAAATGACCAAACAACAGCCCATTGGCAAGCAAATCATAGTTTTGATATCAGCGTAGGGATTCCATTACTGCCGGGGATGGCTGCGGGTATCGAGAGCCAAGTCGAACGTTGGTTTGCTGGTGAAGTCAGCGCTTTGGAAGATATTATCGAGGCGATGACCTATAGTGATTCAATCAATTCGTTGTGTTGTACTTGGGATCTTCAGCCCTTCGGTAGCGCTAATCTGAGTATCGAGTCAAATATCGATATTGGTAGTGGATATTGGGGCTGGAATGAAAGTGCGGACTTATCCGGTCAAAGACGCCATATCTCATTAATTCGATTAGGCATAGTATTGGCAGACGACATCAGGCAGCAAACCCCACTGAGAATAATTCTTCCCGAGGGCTGGCAACACTTATCTTCATCGGCCTTGGAATGGTTTGACGGAAGTCCTGAAAATTTTGTCATCCGACGGGATCAGTCTTCAATCGCTGGTGAGTTGACCATAACTATCGGCCTGAATCAAGCGCCGATTGTCTCTGTTATCGGCGGGGTTCTCGCTCATGAGACCAATCATGAATTCATTGCGCAAATCAGCGATTCACCTCTTTCATCACATGATTGTAGTTGGAATATAGGTGGTCTAGAGAATAATAATAGCGTGAATCTTTCCCAATTTCCAGCCGATTCCAATCTCTCTGTCGAATTGAGTTGTAGTGATGATGGGGGCTTAATCGGTCAATGGCAAGGAGAGTTTTTGCTCGATGATGAAGCACCGATTATTCACGAGAATTCAGACTTGATATTGCACTCCCCAAATAGCGTATTTGAATGGATGTTGAATGTTAGTGATGATCACGATGACAATCTAGAGGTGACCTGGACCAGTAATAAGACCCTGAATTGGACTTATTCGGGCCAATTCCTGAGCATGTCGTTCTTTGTCGATTCCTCATTGAATTCTGCAACCGATACTATTGAGCAGAGGCGCTTACAGCGCCAACCGGTTCAGTATTCTCTCGCAGTAGAGGTAATGGATGATGCTGGTCACATCAGCAATGCAAATTGGACAGTCGAATTGATCGACAGTACAGCGCCGATACTAATCCCGGTATTGGAAGCAAAGATCAATGACTCGTGGATTGAAGCAGAGGAATTTACCTTTGGCGTGGAAATCAGAATGAATATCGATCAGAGTTTCGATGACCACGATGCGATAACCGAACTAGATTTCGTATTATTTAGTGAAGAATTTGGACGATATAGCCTTTCATGGGATGAGATTAATGATTATGTCTTCCCGGTATTATCGCCCGGTATTCATCGCTTTGTATTGATTACAAGTGATAATAGTGGTAATATAGTGAGTACGTATATCGATATTTCAGTCAATCCTCTCAAGGGTAGTCAATTGGCAATTACCAGCATTACCGGTAGTGATGAGATCGAAGTGGGAATCAATCGGCTTTACCTCACCATCGAAAACGGGTTGGCTTCCCCGGCTATATTTATGGTTTGTCAAGCTGAGCGTTGCGTTCAAAGCGCAATCGATGGCGCAACATTTGCAGGTCCTGCCACTTCAGAAGTAACATTGGATGTCGAATTGGGTTGGTGGGAAAGCGTGGAATTGGAATTATCTTGGTCCGATGATTCAGGTAATGAAGCCACGATTTATCATCCAACAGAAATTAGCAGTGGCTCCGGAATTGGAGTGTTGGAAATGGTGACGATTGTCATCGCCTTAGCAGTAGGAATTTGGTTTATTAGGCAGAGGAAGAAACCCCTCTTTTGAAGTCGATGACGGACGTGGTCAGGTTATGGAGGAGGTACAATCAGTAGAGGATGCATTGGTTAGCGAGTCAGCTATTATTGAACTACGGGTGGAGAAATTATCCGCACTTTGTGCCCTCATATTAATCGTAGCAGCAATCGCCCTCGCTTGGCCTAGCCTAAATGATTCGACGGGAACCTCCTCGACAAAGGTAGGCGGCCTAGGGCTTGCGGTCTTGGTATTAGGATGGGGAATGTTCGTTCAAGATCTCGGGATGGATGAATCGAAATCGAGAACGAGAATCGGTTCTATCGCCGGCATTGCTTGGCTTCCCTTCGTCTTGATGGGCATGCGATATGTCAGTGGTAGCACGATTGAGGTAATAGGAGGCATATTGATAATCATCACTGGGATTATTCTAAAAAGAGAGGAAAATCAAATATTGGTTGGTGGCTTAGAGGTTCTTCGTTTCAAATCGGTAATGGATATTATCGGTATGATATGTGCGATTTCAGTTGCACTTATGGGTGGAATCTCACAGAGGATTATCTACGCTCAATGGTCATTGATAGTATTGATATTGATATCGATAATTCGTGCTTGGGTAAGTGCTGATGAAAATCGAGAATTGCGCAAGGAGTTTTCGAAACGATTGCACTTATTGGAATACAGAATTCTGGAATTGAGAACCACTGGTGCTGCAGTCGATCAGGCAGCAAGCCTGATAATGACTGCAAATGAGGAAGGATATCGTGACTTAGATGTCGGTATGGATCTGCTCGATAATGCCGAAGAGGAGATCGAGCGTTCATTATCCCTAGCTGATGATGTCAGCGCTATTCAGCAAGATACATTACAACACATCGTCAAGGCAGAAGGTATCGCTCCGATAATCAAGCGTCCACGTAAAGCCTATGAAATGGGCGAACGAGAGGTAATTCTTGGTAGTTTACGCGAAGGTGAGTCCTTATTCCGTCAAGCCAAGCGTCGGGCAAACGAGGTTATTCGCTGGTGGCAACTGGCCGAGAACGCAATCGAAGAAGGGTCTAAACTTCTCTCTAGCAGAGAAGGAGCGGAGATGCAAAATCTTCGTGATCTTTTGCAAGAGGCCAAGGAAAAGTTGGCAGCAGAAAAGCCGCAAAAGGCCTATGAATACGCTGCGGTCATTCCAATACAACTCGAGGGAGCCGATGTCGCTACAGACCAAGCCGAAGAGCGACTTGTTGAGGCTGCAAGGCAATTGAAGGCAGCAGATGGGTTTGATCTTATAGTGCTGAATTCGCGTTTAGATCAGGCAGAAGAGTCATTTGCTCAAGGTAATTATTCTCTTGCATCTGGACTTGCAGACGGTATTCTCAGAGAACTTCTAAGCGAAAGAGAAGCGATGGACGATGTCAGGAGAGCGTTGCGTCAGAAGAAGCATCTGCTTGCACGTTGGCAAAACCGCGCAGATAGTGAACTCTGGCAGGCGAGATTTACCGACATCGAGTCAGCGGTAGATGAATTACAATGGAGCCATGCAGCCACGTTATTGCAGCGTTTGTCCGCTGACCTTGATTCAGAAGGCAGGGCAAGCGAGGATGCACTAGAATTGTTGGAATATGTTCAGAACGAGTGGAAAATTCTGCGTAATCAATGTGAAGCATCATCGATTGGAGTCGCTGATGAACAAAGGGTTGCAGCCGAGCGTGAGGTCGCCTTAGCACTCGAAGCATATCAAGAATCCTTAATCGAAAAAACCCTCGAGCATCTTGCAATAGCCGATGGCTTGATGGAGAAATTAAAGCGTCGAGTTTGATCAATCGAGCAATCCAGCTTTTCTACAAGCGGTGACATCTATCCAGCCAGGGAAGCCGATATCAACGGGCATATTGCCGATGGTAGTTACCAATCCCGAAAGAAGAAGATGGGTACCGAGCGGCACTTCATTTTGCCAATCGAGACGTTTCCAATATTTCTTCGACGGTTTTAATTGGTCTATATCCGCTCTTATAATCCAAGCATTTGCATCCCATGCGTGACGCTGCAATTGCGAGGTAGTATTGTCTGGTGCAGGTTTGACAGTATGGGTATTGGGCCACATCTGTCGCCATTCTTCACTGGTTTCATCGAACCAGCACAAGCCTGTGGTTTCGGTTTCAGGTAATTCCAATTCATCTTCCATAGCAAAATATCGAATCAACCATCGCAGGTGTGGGTGGCGGAATGAATGTTCTGCACATTCGACGATGATCTCTTTGGCAATTTTTTCCTCGCCTAGGTCGTAATGACATAATGCTTTGGCGATATGGCCATGGGTCCAGCGCTCGATTCCTGATGTATTCATCCACGCCATCAATTTGTACAAGGCCTTTTCACTATCACCAAAAATCCTCATACGGGCAATGTCACCAAGCACGATTAATCGACCGGGTCCATCATCGCGCCAAGGGCGTTTACCGATGGCTTCTCCACTCTCCCACCTTTCGATTAATTCGATATTTCTCCTAGTCAAGGGATCTACCTTGAGCATCCCCAAAATCTCGACAGGTAATTTTCTACCTGGACTGATTACCGAGGCCATCCATTGAAGTCTTGCCTCTTCAACCCCTTCTCCCTTGAGGAGATTAATTCGCGGTGCTGCCTCTCTCGAGTCGCGTTGTGATAGCGAGGCGGCGAGGAGGATTTTTCTTGCTATATCCTCCTTTTTACCAGAACGTAGAGCTAGTACAGAGATGGCCACCTGTTCTGCCTCATCCCATCTTCCTAATCCCGCAAAGAGATCCATGCTGGCCTCGGCCCGACGTGAAAGGGTCAAGCCCTCGACGCTCGCTTCTCCGGGATCTTCGTAAAGCGCTTGTAATTTAATCAGAGCACGGTGCCAAGAATCACGAGCGACCATTACGGAGAATGGTTCTTGTTTGCGGAAAATTGCTTTTTCGTAAATAGCCATGCGCGCGCGCTCTTCACCTACTTTAGCGTCGATTTGGATATTGTCGAGCGATTGGTTGAATTTACGAGAACGTGCCCAGATGTAAAGGAAGGCGATTTGGCCACCAGATGCTAACATCCAAGTCAATTCCTCGAGAGCATCTTTTTGCATTATGGTACAAATACTATGTTCCCACGACCCACAAGCGCTACCTTTCGGCAGAAAAGTAGAGTCCCAGAAGGTGAGCATTGCCAATGCTAACAAGAGCATAGAAAGGCCGGCAAAGCCGGTGAAACAAAAGTTGAGAACCTTTGCTTGCTGACTTTTTTCAGAGCGAATCAAACGTGAATCTGCTAATTTTATATTACCGTAGCCCGATACGTCAGAAATGTCGAGGAAAAGAATACGGGCGACCTCGTATACGAAAAGGAATCCGATGATAGCGACGTTGAATAAGAGGAAAAGAAGCACTCCGGTTACCAATGGCACTCGGATTCCAGCTTCACCGATGAAGGAAAATAATTCGATAGCATAGAAGCCAATGATGCCACCTTCTTCCATTATCGTTGCTTGCGGACGGTATTCAGGTAGATCGATAACCTGTTGAGAGTGAACGAAAAGAGAAGGATCAACCACGATTAGAATTAATGAAATCAGGGTATTAATAGCGACATATGGCATTACCGCTGCGTTGTAAAAAACCAATTGAGCGACGATCTGTTCCCGAGCAGTTGGTTTATCTGGATGAAATGGACTTGGCTCTCCTTTGCCCAACATCTTACTGCTAGCCCTTAGAGTTCCCCAATTAGAACCCAGAATACGGCCATATGCAATCACACTTGGCAAAAAGGCAACAAAGGCGATAATCGCAAGTCTATGTGAAAGGGAGACCCCCACGATCCCAAGCAAATAGGCAACGACTCCGGTCAATACAAACCAGACGATAGTCAAGGCGATTCCCATGGCGATTCTTCCACTAGAAGAATCTTGTAAAGTCGCTTTAAGTTGGCCCTGAGGACGAATTATCTGGGCGGTGAGGGAGGTACCAGCACTGATGATAGCAGGCAAAATAATCAATGTAAAGCCGATCAATAAGGAAATTGAATCATATGCGGAAATAATCCTCAGTTGTAGCAATACGAATTCGATTACGATGATAATCGCCCCAGTTAGGGCCATCGTATAGGCTATAACCCCGAACCTCATACTCGGTGAGCGTAGTAATTCCTTGGCCTCGTTCGTGTCTTTGGTGATAGTGTGAACCTCGTAGCGCATTGGACCGGTAGGAAAAGCAACCTGCAATCCCGCTAATGACCTCGGAACAAAAAGGCGGAAGAATCCATAGGCGAGGATGATCGATAGAATCACTGGAATAAATGACCACAGGCTGATATCATGAGTGATAAGCGGCGGTGCGTACCTCATTTCCTCACACTCATCAGTTGTTTTCCTCTGGCACTAATGAAGGCACTGAGAGCTTTTTATCGATTTCTTCACAAATATCGCCGATAAAGGAATCAAGCGCTACATCTGCACTCTGATTACCATTTCGTGCTCTAATCGACACGGTTCCATTTTCCATTTCCCCATCGCCGACGATTATCATATAGGCAGGATGCATCTTCCGATGATTGCGAATTTTCTTACCGATAGTAGCGTCGGAATCATCGACTTCAACACGAATGCCATTTTCTCGCATTTGAGCAGCGATCTTATTGGCATAGTCGGCGTGTTTTTCTGAAATGGTGATAATGTGGACTTGGGTCGGTGATAGCCAGGTCGGGAACTTGCCGGCGAAATGCTCGATCAAGACGCCACAGAATCGCTCCATAGAGCCGAAAGGTGCTCGATGAATCATCACCGGCCGATGTAATTCTCCATCTGAACCTTTGTAATTCAATTCAAATCTTTCCGGGAGATTATAGTCTACTTGAACCGTGCCCAATTGCCATTCTCTGCCGATTACATCTCTGACGATAAAATCGATTTTCGGTCCGTAAAAAGCAGCCTCTCCAGGCTCCTCAGACCAGTTGATTCCGAGACTATCAGCCGCTTTACGACAGGCATCTTCTGCCTTGTCCCATCGGTGAGATTCACCGACGTATTTGCTGGAATCAGGGCCCCTCACACCGACCCGAACTCGATAATCATCCATTCCCAACGCTGCAAAGATAACCTGAACCAATTCAATGCACCCAAGCACCTCCTCGGCGATCTGGTCTTCGGTGACGAAAAGATGGGCATCGTCTTGTGTGAAACCACGAACCCTTGTCATGCCCGAAATTTCACCGGTCTGCTCCCAGCGATAGACGGTGCCAAACTCTGCAAGACGCAGTGGTAGGTCGCGATATGAGCGCGGTTGACTTGAGTAAATCTTGATATGGTGCGGACAATTCATCGGTTTGAGCATATAGCCGTCGATATCACCGCTCGCCATCAGATTGGAGAGGTCACTGCACGAACAGCCATCATCAGACAATTTTTTCATCAAATCCCTCTCGACCAATGGTGGATATTGGCTCTCTTGATAATAAGGGAAATGGCCACTGATACGATAGAGATCTAACTTGGCTATATGTGGGGTGTAAACCTGATGATAACCCTGTCGTGTTAGGTGTTCGGAGATGAAATTCTGCAAGGCGGTACGAATAACCGCTCCTCTTGGGGTCCACAGAATCAATCCCTGACCAACGTCCTCGTCGATATGGAATAATTGCAAATCCTTACCCAATTTACGGTGGTCTCTCTTCTTGGCCTCCTCCATTGCGGCCATCGTCGTCTTTAGCGCTTCTTTGCTCGTCTCTACCAAGCCATAAATGCGGGTAAGTTGTTCACGGTTTTGATCACCGCGCCAGAAAGCGGAAGAAACCGAGGTTAGACGCACGTGCATCAATTTAGCAGTTGAATGTACATGCGGACCTAGGCATAAATCGTACCACTCGCCTTGCCGATAGATGGTCGAGCCATCGCCATCTTCTAATTTGTCATCGATAATCTCCAATTTATATGGATTGGTAGCAAATAGGTCAGCGAGTTCCTCCTCGCTACATTCAACACGCTCAACGGTCAGATTATTACGGGCTAATTCATGCATTTTCTTTTGCACCGCTTTCAAATCCGCTTCACCAAAGCCATCAAGATTGGCGAAATCATAGTAAAATCCGCGCTCGATGGCTGGACCGATAGTCGGTTTGGCTTCTGGATAGAGAATTGAAACCGCTTGAGCAAGAAGATGTGCGGCTGAATGGCGCATCACATGTATTCCCTCTTCAGAATCTGCACCAATGCCATTAATCGTACAATTTTCAGATAGTATTGTAGAGAAATCCATTTGTTCATCATCGACGAAAGCCGCCACGCAGCCGTGCTTTCTACCGAGGATATCTATCACTACTTCACCGGCTGTAATCCCGGCAGAATACTCGTTGACCACGCCGTCGGGCAGGGTAACTTGGATCATTGGCATGGTACTCTCCACTACTGGGGAGAATGTGCTCACTCATCACCTTGACGCATAATCTCACCACTCGACATCGATGTCATCACCGAATTTTGATGACGGTTCGGTCAACACATCGTCATTGGAAATAGGCTTTAGCTCATTATCCTTGTCTCGTTTTGGCATGATGATTTCATTGCGCTTTTCGACGACATCTCGCTTTCCTCTAAATTCAGGTTCGTCGAACTTGACAACCTGTTTAATCTCTTGAAACTCTTTCTGCTCTTCGGGAGCACTCTCGTCGATGGTTTTCATCATGGCGAAGTCCTTGGCCAATATGGCCTTGAGGGTCAATTCCTCCTCGCTCATGTTCTCTTACGAGTAAGCACACCAAATCAAATGTGCGCACCTTCTGTGCACAGCAATGCGCATCGCAATTCTGGTCAACCCCGATGCTGGACTCGGTGGACGGTTAGGATTCAAAGGCAGCGATGGTCGAGCTAAGGAAGCGAGGGCAGCGGGGGCAAGCGATAGAGCAGGACCCCGAATGAATCAGTGTTTAGCAGTGATGAAATGCGCTGGAATAGAACTCCTAGCCCTGCATGGGCGAATGGGCGGAGATTGGATAGAGGGTGATTATGTCTCACTCGGCGATACCCCCGAGGAAACCTCGGCACATTCGACTAAGGAATTCATTATTCGATTGCCTGAAGTAGATCTTTTATTATATGCAGGTGGTGATGGAACCACACGCGATATCGTCGAGGCACTCGACGGTAAAGAATTACCAATGGTTGGGGTTCCAGCCGGAGTAAAGATGCATAGCGGTTGTTTTGCCACGACACCCAAGGCTGCAGCAGAGGTTGTTTGTGCATTTGTCAGTGGAGAATTATTGATTGGAAGAACCGAGGTGATGGATCTCGACGAGGAGGCTTATCTCAAGGGGCAATGGAAGATTCGCATGTATGGCGAGGCCTTTACCCCCTCTTCTCCAAGATGGATGCAAGGAGCGAAAGAACAGGTCGAGCGAGAGAGCGAAATCGAGACCATCGAGGCCATGTCCGAACATATTGGAACTCTAATTGAAGACGACTCGGATTTGATGGTGATTTGGGGCAGCGGGGGCACCCTAAAGGAAATGGGCAATTTCCTCGGCTATGATTTGACATTACTCGGCATAGATATTCTCCATCGAGGTGTGGTTTACCGCGATCTTGACGAAGAACGATTGTTGAATCTCATCGAAGCCCATGCCGGCAAGCTAATACTACTACTTTCACCTATGGGCGGTCAGGGTTTTCTAATCGGAAGGGGTAATTTGCAACTATCACCAGAGGTGTTGTGGAAAATAGGCATCGATAATATTCTCGGTATAGCAACCCCAGCAAAATTACTTGGATTAAATCGATTGAGAATAGATTCAGGAGATTCCGAGTTGGACGATCGATTCAGAGAACGTCGCTTCATTAAGATGCTACAAGGCTATCGGACCACCCGAGTGGTCAGGGTCGCAGAGGATTGAATAACCTCTATGCGTTCCTCAATTGATGGATTGGCGGGTTGTAACCGTATCCGCCCTACTTGCCGGCCTGATGGTCAGTGCTGGATTCGTAACCTATGACAATATAATCGAATCAGAGCCAGAGTCAATAATAGACGGCGAGAATCAAGGTGAATCTGTAGATGATAATCCACCTACATTGATTATCTGGAATCTGTCAAAATCATGGGATGGTGAATATGCAATCATCGCTGGAATGGTTATCGATGAGTCATTATCTACGGTTTCTTTATCGATGAAAATCTTTGATGAATCGGGGGTGCAGCAGTCGCTTTCAAGCGCAATCGATATACAACAAAACGGGGTTTTCACCAAGACTTTGTCTATTTCTGACCCCGGGTCATGGCGCATTGAAGCAGAGGCGGTTGACGAAGCAGGCGCGAGCAGTGGTATTCACAATTCCACCGTGGAGATTATCGCACCTACTGAGACAGATGTAAGTCTTACTTTTCTCTGGACTCCTCCCGAAGAGGGAACTGATATCGGTGTCTTAACAGGGCATCTTTCTCACGAATTTTTTGAGACCTGTGCCATTAGATATCATCCAGATGGCCAGACCTCTGTTGCAACATCGGTCAACCAAAGTAATGGCCGTTTCACCTTCTTCATCGATGTCGACCTCGAAAGTTTGGCCGGTTCAATCGAGGCTTCTTGTGGCTTGTTTTCATTATCTAGCACCACAATTTCAGTCAACCTAACCTCCGATGAATCAGAATCTGATTCCGATGGTGATGGAATTAATGATGATATAGACTCGTGCGATGCAACACCATCGGGAGAGCCGGTCCATTCCGATGGTTGTTCGGATTCGGAAAGGGATTCCGATGGCGATGGCAAGGATGATGCCAGCGATCTGTGTCCAGGTACACTCGAAGGTGCAGCAGTCGATGATGACGGCTGCGCAGATGCCGAAAAAGATAGCGATTCCGATGGCACCTCCGATGCCGATGACCAATGCCCAAACACACCTTCTTTCGAAGCGGTTGACATCGTAGGTTGCTCTGATAGCCAGAAGGATAGTGATGGCGATGGGGTCAGCGATGATGTTGATCAATGCCCTTCAACCCCGCAAGGGACCACGGTATTAGCAACCGGCTGTCCTCCACCGGATTGGTTACCACAGGATTCGATTATCTGTCTCGACAATAATGGATCTTGGGTGCAAGATTTCAATGAGCAGTACTATGGTTCAGGCAAGAGCAACGATAACGGAGCCAGTTCGCAAGGTGCAAGCGATGATAATGCTGGCAATTGGTTCCAGTGCAAGGTCATAGTAACAACTACCGATACGATGATGACCATTGAATCGAACGGCATACCCAATCATGATTTCCTTTCCACTTTAGGTTGTTGTGCAGATGAGATGGACTATACCGCCAAGATTACCCTCAATCCAGTAAATGACACCAGTGGAGGACATTCTTCTAGCGATTGCCCAGCTGCGACCGGAAGATGGGAATGTGCTCCAAGCCGCGGCGCAGTAGCGATTGCAGTCAATGGTGTGCCGATGTACGGGCCAGAGGAAGGTCCCGGTGGCGATGCAGTTGCACTCCATTTCAGCTATTTTGACGAGAACCGTCAACCGATAGAACTTGGTTGGTGTACTGGGCATTCTGCCGGAGCAAACGGTTTTCACTATCATTACGATGCTCAATGTATACACTGGGTGCCGGGAGCTGGAGAGGAAATGAGTGATTACGATATCTCCAAACTGGTGAGCGATGAGCACAGTCCAATCATCGGTTGGGCTTTCGATGGTTTTCCCATCTATGGCATGTTCGGTTTTGATAGCGATGGTTCGACCATCAAGGCAATAACTTCATCGTACACAATCTCCGAATCTGATTCTCACGGACCTGGATATAACGGCATCTCCGATTGGTCATATAGCCAAGGAGTAGGAGATCTAGATGAATGCAATGGCAGATTTGGCCCGACACCGGAGTATCCTGATGGAATTTATCACTATATGGCAACTCCATTGTCGGGATCGGCACTAATGGTCGAAGATACCAATGGTGATGACGTAGCCATGATTGGCTTTCCATATTTCTTGTTATGTTATCACGGAGTAGCTGATGTCGATGGTCAGGAAATGGGTGGTGGTCAAGGTCCTCCGCCGCAAGGGATGTCGTCGGCCATGATGAGTGGTTTCGATGGGCCTAGGCCAATAGTCGACAAACTCCAAGAATTCGCCAGCCTATTTTCACACTCGATAATGATTTTAATCATTCTCGGAACCGCCCTGATTCAGCAACGTAATAATAACGATCAGCAGAACGGATAGGGCTCTTGCATCGGCGGCAAGTTAGCATTGGTACATTACTAATTCTCTGACAAGTCTTATCACTCCTATTCATTCTGCGTAACCATGGACCTCTTGACGAGATATAGAGCCCTTGCCATCACAATTCTGATGTTAATATCGATAATCGCCAGTTCTGTGACCAATGTTAATGCTGATGACCATGATGCAGATTCCGATGGATATTCTGATGAATATGAGTCCGATTGTGGCTCAAATCCAGATGATTACTGGGATACTCCACAGGATAGTGATGGTGATGGTGTGTGTGATACATTGGATGCATTTCCTTATGATTACTGGTATTCTTTGGATGAGGACTCTGATGGAATTGCTGATGAATTAGATTATTGCCATGGAACGATTCTCGAGATGAATGAGTCCCTTTATGGTGATGGTTGCAGCAATGAGCAAATGTTTTCTATCTACGATGATCATAACATCATTCAAGAATCTGAACTCATTAATCCCATCATGTCAACACACCAGATTTTCTTAAACCCAGCATCCTATTATTCGTTTGACCGATGGTGGAGAGTATATCTACCTCAAGGATTTAATATCGACCAATATCAATTCAACTATACGATTAACACAACCCAAGTATCAGCAACTCTTCCTCTTGGGATTCGCTTACACAGTAATTCAGGTACTTGTGATTCCCATACATTTACTGCGACTGAATCTTCGGGTCAATTACAACTAATTTGTGATCGGCCAAATACAGGTGGTGAATTATTTATCCATCTATATGGAACTGGATCTACTGGAATGCCATCGACAATGAATGTAATGATGAGCCTCGCGCCATATTCAACTAATCAAAACCCGCCAGAGCCTTTCTTTGACGAAAATGGTGATGGAAATCTTGGCTATGATTCCACGCCATGGAGCACAGTTCCTGCAGAAATATTTCAGACAATAACAGGCAATTTCAATCGTAGTAACTACGACCATTTGGATTATATCACATATAATACATCATTGGTTAATGTCAATAGATTGCAGATATATGTTGGAAGAAACGTGGTCAGTGCAACATCTGGGCTATCTGATTGCAAATATAATTACGATGTGTTTGGATCGATGGAATTGGATTGTTTAGTAACTGCTGTAAATCCGAGTATTAGTATCGAAGATAAAACACATCTAGCGAAATATTCAACTGGGTTATTTGCGAATGGAACCGAATGCGGATTATTTTCTTCGAAATCATATACTGGAATCAATATTGATTCCTTTAATCTAACTGGAGTTGAAAATGATTGGTGGAGTGGTAGTTATATCGATTATAGTATGATATTATCCAATCTTGAATTCAGTGAAACCGGTAGTGATATCAACAATACATATCACCTCCAAATATCGATGGGTTACTCTTCTAATGAATCTGAAGGATCAATGATGTCAATCTTGACATTCGTAGCCAATTCAGCGATGATGACAGTTAATTTATCTTCGATAATCACTGAGGATATTTATTCGAGTTTCAGCAACGGTGATTGTATTCAGACCGAGTTATTGTTATTGAAAGATGACTCGATAATCAATGAAGGAATCGAACAATGGACTATTGATAGCACATTGCAGAACGTCCATCCAATCGAAGATTCAACAACTGGAGATATTGGTATTAACAGTAACTATTTTATTTCCCAAGGTGCAGGTACAGTCGGACATCTTGGCTATGGTTTTGATATTACGGATTCCTTTGAATTGGAGATTCCACATGGGAAGGAATTGAAGATAGTTCTCGATACCAATACTCCAATCGATGTGGAAATACCTAGCCATGAGAATTGTGAATCAGAATATTCACAAGTTATTTCCAGCAATCAATTCACCTCCCGTTTCAGATTACCTTCTGGCAGTCATCGGATAATATGTGAAGTAGATTCAAGTGCTGACACTATGGAATTTTCACTCAGTCATTGGGATTGGAGTGCAGAGAATCGATCACTAACCACATCTTATGAGTTTAGCGTATCAGAAAGATTTCAGATAAGTGAATACTGTTGCGATAATGATGCAGATTTAGGCAAGGACGCATCTAAAATCACAGGTATTCATGTAGAAGCGGGGTCGTACAATGGTTCATTCATTCATTTGACCGATCAATTGGATAAGTACACGATTACTGTCCCGGAACAAATGGGATTACTGACTTTTGTTCAGGGAATTGACTTGGATACGTTCTTGCCGACTAGAGACGGTGATATTCAATATGATCTCTATTATAATTCAGGTGATCAAGAAACGGAAATGTCAATTTCAATCCCAAATCCGGAAGATATTCCTTATAATATGCAAAATGAATATTGCTATTACGAGTACAACAGTTTTCCAATGCCAGGTGTCGATTATGATTCAGATAACGATGGTTTAACAGATGACTTTGAGATTTATGTATCAGATACAGACCCCTATGATTACGATAGCGATGATGGCGGTGAGAATGATTGCCTTGAATACAAATACGGTCGTGATTCCCAAGACCCTTCAGATGATATTGTAATCAATCCTGATGATTATATCCTTTCTGATAAAATCGATTATCTAATCTCTTTTCATCTGATAGAGGTTGGTATACCTATTGAGTTGATTCAAGATAGTGTTCCTTCATTTATCACTACTGACCAAACAAATTCAATATCATTTTCAGAGGGAAATATTTCAAGTGAAATGGATGAATGGAGGATAGATAATTTACCATCTGTTTTCGACATTGGTTCGCAAGTTCTCCTTGTCATACCGCTAGAGTGGAGCCCTGTAAATGCGATGGAGATATCAATCTCTCAAGCCTCTGGTTCACATGTTTCATTTTCCATTGGCGATGATTATAGATTTAAGCAAACCAATGGCTGGAATGACATTGTATTGTCTAAAGTCGTTAATAATGGAGTTGCAGATCATCAAAATTTAGAGTATAATTATTTGGAGATATGGGGCCTTGATGGCAGTACAGTTTCAATCAATACCTCTACAGTATCTCCATTTTCTACCGAAGAAAGCGATGATGATGTTCTTCAAAACGGAATTACACGCTATGGTGGTTTAGGTTATGGAACCGAAGGTAATGATGTGAGTGATGAGTGGAGTTATTCAGTTCCCTTCGGTTCGTATTCAATTTTTGAATTCACCAGTGATGATAATTTGGAAATAATCCATCAATTTGGCAATCAAATAGCGCGAGAAGAAACCTTTTCAGACATGGTGGTTCGTTGTAATTGGCAATATACAGAGACCAATGAACTTGACTTTAATGATACGATAATAATCAATAATTACGCTAGTCTTGGCGGCTCATATTCCATTACTCATAGGGTATATGAAGGAGAATGTCCTTTATATTTAGGAGCAGAGTTGAGATTTTCCGGGCAAGGAATTAATCAAGGAATCTCATCGATAAGTATAAGTCAAGGTAATTCCTTTATCATCGAATCAAATACAATCGAAAACTCATCTGGTTTTGGATTGAGGATGCTCAACCAAAATGGTGAGGTTATCGATAGCACTGTTAAAGTCAATAGTGCAACTAGTGCAACAACCGATTTGAGTCATCCGTTATCTGGTGATAATTCATCAATAATTGTCATTGATATTCCCTTTGATTTAGATGATGGTCAATATATTCTACAAATGAGAGTAGGGCAAGTGACGGTCGATGAATTATTTATTTGGGTTTCTTCTATACCTTACTGCCAAATAACCGATGCCTATCCAAACAGCATTCTCAGTCCGATGGAGACTCCTACTTGGTTGGTGAATTCTCATGATAATTGGAATGGTTCATCAGTTCCTTGGGAAGTAATGGTCAATGAAAGTTGGGTCAGAGATGTAAATGGTAGCCCTATGCAAGTGGGAGTCACATCGGGGTTGGCAACCTCGGGCCTAGGTTTCAAAATGATCGAAACCACCCTCTCCTCGGAAATGAGAGTTGGCAGTGTAGTACATCATCATTTCACCTGTGAGCAAGAAGATGTCGCAAGAACATTCCAGTTTGATTCAAGAGTGTCTCGAATAGATTTGCACTTGAACGGTCCTAGTTTATTTGTTTTCGACCAAAGAGAACCTATTCAAGATGTTAGGTACACCGTATCTAGTGGATTGGAATTGAATGGCAGACCTGTGGCAGGAGTTAGTGGTCATCTCAGTTTGATTGACGATTTAGGATTTGAAAGGAGAAACGTTTCATTCATCACCGATGGTTTGGGTAGAGATCATGTAACTGTATCGATGGATGGCTTATACTCTGGTGAATATCAACTTGAACTTTATTTGGATGAACAATGGAAGGGAAAAGTCCGTATCAGTGATGATATTAAATTGTTGATAGAGGATTCCACTCAAGTTTTCATTGGAGGTGAAGATATTCGCGATCTGATACTTACAGCTGACCTCAGACGTGATATTCTAAGTGGAGGAGAAAATATTGCTATTGATTGGTCTACAGAAGGTCAAGATATTTCTTCGATACATTGGGTTCTTTATGAGGTCGATTCATCAGGTGCTAACTTGATTGTTGCGGCAAATCAATTGGATAATGTCGTTGGTGCTAAGGGTATTATTTCAATAGCCATTCCTAATGATTTGCATCCTACAGATGATCATTGGGTAAGGTTGGTTGTAAGGGGAATACACGGGGGAGAAGTCATCAGATATTTTTCAATAGATGGGTTATCTTTACTTCCAGAGATGATTATTGATTATTCACCAGTACAGCCTCGTCCAGGTGAAGATGTTACTTTCAGTATCAGTTGTGATTGTATTGGGTCTTATTTATACTGGACGTGGGAACTTAACGAATTTCAAAGCGGATATTTTGCTGAAGGCAATGGTTGGGTTGCGGCAGACACAGCATCGTTCGTAGTTAGTTTGCCTTTTTCTCTTAGAGATGAGGTTACGATGACCATTTATGGTAGAGACGGTGAAGGTAGAATTTTTAGTGCATCAGAGACAATAGATTTGAAAGAGACTGTGGAGCTTAATGTTGAAGTTCCATTTTATGCCAATGTTGGCGAATCACTTGATGTGGAATGGGAAATAATTAGTGATTCACTAACTGAAGTCGACAAGGTAGTGAAAATAGAGATTGAATTATATTCTTTTGAATCATCTGAAATACTTGCAAGGACTGTGGCAATTGAAAATAGTTATTCGGGTAGTACCGCATTAATTATTCCCACAGATTTGAAACCTGGGTCATATTCTATTCATGTAACCACGGTATTGAGTTCTGGGAACATCTTGGAACAGACTTCACTTGTCGAGGTCCACGATCCAATACTCGGCTTATCGGCAATGGCGATGACACCAGAGGTAAATCGTTGGATGATTGGATTTGTAGCCATTAACGTTATTGCGCTATGGGTAATAATGATTAGAAGTTCACGTAGAAGAAGAGATATTGAAGATGATGATATTGAAGATGATGATATTGACGAATTCATTAGCCAAAGTGAACTTCTATCCGCATTACCCCAGCCCTCGATCCCTTTGAACCAACAACCGTTAACAGCAGTGCAACTTGAAATACCTCATGAGGGGATGTTTGGAAGATTTGATACAATTACTGGATTTGAATGGTTGGAGTATCCTGCAGGAACTGAAAATAATTGGTATAGGACGCGAATTGGAGAACCATGGACTTTTTATGATCAGCAGAATGGATAGGGTTCTTGCATCGGTGGCAAAAATAGGTCGCTACATTCACGATTGAGAACTGTTAGTGAAAGCGCGCTCGATTCATCGAGGGCGATGGTTACCGGCTGTGTGCTGACAGGACTTGGCACGTAGTCCTCACCGGTTTGAGATATCTTCAGTTGGATGCCGTCGCCTGCCGGAATCACCACGTCCATGGCGAAGAATTCCATATTTGCAGTAACCGTCTGGCCAGGGATCAATACCTGTCCATTCTTTCCACCGGCGTGGAAACGTAGATCCATCACCGCATGGCCAAGATGCATACCAGTACTCGTCTGCACCATCTCGACGAAGAGATGGCCGGAGGTTGCGGTTGGGAAGATGGTAGCTTCGATAGCGATAGTAGGCATTCCGACGATTCGAGTATCGCTGGTAAAGGCGCTGCATTCGAGTATGGTTTGCGAAATTGAGTTGATGGTAGCACCTCCACTGATGACTTCACAGCCATTTGAGTCGAGAGGATATTTCTGCACTATCATATCGGCTGGTGGGTATTGTGGTTCGACTCTCCAGCCACCGATATTGTCTTGTATTTCAGCGTGAAGCAATGGTTTGACCCCTTCCTCTTTGAGATAGAAATCGAACCATTCGAGTAGATCATCGGCCCAATCCCAGCGCAATGTGAACGGAAATGCTTCCGCTCCTCTGCCCGAGGATAGTCCAGAATGGCCATCAGCACGGTCAGGATAATCATGACCCCATTGGCCATACAGTCCTTTGACCTCAAAGCCGTTTTCAATCATTATGTTGTGGGTGGGGAAAGCCATGTGTGGGTCGACATTCCAGTCCTGCATTCCATGAATGATGTATACCGAACCATTGTAATTATCAATTACTCGGTCGAGGAAATAGCGCTCCTCCCAGTAATCACTGCCAGTCCAAGCGAGATTATCTCCACTAAGATAGGCTGCTACTCCGGCATAATATCCTTCAGCATAACCCTCGCAGAGGTTTTCAACATCCCCTGAATCACCGTCGATTCCAAATGCTCCATAGACACCATTGTGCATCAGTGCACCTCTTGCTTCCATACTTCCATTACGCCACATCAATTCGTGAACGCCGATTAATCCCGACATTGGTACGATGGTTTTGATGTATTCTGAACCGGTTGCAGCAGCATTCCAGGGGGTAGATCCATCATATGATTTGCCGATGATACCGACATTGCCATTGGACCAACTTTGTGTACCTAGCCATTCGACAGCAGCATCGATTCCTGCTTGTTCATCGAGTCCCATCAGATCCATGCAATGATTCGATTCGCCAGTGCCGAAGACGGATACTTGAGCGATAGCAAAGCCATGTGGAACGAAATTCTCGATTAGAAATTGCCCAAGACGTCCGGCAGGAGTTACGGCATCGCTATCCCCGTCGCCATAATATGGGCCGATTTCACTAATAACTGGAACTTGGCACTCCGCTGGTAATTCGGCGGCCTCCCAATCACATCCCTCGATTACAGGTAACCACAGTCCTAGGTGAACCACAGCACCCCCCGTTGCACCAGCGCCGCCATCTGCAAGGTTTATTTCAGGGACATCGACGAAAATAGAACGGACCGAATCGATGCCTAAACTGCCATTTACCGAGACTCGGGAGAATACGTCATCATCGCGATAATCCATATTGGCCCGCTCATAGACCGATGGCAGCCAACGACCGTCATCCTCTTCGACGGTAGTTACAGCCTCGTCGGCAAAACAGCCTGCAAGAGGCGCAGCCAACATCAGCAGCAGCGCAAGTGTCGCGAAAGCCGACCTGTTGGAGTGTCTCATGCACCCCGGCTCGCAGATGACCATCATATCAGACTTATGCGACCGTGATAACGTCTTTTGAATTTGGAGTCGATTAGAGTTGACCGGTCGCGGCTTGTAGCAGTCCAAGGAATGGTGGCGAT
>Ga0066376_10001936_pt1 | contig 19682 bp, 22 predicted proteins | sample Knorr_S15_td_Bot_FD_77009 | JGI IMG/M metagenome (GOLD analysis project Ga0066376, IMG submission 77009) | Marine microbial communities from Southern Atlantic Ocean transect - Knorr_S15_td_Bottom_ad_5009_LV_A | ecosystem: Environmental > Aquatic > Marine > Oceanic | place: Southern Atlantic...
CTGCCATCTTCATTTCTGCAACGGGCTCGTGGTCATCGAGGTGGGCTTTGAGCATCCAGAGTTGATCGAAGCCGACGATACGTTGGTAGCTCTTCGCGGTCTCGACGAAGGAGGCTCAGCACCAGTACTTCATCTGTTCCGGCTGGGTCCACACTTCCCACACGGCCTGCTGCCCGGCCTGGATGGTCTTGGCCATACGAATCTCGTTCATGGTATCGACGCTCATCGTGCTTCTCCTGTCTCGTTTGGCAACGCTCCGCCACGGCCACCCCTCGTTCCTTCCAGGTAGGCTGCCAGTGAGTCGAGCTGCTGCTCCCAATAGTGACGGTGCACTTCGATCCAATAGCTCGCGGCATCGATTGCCTGAGGATCGAACGAGCACCGGTGCACGCGGCCGTCTATTTCACGACGGATCAGTCCAGCCGTCTCCATGACCTTTATGTGCTTCGAAATGGCCATGAGGGAGACGTCGAACGGCTCTGCCAGATCAGTCACCGAGGCGGCTCCCTCGCGGGCAAGCCGCGTCAGGATGGCCCGGCGCGTCGGGTGCGCCAAAGCGGCGAACGTCCGGCCGAGTCTGTCGTCTGAAAAAGAAACCACGTGCACTCCGATATTAAACCAATCGGTTTAGTATCGACTTGAGTGCCGAGCAGATCAAGGGGGCTTTCAGGCGCTAGCGTAGACCCATCTACGGCTGGCTCAACGCGATCACCTACCCTGCCCATTCCTTCCAGGCGTCCTCGGCAAGGCCAACGGACAGGTGATTCCCGTTGCGGACGAGGGGCATGTTGAGGATCAGCGGCTCGTCACACGCGATATCGAGCCACCGCTCGTCGCCGTAGTACGCAGCCTGCAAGCCGAGCGCATGGAAACGCTTGGCATCTCGGTCGATGAGCCGCTCTTCGCCGAATTTCTGGAAGAAGCGTTTCAGCTCACCGCGAGAGGGCGAGCGCTGCTTGAAGTCCATGAAGTGGACCTTGGCTCGACGCTCCTTGAAGAAGCGGAGCGCCTTGCGCACGTCAGCGTTCTTCTGAACGCCGAAGATCTGGACTTCCATGCCGGAAGATAGGGTCTCGGCGGCCCCGGTTGGAGCCGCCGCGACGTCTCAACTACGGGTGCCTAGTCAGCCTTGAGCGAGGTGACCGGGTCAACCGCGGTCGCGCGGCGCGCTGGCACGTAGCAGGCGAGGAGCGCAACGCCACCCAATAAGAGCACCATCGAGGCCAACGTGACCGGGTCCGTGGGCTCGACGCCGTAAAGGAACGTCGCGAGGACCCTCGTCGACGCGAGCGAGGCGATCAGTCCCACACCGAGCCCACACCCAATCACGACCACACCGTGCCTCAGCATCATGCGGAGCACGTCGGGCGCCGCGGCGCCCAAAGCCATGCGGATTTCGATCTCCTGTGTCCGCCGCCGAGCGGCTTGAGCCGTCACGCCATACACGCCAACCGAAGCCAGCAAGAGGGCGACGACCCCGAAGATTCCGAGGAGCGTGAGGATGAAGCTCTCGCGCTCCATGGACGTGCTCCACACATCCCGGAGCGACCGCAGCCTGGCCAGCGGCATCAACGGATCGAGCTCGGCCATCACTGCCTTCAGCGCGGGAACCAAACTGTTCGCCTCACCCTCCCCACGAACCACGACCCAGACGTCACGCCCCCAATCCTGATCTCGGTTCTCGAACACCTCCGCTCAAGGTGCGAGCCCGAGTGTCACCTGATGCTGATCACCGACGATGCCGATGATCTCGTACCAAGTCGATTCCGCGGTTGGTGCCTGGTCGTAGGCGATCTTCTGCCCGATCGGGTCCTCTGCCGGAAAGTGCTCCCGAGCGAAGGTCTCGTTGACGACGATCACCAACGGCTCCTCCGGTCCGTCCGTAGACTCGAACAACCGCCCCCGGATAAGTGGGGTCTCGACGGTCTCGAAGTACTTCGTGTCAGCCCGCCTGTGGACGATCTCGACCCCCACCCGATCCGGCGGCCATCCCTCGGCCTGAAACGAGCTGGTCCAACTCGTGCCCATGAGCGGGAGGTGACCTACCGTGCCGGCGCTCTCCACTCCGGGTCTCCCCTCCAGCGATCGAATCAGCCCGTCGTAGAATTCCAGCACCTGGTCCCTGTTTTGATACCGAGCGCTGGGCACGCTGATCTGGGCGGCTAGCACACCCTGAGTTGTGAAGCCCGGGTCGACCTCTCGGAGGAGCCAGAAGGTTCGCACCATCAGGCCGGCTCCGACCACGAGCAGAAGCGCCAACGCTATCTCGGCGGTCACGAGCGCGCTCACCATTCTGAGGCCACGGCGCCCTCCCGATGCGCCCCGGGCGCCGTCTCGCAGCACCCCGTAGATGTCGCCCGCTGCGGTCTGAAGAGCCGGCGCAGTCCCGAAAAGGATGCCGCTCAGGCCGGTCGCCACTAGCGTGAACAGAACGACCCGGTAGTCCAGCGCCAGCGAGGTGGCGCCGTCGATGCTCATAGGGTTGGACACGGCGATCGCCCGCACGCCGGCCCAGCCGAGCGCGAGGCCAGCGGCACCGCCGAGAAGAGCGAGCACACCGCTCTCCACAAGCATCTGTCTTGCGACGCGGACCCTTCCGGCGCCGAGAGCGTGACGCAGCGCGATCTCCCGGGTCCGATCGTTCGCACGCACCAACATGAGGTTCGCCACGTTCGTGCACGCGAGGAGGAGGAGGAGGCCCACCGCTCCCAAGAGCACCAGGAGCTGTGTCCGAACTTCCTTGATTAGGAAGTTCCGCATTGGGGTAAAGCCGGCACCCATGACGGAATTCGTTTGCGGGTAATCCTCCTGGAGGCGGCTCACGACCACTTGGAGCTGAGCATCTGCTTCCGTCTGAGTCACGTCTGGCTTCAGGCGAGCGAAGGCCCGCACCCAATGCGCTCTCCGGAAAAATGGCGCATCGCGGTCGGTGGTCGCCCACCCCGGAACGGTCCACAGCTCAGTCTCGGCACTCGGGTAGCTGAACCCCTCAGGCATGACCCCGATGATCTCGGGTGAGCCGGCAGACAGCTCGATCGACTTTCCCACGATGTCGGGATCGGCGCCGAAGTAGTTGATCCACAGGTCGTGGCTGATGACGACGACATTGTCGGAGCCCTCCCAGGTCTCGTCCATCCGAAACCCGCGGCCCAAAGCCGGCACGACTCCTAGCGTCGAGAAGAAATTGCCAATCACTTCTGTGGCGCCAAGGAGCACGGGCTCACCATCGCGGAACGCCGTCACCTGATTCGAAAAGTCGCTATAGCCTGAGACGGCCTCGAACGCCTCCACCTGGTCCCGCCAGTCGAACACATTGGCCGGTGCCGCCGTGGCATCATCCCAGCCGAACTCCGGGTTGGTCTCGAAAAGCATGACGAGTCGATCTGCGTCGCCGAACGGCAACGGACGGAAAAACGACGCGTTGACCGCCGAGAAGATCGCGGTGTTCGCTCCTATGCCGAGTGCCAGAACCGCAATCGCGACCAGCGCGAATCCTGGATTACGCCCGAGCGTCCGCATCGCGAACCGCACGTCTTGTCTTGTCGTCTCCCACATCGTCGCCCCTCCCCGGGCTCCCGTTATCCCTGTTTCCAGCCCAAAGTGCAGTCGCACCACGAGCACGGCCGCACCCATCACCTCACTTGTCGCGAACCAGAGTGCCGATGGACCACCGCGCGTTTGCGCCGCGCGCTGGTCGTGGACCGCGATCAACTCCTCGGCGTGTCGCTCTCTGAAGACCGACGGTGAGAGCCGCAGGAGAAGTTGAACCGCCCATCTGGTCATGACGCGCCCTCGACCAGGAGGTTCTTCTCCCGGGCGGCGACAACGAGCGCCGCCAGCCGAGTGGACTCTTCCATGGCCCGCTCCCGACCCTTCTTGGTCAGCTGGTAGTACCGACGCCGGGCATCATCCGCGGCCGTGGGGCGACTCTTCGGCTCTTCGATCAGGCCCTCTCCCTGCATCCGCTGAAGCGCCAGATACAGCGCGCCGGTGCTCGGAGCCGATGCGGCGTCGGCGCGACCCTCGATCTCCTTGATGATGCCGTAGCCATGTCGCACCCCGTCTGCCAGCGCGAGCAGGATCTGGTAGGTGAGCGGTGTCATGTCCGGCATCGAGAGCTCCATTATGTAATTCATTGATATATAAGTGACTTATATATAAGACGCATGACTATGCCTCGTCAACGCACCTGAGAAGATTGGTTCGATGGATCTCCAGCTCGGGTTGTTCCCCGATGAACCGGCGTCACGGACCCCCGCGGCCGTGGTTGCTCCGGCTACCGTTGCGCCGGAACTGATCGAGATCGCCGGCAAGCTTCCGGCCAACCTCCGCCTCGGCACCTCTTCATGGAGCTTCCCGGGCTGGGATGGCATCGTGTACGACCGCCGCACCTCACAGCGGGTGCTCGCACAGCAGGGCCTCAGCGCTTATGCGGAGCACCCACTTCTGCGAACCGTGGGCGTCGATCGAACCTTCTACCGACCGATCCCCGCGGAGGACTTTCGCCGCTATGCAGACGTGGTGCCGGCCGGATTCCGCTTCCTGGTGAAGGCCGACCGCATCCTCACCTCACCGCACGAGCTGGAGGGCTTCGGCGTGAGGGCGACGAACCCGAGGTTTCTCGATGCGCGCTACGCCATCGAGGAGGTCGTGGCTCCTGTCGTCGAGGGCCTGGGCCCGAAGGCAGGGCCGATCCTATTCCAGTTCCCGCCCATCGCGCCCAATCTCGTCGGCGGTCGAGGCCAGTTCGTCGAGCGACTGCAGGCATTCCTCGCCGAGCTACCGGTCGGACCGACCTATGCAGTCGAAATCCGCACGCCGGCGTTCCTCACCGAGGAGTATGCCGATGCGCTGCGGAGCGTCGATGCCGCGCACTGCTTCACCGTGCACCCGGCGATGGCGTCTCTCGACCGTCAGCTCGCGCTCATCCAGTCCTATCAGCAGCCCGCCCTGGTCGTGCGCTGGATGCTCCACTCGGGGCTTCAATACGAGGCTGCCAAGGAGCGTTACGAGCCGTTCGACCGCATCGTTGACGCCGATTCCGACTCCCGAGATCGCATCGCCGTCGCCGTCATGGACGCTCTGATCGCGGAACGCGACGTGTTCGTCATCGCAAACAACAAGGCGGAAGGTTCTGCCCCGCTCACTGTGTTCGAGCTGGCGCGGCGGATCGCCACATGGGAGGACGCGCCCCGGTAGGTACTCGGGCTACCGCGTGATCCGCTGCTCTTCCCCGGTCTCCATGTTCATGGCCCACAGTACCGACAGAGGAAACTCGCCCCTCACGAACGCGAGCCAGCGCCCGTTCGGCGCGGGCCTGGGGGCGAAGCCGGGCGTGACCGGCCGCCGACTGTTCACGCTCGTTCGTACGACGTACACGGTGTCTCGGAGGCTGAAGAAGATCTGGTCGGAGTCCGGGTGCCACGACGGCATCGAGCCACGTCGAACCCTACCCCACCCTCCGACGGGCGAAGTCAGGTGCACGAACTCGCCGTCCTCCATGGTCACCGAAAGGGTGATCCGTCGCCCGTCCGGTGACCATTCGGGCCCATGGTGGGCCGACCCGGGTGGGGAGCCGACCATGCGCACATCCGTGCCGTCGGCATTCATGATATGGAGCCGAGGCGAGCCGTCGGTCCTGTCCGAGATGAATGCGATCTGGGCTCCGTCGGGCGAGTACGCGGGCTCCGTGTCCTCACCCGGGTCATCGGTCAGGCGCTCGGTGCCCGTGCCGTCCGGCCGCATTCGGTAAATCTCGCCCTGACCGTCACGCGTCGACCCGAATGCGATCCACAGGCCGTCCGGAGCCCAGCTTCCGAAGGTGTCGGGTCCATCGGAGAGGCGCAGACCCGCGCTCGGCTCATACGCGCTGGCAGCCGTGTCCGGCGCGATGATGCCAAAGAGCCGGTACCGCCCTCCCTGATCCCACGTCGCGAGAAGACGGTCACTCCTCGGTGACCACACCGCCTCCTGGATGAAGTCGACCTCCGGCTCTTCCGGAGCGACCTCTTCTGGAGCGGGCTCGGCTTCCGTACCACAACCGATCAGCCCGAACACCAAGGCCGCCGAGATCATCCGGAGTCCGACGCCCGCTGAGACCCATGAGCGACATTCGGTCATCGCTGCAGGTCCCTCAGCTGAGCGACGAGGTCTTGCGCGGCCCTACCCAGATTGGTGGCGCCTCGCCCATAGTTGCGCAGCAGCACCACCCCAATCCTGGCGTCGGGGTCGAAGGCCATGTTCGCCGTGTAGCCCGCCACCGAGCCCCCGTGTCCTGCGATGGTTCGACCGTCCTGATCGACCGAGATGCTGAACCCGAGCCCGTACCCTTGCGTGGGGCTCTCCGGCGTCTGCACGGTCAGGGCATCCCGTCGGCTCTTCTCGGACAGAATCCTGAGGCCCGGCACGCCGCTCATCGCGCCCATGAAGCGGCCGAGGTCGGCCACCGTCGAGTAGACGCCACCGTTCGGGACCTTGTATCCGCGCCCGTCGTGTTCACGAGCGGGCTGCTCGGCGTCGATCGCCCCGTTCTGGCTCACTACATATCCAGTGGCGAGGCGTGCGTCCAGCTCCGCACCGTCGACGACGAACTCTGACCCGGTCATGCCCAGGGGCTCGAAGACCTCGGTACGGACCATGTCCATGAACGGCCGGCCGGTCGCCCGCTCGAGCGCGAGACCCGCGATGCCGAAGCCGATGTTCGAGTACTGGTAGCGTGCGCCCGGGACAGAGTCGTAGGCAGTCTGCGGAATAGACTCGAGAATCCGATCACCCCAGGAGTCCAGCGGACCGACCACGGACCCGGACCAACTCGGTTCTCGGATCAGGCCCGCGGTGTGACTCGCGAGATGCCGAAAGGTCACGGCTTCTGCGCCGGGCCGGCGATCGCTGATGTCGGCGAACTCGGGTAGGTATCGCTCGACCGGATCGTCGAGCTCGATGACACCCTGATCGACGAGGCGCATCATCAAAACCGCAGTCACCGACTTGGAGATCGAACCGGTGCGGGACACGGAGGCGGTCGACATCGGCACCCTGGCATCACGATCCGCCCAACCGAACGCCCGCGCCCAGACCAGATCGCCGTCGACCATGACGCCGGCCACGACTCCCCCGACGTCGTCGGCGACGACGTCTGCTTCGATCTGCTCACCGAATGCATCAAGCGCATCGTCCCAGCTCTGCGCGCGCAGGGGAGCCGCAGCCACCAGAGCGACCAGAACGAGTGTCCAGGTGAACCGGCGTCCGCCAATGCCTGTGTATTTCATGACCGTGTTACCCCCTTCTGGTCCATCTGCTCGCCGCCTCGACAACGCGGTCGATGTCGTCTGCATCATTGTAAACACCCACCGAGAACCTCAAGACGCCGCTGCGAATCGAAAACTGGACTCCCTCGCCGACGAGATACTCATGCAGAGAGTTCATCGCCGGATCGTCCGCTGTGTAGTGGCGCCCACCTCCACTCTCACCGACCGAGACGATGTGTGCCAAGTGGGGGCCAGGAGCGCCGCCAGCCACGGGCAAGCCCAATTCCAAGAGACCCGCCGCGAGTCTGGCCGCCAGTCCCCGTACGTGAGCCTCGATGCGCTCGACGCCCCATTCGCTCAGCAAGCCCAGCGCTGCCTCGGCGGCCGCTGCGCCCAGATAGTTGTAGTTGCCGAGGTCGAAGCGAAGCGCCCCCGGCTGGTACTTCAGGTCATCTCCGTCGAACGCCGTCTCGTGCGCCTCACCCAGATCGATGCCGAACCGCGCCACGTGGACCGGCACCAGCTCATCCGCGACTTCGCGGCGGATGTACAGGAAACCAAATCCGTAGAGCGAGAGCATGCACTTCTGAGTCGCGACCGCCAACGCATCGATTCCAAGGTCCTGCACGTCGGTGCGAATCGCCCCGATCGACTGGGCCGCGTCCACCAGGGTGAGCGCGCCGACCCGCCTCGCCGACGCCGCGATTCCCTTCGTGTCCGTGTTGAAGCCGGGTGCGAACGACACGGAGGGCAGCGTCACGACACGCGTGCGCTCGTCCATGGCCGCGGTCATCTCATCGGCGGGGACGTGCCCGTTCCGCGGCGCCACCGCTCGGACCTCGACGCCGTGACGTCGGCCGAGGTTGTACCACAGATAGATGTTGTTCGGATGTTCGAGCTCGGGACACACGACGACGTTGTCGCCCGACTCCCAGGGCAGGCTCGCTGCGAACAGGTTCAGGCCCTCGGACACGTTCTTGGTGATCGCGACTTCGTCCACCGCCGCGTTGATGATCTCGGCGAACGCGACTCGAGCCCTCTCCACTCCAGCCCGTAGCTCGTCTTTGTCTCCTCCGACGAACATGCGCCGATGCGTGTGCTCCTCAATGGCGGCGCGCACCGGCTCCGGAATCAGGCTCCGCGCCGAGATGTCGAGGTACACCTGAGCGCTCGCCCCAGGGAATTGTGCTCGGACTTCCGCGTTCATGTGCGCTTCGCCTCGGAATGTGCGATGAGAGACGTACCGACCATGTCTCCCATGATGTTCACAGTCGTGTTGCCCATGTCGACCAGCCGATAGATGCCACCGACCATGGCCGCGACCTCGATCGGGAGGTTGAAGGCCTGCACGTAGATCAGGGCGATCACGAACCCGCCACCCGGAATCCCCCCTGAGCCCTCAGAGAGGAGCAGACCGATGAGAAGGATGGTCACGAACGTCGCGGGCGCGAAGTCGACCCCGGCCGCCTGGGCTGTGAACAGCAGCACCGCGCCGAGCATGACCGCGGTCCCGTCCTTGTTGAGCTGTGCTCCAAGGGGAAGCGTGAACGAATAGATGGGTCGTGGCAGCTTGATCTTCTCCGCGATCTCGAGTCCAACCGAGAGCGACGCCAGACTGGAAGTGGTCGCCGCGGTCGTTGCCCACAGAGGGCCCGTTTCGCGCAGGAAGGCCACCGGACGGCGATCCGTGAAAAGCGTGAGCAGGACCATGTACCCCACAACGATCAGTAGCTGGGCCGACCAGACGCCCACCAGAAAACGCGTCATCGGGCCGATGAGCTCGGCCCCGTACCGCCCGACCGTCACCGCCATCAGCGCGGCGATGCCAAGAGGAGCGATGAGCAGGATCACATCGACGAGCCTCCGAAATAGTCCCGCCAGATCTTTGTACGCGCCGCTGAGTCGCGCCCGGGGCTCATCGCCCAACATGAGCGTGGCGACGCCCAGCATGACCGAGACGACCACGAGCTGCACGACGTTCCCTTCGGCAAACGCCCGAAAGAGGTTGGTCGGCACCATGCCCAGCAGCACATCCGCGATCGATGGCACCGTCCCGACCACACCCTCCACCTGCTCGGTGAGCTGCATGCCCACGCCCGGTCTCAGCAGGGCCATCGCACCGATCCCGAGCGAGAGCGCCAGCAAGTCGGTGATGACGAAATAGCTCAGCGTCTTGCTCGCGAGCCGCCCGAACGTGCCGACATCCGAGAGAGCGGTGAGGCCTGCGAGCAGGTTGAAGAAAACGAGAGGCACCGCAGCGAGGACGAGCAGTCGGATGAAGAGATCACCGATCGGCTGAACCACCGTGATCCGCTCACCAACGATCGCGCCAGCCAACGATCCCACGATCATGCCGATCAAGATCTGCGTGCCGAGCCCTAGCCGCTTGCGCGCAGCCCCTCCTCCTCCGTCGGGCGGTGCGACATCCGTCACGTGGACTCGGCCGTCACCGATCGCGGGATGACTCGATTCGCTTCAGCACCCGCTCGAGCATATCCGCGTAGTACGTCTCGACGTTGTCCGCGGTGAGCGGCATCCACTCGTCGACCTCGACCGGATTGCCCTCAGCGATCTCTCCGTTCGGGCGGATCGTGTGCCCGACGTTCCACATGAAGCCGACGACCGGCTGACCGGTGTCGCCGAGCGTGAGAATTTCCTCCCACTCCCAGGTATTCGAGTAGCCACCCGGCGGCATCCCGACGACGGGGCCGAGGTCGTTGTCCACGATGATCGACACGAACTGGTCTAGGTGCGACCCTCCGCTGGGTCCAGAGATGATGCCGATGGGCCCGCGGAAGTGGACTGATGCGGGCTGGAGAATCCCGTCGGACTCGCGCGGTGCGTGTGCCAACTTGAAGGGCACGTCGTTGGTGTACTCGTCCCCTCGGGCAAGCGCCTCCAGCACGTCGTCCTCCAGCCAGGCCATGAGCCAGCCGCCGTCGTCTATGGTCTCGGGGACGCCCCCGTCGTTGATGTCGCGTGCGGCGAAATCAGCCCGCTTGTCCTCTACGAACGGCTCAATGACGTCACTGATCCGCAGGTTTCCGAACGTCGTCTTGAAGGGGCGCGGTTGGACCCGCTGCATCGCGTACGCACCAAGCGAGCCCCCTCGACTCCGCGTCACGTCCATGATCATCGCGTGGTCGAGCAAGCCCCGGCTCTGGGCGAAGCGCGTCAACGCATCGACATCCGCGACCATCGTCTGTCTGAAGCCGCGCCATATCAGCACGACGAAGTCGCGTCCGTCGTCCGGCACCAACAGATCGTAGGTCGGCGTGCTGAGCTCGAGCGACATCCCGGGATACGCGGGATCTCCGCTTCCGGTCCACTCGAGTCCATCCTCCGAGACGAAGGGCACCGAGTAGCTGACTTCACCGCCACCTTGGGTCGCGACCACTAGATCGAGCTGAGGGCTCCTCAACGCCGGAGGGAACGACGCCGTCGCCTGAGTCATGGCCTCGGCGAGCTTCCAGCGCAGCCCGATGGTGGTCGAATGCCTCATGAACGCGGTGGCCGAGTCCTGCCATTCATCGATAGCCATCCCGTTCACATACGTGATGCGGTCACCGATCTGGGGAAGCTCCGGCCAGCGGGCGTCGGCCGCGACGTCGCCCACGAAATAGCCGGCGTCATCCGACGAGAAGTCCGCGAAGACCCTGATGGGCGCCCGGTCCGGGGCCGTCGCCTCGCCGCCCCAAACGTCGAGGCCCGCACTGTCTGCAAGCTCGAGTCCACCGGACACGAGGTAGAGGTCCAGATGTCGATCGCGCCTGGAGTGGCTGAGCCGCGCGAGCGCGTAGTACAGCTCGGTCTCCGTTTCCGCGGACACCACCGCGTCACGCACGTCGCGCATCTCAGCCATCGGATCGAAGCCTAGAGTCTCCTGCTTGACGGGGGAGAAGGCGTCTCGACGAGCCGTGCGTGCCAGAATCGTGTCGAAGAGCTCAGCCCGAAGCTCAGGCGTGCCGACTTTTGGAGACGGTGCGTCGGCGCACGCCACGAGCAGCGCCGCCGCAGCCGAGAGTGCGATTCTGGAACCAACAGTTTTGGTAGACATCCAAGCAACTTGCGTCGAGCCCTTCATGCGGCAAGTGTCGTACATAGCCCGTCGTGGACGCGCTGCCCGATCGAGGAGTGAACATGAGAAGAGCACTGATCGTCACCGTGGCGGTTCTGGGCGTTTGGGCCTGCGGCCAGAGTGCCGGAGATTCCGAGCCGGCCGTGGAGCTCACGCAGCGGCAGAAGGACAGCATCGTAGGCAGCCTACCCGTCCCAGGATCGAAGGGCGTCCTGGGGGCGATGGACGCGATGGACAAGGCGAGCGCTCGCGCCCAGCAGCACGACACGATGCGGACCCCATAACCGGACGCTCCGGGCCTCCTACGCCGTGAATCGATGAGCGAGAATACCTCGCCGAAACCTTTTGCCACCCAATGCGTTTGGGCATCAGAGACATTTCTGTTGTACCTTGGGGAACCCCTCCATAGTCCGTCAATCGCCGCCCTATGAAGTTCTCGCCTAAAGACACGGTTGGCCTGGTATTGGTCGCCGGAACCTTGGGGGTGCTTCTGGTCCATATCGGACCGGAGGGCCACGCCGCGCGGCATCCTACCGCCATGGCAGATGGCGGGCGTTCGGTCACGGTTGCGGCGCGGGAACGGACGGTCGCGTTCGTAGACGTCAACGTGATTCCGATGGATTCCCGCAGGCCCCTGTACCGTCAGGTCGTGCTCGTCGAGGGCGACTTCGTGAAGCGGATCGGTCCGGTCGGCCAGGTGACCATACCGCCGAATGCAGTGCAGATCGTGGGTGACGGCTCTCAGTACATCGTCCCGGGGCTCACGGACGCGCACGTCCATTTGGCGGAAGGCGCCGAGAGCTGGTTGGGGCTCTTCGTGGCAAATGGCGTGACGACCGTGTTCAACCTGCAAGGAGACGATCGGCACCTCGGACTACGAGACAGACTGCGCGACGGCTCCTTGCTCGGTCCGACGCTCTATACGTCCGGACCCTATACGAACCTGCCTGAGATTGAGACGCCGGCAGACGCTGCGCAGGCGGCTCGGGACCAAGCCAACGATGGCTACGACTTCATCAAGGTGCACGGCGAGCTCTCGGAAGACGCGTTCCGGCAGTTGGTGGAAACCGCGGATGAAGTCGGGATCCCGGTCGTCGGTCACGCGCCCAGAAACCTTCCGTTCGATCGCGTACTCGAGAACGGCCAAGCAGGCGTGGCCCACGCCGAGGAGCTGATCTACACGCGCTTCGGCGGACTCGTGGAGGCGGATCTGAGGTCGGTCGCGATCCAGATGGCGGACGCCGGCACGTGGCTGACTCCGACTCTCTCGACGTTCGGCAACATCGTTGCGCAGTGGGGCACGCAGGACGGGCTCAACGCTGGAATCCGCTCTCGGGACGCGATGTTCCTACCTGGGTCGATTCTCGATGATTGGCTGAAGGACCGGACATATAGCGGACGCGACCCGGCGGATCAGCCGCTGATCGAGGAGATGTACGAGTTCCAGAAGCCGCTGGTCCGGGTGTTTCACGAAGTGGGGGTTCCCATGCTCGCTGGGACCGATACACCGTTGCCAGTCATGTACCCCGGCTTCTCGATTCACGATGAGATCGCGGCGCTGCAGGACGCGGGCCTGAGTCCCTTCGAGGCTCTGTCGGCTGCAACCGCGAACGCCGGCCGATTCGTGCGGGAGTGGGTGGATGCCTCGGCGCGTTTCGGGACGGTCACCGAAGGCGCGCGGGCAGATCTGATCCTAGTCGGTTCGAACCCGCTGGATGACCTGGATCTGCTCCGGAGGCCCCAGGGCGTGATGGTTCGGGGCCAATGGTTCGATCGAGAGGCTCTCGATGTCCTACTCGAGGTCGCCGCCGGAAACCGCTAGGGAACCTCTGCATGAGTAGGGCCCGCCGCGTCAGCTCGTGCCAGTCTCGTCGGGCGGCCGCGCCGCCCTGGCCTCGCGCGGGGGGCTCCAACAAGCGCTCGGTGAAGTCCTGGCGCTCCTCCATGAGTTGGAGGCGGGCATCCATGGTCTCGAGCAGGTCGCGCACCTGGTGGACGTCGCTCTCGATTCCTGACTGCCGGTGCTGGGCGTAAAGTTCGAGCAGGTCCGAAACGCGCTTCGCGATCGGCCGAAGAACCGCCACGCCCCCAACGGTCACGATGAAGACCACTGACACGATCATCGGGGCGATGAACTCCCATTCCATATCCGCTTCCTTTTGTCGAAGATCGACTTAGGGCGCCCCTACGCGAGCGCCTAGACCTCCGTTTCAACTTATCAGAGACCCGGAGCGCGGGCAGTCCGGACATCCACGACCTGGAGCCTCTCCGCTCGTCCCGTGTATACTCGTCACTCGATCCACCAGAGAGCCGGATGATCGCCCAGCGGGCATCGCCGCAGTCAGGAGCCAACCGTGAAGCACAGACTCGCATCAGGACTGGCGCTCGGCGCCGCGCTACTCGTTTCCGCCGCGTGCGCCGATGCTGGCGCCGCCAACGCCGACACCGCGGGCGACGTGGCCATGGCGCTTGCCGACGCCCCTCAGGCGAGCATCTCGGGGCTTCCGCTGGCGTTGGTCTACAAAACGCCCTCGTGCGGCTGCTGCAACGGCTGGATAGAACACCTAGAGGCGGCGGGCTTCGAGGTCGACGCACGCAATATCCGAGATTTGATGTCGATCAAGCGAGACGCAGGGGTGCCGGTGCAGCTGTCCTCCTGCCACACGGCGCTGATCGACGGCTATGTGGTCGAGGGCCACGTGCCGATTGAGCAGGTGCAGCGCATGCTCGCAGAGCGCCCCGACATCGCAGGCATCGCCGTGCCAGGCATGCCGACCGGGTCACCGGGCATGGAGGGTGCGAACGGGAAGCCCTATCAGGTCTTCTCGTTTGACAACGCCGGCCACGCAGCCGTGTACGCTGAGATCGACCCTAGGTAGGGACACGAGTCAGAAGTACGTCGCGAACCCCACCTGGAAGCCCGCGGTTCGAGCGGTCGGGTTTCCCACGAAGTCTCGCGTCCAGTGGTATCGGTAGTTGGCACGGAACACAGTGCCCGGCGTGGGCCGGAAGCTGAGGCCGGGCACGATGGCTGTAACGTCATCCAGAATCGGGAGCCCCGTCGACGTGAACGTGCCACGATTGTAGTCGACGTGTTCGAGGCGTAATGCCAGCGCCACCGCAGCGCCGTCGTAGCCGCTCATCTCCGGATGCCATATGGGGGCGACCAGGTCCACGTGCGCGCCCCACTGTCGGTTCCCGAACAGCTCTTGCAGGCCGGACGGCACTTCGATCGTCGCGTAGACGACTTCGCCGCGGATCTGCGCGGAGCCGACTGTCCCGCCGAAGTCCAACGCGGTGATTCCGAGCCAGCGCCGCTCGTCCACCTCCTCTCCCTCGAGCCGGAAGGAGTTGTAGTACCCGCCGTAGTAGGACAGGCCGACTTCACCGAGGCCTGGGCGTCGCAGCCCGATGCGGCCCGAGACGGCGGGAGAACCGTTGTTGTCCTCCTCGAACTGCTCCTCGCTCTTCCCGGAAGCGATGTCGGTTCGGCCCAGGTCGTTCGCCACGACCGCCTCACCGATCCCATTCGTCATGTACAGATCGTAGGAGAGCAGCGTCCCTCCGGACGTGCCCCTCCCGTACACACCCGCCCCGACCTCAGACAGCGTCGTTGGGATGACGTCCGTAGTGACCAGAGGCCGATCCACGAATTCCCACTTCGGGCTGTCGTGGTTCTGATTCAAGTAGCCGATCGGCGGGAGCAGGATGCCGGCCCGGAGCACCAGCGAGCTACTCACTCGGAAGTCGACCAGGGCCGTCTCGAGCGCGATCTCCTCGGTGCCGTGCTCGAACTCGAGCTCGGAGAGGAATCGGACGCGGGGCGAGATCGCCGAGTAGAGGAAGATGTTGAAGCGGCGCAGCTCCATGGAGAAGCCCTCGGTGATCCCGTCTTCCACGAAATAGTTCGTGTTCCCTTCGATGTACCCACCGATGGACGTCGAGGAGACCGACCCGATGAACGGGCGATCAAAGATGCCTTCCTGGGCCATTGTGCTGTCCAGCTGAGCTGCCGTGGGCACGGCCGCGGCGAGCGATACGAGACCGTAGACGACGACGCCACCGAACACTCGCGTCATGAGCGTCATCTGTCGGCCCCCTCGAGGGTCACCACGAGGTCACTGCCTTCGACGGCCACCGGATAGCGGGTCAGCGGTCGCTCGGCCGGGCCCTGCAATACGTTTCCGAGTAGGTCGAACTCGCTCCCATGGCATGGACACACCAGGCGGTCTCCGACCGGATCGGGCTGGCAACCCAGATGCGTGCAGCGCGCGAGCACCGCCACGTGGTCGCCCGCCTCCTCCCGGTGTAGGAAGACCGGCCACTCCATGTCCGGCCTCTGGACGAGGACGCCACCCTCGACGACGTCACTCGCCGCAATCACAAGTCGGGACGGAGTGCCCCGAGGCGCAAGGTGACGCACCCCGGCACACGCGGAGGTGGTGAGCACCGATGCCCCCGCCAGGAGGCCGCCCGCCACCATCGGGAGCTTCTGAACGAACTCGCGCCGGCGCATGGACGTCATAGTGACCTCAGGAAGCTGATGAGACGCTCCTGCTCCTCCGCGGACAGCGCCGAGAATGCGGCCCTCGACGCAGCCCCCTCGCCGCCGTGCAGCCCGATCACCTGTGTGAAGGTGGTCGCTCGTCCATCGTGCAGGTAAAACGCCTGCCCGCCCTGGAAGTTCTGTTGGATTCCGACGCCCCACAGCGGCGGAGTCCGCCACTCGGAGGTCAGCGCCCGCCCCTCCGTGTACCCGTCGTCCAGCTCCGGGCCCATGTCGTGCAGCAGCAGATCGGTATACGGGTGGAAATCCACCCTGTCGAGCACCGCGATTTCCGACGCGCCGGTCCGCATGGTCGGGATGTGACACGAGGCGCACCCCACCACACCAAACAGCTGCTCGCCGGCCATCACGTCCGGATCGGTCTCGTCTCGGCGGGGAGGCGCGCGGAGCGTCTTCAGGTAGAAGACCACGTTCGCGAGCGTGCTGCTCGAGATCTCAGGGTCGGGAACCTCATCCGACGCGCGGTTCCCCGCCTGGGGGTTGAACAGGTCTTCGGTGAGCAGGTCGCTGGTCACGCCCATGTCCTGCTGGTAAGCCCCCGCCGTCTGGTGCAGGAGGTTCACGGTCAACGCCTTCTTCCCGAAACGACCGATGTACTTGCCGTCCACCTGGGTGCCCTGAGCGAATACGTCCGGCCGGGACTGTGCCTCGAGAGACAGCGCGGTCTCGATCAGCTCCGACGGCTCGTGGAGCTGAAGCCGCCCACTGATGCCGTCACCGTCGAGGTCATCGGGGTCGGCGAGGGCGATCAGCACTGCGTCGTCCACCGCGTCGAGATATCCGAGACCGGTGACCGCAGGCGCGGTGAACTCGGAGACGCCCGTCGCCGACGATGGCACGACCTCGGCTGGGTAACCGGGAATGGAGCGGTGCTGCAGCTGCGGGCCCCCGAGCGAGGGGAGCGGGTCGAAGCCGGTCGCACCCTGCGTGCCGAACCTCGTGAGGTTGAATACGGGATGCCCCTTCCCGTCCCCCACGTGACACTGCTCACAGGAGGTGGCCACGAAGATGGGGCCCAGGCCATCGGCAACCGCGAAGCGGCGGCCGAATTCCTCATCACCTACGAGGTGTTGGCGGACCTGAGACGGTGTCATCCCCTCGACAGTGCCATCCAGGAGTTGTTCCTCTGGAGGGCCATCCGGCGCGAGTACATCGCAACCAGCAAGCGTACCGACGAGGGCCAGCAGGGCGATGTGCGGTGAAAGTCTGAGCATCGGTCCGACGTTTAGTCGTGCCTAAATACAATATTTAGTCCAAGCTAAACGTGCTGCTGAGCGGTGTCAACAAGCCCACAAAAAACGGGCCCAGCGGCATCCGCTGGGCCCGTCCGCTGAAGCGGTCAGATAGAATCAGCCGCGGCGGCGGCGGCGCCTCTTGTCCTCAGGGATGTCGACGGTACCCTCGACTCCGCTGTAATTGATGCTGCCGTTGCCGTCGTCCTCCACGATCAGGTCACCACCGACGTTGCTGACGTCGATCGAGCCGGAGCCGTCGTCGATCACGACGTTCTGATCGACCTCGCGGATGTCGATGTTTCCCGAACCGTCTTCGATCCGCACCGAGCCCTGGACGTCGATCACCTCGATCGAGCTGGAACCGTCCTCGATATCCACATCCCCCGCGACGTCGCGGACCGAGATGTCTCCCGAGGAATCGTCGACGTAGACCGAGCCGTTCGCCCCCGAAACCCGGATCGAACCGGAAGAATCGTCGATGCGCAGATCGCCGGTGCCCCGTACGTCCATGGAGCCTGAGCTGTCGTCGATGTCCACATCCATGCCGAGGGGCATCTCGATGAGGAGGTCGATGCGCGCAGTGTTGTTACCGCGCCAATTGTTCCGCCGCTCAGGATAGTGAGTGGACAGGATGACGTCTGTGCCGGACTGTTCGAGTGTTACCGTGAGGTCGTCGAGGTACTCCTCGTTCGAGGCGCACACCGAGGCAACGACGCGGACCTCATCCAACCCCTGACGGCCTTCCACGTTGAGCTCACCTGCGCCCGCCCGGATGACGAGTTGGTTCGCCAGGGACGTCGGGAGCGTGAGCTCGCGGTCCAGGGCGAAGGAGCACTGGCTGGTGTGGCGGATCTGGATGTCGACCTGGATGTCCGGATCGACGTCGACGACTACGTCCACATCCACCCGCACATCATGCTCGAAACGGAACTCGGGTCCAGCATCCTGTGCGAAAAGGGATACGGCGTACTCGCCGCCCGCTCCGATCGCGCCGTAGGCTAAGAACAGCGCCGCGACTCTCATTCCACTCGTCATCATCCCTCTCCTCAGATAGGCCACGTGTGCGGGTACTCACCATGGTTCGACGGGTTGAGACGGCTCATGGTTGTATGCCACGATTGCGAGCCGTATCGCCCAGACCTCACGTTCTCCTCGTCCCGACGAGTTCCGAGGCGCGGACGTTTCACGGGTCGTGATGGGGCTCGCGGTCTTCCCGGCGTCGCGCGACTGATGTGTGCGTTCGTGGGCTGGACTCGTCCACTATCTTGCCTTCTGCCCTTCAATAGGACCACCAGCATGACCTGTGTGACGTCATACAGCATGAGCGCCAGCGCCCTTCTTCTGATGGCCATGCTTGCTGCTCCGGGCGACGTGGAGGGTCAACAGGGCTCTTCGTCCTGGGCCCCGGTGTCTGCGGGCATCCGGATCGGCTATGACGATCGTACCTCGGGAGAAGTCGTGGGCGCCCAGCTGCACATCCCTGTGGTGAGAAGCGGACACGTTGAAATCATGCCGAGCGCCGATATCACCTTCCTGACGCGCCTGCGGGAGTATCAGTACAACCTCGACGCGGTGTACGTCAGCGCCGGTCGGCGGGGCGGAGCTTACGCCGGCGCAGGAATCGGGTGGAGGAATTCGATTTTCGGAATCGTGGCGGCTGAGCCGCGCGAGACGATCCGGACCTACAGCATCGTTGCTGGCCTGCGTGGGGGGCTTGCCGAGAGCTTCGGGACGCAACTCGAGGTTCGTTGGCTGTTCCTCAATCAGGACGTCTTCGACCCTCGCACGGTCACGCTGGGCGTGAACTTCTATCTCGGAGGAGGGAGCGGAGCGGGAGGCCGATAGGGACGGGCCATCCAGTTCGTGTTCTTCAAGATCAAAGCACCGTTTGCGGTGTCTGGCCGCGAAAAAACCGTGGTCGCGCGGACCCCTAGCAGATATGTTTGACGGGACATGCATCGAATGTTGCATCGCCCCCCTTCCCCACTTGCAATGGCCGACCGCGGAGCGCCTCCCAGTGGTTCGGACTACGCGGACGCTATGCGCGGGGTGCTGGAGCGGGCCGCCGAAGTAGACGGTGCGCACGGCATCACGGCCTCGACGAAGGGGCCGCTTCTATCCAGACCTCCCGTCGTCGCTAGTGTATTCATCGTCTTCGTCGGCGTGATGGTTTTCAACCTCCAGTCCTCTCGGCGCAAGATCCCTCCGATACCGCCTCAGGCGGAGGCCGCGGCCGCGCAGATCTCAGTCATGATCGGCACCCAGGTGGTGGAGGCATACCGGGAGGAGCATGGTGAGCTTCCAGCTTCACTCGAAGACGTAGGCCTCGAGGACGAGGCCTACGTCTACTCCAGGAGTAGCGATGGGCACTTCGAGCTCGGGGCCGCGGTGGGAAGCACACGCGTCCGGTATGACAGTCGCGAGGGTCCCGTCAGCCTGTTGAGAGCGATGGGATTGCCCATCGAGGGGAACCGCTGATGGTGCGCCACCGACACCGGAAGGGCGGCTTCACGCTCATCGAGCTTGCCGTGGTGGTGATGATCGTGGGAATCCTC
>Ga0066376_10001938_pt1 | contig 19678 bp, 18 predicted proteins | sample Knorr_S15_td_Bot_FD_77009 | JGI IMG/M metagenome (GOLD analysis project Ga0066376, IMG submission 77009) | Marine microbial communities from Southern Atlantic Ocean transect - Knorr_S15_td_Bottom_ad_5009_LV_A | ecosystem: Environmental > Aquatic > Marine > Oceanic | place: Southern Atlantic...
CGGTGGCCTCCGCATGATTATAAACAGCAGCACAGGGGTGCATCTTGGAGCCAGCATTCTGGTATTTGGTTTCTTTGGATACCTGGTGGCTCGCGGCTGGTACGACAGGAGTTTCATCTCAATAGTCGTTGCCATAGTCGTGCTGCTTTTCTATGGCGGGCTGATATTCGGTGTGCTGCCCCTTCGGGCCTTCGTGTCTTGGGAGGGCCACCTCATGGGGATGTTGGCCGGAGTCGTTTACGCCCGTATTAATCGAAAGAAACGGGAGCCTGCTTAAAGACGAGGAAGAGGCTCGGGGTGAAAACGTCGTGTTGGGATTGGCGAGAGCTTGTCGAACACTCTGCCGTAGTAGTAGTCGATAACCAGCCTGATGTTTCGGTCTTGAGTCGTCTCTGCCATAGTGTCCCCTGTTCTCTTCTTGGACTTCGCCGAAAGCATCAGGCTTTGTGCCATTAATCTTCAAAGCTTAAGAATTTATTTGCCTAGCTTATTCGCCAGCGCTGCGCCGTGCTGCTTGGCCCAGTCGCTGATGATACTCACGTCCCACCCGATGCAGAAGTGCTTGACTCCCATTTCGATGTACTCCTCGGCATCGTTGCTGTCGGTCAGCTCAATGCGAGGCGCGATGCCCATCTTCAGGGCTGTCTCGATTATGTAGCGGTCAGCCTTCTTGATGCGCGGGTCGTCCCACTGGTCTGGTATGCCGATGCTCATGGAGTAGTCGGCCGGACCGAACTGCACCATGTCGATGCCGCCGATGGACAGTATCTCCTCCAGGTTCTGCACAGTCGAATCCTTCTCGATCATCAGCGCCACCACAGTGTCCTCAAGCGAGTCGATGTACTCGGTCAGCGTGGCCTCTCCGTAGCCTCCATCGCGTCGCATACCCACGCCTGCGCGGCCGCCTGTTTTGGGTGTATCGGCTCTGGAGGCAGTCACGGCTTCCCGGGCATCGTCTGCAGTCCAGATGTCTGCGAACAGCAGGTTCTGTATGCCGGAGCCTACTGCCCTCACTGCCAAGTATGTACGGGGCTGCTGCTCTATCTTCATCATGGAGCTCATGTTTGGAAACAGGTCCACTGCTCGTCCGAAATTCTCCAGAGACATTAGGTCGTAAGGTGCATACTCGCCGGAAAACTCGATGTAGTCCATGGTCCCCGCTAGGCCAATGACCTCTACCATGCCAGGCCATATGGAATGCACGTGCATACTAACACTGGGCTTGTCTTCGTTCAGTAGCTCTCTAAGTATGTTTCGCTTTTTCAAATTGTTCTCCTTTTAATAGATGTGTAGGCGTTAGTTATTCCCATAACTGACTGGTGCTATTTGCCGGACAAAAACTCGTCCTCCGCAGAAAAGTCCCAGGTCTCTTTGCTCAAGTCCTGCTCCAGCCACCAGCGATAGGTCATCTCCAGGCCGTCACGCATGTGGTACTGGGGAGACCAGTCCAGCTCCCGCCGCGCCTTGTCCGTAGAGTACGCCTGGCTAAGCGAGTGCTCGTACGGATAAAACTGTCGGCCCTGCTTGTCATACACGGTCGCATCGGCATGGACGATCTCGACGTTCATGTCCATAACATTTGCAATCGTCCGAACGAAGCCGCCAGTAGTGATCATATCTGGACTGGCGACGGTGTAGGTCTGGTTAGCGGCCTGCTGATTGCCCAACACCGACGCGAAGGCGTTGGCCAGATCGTCTACGTGCACAAGGTGAAGCAGGTTCAGGCCGTCGCCAGGCACAATGACCTTGCGACCCTGGGATAGTCTGGCGAAGAAGCTGAACTCTCGTGATGCGATGTAGTTGTCCGGGCCGTAAACGTACGGCGGCCGAATGATTGTCACGGGGGTGTTGCTGCGCTTGCTGACCTCTTCCAAAAAGTCCTCGCAGGCAATCTTGTCCGTGGAGTATTTTCGCGGTGAGCTTCTGTGTAGAGGGAAGACCTCGGATACCAGAAACGTGTCGCTGGGAGCGTATACCGCTGTGGTGCTGCAAAAAATGAAGCTACCGATGTTGCCCTCCAGCGTTTTCATTAGCGGCTCCAGGCTGGGCACGTCGTAACCGGATATATCATAAGCGGCGTCAAAGCTCTTGCCCGCCAGCGCTGAGCTGATCTGCGCAGAGTCGTAACGGTCCGCCTGCAATCGGGTTATGCCGTCGGGGAACTCCACGGTGGTCTGCCCTCGGTTCAGCACGGACACATCGTGGCCCTGAGCGTGGAGAAGCTTTACCAGGTGCAGGCCGATAAACCGGCTCCCACCTATAACAAGAACGTTCAATTTCTCACCTCATTAGTAGTAGAGGCCCTCTGCCTTTTGGGAATGCATAGGGCATGGGCTTAGCAAACGCCGAGGATTAGCCTCCGTCCAATTTCATCAATTGCCCTTTATAAAAAACATAAAAGGCAGACGGCCAAGTAAAATGCAAAACAATTTAGCTGGCGGATAGCTTTTTGAGAATCGCCTCGTCCAGTTCCACGCCTAGCCCGGGGCCGTTGGGCACATCCAAGAATCCATCCTTAACCTGCAAAGGCTCCTTTAGTACAGGCCAGCGGTCGCGAATCGAGATCTCCTCGATGTTGTACTCTTGCGAATAGGGGATAATGGAGTACGCGGCGCAGACGTGAAGGTGGGCCACGGTGCTCAAGATGGGCTGCGTGTTGTGCACCGTAATCGGCTTACCAAATGCAGTGCAAAGGGCGGCGATCTTCTGGAACTCCGTGAAGCCGGGAGCCTTAACGATGTCCGGCTGGATGATATCCACCCTGCCATTCAGAATAAGGTCACGATACTCATAGAGGGTATAGATCATCTCGCCCGCAGCGATGGGTATGGTCAGCGCGTCGGCCACCTGCGCCAGACCCTCGAGGTCGTAATGAGGGCGAGGCTCCTCGTAGTGGAAAACGCCCAGCGCCTCCAGTCCCTTCCCGATCTCAATGCCGTGATGTACAGAGAAGGACCCGTTTACGTCGACCAGAATGTCGATGTCGTCGCCGACAGCCCGGCGGACCTCTGTGACGGTGGCGATGGTCTCGTCTCTCGGATCGTCGATGGCTCCGGGAATGGCGCTGTGCAGTTTGTACCCGGAGTAACCCATCTCCACAAAGTGCGCCGCGCGGTTAGCCTCCTCCAGAGGCGTCATGTTGCGATTCATTGAGGAGGCGTACATGCGAACCTTGTCGCGTACCTTGCCGCCCAGCAATTTCCAGATCGGCTGATTCAGCGCCTTGCCTTTGATGTCCCACAAGGCGATATCCAGCCCGGCGATAGCGCTCCAGACAGCGCCGCCCATCTCCAGGCCACTGCCAGCCTTCTGCATATCCTTGAAGCGAGGCTCGGTCTCCGTAGGGTCCTTACCCAGCAAGGCAGGCGTGAGCAGGTCCTCAATTAGAGTTTTGACAACAGTCGGCTGTCGACGGAAACACTCGCCTATTCCCGTAATTCCCTCGTCAGTAAATACCCTAACGAAGGGGTAGTCGCCGTCAAGGATCAGGCATTCGACGCTGGTTATCTTCATCTGTGTCCGCTCCTAATTGAGAGTAGCTTACACAGATTACACTGCGCGTCGAATCAGCGCAACGCAGCCCTAAATTGCAGTTGCTTGCAGTCTGGGGCAACCACTAAAATAGGAGAGCACCTGTGAACGCGGAGGGGTGGCCGAGAGGCTGAAGGCACCTGTCTTGAAAACAGGCATACCGGAAGGTATCGCAGGTTCGAATCCTGTCCCCTCCGCCAGCCCATGCCAATGCCTTCGTCAGGCAATCAACCGACCTCCTTTCTCCGCGCCTTCGATCAAACCGGAACAGGCATTGATGCCCTAAGTAACTCTCTCCTACACGGTTCGATGACCCTATTCATCCCGTAGTAATACGATGGCCGGGTAAATTAGCATCAGGCCCAAAATAACAGCTATGCCAGCAATTTTCGCTCCGTACTGTGCAATCCAGCCAGCAATATAAAGGGCGCATGTTCCTCTTCTGCCTGGATATATTTCTCTCTCACGGTAGCGTAGTTAGCCTTATATAGAAAAAGCCCACGCTGTCATCCAACGTGGGCCTTCTTTGTTAATCCGAATTAGCCAACCACCCGCAGTAACCCATCTTTCGTACTCTTTCCTTTGGACATCGACATAGTTGTCCGTGAGGCAGATCTCCAAGTGTGATTTGAAGTGTACCTGAGAATCCATTCTAGGCCCAGTGCGTAGCCGGAGGCACAGTTACCTAAGGTTTCTTGTTCCACTACGGTGACACGCACGCCGTCTTTAGCCAGGTAGCAGGCAGTCGCGCAACCCGCAACCCCCGCGCCGATGATGACAACGTCTGTGCCAGATGGCATATAAGCACTCCTAGGCAGGACCCTATAGTCCGCGAATAATTTGTGACATTATTCGAAGGCTATGGACAACACTTGAGGATAATGGGTAACCATAGCCTCAAGTGTGGGGTGCTGTCAGGGCACAGATGGCCGTTGGCGTGAGGATTTGCCTAATTACGGAGAATTAGTGACGCACAACCACTCTTAGGACTTGGGACTGCTCCTCGTCGGTGGCCCGAAACGCCTCTGCGGCGTCGCTCATGTCGTACTCCCGCGTGAGCAATGGCGCCAGGTCTATCTGCTTTGAAGTTACCAGATTGACGGTCCTGTAGAAGTTGGCCCGCGTGGTCGCCCTGGGGAATATCATAGTCAGCTGATTCAGATACATCTGCAGCAGTTGTAGGCCGTCCATGGGTTGCGGAGAGATTCCGAACCCCATCATGCGACCGCCTGGTTTCGTCATGGCCAGGGCCTGGTGCATCGTTGCTGGTGTGCCAACCGCCTCAATTACGACGTTGGCTCCGTCCCCGCCTGCAGCCTTCCGAACTTCCTCAATAGGGTCCTTGTCCCGGGCGCTTATGATGATGTCAGCGCCGAACTGCTCTGCAAGGTCCAGTTTCCACTGACTTCGACCCACCGCTATTACCGGGTAGGCTCCTGCCAGTTTGGACAGCCTGAGGTGCATTAGGCCTGTGCCGCCTAGACCAAGGACTACGGCGGATTCCGAAGGCCGAATTTCTACTAGCGATTGGGCGTGTACCGCTGTGCTCAGAGGCTGAATTAGCGCACCATAACCGAACGGCATGTCGTCCGGAATGCGGAAGGAGTGGGTCTCTGGCATGGTCAGGTACTGACTCATGGTGCCATCGACCTCCCTGCCAAGCAACTGGATGCTCTGGCAGAGGTTCTCCTTGCCTAGAATGCAGCGTTCGCAGGAGCCGCAATTAAGGTTGGGATTGAACACCACATGATCGCCGGGAGAGAGGGAGGCTACTCCAGGGCCGATCTCCTTCACTATGCCGGTGGCTTCGTGGCCGGGAACTCGCGGATATGCGACAGGTGTGTCGCCGGCGTAAATGTGTACGTCAGTGCCGCAAAGAGCGGTTGCCTTGACCTCAACCAGTACGTCGCCTACGGAGGGCTTTGGGTCTGTCGCCTCGGTAACTTTGATCTGCTTGGGGCCCTGAAGCTCTACCTGTCTCAATTCGTTATCCTTGGTTATGTATTTTGGTAATTTATTTTAATGAAGGTTAGGAACGACGTCGTTGGCAAACATCTTGATCGACTTGTGCACCAACGTGTGGTCGATTTTGCCGCCTACGTTGGATTCCATTATGAAGCCCTCCAATTGCAGGTCGTCCCTAAGCTGCTGGAGTCGGCTGGTTACGAAGTCTGGTTCGCCAAATGCAAATCTGTCTCTGAGAAGGTCGTCGTAGGTGATTGCGGATAGGCTCTCGGACCTTTCCGCCCGCTCCTCACCTGCGGTAGTGCCCTCTTTTCCTATGGTGCCCGTGAATGCTCGCTGTAGTCTGGCGTAGGCGTGCATGGAGCTTTCCTGAGGTTCAGCGAGGGCCTTTTCTTTCGTGTCTGCAACGTAGATGGGAATTCGCAATATTACCTGTCCGGTTCCGGGATGACCCGCGTCTGCCCATGCCTGACGGTAATCCTTTATTGCCTCGGCCAGCACCGGCACGGTCATGCCGCGCAGCCCGACCAGTATGTTGAGTCCCATTTCGCCATAGAGTGGGAAAGACTCTCGCGTGGTTGCCGCAGACCACAGTGGTGGATACGGCTTCTGAAACGTCTTGGGTATGACGCAAACTTCTTTAAAGGAATATACGTCGCCTTCGTAGGAGAACTGTTCTTGCGACCACGCCAGTCTCATAACGTTCAAATATTCGAGGAAGCGTTGACGGCTCTCGTTATAGGGCACGTCGTAGCCTTCGTAGACCCTGGTAAATCCGCTGCGGCCCACGCCCAGGTCTAGTCGGCCGTGGCTAATGTTATCTAATGTGGCAACCTCTTCGGCCATGCGTATAGGGTGGCCCAGAGGCAGGACCAGAACGCCAATTCCTATGCGAAGGTGAGTCGTCTGGCCGGCAATAGCGGTTGCGAGAATAAGGGGAGCCGATACGATGGAAGGAACGCCAGCGGTGCGCTCTGGTGTAGCGAAGTGGCGCTCTGCCAGCCACACCCCTGTGAAACCCTGTTCCTCCGCCAGTTTTGCAGTGAAGAACGCCTCATCAAATGCCTCGGCCTGACTCAGGCCGTACCTGTAGTCGCATTCCATGCTTAGCCCGATGTGCATTGTGCTGGTCATGGCATTCTCCGCGTTATTGTCGTTCAGATGGCTCGTATCTTATATGTACCCCTTTGGATTTTGCAAAAGGTGGTTCAGAAAACGCGTCTTACATCATGCCTGTAATGAGTTTGTCCACCTGGGAATTTGAGAGGCCTAGCTTGCGGTGAGCCAATGGGCCGCCCTCATCAAGGACAGGTTCGGCCTGATCAAGGCTCGGGTTGCCTTTGACCTGATAGAAGATACCAATGTAGATATTCTCGTCCCAAACCATGGCTTTTTCGCAGGCATCCTTCCAGTCGGTCGCATCGTGATCTATGTCCTCTAGCTTGGACACTCGCTGGCGGAAGAACTGGGCCGTGTTGTCACGGTTGAAGGTGACGCATGGGCTCATCACGTCGATGAGAGCAAATCCCTTGTGCTGTATAGCCTGCTTCATCAGCTCGGCCAGGTGCCGAGGATCGCCGCTGAAGCCACGGGCAACAAAAGTCGCGCCGTTCATAATGGCCGCAGTCAGGGGGTTATAGGTAGGCTCAATGTTGCCGAAAGGCGTGCTCTTTGTCTTCATGTCCAGGGAGCTTGTGGGTGATACTTGCCCCGTCGTCAATCCGTAGATCTGGTTGTTCATGACTATATAAGTCAGGTCCATGTTGCGGCGGGCGGTGTGCGTGAAGTGGTTACCACCAATGCCGTAACCGTCTCCATCGCCGCCCGTGACGATGACGTTAAGCTCGTGGTTGGCCATCTTGGCACCGGTTGCTACGGCCAGGGACCGACCGTGCAGGGTGTGCATGCCGTACGAGTTGAAGTAGCCAGGGAAGTTGGACGAGCAGCCAATTCCACTGACGGTAAGAATCTCGTGGGGTGGGATTGCCAGATCAGCTGCGGCCCTCTGCAAGGCGTTCAATACGCCGAAGTCGCCACAGCCCGGGCACCAGTCTGGTTCTACTGGGCCCTTGTAGTCTCTTGCAGTTAATTCAATTGTGGGTGTCGCTGCGCACATAAGTTGACCTCACTAAACCATTATTTCGTGGACTGGAATGTAGATATCTGTCTTGCCAGCCAAAATTTCTTGCACGCCCTCAACGATGTGATGTGGCATGAAAGGTTCACCGTCGTACTTGCGGATGTGGGCATCTACGGTAACGCCGTTTTCACCGCGCATGTATCGATGGAACTGGCCGGAGTGATTGTTCTCAATAATAATCGTCTTTTTTGCCTTGGAGATAACGTCGGCTATGGCATCGCCGTGGAAAGGAACAATCCACTTTACGGGAAGGTAGTTGGCAGTTACGCCCTTCTCATTTAGCTGTTCTAGAGCTTCCACTATTGCACCGAATGTGGAACCCCAGCCGATTAGCGTTACCTCTGCGTCCGCTGGGCCTACCAGTTGGGGCGCATCTATTGCCTCAACCAGATTTCTGAACTTGCTGTCACGCTTTTCTACCATCGCTCGTCGCTTGAGGGGATTGGTGAACTCGTCGCTGATGAGGATGGAGTTTTCGTCGTGCTCGTCTGTGGCAACGACGTGGGCGTAGCCCTCAACGCCTGGTAATGCGCGGGCTGAAATTCCGTCATCCGTGATCTTGTATCGCCAGTACTCCTCGTCGCCGTTTTTGGAGCCGTTGGCTGTTGTTATCAGTTCACCCCTATTTATCTCGGGATGCATGTCAATTTCGTCAGGATCGAAGCTAAAACGTCCCTCGCCAATCAGGAGGTCCGTAAGCACGATGGCCGGGCACTGGTACTTGTCAGTAAGATTAAACACTTCGGCCATTGTGTCGAAGGTGTCCTGAGCGTGTAGCGGTGCCACAATGAAGCGCTGGAAGTCGCCCTGGCTGGCGCCTAGAGCCTGCCAGAGGTCGCCCTGTTCTGTCTTGGTAGGAACGCCTGTGGAAGGGCCAGCTCTCATGACGTCAATGAACACAACGGGAATCTCCATCATGCTGGCGGCACCTATGGCCTCCGTCATAAGGGCGAATCCACCGCCAGACGTTGCGCACATGGTTCGACAGCCTACGTGGGCTGCGCCGATTGCCATGTTGGCAACACCGATCTCGTCCTCTACCTGCCGGACCATGATGTCCAGGTCTCGGGCGTTCTGGGCAAACCAGTGCAACACGCCGGTTGATGGGCTCATTGGGTATGCGCAATAGAACTTTACGCCTGCTGCTGCGCCACCCATTGCAGTGGCGTCGTTTCCTGCCCACACTGCCAGGGGCTTCGGCCCGTTGCCCAACTTGGCATCAAAGGCTTTGAAGTGCTCTACCGCGTAATCGAATCCTATCCTGGCTACGTTTACGTTCTGGTCGATGACTTCCTGCCCCTGTCTTTGGAATCGAGCTGAGAGCGCCTCTTCCAGGTCATCGAAAGACAAGCCGATGAGATGCGCTGTCGCACCCAGGGCCACCGTGTTCTGGACAAGTGGATTGCGTCCAGCATTGGTAAGCTCGTCCACGGGAATGGGGCAGAGCTGCGCACCTGCTGGCGCTTCGCCTGCGTTCACAAGGTCGCTGTTATAGATGACGCTTGTGTTCGGGCCCATCAGCTCCAGGTGGCGATCCATGGTGTCCTGGTTCAGACACATTAGAAGGTCTAACTTGTCACCGTGGTTGTAGATGGGATTTTCGCTAACACGCATGGTGAGAAAAATATGCCCGCCACGTACAATTGATTGGAAGGCGTTGTAGGTATATAGGTGGAGTCCGCGCCGGACAAACACTTTGGCAAGAATATCGCCAGGAGTCGCTATGCCCTGTCCTGCCGCACCGCCAATGGCGAGAGCAAAATCGTATCCTCCAGAACTCATACACAAACTCCTTTTTTGGGCTATGCGTCTATATTGGGGCCGTAGCCCAGATTAAGGTATATTATCATGTTCCCCTGTGGTTGAGAACTAATTCATCGCACCATAACGGGCCGTTACGGGAATGGCTCCTCATCAGAACTAATCAAGCTTGATAAAAGGACAGAGATACCTTGAGGTGTAGATGGACAACTTGATAAGAACTCCCTTAATTAGCGAAGTGGATTGCGTTCAATTATATGTAGATGATCTTGATGCCGGCATAGGTTTTTATCGAGACCGTCTTGGTCATGAGTTGATTTGGCGGAGTGAGTTTGCGGTCTGCCTCCGACTTCCGAACACCAATGCCGAACTGGTCTTGCAGGTCCAGCGTCAAGAACCTGAGACGGATCTGGTAGTTGAATCCGCTGACGAAGCTGCCGCCCGTTTCGAATCGGCAGGAGGTTCGATAGTAACACAGCCTTTTGACATTCAGATCGGTCGCTGTGTGGTTGTGGAGGACCCATGGGGAAATCGGCTCTTTCTTCTGGACAGAAATAAGGGGACACTTTTGACAGACGACATTGGCAACGTGGTCGGCATTAGCAAAGAGGCTGGGCAGTAACGATCGAATCGCGCACGTAAAAATGGTTATGTCACAAGTAATCAAGTTTTAGAAAATCCTGCTCGTGCCAGACCTCTTGAAAAGGGACTCAATACGGTAGGTGTGGTTGTGGGCATGACGCGCAGAGTTAAGGGGCTAGATTATGCCGATTCGTGATATCATTCCATCTGGTTGAAATCTACATGATGCAAAGTAGCGTTTCTTCTCCTCAAGTTGTCTTAGATTTCGGTTCAAGATAATTTGATTAAAACCCTGGCATCTGTTTCATCGGAGCAACCCCCCAAGATGAAAATTCATGAGTACCAGGCCAAGGCAATCCTTGCCAAATATGGCGTGCCCGTTCCCAAGGGCGGCGTAGCTGACACTCCTGAGGCCGCGAAAAAGCTGGCGGAAGATGTGGGTGGCAAGGCCGTGGTGAAGGCGCAGGTGCATGCAGGTGGACGCGGCAAGGCCGGTGGTGTGAAGCTTGTTTCCACACCAGACGAGGCAGCACAGTTCGCCGCCTCTATTTTAGGCACCACTCTCGTGACCTTTCAGACAGGCCCTGAAGGTGTTCCAGTTCGCAAGGTCCTGGTAGAAGAGACCATCGACGTTGTAGATGAACTCTACCTAGCCATGGTCATAGACGGCGCAGCAGAGGGCATTGTTGCCATTGCCAGTGAGTCCGGTGGCATGGACATCGAGCAGGTGGCCGACGAGACACCAGAGAAGATTCTGCGGGTAGCCGTTGATCCTGTACTGGGACTTCAGCCTTATCAAGGGCGGCAACTGGCCTACGGACTCAACGTCAAGCCTGAGCTAATAGGACCCATCGCTGCCCTGGTGGAGAACCTGTATAAGCTGTTCCAGGAGAATGACTGCTCGTTGGCGGAGATTAATCCCCTGGTCATTACGTCTGACGGTCGAGTGTTGGCCGTCGATGCCAAGCTGACCATCGATGACGATGCCATGTTCAGGCACAAAGACCTGAGCGAGCTACACGACCCCGAACAGGAAGATGCTGGCGAGGTAGAGGCCCGAAAGTTCGACATTAATTTCGTCAAGCTGGATGGGACTGTGGGTTGCATCGTAAACGGCGCAGGACTGGCCATGGCCACCATGGACGTGGTGCTTTCCGGCGACGCCCAGCCCGCCAACTTCCTGGACATCGGCGGTGGCGCGGACGAGGACAAGGTAGCCAACGCGCTCCGAATTGTCCTTATGGACTCCGAAGTGCAGCTCGTCCTGATCAACATCTTCGGTGGCATTCTGAGGTGCGACGTGGCGGCCAGAGGCTTTGTGCAGCATGCCAAGGCAGACCCATCATCCATGCGGCCCATGATAGTCCGCATGCTGGGCACAAATGCCGAGGAGGGCCGCAAGACGTTGCAGGAGTCAGGCCTGGACGTAACACTAGTGGAAGATCTGCCCGGTGCGGCAGATGCTGTTCGGGCGGCGCAAACATAGCTGCTTGCCTCGATACCCGAGGGTTGTAGGCAACAGGACCTCGCCCTTTTCCGACCTGCATTATTGGGCTCTGCAATGCCGGACATAGAAAACAAAGAAGGCAACGATGGGAATTCTTGTAAACGAAAATACTAGACTGCTAGTGCAGGGCATTACCGGTCGCGAGGGCGGCTTTCACGCCATGCGCTGCCGGGAATATGGCACTAATCTGGTCGCTGGCGTCACTCCTGGTCGGGGTGGACAGACCTTTGATGAAGATGTTCCTGTCTTCAACACGGTGGAGGAGGCAGTAGACAAGACGCAGGCCAACTGCGCGCTGATCTTCGTGCCACCGGCCTTCGCCGCAGATGCTATTGCGGAGTCGGTAGCGGCAGGAATCGCCACCATCGCTTGCATCACCGAAGGCATACCGGTGATGGATACCATCAAAATTAAGCGATTCATCAGGGATAAGCCCGTCACCTTGATAGGGCCAAATTGCCCCGGAATGATAACCCCGGGCGCGAACGTCAAAGTTGGCATTATGCCGGGGAACATCCACATGCCAGGGAAGATCGGTGTGCTCTCTCGCAGCGGCACCCTTACCTACGAAGCGGTTGGGCAGCTAACGTCTTTGGGTCTAGGCCAGTCCACCTGCGTCGGCATCGGTGGCGATCCTGTTAACGGCTCGTCATTTGTGGACATGCTAATGAAGTTCAACGACGACCCTGACACCGAGGGAGTTGTGATGATCGGCGAGATCGGTGGCTCAAGAGAGCAAGAGGCCGCCGAGTACATCAAGTCCGAGTTCAAAAAACCTATGGCTGCTTTTATTGCGGGCCGTAGCGCGCCTCCCGGCAAACGTATGGGGCATGCTGGAGCCGTCATTACTGGCAGATCGGCGAGGGCGGAGGAGAAAGAGAAGGCCTTGGCAGCAGCAGGCGTCGCCATTATTCCTGGCCCCGGCGAGATCGGCAGGACGTTCCAAGAGGTTATAGGCTGACCCTATTTACGGGTCAGATTGCGCGGGCTGTTATTCGGGAAAAATAAAAGGCGTGGACTCTTAAAAGTCCCCGCCTTTTTATTTTAGTTTTAATTTATTTCTACGAGTGGTACTCGCAGGTAACTTCGGGATAATCGTCGCTGTTGCTACCGTCAGGACAGGTAGTGTCGCCCCACTGCACGCCGCTCAATTTGCGTGCCTCGTCTAAATCTTCGGCATCTTCCAAGTCGGCCTTCCTCAAGTCTGCTTCGTCCAAGTTTGTCCTTTTGTTGAAGATAGCATCCTGCAGGCTCGCGCCATACAAGTCCGCATCTTTTAAGCTAGCACCAGAAAAGTCCACATCGTCCATGTCGGCGTATTCGAACGTAATGTCGTCAAGGTCCATGCCCGAAAAGTCCGAACCCTGAAGTTTGGCCATCGTAAAATCCGTATCTCTATCTAGGATGGCCTGCGTGAAGTCAATGTCCTCCAGGTCGGCCTTTTCCAGGTTAGCTCCTTCTAGGTTAGTGTTCACTAGGGTAGAGCCTGAGAGATCAGTGCCTTCCAGGCTGGCATCAATAAGAATGGCATCCGTAAGGTTGGCAATTCGCAGGTCGCTACCGTCCAGACTCGCGTCAATAAGACTGGTGCCAGACAGGTCAACCGCGACCATTTTCGCATCTTCAATTATCATTCTGTCCATCATCAGATTTGTAAAAGCGACGCCTCTCATCTCGGCATCCAGCAGACGAATACCGATGACGATGGCGCTATCCAGGTTGGCGCCCTTCATCTCCGCGCCGATGAACTTGGCATCCATGAGGTTGGTGTTTCTAAGGCTGGCGTCTTCTAATATGGCGTCGCTGAAGTCGGCCTTTTCCAAGTCAGCATTGTCCAACACTGCGTCAGTCAGGTCCGCTCCCCGGAAGTTTACGCCGACCATGATGGCATCGCTCAGGTCTGCCTCTGTGAGATCGGCGTTGGTCATCACGGCTGAAGTCAAGTTAGCTCCACTAAGATTTGCGCCGTCCAATATTGCCCCCGTGAGATTGGCATTCCTAAGATTTGCGCCGCTCAGGTCTTTCCCGCCTAGCCTTTCCCTGCTCAGGTTGCAGTCCTCCAAATCAGCGTTCGGCTCGAACGTTGTGCAAGGCACGGGAGTCCGGGTGGCCGTAGGCTCCGGCGTAGCGGTTGGCTCCGGCTCGGGTGTGGCCGTAGGCTCAGGTATCGCCGTTGCGGTTGGCTCCGGTGTGTTCGTTGGCGTCGAAGTCGGCGGCACCTGGGGGGTGGCCGTAGGCTCAGGTATCGCCGTTGCGGTTGGCTCCGGTGTGTTCGTTGGCGTCGAAGTCGGCGGCACCTGGGGGGTAAAAGTCGCCGTTGGCTCTGGTTTAGGCGTATTCGTGCTCGTCGGCGGAACTGTCGTTGCCGTGGGCACTAGAGTCGCTGTAGGTATTGGCGTTGAAGTTGGCTCCGGCGTTGGAGCCGTAGTATTGGTAGGCTGAATCTGCTCGTTGGATATTTCGGTCTGCAATCCTACTACATCTTGTCCTTCTGCGGCTGATGGGTCTGAACAGCCTATGAGCAAGATCAAAAGCAGGGGCGCGATCAGAGCTAGAGCGAAATTACGTGACAACAATATCAGAGAATCCCTCCATGAGATAGAACAAAGAGATAACCCCTGCGACATTTTTTGTAACCAATATCTAGGAATTATCTTGGACTGTTTTTAATGCTAAATATCATGGTGAGGGCCGACTCAAATTGGGTCAATTCGTTATGAGTGCTTTTATTGAGAATTTTATCGGGTAGGTTTTTTGGAGATTGGTTTGCTCGTTCCCGAAAGAACTTAATAATCGCGGTTTTGATGAGCAAAAACTTGAAGAGGCGAAGCATAAAAGAAGGCCCGCCTCAAAGGCGGACCCTGGCAGTTTCAGCGACTGTCGTCTAGGTCAGACTCCTAAGATAGAAGCTCCCACAGGCGGCTGGACTGCCACCGCAGCACTCGGACGATTGTGGCCAAAGCCAGGCCTATTCCGGAGAACATGAATGCCATGCCAACGAACTTTAGAGGCTCAAGCCAGAGCTTGATTGTGGTAATGGTCCCCAGGTTAGCCAGGAGGCCACTGCCTTCAAGCGCGGGATTAAGCTGCGTAGCAATCGAGTGGTCCCAGTAGCTATACGCTAGCGACGCTGTTGGGATGCTGATTATCAGCGCTACCACAAGTATCATCATGCCCGTCATCATCAGCATAGGAAACGCCTTGGCCGTCATCGGTGGCTTGATGATTCGGACCTCTGCACCCAATGCTTCTTGAACTCGACCGCCGCCTGTCCTCAAAGCGCCGAGAATGGTAGCCCGCAGGAAAGTGACGCCGCCTAGCATCATGCCCAGGCCAAGGAACTTGAGGGCCGGTAGCCAGATCTTTGTTGATTCAATGAAGGCCTTGTTGGTTGCTAAGGCCGAGCCAGTTGCCGCCGCCTCCCGTGTTATCTCCGATGCCGTGAAGTAGTCCGCCGCCGCACCGGAGTTGACCAGGCCGATTATGAACGATGCGACCACGATCATGAGCCCCATGCCCAGGAACGCTATCCACATCTTGCTAGCCATGCTCTGCATCCCAGTGACCTTTACGGGAAGACTCTTCGGTCCAAACAGAACGTCATCTCTCTTGTTTAATATGGTTGTTGTAGCCATTTTGTATATCCTCCTTTGGATAACAGGTAGTTAAAGCCTAAATCTGGTTCTTGCGAGCCAGAAGCTCTGGTAGGGTCGCCGCCATGGCGTTGCCTCTTAGCCGCACATTCTTAAGAATGTTCACGAACGCGAAGCCGAAGCCCGCTGTAAACATCGCGAAGCCAAGAATCGCAAATGGCAGTAACCAGTCCTTGGTTGCTTCGAGGCTTCCTAGCTGAGACAGTAGTCCTGACCCTGCTATGGCTGCATCGCGGACTGCCTTGCTACTGGAATAGTAGTCACCTGCCGTCGCCGCTACGACGATCCAAACGATTGGGTCGACATCGATGGCGATGAGGAGGGCCGCAGCCGCGTTCAGGAACTCAACGACGGCAAACAGATCATCCCTACCATCGTGTTTGAGGATGGCTCCATACTGGTTGAGCCAACGAACGCGGAGTTGGCAGCCAAGTTGGGCATTGAAGCCAAGGCGATGAGGAACTTTTACGACCTGATTGTCGTTGGTGGCGGGCCTGCCGGACTGTCCACAGCTCTGTATGCGGTTCGCGAGGGCATCGAAACACTGATCATCGAACGCAGCGCCATTGGTGGACAGGCTGGGGTTACGGAACGCATAGATAACTATCTGGGCTTCTCAGAGGGTATTGCGGGGGCAGAACTGGCTAACCAGATGCGCCTGCATGCCGAGCGTTTTGGGGCGGAGATACTCACAGCGCAGAGCGTTACCGGCTTGAGTGCCATGGGCGATTATCGTCTCGTCAAGACGGAATCTGGTGACGAGTACTGCGCGTGGGCAGTCCTGCTGGCCGTTGGCACCCGGTATCGAAGGCTGAACGTGCCAGGTGAAAAGGACTTCATCGGCGCTGGTGTCCACTTTTGCGCCACGTGCGATGGCCCCTTCTATAGGGGCGAGGGAATGCTGGTGGTCGGCGGTGGCAACAGTGGTGTTGAAGAGGGCATATTCCTTACCAAATTCGCCAGTAAAGTGACAATCTTGGAGCGTGGCGCGCGGCTTGGATCCAGCCAGGTCCTTCAAGAGGCCGCAGAAACCAACCCTAAGATCGCGATCCGCACCAGCACTGTAGTTGAAGAGTTTCTTGGCAACGGCCAGCTCAGCGGCGTTGTGGTAAAGAACCTGGAGACTGGCGAATCTGAGGTGATGCACCCGGGCGGAGTTTTCGTATTCATAGGACTCGATCCCAACACTGGGTACGTAGAGGGCGCCACCGAGTTGGATCAGTGGGGGTTCATCAAGACCTTCGACAACATGCAGACCAGCATGGAGGGTGTGTTCGCCTCAGGTGACGCCCACGCCGGCAGCACCAAGCAGGTGGCCAGCGCTGTCGGAGAGGGTGCCGCCGCCGCACTTATGATTCGAAAGTATCTGGAGAAATCCGAAGGGAACAGAGGCTACAGGGGGGACTAAGAGGGGGACTAAGGGGTGGAGCGAACGTTGGAAGTACTTAAGGTTTTCATAATTCAGGGCTGCCTTGGCTGCAAGCGTGCACTGGAGTTGGCAGCCTGGGTGAGAGGCATTAGTCCTAAGCTGGTGGTTGAGATAATTGATCTGGCGCTCAGTCCCAACGCCGGGCGCAATATGGTATTCGCCGTGCCAACTTACGTATACGACACCTCTGCTGTATTCATTGGGAATCCCAGTGAGGTGCAGCTCATGACCTGGTTGGATAAGATTAATAGGGACGACTGAGGGATATTTTATGGCCTTCCATTACCGGACGTAAAAAGCGCCGGGCGTTTCAGGAACTTGAACTGGAGGAATCCAGCAAGCTGGAGCTATTCAGCGCCATGGATATCCTGCAGGACCTTCCCGATAGCGAGATGGAGGCGCTGATGAACAGCACCCCCGTTCACACAGCCGAGAAGGGCACAGAGTTCTATGGTCTAGATGGCCCGGAGGTGCTTTTTCTCTTAAAGTCTGGCAAGGTTGAGATGTTCCGCCGGTCGACAGACGGCAAGCGCCTGACGTTGGCCATTATTGAGCCGGGAACCGTGTTCGGCGAGATGTCTCTTATCGGTCAGCGCACGGTGGGCACCTGCGCCACCGCCATAGAAGATAGCGACATCTGCGCGCTGAGCCGCTCAGACGTCGAGACGCTTATGCATGATCGGCCAGGTGGCTCTGCGAATCATTGCCGTGCTGGCCAGCAGGCTTCAGCATACCAGGGACGCGCTGGAGGAGATGGTATTCAGCGATGTGACGGGTCGCGTGGCGGGTCTGCTGCTGTGGATGTCCAGAGATGGCGACGTGATTGATGGCTATTCCCATCAGAACCTGGCAGCGATGGTCGGATGTCTCCGCGAAAGCTTTACCGCCGTCATCGATCGGTTCAAGGAGAGCGAAGCCCTGACGACCGGTCGCAGGCACATAGAGATTACTAATTGTTCACAGCTGGAACGAGTCGTGAGCCAGCAGATGGGGACCTCGGACCCGCCAAAATCGCATTAGTTTTTTATAGTTCAATGCAAAGCAAAATGGCACCATTCACGCAAGTAAAAGGTGCCATTTTTAATAAATCCTAGTAACCAGATCGTCTATGAAACAGGTGCTCTATCCCGCAACCCACTGGCCGTAAACCGGGAACTGGCTGCAGATGAATTCAATATAAGAGGGCTGACCGGACTCATTTGCCTTGAAGGCCCTCTCTAGCGCTGGGATTATCTCCGATGGCTCGCTGACACGCTCTGTGTACAGGCCTAGCTGCCCGATAACTTTGGACATATCCACATCATCGTAGCCTTGTACGACGTGGGTGAAGGGGTCGTGGCCGTCACCCCAGAAGCCTGGACCGTAACCTGAGAAGCCGCCGTTGCTGATATGCACAATCGTGATGCCGAGCTTCAGCCGGACAGGGACCTCCAGGTTGCCGAGCATGTAGCCAAGGCCAGCCTCGCCTGTAACAGCGACGCACAGCTTTTCGGGATTGGCTAATTTCGCAGCAATCGTCGCGGCCAGGCTGAAGCCCAGGGTCGAAACATTTCCCCAGCCCAGGAAGCCGCGCGGTATCAAAGTTTCGTACACCGTGCTCAACTGGTCTCGTGTGTTGCCCGACTCGTGGGTGACGAAGGAATTGAGAGGGTCCAGAGCCTTCATCATGTCGCCGTAAACCCGGTAGGGGTTCATGGGCTTGTCGTCAGAAGCCATGGCCTCTCGGTACTGCGCCATGCCTGAGTCCCGCACGGACTTGACCTCTGCCGCTACGTTACCGGCAGGCCTACCTGCGCCGGATGTCTTGGCCGTCGCCTCGCCTATCAGGGCCTGAAGCGTGAAACGAGCGTCCCCGATTATGGCATGCGCCGACGGATAGATCTTGTTGATATGAAGCTCGTTAACGTTGCAGAGGATGATGGTCTTGCTGGCGGCTCCTGGTATGCCGTGGCTAAACCGACCCGGCGAGAGACTGGAGCCTACCGCCAGAATCAGATCGCTGTTTTCCAAATAGTGAGCGGTGTGATCGCCTCGGACGCCTACGAACAGCGGATGGTTTTCAGGGAACGCGCCCTTGGCCTTGAGCGTAGTAATCACTGGTGTGTTCACTAGCTCCGCAAACTCCTTCAGCTCCGCCGATGCTCCAGCGTATATTACGCCTTCGCCTGCGTAGATAAGCGGGTTATTGGCGTTCAGAATCATCTCTACCGCCGTCGTCACATCAGCCGGGTCCGGTGCGGACTTCCAGCCTTTGACCGGCTTATATGGGTCAAGTGTCTCGTCGTAGGTCCCGGTGGGATCAGGAACGGCCAGTATGACGGGACCAGGGCTTCCGCTTCGAAGCATGGTGAATGCGCGGCGCATAAACTCGGGTGTGCGCTCGGGCTTATCGATGTAGCCGTACCACTTTGAGACGGACTTCAGACTGGACGTGACGTCAAATTGGCTGTTCTCCGATGCCCCAATTGCCACGCCGTCGGTGATGCAGAGGATAGGCGAACCGTCCTCAAACGCCTGGGCTAGACCGGCGTAGGAGTATTGAATTCCCGCAGCGTTGACGCCGCCTTGAACCGTGCATACGCCGATTCGCTGGCCCGCCGTAATACGAGAAAAGCCGTCAGCGACAGCAATCGCGTAGCGGTCGTCGCGCATCATTACCATGGGAACGTTTTCGCGACCTAGGGCATTGTTCACCCGGCACACCGGGAAAGTGGAGACCCATTCCACGCCTTCTTGCTTGAGGATTCGCGCTATAGAGGTAGCTACATCGACTGTCATTAATTATTCCTTCCCTGTGATGGAGATATTCGGCACCAAAAACGAATCTACTCTACCACTCATTGCTCCTCGGGTCATTTATGGTTTTTGGAGGACAGACCAACCAGAGTGATGACGCGTGCTGAAAGGTTTCATGAAGATCAGATTCCAGCGGCGGCAGTGGGGAAAACGCTGGTTAATTGCTGGCCCGCAATATGCCCTTGGTGATCTTTTCTTGAATTATTTTCGCAACGTCAACAGGCGCGTCAGTTAATCCCACACCAGGGAATTTCAGCGCCCAGTTGTAGACTCTTGCGATATCGTGGTTGTCGCCAGTCAGAATGGACGGTTCA